>Ga0209343_10002738_pt1 | contig 22572 bp, 14 predicted proteins | sample RifCSPlowO2_02_FD_184026 | JGI IMG/M metagenome (GOLD analysis project Ga0209343, IMG submission 184026) | Groundwater microbial communities from Rifle, Colorado - Rifle CSP2_plank lowO2_0.2 (SPAdes) (version 2) | ecosystem: Environmental > Aquatic > Deep subsurface > Groundwater | place... | reverse complement strand
AGTCTTTGAGGTGTGGTATAATGTATTTGAAGTCTGTAAAGTCCGAAAGTCTTAAAGTCCATAAAGTTTTTTCTTCAGCAATTATGCTCGTTGGCAAATACTTTATGGACTTTATAGACTTTTTAACTTGATAAACTTATTTCTATGTCTTCTCCTCTCTATCGTCAAGCATTAAGCCATAGTTGGCGCTTAGCTTGGCAACACAAATCTTTGTGGGTCTTCGGTATGTTTGCCGCGTTTCTCGGGCAGATGGGTTTTTTAGAATTAATCAGCCGCACGAGTTTAACCGCCGCCACGCGGTTGTCTCCTTTTGGTTTGGCCGGCAGTATCTGGGCGATGGTAAAAGCGTTTGTTACCGCTGATGTGGAATGGCAAATGCCTTTGGACGCTTGGGCGTGGCTCGGCTGGCTCGTGGTATCGGTCGGCGGAATATTTTTATTATTACTTTTTGTTTCAGTGGTTTCGCAAGGCGCGCTGATTGAGGCCACAGCATTTTCCGTACGAAAGAAAAATCTACCGGATGTCGGGCGCTGTTGGCATATGGGTGTGAAGCATTTTTGGAGCTTGTTTTTAATTAACATTTTTCGTTGGGTGATTTTTTGCGGATTGGTTTTGGTTGTCAGCATCGCGGCGTTGAATGTCCTGTTGATTGGCAATTTTGCCGACGCAGTCTTGTTTATTTTGCTTTTTATTCTTGCTACAGCCGTGGGGATGGTGTTGTCATTTTTGGTGGTTTATTCGGCAGCTTATGTTGTGGTGGAAGAAAAAAAATTAGGTAAAGCGATTGAACACGCTTGGCGGTTATTTTTAGATCACTGGTTGGTTTCAATTGAGGTTGGTATAATCGTGTTGTTTTTAAATATCGTGGTCGGTGTTGTTGTGTTGTTGGGTTTCATGCTGACCTTTTTGCCCACACTAATCAGTTGGTTCATCGCGCTTTTGACTTCCAACGCGAATTTATGGACCGCGGGTTTAATCGCGGGCGCGTTTTTCTTTGTGTTGTTTGTGATTTTTGTCGGTTCGATTTTCACAGTTTTTACCACCGCGGTTTGGACTTATTTATTTATGGCCATGCATCACGTGGGCATCAAGAGCCGAATGCTACACTGGTTGAATTATCACAAAAAATAATTTATGGGGAATCTGCCGTCTATAAGTGATTTATTAAAAAAATCTAAAGGCGCGAAAGGCGCTCCGGTTTCAGATTCTGCCGCAAACGATGTCGTCGGCAAGTTCGCCAAAAAAATTGGCGAGGTGACGGTAAAGGAAAAAGAGCGTGAGGCGATGCGGTTGGCCGCGTCTTTAAACATGCCTCACATTGATTTGGATAAATTTCCAATAAGTCAGGAAGCTTTGCGCCAAGTATCGCGTGAAGATGCCGAGCGTTTAGGAACAGTTTGCTTTTATTATACTACCGAGGAGTTTCGTTTGGGTACGGTTAATTCGGAGAATGAAGAAGTGAAAGAATTGTTGCGGGGCATAAGCGAAGATTTGGGATCGGAAGGCGGTCTTTACGTGATTTCACAACACAGCTTGGAAAAAGTTTTGGAGTTATACAATCGTTTGCCGGTAATCAAGCCGATTTCTAAAGACGTTGAAGTTAAACCGGAGGATTTGGAAAAAGTGAAGGCCGGTGTATCAGACTTTGCGTCTTTTCAGGCCTTGTTGAAAAAAACTTCTACCACAGATTTGGTAACTTTACTGCTGGGGGTGGCAATGAAATTGGACGCGTCGGATTTGCATGTGGAAGCAGAAGCGGATCGGATCGTGGTGCGCGTTCGTTTAGATGGAATTTTGCACGAAGCGGCGACATTAGAAAAAGATACCTACAAACAATTGGTTTCCCGTATCAAGTTATTTTCTTCATTAAAAATAAACATTACTGACAAGCCGCAAGACGGACGATTCACAATTAAATTGACAGGTGGAGATATTGATGTGCGCGTTTCAACGATTCCAACGGTTTATGGCGAGAGCATTGTGATGCGCTTGTTGGATCAATCGCGCAAAGGATTGAATTTTGAACAGCTTGGTTTATACGGCGACGCGTTTGAAAAATTGGAACGCCAAATTGAACGACCGAATGGTATGGTGATTACCACCGGTCCGACTGGTTCAGGCAAAACCACCACGCTTTACGCGATCTTGGAAGTGTTGAACAAGCCCGGCGTGAAAATAATTACATTGGAAGATCCGGTGGAATACAAATTAGCCGGCATTAATCAAAGCCAGATTGATCATAGCAAGAATTATACTTTCGCGACCGGTTTACGTTCCATTTTACGCCAGGATCCGGATATAGTTATGGTTGGCGAAATCCGCGATTTGGAAACCGCTGATGTGGCGATTCAGGCCGCGTTAACCGGCCATTTGTTATTTTCCACGATTCATACCAACAATGCCGCCGGCACGATTCCGAGATTTTTGTCCATGGGAGTGAAGCCATTTTTATTGTCGCCGGCGTTGAACGCGGTAATCGGTCAACGTTTGGTGCGCCGGGTTTGTGAAAAATGCAAATATAAGATTGAATTGACGGCAGAGATTAAAAAAAGAGTTGAAGAGATAATTGAAAACATGCCTGATGTGGTTAAAAATGAGACAAAGAAAAAAGATTTGGTTTTTTACGAAGGCAAAGGTTGTGAAGCGTGCAACCAGCTTGGTTACAAAGGCCGAATCGGTATTTATGAGATTTTTATGATGAATCCGGCGGTGGAACAAATGATTCTTTCCGGACAAGTGTCAGAATATGAGATTGAAAAGGCCGCGATTGCCGATGGGATGGTGACAATGGTTCAGGATGGAGTGTTGAAGTCATTAGAAGGAGTGACAGCGTTGGCGGAAGTGTTTAGAGTTATAGAGTGATAATTTGTATTTTGTAAATGTTTGCCGCCAACACCTCCCCCGCCCTCCTCCGAGGAGGGAACTCGTAACCTCCCCTCTCGGAGAGGGGCGGGGGGTGTGTTCGCTACCCAATCGCCAACACCTCCCCCGCCCTCCTCCGAGGAGGGAGTTAACCAGTCATTGTTTTAAAATTAAAAATTACAAATTAAAAATTGTTTACTATGACCCCCAGAACTAAACACACCAGTCTGGCTGTTGAACAGCCGGTTAGATTATATAAGTTTATCGCTCTGTCTTTTTTGATTCTCACGATAATTTTGCTTGGCGTGATTATTTTTATGTCCGCTAAGCGCGCGACCATCACTGTGGTCGCTGGCCAGGAGCCGCTGGAAGTGAGTGTGGCGATGGCGATAGGCAGTGAAAGCAAGATTGGTTTTGTGGAAACAATCACAGTGGAATTGAAAAAAACATACAAACCAGAATCTACCAAAGAAATCGGGGCAGTGGCGATGGGTGCGGTTACTTTACGTAATGATTCTGACGCTGATCAAGCGCTGGTTGCCACTACGCGCCTGCTTTCGCCAGAAGGAATTTTGTTTCGTTTGAAAAATCGCGTCGTCGTACCGGCCAAAAGCACGATTGTGACAGAAGTTTACGCGGATAAAGAAGGGCGTGAGAGCGAGATTGGTCCGGCAAAATTTACTATTCCTGGTTTGAACGCCGCAAAACAGGCGGTGATTTACGCCACTAGCGAAAAACCAATGATTGGCGGTGTACGCGCGGTGGGGATTGTTACTGAAGAGGATTTGAAATTAGCCGAAAAAGAATTGGCGGCGGATTTGAAAAAAGCAGGGGCGGAAAAATTATCCGCTTTGCATTCCGAATCGGCGGTGGTTTATGAAATTATAAAACAAGAAATCAGCGCCGATAAGGAAGCGGGAAGCGACGCGGAAGAGTTCATTTTATTAGGCAAAGCGGATGTGCTCGGTGTTTTTTACAGCCAAACCGAAGCGGAGAAGTTGGTAAGTGACGAATTGGCCAAGCGTGTTGTCAGCGAGGCTGAAATTTTGATTAAAAATGGATTAAGAACCGCTGTGGCTTTAGTTGACTATGATTTAGAAAATAAAACAGCAAATTTAAAAATTTCCGGCGTGGGCGCGGTGAGTCTTAACCCGGAAAGCCAGCAATTGCAAAAATTGATTTTTTTCGGCAAGACTAAGGATGAGGTTCGGCGTTATTTGTTGTCTTTAGACCATGTCCGCAGTGTGGAATTGAAATTCACACCCGCTTGGATCCGCGCTGTCCCGCAAGTCGCTGACCATGTTAATGTGGTGATTAAGAATGTGGAGTAGGAATTTCCGATTGAAAGGCCCGCCTTGGTGTGTGATATCAAGCGGGTTTTTTGTCGCTTGACATTTATCCGCGTCCTTGTTATATTATTCGCACTTATCAACACTGGGTTTTCGGGGACCTTGAACGCGTCGAATGGGGTCTGTCAGTCGAAGCAGACAAGGGGGCGGGAATCCAAAATTAATTAATTTATGCAAAATTACGAATTATTGTTTGTTGTGCCGGGTACCATGTCGGAAGATGAGGTGTCTCCGATAGTTGAAAAAGTCAAAAAAGCAGTTTTAGATAATGCCGGCGTCAATTGGGGGTTGGAAACAATGGAAAAAAGGCGTTTGGCATATCCAATGAAGCATATCCGCTACGGGTATTTTTATTTAGCGTTTTTTCAGGCTGAAGCGGAAGCAGTGGTTAAAATGCGTAATGAATTACGCTTGATGCCGGAGATGTTGCGCGCTTTAGTCACTAAGTTTGATCCGGAAAAACAAAAAATACGCAGAATTGAATTTGGAACCACTCCTACGCCGGGTATAGAGGTTGTAAAAAACACTGTTGAGACATTGGCAATGGAGGCCGCGGCCAATGTTGGCCCAACAGTTGTCGCCGCGCCGGAAGCAGTAGAGAGAATTGTTGAGCCGGTTCAAGAGGAAAAAGTTTCAGCGAAAAAAATTAAAAAACCAATGGATTTGGCGGAAATTGACAAGAAGTTGGATGAGATTCTTGATTTAGATTTAACGAACGTGTAAAATAGCACTGTCTTTATTTACACTTAAATTTATCATATGGACCTCAACCGCGTAACACTTCTTGGGCGTTTGACCCGCGACCCCGAAGTTCGCACTACCCCAACAGGGAAAACAGTTGCTACCGTAAGTGTGGCCACGGGACGGGTTTGGTTTGATGCCGCCGGCGCTAAACAAGAAAAAACCGAATTCAGTTCTTGCGTGTTGTGGGGCAAACTAGCGGAGATCGCGGGACAATATTTGAGCAAGGGTCGGCGTGTTTATGTTGAGGGCAGGTTGGAAACGCGCGATTGGACCGGTCAAGATGGAGTTAAGCGCTATCGCACGGAAGTGATAGCCAGCAATTTGATTATGTTGGACTCTCCGCGTTCTTCCGCCCAATCCGCGGCGGTTTCAGCGGCAACTAACGAAGCGCCATCGATGGCCAATGAGGAAGTGGTAGAAGAAGAAATAAAGGTTGAAGACATTCCATTTTAAAGAATTTATTTATGCAGGTTCATATTCAGAATAAGCCGGTGGAAAAAAAACAATGTCATTATTGCGCGAATAATGTTAAAGAAGTAACATATAAAGACGCGGTTTTGTTGCGCAAGTTTGTTTCTTCATATTTTAAAATCGCGCCGCGCCGCCGCAGCGGTTTGTGCGCCCAGCATCAGAGAAAAGTAGCGCAGGCGATTAAGCAAGCGAGGGTTGCCGGGCTGATGCCGTTTTGCCCTAAATAAGGAACACGAATCTTTTCACAAATCTACACGAATAAAAGACCCCGATGGGAGAACAGCGGGGTCTTTGTTTGGAGTGATAATTGTTAACTTGCAGTTTATCTGTGGATAACTTATTCGTGTAAGACGGCCAAATTAAAGTATCTCCGCTAAACACAGCCAAATTTGACAAAATTTTTATTTTACTATCAAATTTGACAAACTCACACAAACAATGTATTATTAACGCACTTTATATCACTCGCGTTTTGTACTCTAGAATTCCTTGTGCAAAGGATTCAAGAGGGTACGTGTAAATCCATGCCTGTGAAAAAGCTTCAATCAAGCAATTAACAAAAAAAAGCCTCTTTCGGGGTAATTTTTTTGTTTTTAATCCAACTCTCGCTTATGTCAAAGTTTGCTCTTCAGCCGGTTAAAGAAGAAAAGCGCCGTTTTTTTAATGGAAATAGTTTTACGCCACCAGTGCCTGATTTGATTGAAATTCAAAAATTTTCTTATGATTGGTTTTTGAAAGAAGGCATCAAGGAATTGTTTGATGAAATTTCTCCAATAACAGATTTTACCGGCAGGGATTTGGAATTATATTTTGAAGATTATTATATTGACGAGTCAAAATTTGATGAAGTGACTTGCCGCAAAAAAAATATCACTTTTGAAGCGCCGTTGCGCGTTGACGCCAAGTTGGTAAATAAGCGCACGCATCGAACCGAAAAACAGGAAATTTATTTGGGCGATATTCCATTGCTAACCCCACGAGGCACTTTTATCGTGAATGGCATTGAACGCACGGTGGTTACCCAACTGATCAGAAGTCCGGGCGCGTTTTTTACCGCGGAATTAGTGCGCGGCCGCCGTTATTATGGCGCGAAAATAATTCCTAACCGCGGCGCTTGGATTGAAATTGAGACCGACCAGAATAATGTTTTGTGGGTAAAGGTTGACCGCAAACGCAAAGTCGCGGCCACTTCGCTTTTGCGCGCTTTTGGTTACAGTTCCAATGAAGAGATTGCGAAATTATTTACTGACGTTAATAAACATCCAAATGTTGATTTCGTGGAAAATACTTTAAAAAAAGACACGTCATCCAACACTGACGAGGGCCTGATTGAAGTTTACAAACGGATTCGTCCGGGAGATTTAGCCATGGCGGATAACGCGCGCAGCTTGATCCACGCGATGTTTTTTAATTTTGAACGCTATGATTTGGGGCGCGTTGGCGTTTATAAGTTTGGCACGAAATTTCAATTGAAGCTTGCTGACAAAGATTATGACAACAAAGAACAGCGAGTGCTATCTCCGGAAAAACTTTTATTGGTTTTGAAAGAAGTCGTGCGTTTGAATGTTACACAAGAAGAACCTGATGATATTGACCATTTGGGCAATCGCCGTTTGCGCGCGGTGGGCGAGTTGGTGCAGAATCGTTTTAGGGTCGGCATGGCCAGAATGGAGCGCATCATTAAAGACCGCATGAGCACATTTGAATTGGAAGGATTGACGCCGAACAAATTAATTAACGCTCGTCCGGTGATTGGCGCGGTTCGTGAGTTTTTCATGAGCTCACAACTTTCCCAATTCATGGATCAGATCAATCCGCTCGCGGAATTGGAGCATAAGCGCCGTATTAGCGCTCTTGGTCCGGGCGGCTTGTCGCGTGATCGCGCCGGTTTTGAAGTCCGCGACGTGCACACCACGCATTATGGCAGAATTTGTCCGATTGCCACCCCCGAAGGTCCGAATATTGGTTTGGTCGGCCATTTGTCAAGCTTCGCGAAATTAAATTCATTTGGATTTTTACTAACTCCATACCGTCGGATGGAAAAAATTGCTAATGGAAAATCGCGGGTTACTAATGAAATTGTTTACCTGAACTCTTTTGAAGAAGAAAGAGTAATAACAGCGAGCGCGAACACCGCGGTAGATAAAGATGGTGTGATTAAGGCAGAACGCGTGCCGGCGCGTATCCATGGTCAGCCGGGAATTGTTGAAAGTGACAAAGTTGAATTTTTGGATGTGGCGCCGAATCAGATTTTAAGTATAGGCACCAGCTTAATTCCATTTTTGGAGCACGATGATGCTACCCGAGCTTTGATGGGCACGAACATGCAGAGACAGTCAGTGCCATGCGTTCGACCAAGCGCGCCGTTGGTCGGCACTGGCGTGGAAAAAATGGCCGCGGAAAACAGCGGTTACGTGGTTTTGGCCGAGGAAGATGGCGAGATTACCGCGGTTGACGCTGATAAGATTGAGTTGACTACAAAAAAAGGAAAAATTTTGACCTATCAAATGAATAAATTTGTCCGCTCTAACGCCTCTTCTTGTATTAATCAAAAAACAATTGTAACTTTGAATCAGAAAGTAAAGAAAGGGCAAGCGCTGTGCGATGGTCCGTCAACTCAGGGAGGAGAGCTTGCCTTAGGCAACAACATTCTAGTCGCTTATATGGTTTGGGACGGCTTTAATTATGAAGACGCGGTGATTATTTCCGAGCGCATTGTTCATAAAGACGCATTTACTTCTATTCACATTGAAGATTATACAGTGGATGTTTTGGAAACAAAGCTTGGCCCGGAAGTTGTGACGAGTGACATCCCGAATGTCAGCGAGGAAAAATTAAAAAATCTTGATGCCGAAGGTATTGTCCGCATTGGCGCCGAAGTTCAATCAGGCGATATTTTGGTTGGCAAAATTACTCCAAAAGGCGAGACGGAATTGTCTCCGGAGGAAAGATTGTTACGCGCAATTTTCGGCGAGAAGGCCAGAGATGTCCGCGATTCTTCTTTATATCTTGAACATGGCGAACATGGCAAAGTAATTGATGTAAAAATATTTTCGGCCGAAGCCGGAGACAAACTTCAACCCGGCGTAATGAAACGAGTGCAGGTAACGGTGGCGGATATGCGCAAGGTTCAGGTTGGTGACAAGATGGCCGGACGCCACGGTAATAAAGGCGTAATCTCTCGCGTTGTGCCGGTTAGCGATATGCCGTTTTTAGAAGATGGCACGCCGGTGGACATTATTTTGTCCCCGTTAGGCGTTGTTTCTCGTATGAATTTAGGTCAACTTCTGGAATGCCACTTGGGTTTAGCCGCCAATGCCATGGGTTATCGCGCCGCCACACCCACATTGGACGGTGTCACAGAAGAACAGATTAAAGAAGAGTTGCAAAAAGCCGGTTTTCCAACGGATGGCCAAATGCAGTTGTGCGATGGTCGAACCGGCGAACCTTTTGATCATAAAACCACAGTAGGCTATAGCTACATGTTGAAATTGAATCACATGGTAGAGGACAAGATTCATCAGCGTTCTATCGGCCCTTACAGCCTGATTACTCAACAGCCGTTGGGAGGCAAAGCGCAATTCGGCGGTCAGCGTTTTGGTGAAATGGAAGTGTGGGCGCTGGAAGCGTATGGCGCGTCTCATATCTTGCAAGAAATGCTGACGATAAAATCAGATGATGTGCCTGGCCGTTCAAAAGCGTATGAAGCGATTATTAAAGGCGAGCCGATTACCCGCGTGAATTTGCCGGAGTCATTTAATGTTTTGGTAAGAGAATTAAAAGGCCTGGCCTTAGATGTTGAACTGTTAAAACGCGGTGGGGACGGCGAATATGCTCTTGTAAAAGATATTACTGATAATGTACCCGGCGGAAAAAATGATGGTAACGAGAGAAAAGAGAGAAATTGAGAAATTGTAAAATTGAAAATTGTTTAAAAATTAAAAATTGAAAATTAATTACTATGTCACGTGAATTTTCCCAACATGTTAATGATTTTGACGCTATGCGTTTGCGAGTAGCTTCGCCGGAAGTTATTCACGCGTGGTCTCATGGCGAAGTTGTGAAACCGGAGACCATTAATTACCGCACGCAGAAGCCGGAAAAGGGCGGTCTGTTTGCCGAGGAAATTTTTGGTCCGACTAAAGATTGGGAATGTTATTGTGGCAAATACAAGAAAATTCGCTACAAAGGCATTGTTTGCGATAAATGCGGAGTGGAGGTTACCCACTCTTTAGTGCGCCGCCAGCGCATGGGGCATATTGATTTAGCCGCTCCAGTGTCGCATATTTGGTTTTTGCGTTCAGTTCCGTCCAAAATCGGTTTGGTTTTGGATATGTCAATCCAGACCATGGAAAAAGTGATTTATTTCGCGTCTTTTGTGATTGTTAAAGTTGACGAGGAGCAGAAGAAACAAACGCACGAAGCTTTGCGGTCTGAATATAAAAGCAAGAAAAAACAAATTTTAAATGAATTTGATCGTCAAACCAAAGAAGCCAATGATAAAAAATTGAAAGCAGCAGCAATTGAAGAATTAGCGAAGGAACGCGATCGCAAACTGGCCGCGTTGGAGGAAGATTTTGTTGACGCGGAAGAGGGGTTGAAAGATATACAGATGCTGCGGGTTTTATCAGAAAATCGTTATCAGGAATTGGCTTTGCGCTATAGCTATTTGTTTGACGCGGAAATCGGCGCCGAAGCCATCCGCCGTCTTTTAGAGAGGCTGAACTTCGAAGAAACAATCAACCGATTGGAGGCGGAGATAAAAGAAACAAAAGGCGCTAAATGCGAGCGGTTGATTAAGCGTGTTAAACTTTTGCGAAGTTTGCAAAAAAACAAGATTCGTCCGGAGTGGATGATTTTGACCACGATCCCAATTGTGCCGCCGGATTTGCGTCCAATGGTGGCTTTGGACGGCGGCCGCTTCGCGACATCTGATTTGAATGATTTGTATCGCCGGGTCATCAATCGTAACAATCGTCTGCGCCGGTTGTTGGAATTAAACGCTCCGGAAGTTATTTGCCGCAATGAAAAGAGAATGATGCAAGAAGCGGTGGACGCGTTGATTGATAATAACGCGCGAGCGTCAAAAACCGTTACCGCTTCTACCGGCCAGAAAAGACAGCTGCGTTCGTTAGCGGATATTTTAAAAGGCAAACAAGGTCGTTTCCGCCAAAATCTTTTGGGCAAGCGCGTTGATTATTCCGGCCGTTCGGTTATCGTGGTTGGCCCGCATTTGAAAATAGATGAGTGCGGTATTCCTAAACGAATGGCTTTGGAATTATTTCGTCCATTCGTGATGGCGGAAATCATCAAACGCGAATTAGCTCATAATGTGCGCAGCGCTTCCCGTTTTATTGAAACCAACGCGCCCGAGGTTTGGGATATTTTGGAAGATTTAACGAAAAAAACTCGCGTGTTGTTAAACCGCGCGCCGACACTGCATCGTTTGGGTATTCAAGCGTTCCGTCCGCAGTTGGTTGAAGGCAAGGCAATCATGTTGCACCCGCTGGTCTGTCCGGCGTTCAACGCTGACTTTGACGGCGACCAAATGGCGGTGCATTTACCGTTGACCGAGGAGGCGCGCTGGGAAGCGGAAAATCTAATGGCTTCGGAAAAAAATCTTTTGAAACCGGCGACTGGTTCACCGGTAATTACTCCGCAGCAGGATATTGCTTTGGGTTGTTATTATTTGACCAAATATGATGAGAATGATAGGGCTGAAGTGAAAAAATATTTTTCCAATTCCACTGAAGTCAAATTCGCTTACAAATGCCGCCGCATCGGCTTGCGCGAACGGATAAAAGTCAGGTTTGTCAATTTGGCGAAATTTCCAGAAGGCGCCGGCAACATTATTGAAACTTCATTGGGGCGGATCTTGTTTAATGAAATTTTTCCGGATAAAATTTCTTACTTTAATGAAACCATCACCAAAAAACATTTGAGCAGTATTATCGGTCTGTTATTGGAAATTTATGGTCAGGGGGAAACTTCTCGTTTATTGGACGAGATTAAATCATTGGGATTTAAATACGTTACAAAATCCGGCTATTCTTTGGGCATGGACAACTTCGGCCACATCAAGGAAAAAACGGAAATTTTACGCAAGACTGATGGCGAGGTTGAAGAAGTGCGCCAGCAATATGAGGAAGGTTTGCTTACCGACGCGGAACGGCACTCAAAAGTGTTGGAACTTTGGACGCAGGCGAAAGATCAGGTTATGTCGCACAACAAAACAGCGCTGGATCGAGATGGTTCGGTATTTGCGATGATTGACTCCGGCGCGCGCGGTTCTTGGGGGCAGTTAGGCCAAGTTATCGGCATGAAGGGTTTGGTAGCGTCTCCGAGCGGCGATATTATTGAGTTGCCGGTGAAAGGCAGTTTTAAAGAAGGATTCAGCGTTTTGGAATTTTTCATTTCTTCGCATGGTACTCGCAAGGGTTTGTCAGACACAGCTTTGCGTACGGCCAATGCCGGTTATCTAACCCGCCGTTTGGTAGATGTGGCGCAGGATGTGGTGGTTTTGGAGGATGATTGCGGCGATACTGACGGCGCGGTTATCACTAAAAAAGAAACCGAGGAAATGGGAGAAAAAATGTCTGATCGCGTGACGGGAAGATTTGCTTTGTCTGACGTTAAAATTGGCAACAAGGTTTTGGTTAAGGCTGATGAAATAATTACCGAATCAGCGGCAAGAGCGATTGATAAGGGTGGCGTGGAAGAGGTGCATGTGCGTTCAGTTTTGCGTTGTCGTTTAGCCAAAGGAATTTGCAAAAAATGCTATGGCTACGATTTGGCGCACAATAAATTGGTTGAACAAGGCGTAGCAGTCGGCATTATCGCGGCTCAATCCATTGGCGAGCCAGGTACTCAACTGACGATGCGGACTTTTCACTTGGGTGGCGTGGCAGGCGGGGACATTACTCAAGGTTTGCCGCGAGTTGAAGAATTATTTGAAGCGCGCTTGCCAAAACGGGCCGCGGTTTTGTCAGAAGTCGCCGGCGTCGTGGAAATAGAAGAGGCTGAAGGCAAGGTGATTACCGGTCCGACCGGCAGGAAAATTTTTGAAGGCCGTCGCGGGCAGAAAATTATCAACGTGCATTTTGAAGGCATGGATGAGTTTAAATTTAAATTAAAAACGGCCGATGATATTCAAATAACCGATGGCCAAAAAGTTAGAAAAGACGATGTGTTGTTAGTGAGAGGCGAGTCAGGCGAGGAAGTGAAAGCGAAATACGATGGCACCGTGTTACTGGAAAAAAACAGTTTGACTCTAACGTTTGAAGGCCGCCACACCAAAGAATATATTATTCCATTGGGTTACAAACTTTGGGTCAGTAATGGTGATAAAATAGAAAAAGGCCAGCAACTAACCGAAGGGGCAGTTGATTTGCATGAATTATATGAACTGAAGGGCCGTAAAGCGGTGCAAGATTATATTTTGCGTGAAATCAAAGCGATCTATTCTTCACAGGGTCAGCGTTTGAACGATAAGCACGTGGAATTGATTGTTAAACAAATGTTCGGCCGCGTTTATGTTGAAGACGCCGGCGATACTGATTTACTGCCGGGTGAAGTCGTGGAAAAGGCGCAGTTGGCGACCGCCAATGAATACGCGAAAAAAGAAAATAAAAAAGAAGCGGTTGGTCGGGAGCTTTTTCTTGGAGTTTCAAAAGTGTCTCTTTCCACCCAAAGTTTCTTATCATCCGCGTCATTTCAAGAAACCGCGCGCGTGCTTATCAATGCCGCGGTTACCGGAAAGATTGATTATTTGGCTGGTCTCAAAGAGAATGTCATCATTGGTCGCCGCATTCCGGCGGGCACCGGGTTCTATAAGAATAGTTAAACCACAGACATTCGTTGAGACCCCAGCTCTGCCCCTTTCCTTGTAGGAGAGGGGTTTTTCGTGTGTCTATGGCTTTTTTATTAAAAATATTGTATATTATTATGGATAAACTTAGTCTTAATTTTTTGTGTTATGTTTCAAAAAACTTCGCGTCCGGCAATGCCGCAAGAAGAGTATCCAACACCTGGCGTTTCTCCAGATGAGGTGGAGACTGTGGTTGGCCCGTCGGTGCGGGTGGAAGGTGATTTCGCTTCCGAGGGTAATATTATAGTGAAAGGCATTGTGTCCGGTTCGGTAAAAACCAGCAAATTATTAACGGTTGAAAAGGGCGCTTCAATTTTCGCGAATGTTCGCGCGGGCAACGCGGCGATTTCCGGATCTATCCGAGGGAATGTGAAAGTGTCAGACAGATTGGATTTAGCTGAAACCGCGCAGGTGGCCGGAGATATTGATTGCCGTGTTTTGAGTGTCGCGCCAGGGGCGTTGATTCAAGGCAGGGTGACAATGAAAGGAATTGATATTATCGGCGATAAAAGAGACGATAAAAAAGTCGGAGGCTTTATGAGTAAAATTAAATCTAGATCAGAGGATGAAATAGAAGATTCAGTCGGCAGCGCTTTGTAAAAGAAAAAATCGGCCGTATGTATGTCTATCTTTATGATAATTTTCTCAAGCAGAAAAAGTACGCGTCTATCTTGAAAACGATTGAAACAAGGTTGACAGATTTTGGTATTGCCGGCAAGATTATCCGGTTGCAGAGTTTAAGCGACGCCAAAGAATTGGCGGAAGATGAGATTAAAAAGAGCGTGTCAGGCATTGTGATTGTCGGAAATGACAAAACTTTTGGACAGGTGCTATCGCGCGCCGCTACCTGCGAGACGTTATTCGGTTTTTTGCCCATCGGGCCGGATAATAAGATCGCGGAAATTTTAGGTATTCCGATCGGCGAGGATGCTTGCGCGACTTTGTCGCGGCGACGGAAACTGCGATTGGATTTGGGCTGGTTTAACGGCCGATATTTTGTTTCCCAGCTCCATGTTTTTCCTGGAGAAATCGCGGTGGAATACGACGAGAGATTTAAAGTGACAGCCAAAGGCAAAATGGAATTGGTGGTTTGCAATTTACAGCCATTTGAGTGGGAGGGCAATGGGAAAAAATATGTTGTCCGTCCGCAGGACGGGAAACTGGAAGCGTTTTTACGGCCGGTTGTCGGCCACAGCTGGTTTAAGGAAGTATATGAAGACCCGAGCATTTTTCCGTTTCAAGAAATGACCGTGAGCGCGAAAAAACCATTCGCGGTTGAAGCGGACGGTCGGCAGTCAAAAGAGACTAAGATAAAAATTAAATTATCTAAAAAAAGAGTGGAAATGATCGTGGGGAAAGAACGACGATTTTGAAGCATTGATTTAGACTGATTTAGACGGATAATGCCCAGGTGGCGAAACTGGTAGACGCACTACCTTGAGGTGGTAGCGCTCGCAAGGGCTTGGAGGTTCGAATCCTCTCCTGGGCACCAATACAGAACTCAACGATTTTTTGGCTTTTTCAAAATAAATGATTCGGAGAAAGCCCCACCTTCTGGCTTTGAAAAAGCCGTTAAGTTCTATTTTGGCGCCCTTTGTTTGAAAATGCGCGAACCTTTTTTGAGCGAAACTGACGCTCCGCCCCGCCGCCGCTCGCTAACGCTCGCCACCCCGCAAAAAATTTTCTTCCTATTTTTTATTTTGCGCGCGCCGAATTTCCCCCCTTCACCCCGTTCCCCGTCCGTAGCTTTAGCGAAGGATGGCCTTCCGCCGCGTCCTCGCTTCCGGTGACGAAAAATTGCAGAGAATTAAAATCCGATACGATACAATTATTAATTTGATTGCGAATTCAATCGGTTGGCAGAGCGTTAAACTTCTATTACTAACAATCGTTATTTAGACATCCAGCTTTTTATCTTATCCCAGAAAATCATGAGGAGACCGATAACCACAAGTAAAGACATGGAAATTGGCGCCATCGCTCTGTATGGTCCTTGATAACCAAGACTGCCGCCAACCATAATCAAACCGAAAATTACAACGAGAATGCCGAAAATTTTTCGTTTTTGCATAATTTTTTAAATCATATTAAATTAACTCATAACCATCGACCTTTAGCCGTAATTTTTTATTCAGCCGACAAAACCCATTTTTTCCAGACCGCTTCCGCCGGCTTATTTCTAATGTTTGAAATTAAAAATGTTTTCATAGCATTATTTCCGTTCAGAGAAACATTTCAGGAATTGTTCGCGTGTTTTAGATAAGAACATTTATTTCAGAATACCTACATCCCAGATATGAAGAGTCGGTACCGTAAAGGAAATTACATTTCCCGACCGTTGAAATTTCACGACTTTTTCGCCGTCAAATTCCGGTGAGACGATTTTCAATGTCTTACCATCGGTTGAAAATCCATCAGGAATATTAATCTGGACCTGAAAATCTTTCTTTTCTAAGAATTTATGGTTCTGGAAATCGTAATTCAAAATATGTACCACGAGGCGTTCTCCGGCTGTGTATGGAATGATCTGGATCATTTTAGGAGCGCTATCTGCTTTTATGAATTGCCCGACCGCATCCACCAATTTTGTTTTTTCAGCCGGCTTTTGATAAGCCCAGAGTTGCCAGCCCATATCCTCGTTGAAAAAAATGAATCTGCCTTTGCCCAGAACGTGCGCACCATCGGTCTTCAGATCGCTTAGCTGTAACCTGGACTTTTTCCGGTAGTTTTCATCCAGACTGGCAAAACTGCTATCGTAGGCAATGACGATTCCGCCATTTTTGACAAAAGTAAGTAATCTATCCACTTCCTCATCCGACCAGGCATTCCCATTAGCAACGGCGATCTTATACTCATTGATTTTTTTCAGATCAATGAAGTCATGTTGAAAATTGGCTTCTGAAAGTGTGACGGATACAGCAAAGGCCCATTCTTTTTGATTGGGATTTGCGGTATTCATATGAGGTGGAAAGACAACAGCAAGACTATTCTTCTGGCTCAAATCCATTAAGATTTCAGGATATTTACGTATGAAGTCAAAATAAGGAACCATCTTAGGACGGTCGGCTAGAAATGTCAGACCCAGAAAATTTTCAAGGTCAGAATACATATAATGGCCGCGGTTGGCATAAGATTCGGCAAACTGATGCTTGACGAGCAGGGTTCCGGCTTGTTGTCCATGTGCGGCCAGCTCTCTGGCATCCTGAATAATATACATAGTGACGGCAGTCTTCTCTCTTCCGGTTGCATATTTCATATCGGGACTGACTGGGGATCCGGCAGGAAACTTATAGTAACCCGGATCATTTCTCCACGGTGGGAACCAGTCGTGTTCAAAGATGAACAGATCCAACTTGTCATAGAGCCTAGCTTCATCTAGCCGATCAAGAGGTTGCCAGTTGGCGCCGAAAACGAGGGTTCTGCCTTTTTGGCTGGCATACTGGCGGGCATGCTCTATAAGATTTTGTAAGGCGGCGTCGGAAGCCGAATAAAGGAAATGGATATAGTCATTCACAAACGGAACTTTGCTCCTGTCATTTTTATATTGTGTCTTGTAGTTATGCTCGACAATGTACCGACAGTAATTAAAAGTATCGACCCGATCCACTCCCCGGCTCTTCAATTCAGCCTCGGTGTATCGGCTCTTGAGATAGTCTTTAAAACCGTTCAACGAGTATTGATCACATGGACCTTCGCCGGTCCATAGAGCTTGCACCGTGCCCTGGTGTTCATCCACCGTAATGCCATCAATACCACCATCGATGGCCTTATTAGTGGCTTTTTTGATCCAGTTCTGGTAGGCCGGGGCGAGAATATTCATAAATAGAATACCTTGCTGATATAATGGTTTCCCATCGAAATCTATGAGAACCGAGTCCTTCAATTCCGGCGGAAGTTCTTCCAGCTTTTTAGCCATGAGCGAGTTCCAGGTGGAGATATTTGAAAAGGCTTTTGCTCCGTGACTTTGCAACTTGTGGATAAAATTAATATGAGATCCCACGATCGGACCGAAGGCATATATATTGCCATTCATGCTCCAATCCTGCGGATCTTTAAAGTAGACCCGCCCATAGATATCCACCTTTGAGGGGATGAATTGTTTAATGGTTTTTAATGTGCCGACCGATTTGCCGCACCACGGCGGCGTCGGCCATGGACCCTGAGGAGGGCACATTTTAACTACAAACATTGCGGCGGTGGCAACAATAAAAAGGCCTACTATACTGACAATTAAAATTAAAAATGTTTTCATGGATAAAAATTAATACCCTTATTTTTACATTGTTCGCAAAGCGTTCTATACTTTCATTGTATCCTATCCTAAACTAATTCGCAATCAAATCTCGCAATCAAATCAATAATCAAATTAATAATTGTATCGTATCGGATTTTAATTCTCTGCAATTTTTTGTCACCGGAAGCGAGGACGCGGCGGAAGGCCATCCTTCGCTAAAGCTACGGACGGGGAACGGGGTGAAGGGGGGAAATTCGGCGCGCGCAAAATCAGAAATGCAGAGAAAATTGTTTTGTTTTGCACCGCCGTACTCGGCGGGCGGAGGCACGGGGTTCAATCCTGTTTCCGCTCGAAAAAAGTTCGCGCAAAAAGATACGAGTCCGGAAAAAAGAAAAGATGCGTCAAAACCAACTTAACCGACCGAAGCAGCAGTGGATAACAAAAGTTGACATAGAGTATCTTCCGTTCGGCTGAGCTCACGACGAAGCCTTTTTGCCCGCCTGCTTGCCTGCCCGTCCGAAACGAGGTGAAGGCGGGGCGGAGTTTATCCCGCATGATGCGAATGGCTCTTTACCATTATCAAATATTTTGGTAATATTAGATTGTTAGGAATTAACGTAATCTCATTATGCTAACAAAACCCAAAAAAATTCTCATCATTGAAGACGAAAAACCAATGGCGCGGGCTTTAGAACTGAAGCTTACCCATGAAGGATTTGAAGCTAAAATTGTTTTTAATGGCGAATCGGCTCTTGAACTACTTGAAAAAGAAAAATTTGATCTGATCGTATGTGACTTAGTAATGCCTAAAGTTGATGGATTTAAAGTGCTTGAGGCGCTTAAGGAGAAAAAGATTACAACTCCGATTATGGTGCTGACGAACTTGAGCCAGGAGGAGGATGAAAAGCGCGCCAAGTCGCTTGGCGCGAAGGAATTTTTTATCAAATCCAACACGCCAATTGCGAATATTGTTGAGCGGATTACTCAATTGCTCAAATAGTGAGCTGTTATGAACCCCGTTAGAGTTAAGGGTGACTTATACAAAGAGCCGTAATAACTCAAATAAATATATGACAAAATATAAAAAAGAAGAAGTAAAAAACTTTAACGGGGTGAAACTTGATGACAAAACAATAAAACAGATTTTACTCAAAGGGAACTATGTGACCGAAGAGGATGTCAAGAGGGCAGAAGATTTTGCCAAAAACCACCACACCTCGTTCCTTGAGTATCTTTTGCAGGAGAATCTCATAATCAAGGATCTTTTAGGGCAAGCAATCGCCGAGTTTCTTACTGTTCCCTATGCCGACTTAAATTCAACACCGCCTACACCAGAGCAGGTACAAAAAATTCCCGAAGAGATTGCAAAAAAATATCGCGCGGTTATTTTTTCGGAAGCAAAAGAAAAATTAGTGATTGCTACTGACACGCCTGATGATAAAAATCTTCTACCGGAACTTACAAAACTTTTTGCCGGCAAGAAGTTGAGCATTGCTTATTCGCTTACCGAAGACATCAATGCAAGTCTGGTGCATTACCAAAAACCGTTGGAAACCCGCTTCTCAAAAATTATCGAAAGTAAGGGTCGGGTTGCGCCGGAACTTTTGGAAGAAATTTTTGAAGACGCGCTTGTCTATCACGCTTCTGACATTCATTTTGAGCCGAGGCATACTGATGTACTCGTACGTTTTCGTGTTGATGGCGTACTGCATGAAGCCGGACGTATTCCCAAAGAGTATTACGAGAACGTTTTGAATCGAGTTAAAGTGCAAAGTGGCCTGCGCATTGATGAACATTTTGCCGCGCAAGATGGCTCGCTTCGCTATGAAAAAGACGCCACGGTTGTTGACCTTAGAACCTCCATTGTTCCTACCGTCGAAGGCGAAAAAATAGTGCTTCGAGTGCTCGCGGCCTATGTTCAAGGTTTCTCTTTGAGCGACCTCGGTTTAACACCCGCGCATCAGGAATTACTGGAACAAGCGGCGCAAAAACCATTTGGCATGATTCTAGTTACCGGCCCTACCGGCTCTGGAAAAACCACCACGCTCTACGCATTTTTGAAACTCATCAATAGCCCTGATGTGAACATTACCACCATTGAAGACCCGGTGGAATATAAAGTGCTCGGTGTTAATCAAATCCAAGTAAATCCTCAAACCAACCTCACTTTTGCCAAAGGATTGCGCTCTATTGTACGCCAAGACCCGGACATCATCTTGGTCGGTGAAATACGAGATGAAGAAACCGCGGAGATTGCGGTAAATGCCGCGCTTACTGGTCATTTGCTTTACTCAACATTTCACGCCAACGATGCCGCCACTGCCATTCCACGTCTTCTAGATATGGGTATTGAACCGTTTCTCTTGGCTTCCACGCTTGAGGTAGTGGTTGCCCAGCGGTTGGTACGGAAAATCTGTGAGCACTGTCGGCACAGTGTCACAAAATCCGCAATTGACTTTGCTACACCGCAACTAAAATCCGCTCTTCCACACTTTTTCGCCAAAGGCGAATCCGCCTCCGGCGGAGAAGGCAAATCAATCACTCTTTATGAAGGCAAGAAGTGTGAGGTGTGTGGCCATACGGGGTACAAAGGTCGAACCGCAATTTTTGAATTTATTCAAATCACGCCGGAGATGCAAAATCTTATTTTACGCTCTCCGTCAACGAAAGAAATTTGGCAACTTGCCCGCAAGGAAGGTTCAGTCACTCTTTTTGAAGATGGCGTTGAGAAAGTGAAAGCCGGAGTTACCACACTTGAGGAATTGCTTCGCGTGGCCGAGCCACCAGCGAATTAGCTTTTTAGCTTCTTAGCTGGTAGCTTATTAGAAAAAGTATGACAAACAATCCTAAAAAGCTACAACCTACAACCTACAAGCTAAGCAACCACAAGCTACAAGCTCTATTTCTCGGCAAAGAACGGGACTATTTTGTTGAAAACTTAAGCATGCTTATTTCAGGAGGTTTACCTATCATGAGCGCGCTTGACGCTATTGCGAAAGAAATGCGCTCGCGCCGAATGAAAAGCGCCATTGCGAACATTAAAACCGACATTGAATCTGGTTTCCCGCTATGGCGAACGCTCGCGAGGACAAATCTTTTTCCAGAACACGCCGTCTCCTTGATCCGACTTGGTGAAGAATCAGGGAAACTCATCGAAAACCTAAAAGTAGTTGCGATTGAGCAGGAAAAGAACCGAGTTTTCAAGTCAAAACTTCGTTCTGCCATGATGTATCCAGTGTTTGTGCTCTCGCTTACGGTCATTATTGGTGTTGGCATTGCCTGGTTTATTTTGCCGAAGCTCGCGACGGTATTTGCCCAGCTTAAAATCAAACTACCACTTATCACCGAGATTCTCATTAATATGGGGACATTCCTTGGTGAATACGGCTCCTATGTTGTGCCGGCAGGAATTTTGGTAATGGCCGTATTATTTTTTTTAATCTTTACGTTTTCAAAAACGAAATTTATTGGGCAGTTCATTTTGTTTTCCTCGCCCGGAATAAAAGACCTTATTAAAGAAGTGGAAGTGGCGCGATTCGGCTATCTTTTAGGAACACTCCTTGAAGCAGGACTTCCCATTACCCAGGCGCTTGATTCTCTTGCAGGCGCGACAGAAATCTCGCCGTATCGAAAACTCTATCTGCATTTGCGCGACTCGGTGGGAGACGGCAATTCCATCCAGAAAAGTTTTTTGGCATTCAAGCATATCAACCGGCTCATTCCTGCTCCGATTCAACAGCTCGTTGTTGCTGGCGAGCAGTCCGGCACGCTCTCGGTCTCGCTTCTCAAAATTGGCCAAATATATGAAACAAAATCTGACACCACCACAAAGAATCTCACGGTCATTCTTGAGCCAATCTTGCTGGTTATTGTCTGGCTGGGCGTTGTCGCCGTGGCGCTTGCGGTTATTCTGCCGATCTATAACCTCATCGGCGGGTTTAAGACTAGCTAATTAGCTTGTAGCTTTTTAGCTTGTAGCTTATTAGAAAAAGTATGACAAACAATCCTAAAAAGCTACAACCTACAAGCTACGAGCTAAGCAGCTACAAACTACAAGCTAACAATGGCTTCACATTGCTGGAAGTCCTGCTTTCAGTCGCGGCGATCGTGGTTATTGCGGGTATCGGTATTCCTGTCTATCAATCATTTCAAAACAGAAATGATTTGGATATTGCGGCAGTGACATTTGCTCAAACCCTGCGCCGGGCAGAAACGCTCGCTCAATCTGTAGACGGCGACACCAGTTGGGGAGCAATTGCGCAAAGCGGAAGCATCACCCTGTTTAAGGGAGTAAGCTATGCCAGCCGTGACAGCAGTTTTGATGAGATATTTGAAACGCCGACAAGTTTAACTCTTTCCGGAACACAAGAATATATTTTTACTAAATTCACTGGCTTGCCGCAAACCACCGGCTCGCTTACGCTAACCTCCACTAACAATGAAACAAGAATCATTACAATCAATGCAAAAGGAATGGTTAGCTACTAACCAGGCCGGCTTCTCGCTGGTGGAAGTTATTTTGTCCACTGCGGTTTTTGTGCTACTGGTAACCGCACTTGTTGGCGCGTATCTCTATGGGCAGGAAGCAACCGCACTCGCCGGCAACCGCGCTCGTGCAACAATGCTTGCCGAGGAAGGCCTGGAAGCGGTGCGTAACATAAAAGACGCAAACTTTTCAAATCTTTCCGACGGTACGCATGGTCTTGTCATATCGGGCAACCAGTGGACACTTTCTGGATCAAGTGATGTGACAGATATTTTTACGCGCCAAGTCATTATTTCATCGGCTGATGCCAAAAGAAAGTCAGTAACGGCAAACATAACGTGGCAACAGAATCCACAGCGCACCGGCTCGCTATCGCTCGCTACCCGCTTCACCAATTGGCAAGCCAGCGCTGCCTCGCCTGCTTCGTGTAATGATTACGCAGTACAGCAGGGATACAGCGTAGGTACCTGCAGACAAAATACGCAACAGTGTACTAATAACGGAGAAACATATTTATCCGGTGGAGACTCTAATTGCGTCACCGATTTTCCAGGTGATC
>Ga0209343_10002735_pt1 | contig 22590 bp, 22 predicted proteins | sample RifCSPlowO2_02_FD_184026 | JGI IMG/M metagenome (GOLD analysis project Ga0209343, IMG submission 184026) | Groundwater microbial communities from Rifle, Colorado - Rifle CSP2_plank lowO2_0.2 (SPAdes) (version 2) | ecosystem: Environmental > Aquatic > Deep subsurface > Groundwater | place... | reverse complement strand
AGCACCATATTCAAATTCGTACCGTCGATCAAGAAAGAACTCTGGGGAGGTGAGTTTTGGACCGACGGCCACTACATAGCAACAATCAGCGGACGAGGTGACAAATTAAGTTATTCGATCTTTAGCATTTATAACGCCTTGCCCTCCAGGGCAGGGTAGTTTACGGAAGAAGTGTCGGGTGGCGCAGTCATTATTGATGTTAGAACTTGGGACGAGTACGCAAGTGGACATATATTTGAGCAAAAAATTAACGAACTGGATAAAACGAAAAATTATGCGCTGTATTGTCGCTCCGGGAATAGAAGCGCTAATGCAATGGCACTCATGAGTAAAATCGGGTTTGACGCTGTAGTAGATCTAAAAGGGGGCATTAAGGAATGGGTGGCGAACGGAAACACTCTTTCTTGCGAAGGTGCCACTTTGTGCCGCATCAATTAGCATTTATATAATTACGTAACGAATTGAATTGAAAAGCAAATTAGCAAAGGGAGCTCAAATGAGTTAGTATTATCTTTAATTAACAATAAGGAATAAATATGGCAAAAGAAGTTAAAGCTACGTCCGCCTTTATGAAGCCTCTTACTGTAGATGCTGATTTGGAAGCTGTAGTTGGGAAAGGTCCCATGCCGCGCTCGGAAGTTGTAAAGAAACTTTGGGTTTACATTAAGGCGAACAAGCTACAGGATGAAAAGAACAAAAGGAATATTAACGCTGACGCGAATTTGAAAAAGGTATTTGATGGAAAAGCAACCGTTAATATGTTTGAAATGACCAAGTTGGTCGCCAAACATCTCTCCTAGGCGTTTGTTATAGAAAAAAACCGGGCATTTGTCCGGTTTTTTTTGCATTCAAAAAATTATAATTAGGCAATAAATATAACGCCCACGCGTTAAGTAGGAAAAAGTCAATTTAGCGCTCAACCAAGCTCTATTTTGGAAAATGCGGAGCTATTATCCACACGCGCATTGACAATTTATCCGGGCATGGTATACTTAACAGCAAGAAATGAAGTCGAGTTTCTCAAAATATAATTACATTCAAAAATGATTGGAACAATAAAGACTCTTACACCGAAAGGATTCGGCTTTATCGCTCGCGAAGGCGAAGCTAAAGACCTTTTCTTTCACTCAAAGGAGTTGGTTGGCGTTACCTATGACGAATTGAAAGAAGGCGACAAAGTCTCTTTCGAGGTTGTACAGGGTGACAAGGGCCCAGCCGCTACCGGTGTACAGCGCGTTGCATAATATTGCATCACGCTAGAAAAACGCCCCGATTTATCGGGGCGTTTTTCGTGTCTGAATTTTTAAGGAGTTTTATAGACGATTGGCATAGGCGAGCGTGATATTCAGCCGTGATATAATGGAAATATTAAAAAGTTAAATCATGCCCATGATAAGTATTCAATTAATTTCCATCATACTCGAGGCCGTGATTGTTGTTGCGGCTCTTGCTATCGGTTTGAAAAAAGGAAGATTATATGGCTACGGTCTTTCACTCACCTTTGGTATTTACGTTTACTATGATTTGGTCAGGTACATGGAGTGGTCCAGTTCGAGCAGTCTTCTCTCTTATCTTTTTTTAACGGCGACAGTTTCGGCGCTGTTGTCTATTTGGTCTTTATATCATCATAGTTGAATCTTTGTCGTTAATCATTAATTTAACTTCACCACATAGTATAGGGGCTGTTTTTTGGTTTTTGCTCGATTGACTTATTAGATTCGGGTACTACTATTTAGTAGAACAGTTCGTTGGCAAAATGTTAAGGTCGCAGACAAAAAGAAAGGCTGATTTATGCCAGAAGGAAAAAACAGAGATGATTCGAGGTTGAAATGTCCTCCTTTTGGTCAAGACGAGGTGAAGGGGGATTCGGATAAATTTGAGTCGGACTCTGAAGAAATTGACAGCAATCGAAATTGGTCTATCGCGGGGTATACGGCTCTTATGGTATTGCTTGTCGTAGCAGTCGCGTTATTTATGATTGCAGACTATGCAAGACTGTGAGTTGCCGAGCAGTTATGAAAAAAGACTGCAAGTTTTTGGGTTTTGCAACAACAATAGATGCAATTTCGCCCCGCAAGTCTATCTTGCGGTTTTTATTGGAAGTGCCCTTGTGGTGCAACCTAAATTTCTTCCGCGGAGCGAATGAATCACCCCGCCCTAACGGGACGGGGTATCTTGATCAGTCAAAGAGCTTCGCTCTTTGACCCGCATCCAGTTCACCCTGGTTTTCAATATAACGTCTGATAATTTCTGTGGTAATGCCAACGGTTGAGACAAAATATCCATCCGACCAAATTCCATCCGTACCCCAGTAGTATTTTTTGAGTTCGGGAAACTTCTCTTTGATACCGCGGGAAGTGGTAATTTCAAGCAGTTTCCCGTAGAGGTATTTCCAGAGCTCGGTGGTGATGATAGCGCGTCGGTATTTGGTCGGATATACTATGTGGTAATCACACAGGTATACGCAATGACTATTCCTTCTATACTCAATTGGCTTGGTCACACCCTAATCCTAACACGGCGAGGTGAACTGAATGCGGGAACTCACTTCATCCCTCGGGCTTACGCCACGGGGAACTATTGTGGATTAGAATGGCTGGAGTATTCTGTTCTTCAATGGAGGTTGTCATTTCTAAAACTCAAAAAATTTTGTAGATATTTTTTAAAAGGTCACTAATTATTGACCTGGGTAGCAGAAGCTAATCCAACTTGCATGGAATTTAAAATATGTTAGTCTATGCGTCATGTTAAAGATTAGATTACAGCGCGTTGGGCGCAAAAATATCGCCACTTTCCGTGTGGTTTTGACCGAGTCGCAGAACAGCACAAAAAGCGGTAAATACTTGGAAGTGCTCGGTTCCTATGACCCTGTTCACAAGGTTAAAACCGTTGACGTGGAACGAGTCAAATATTGGATTTCAAAAGGTGCTCAGCCATCCGAGACTCTTCACAATTTCTTCGTGGATCAAAAAATCGTTGCCGGAAAGAAGGTTAACGTTTTGCCAACCAAAAAAGCTACTCTTAAAAGAAAGGATGCTAAGGCCGCGGGGGACAAAAAAGCTACTGCGCCGGCCGCCGCTCCCACACAGCCTGCTACACCGGCCGCCTAATGAGGAAAAATTAAAATCGGGAAAATATAAAAAAGCCGCATATCTGTGCGGCTTTTGTTTAAGGTGAACGTACCGTGGCTTTCGCTCTTTGTGCGGGGCTTTTTAGGAAATACGGACCTCCTTGAATTGCCTGATGGGTCGGAGTTTGAGAGCTTCTTCGACGCTAATGCTTTTTGTGTCCCCGACAAATTTTACGCCTGGAATTTTTTGAAACCTCCAAATCCAGTTCAGAATGTCCGTGTCAAACTCATCAAATGTTTTCATGTGGAATTTGATGATACGAACGCCGGTATTGATGCCGTGTTCGGTGCGTCTGTACAAAAGTTTGACTCTGCAAATTTTGTCGTAACTTGGGTCGTCGGGAAGGGCGGGCTGTTCGATAACCTCCGGGTCCCATACGTGATTTCCTCGAACATAACCTGCCATAGTAAGCATTAGGTCGTTAACCTTTTCCTCGTGCACCGTTTGCTCAAAGTAGCCCGAGAGGACACGTTGGGTGGGTTCGGCAGGCGCGGGCTTCAGTGCCAGAAGGGGCGAAGCCAGCGTTTCAGCGACTGTGTTGCGCATCGAATCGTTATCAGGCAAAAATGCCACGTTTACGTTGACTTGAATGACTGTTTTCATAATTTGTAGTTGAACAGACTGACCGAAAGATACACCGAATTTCCGTTAAGTCAAATTGATTTTGACCGGTCTAAAGAAATGTACAGTCATAGCCGCATGCCATTGATTGTTCATGTTTGCCGTGATACACTCAAATAAAGCAGTATAGGAATTGCGGTCGAAACTGCGGATTATAAACAGAATGACAAAACGATGGAATCAGACGTTGCATTTCTAGAATACGTCATCAAAGGTCTTGTCGACAGTCCGAACGATGTAAAAATCGTCAGAACTGTAGATGAGATGGGAGTGCTTCTCACTCTTTCCGTTAATCCTGCCGACATGGGCAAGGTTATTGGAAGAATGGGTAACACGGCCAAAGCCATCCGAACTCTTCTTCGAGTCGTGGGTATGAAGAACAATGCTCGCGTAAACTTGAAGATCAACGAGCCGGAAGGCGGAATGCCAAAGCCCAGAACAGACAAGACTGTTGACGAATCTCTTGAGGATCTCAAAATTTAACTAGCGTTTAGCGTGGATCGTTAAGCGTTTAGCAAACAAAAACCGCCTTACGGCGGTTTTTGTTTGCTTCATTACGCAGTACATTGACAATATATTAAATTAAGGCTATTCTATGTTTAGAGGCTCAGTTAGTCAAAAACAAAAAAACGGAGAACATTATGGCGGACAAAAATTATTCTGACGAAGAGAGGTTCATTGAAAGAAACATTACTCTAGTTCGCGTGGTTGCTGATCAGCTTGATGAGTGTTGGAGGCCAGCAATTGAAGCTTGGCGGGACTGCAGGATGCTCTGCCCGGAGGAGAAATTCATTGAACTTGTTGTGCGTCCAATTGAATCCTGGGGTGGCGCAAAACCTCTTCTACCCAGTGAATTTCTCGACCAATTTGTTCTGGGCGCGCCTAAGTCTTTTATGCCAATGAAAGATGCTCAGCAGTTTGGTCATCAGCTCACGACTGAATTTGAATGCTTGGATACAAAGGCGGTTAAGGATCAGCTTGTGCGTTTGTACATTGCTTATCTACAGCGTTTCACTCAGCAAGTTCTTTCGTCGGCAGACCGCAAGGCGCTGTTGTCACTCATCAAGCTCTATCTTAATGAGCTGTCCGAGACAGAGAAAAAAGTATTCGTCTCGCATATGGGTTTCGAAGATCTGATTGAATGTTCAGGGTCGGCAATCGATTTGCCATCTGATACGGCGACAAGAGAGGTTTTGGTTACGGCTATTGGAAAGATTTTGGTTCAATCCGACGACTCTAAACATGTTGTTACCAACTTTCTTTCTTATTACAACGCAGAGAGCCTTCGGGGTCTCCTAAAGGCCAATGCCGAGATCATGACAAACTCAACGATCGCTTCTTTTGCTAAACATTGCGCTGAAAAGTTTGGTGTTTCGGCCGAAAAATTGGTCGAAGAGTTTCTGGATAAACCCATGACAGTATGGGAAGGGGTGTATCTCATGCAACTCCAAAAATATTTGGAAATTGCAGACCCGCAATCACTGACGGAAGTAACGGAGCAATTGCACCAATGACTAGTTGAACCGTGGACGAGATGTCTGCGGTTTTTTGATATTTCAGATATTTTATTGTATTGTGATGTCTATGCGTTTCCACGTAATAACTTTGTTTCCGCATTCATTTGATTCGTATCTTGGCGAGTCGATTTTGAGGCGTGCGATAGAGGATGGCAAAATAAAAGTTTTGTTTTACAATCCGCGCGATTTTACCAAGGATAAGCACAAGAGAATAGACCGGGCGCCGTATGGCGGTGGGCCGGGCATGGTTATTCAGGCAGAGCCGGTAATTAAGGCGATTGAATCGGCGGTAAAAGCGTCGCATAGGCTTATTCGTACGAATAAGCGAATAATGTCAAAAATTTTGACTAAGTCTAAAGTTGGTCGTCACGAGCCGAGGATAATTTGGCTTACACCGTCCGGAAAACAGTTTGATACGGCTTATGCAAAGAATGCGGCAAAAAAATATTCGGATATCATTTTTGTTTGCGGACGCTATGAAGGCATTGATGCCCGAGTTAAAAAGGCGTTTAAAGTTGAGGAGGTTTCCGCTGGTCCTTTTGTGACGACGGGAGGTGAGTTGCCGGCCATGATTATGATCGACTCAATTTCAAGGCAGATTGAGGGGGTTTTGGGCGATATCAATTCGCTTGAGGAGAGTCGCATCGCAAGCCCTGATGTGTTTACTCGTCCGGATTCCTTCAAATACAAAAGCAAAAAATATAATGTACCAAAGGTATTACTTTCCGGTCATCATCAGAAAATCGAGAAATGGCGCGCCGATAATAGATTGAATTAGTTAAGGTTAACACCATTAGGACAGCCGGACTATTGTACAATAGTCCGGCTGTTTTAAATCAAGCTTAAATATAGGTAGCTTAAGATTTTTTGATAACTACGATTGTGCATTTTGCCACAAGTGCGGCAATTGTGCCGACGACTGCCAACGCAGGTGCGATCAGAGCTCCGACTGCACCAAGAATTACCGGGATTTCGACAATCGTATCTCCTTTTTCATTCTTTATGATAATGCGCCTCGCGTTACCTTCCTTTATTATGGCTTTTACTTTCGCCAAAAGTTCTTCGCCACTTACTTTAAATTCTTCCTTCGGTGCCTCATTGTTCTCTTTTTCGTCTTCCATTTTTTTAAAAAATATTAACTAATATATAAATATTACTAATCATCAGAATGCCTACGAATATATTTAATACGCGAATCAGTATTCATTAGTCTACCTGTGTGTACCTGCTTGCGCGTACACGCAGGCAAGCACGCAGACAGGTTAAGATTCGTATATTTGTACAGCTATTGTATTTCGTATACTACATCTTTTCTCTCAACTACGACTTTCCATTTATTGATTTTGGCGATTCTATACAGAGCGGCGTTCGGATTAAAACAAATCGGATTTTCAACCATTTCGAGCATTGAAATATCGCTTTCTGTATCGCCGACTGCGTAAGAATCTCGAAGAGTAAGCCCCTCCTTGTTTATCGCGCGTTTTACAATATTGGCCTTGTTCGATATCAAATGAACGTCAGATACTTCTCCTGTGAATTGGTCTGATGGTCCAAGCTCGTAAAATCGTCCATAAATTTTATCAAATCCCATTTTTTTGCAAAAGCTGTCGAGTATTCCTTTTGGTGATTGAGAGATTGCGACCAAGAAATATCCACGTTTTTTCAAGCTCTTTACCAAGTCTCTCGTGTAGCGGTAAACTTTGTTCATATTTTTTTCCGCGACCTCATCGCTTAGTCTCTTGAAATCTGCAAACGGTACGCCTTTTATGTTTGCCATAAAAACTTTTACCATGGCACCGAGGTAGGCTTCATAACTGCCTTTCCGGTCAAGCCATTGCTTGTATTCTCTTTGATAGCCGTTTTTTGCCTTGTCGGGGAAAACCCCGGCCGCAATCATTGCCTCAATCAACTCTATAAACAAACTGGAACGAAAGATTGTGCCATCAACATCCAAAAACGCCGCTTTTTTCATATTATGAATAATAATACAATTATTTCCTAACCGAAAATCAGAGAAAATAATGGCCGATGTGTCAATTGTGTTCATATAGATGAAGCATAAAATAAGGTGATGAAGTTCGTGCCTTTGGTTGCTTCAGGATTACTACTTATTTTGGGATTGTTAACAGACTTGACGTGTAAATCGGACTCGACCTGCTTTGTCGATAGTATAGGTCAACCGTTGTTTATTTTTGGTTTAGGTTTGTTGATCGTTGGAGTGTTTAATTTGGTAATTTTTTCGGGTGCGACCAAGACCGTTAACGTTTTTTCCTTAATTTTTTTATCGATTGCTGTCATCGTTGTGTTAATGACTGAAGTGGAGTGTAGATCAATGCTATGTGTCGATCGGGAACTAATGACATTGTGGTTGAGCGGAATATACACTGCAATCGGTATTGGAATTGTTGTTTACAAGAAAATTAAGGAAAGGAGGGCTGGATCAGTTGTCGCAAAATAATTCATATCGGAATCTGAATGAATAAGCGGTTTTAACTGCGCACGTCTTCATCGTTTTCATAATCATTATATGGTTCGAATAACGGGTGAGGGGATTATAAAGAGGGGAGATGGAAAGTACGAAAGCTTCCTTTAACAAATTAATTAATTTAATTGAACAGTACGGGGGAAAAGGCGTGCTGTCCAAAGACGAGTCTTTGTGGTTAATAGGCGTAGTTAGCAATATTAAATTACAAATATAAGTAAAAATTCATGAAAAACAAACCCGCGGTTACTTTGTCGGTCCTAATATTCATTGTCTTGCTGGGCATTTTGTCAACGGGTTTGGGGGTGCAATGTTCCTCTGGAATTGGAGGTGACAGAGTCACAGATATTGCCTGCTACGAATTTATCGAGCAAGTGGTGCAACCGTTATTACTAAGTTTTATCACTTTTTTTGTTGTCTCACTAGTTCTTGTTTTCCTCCGTCGAGAGGTTTTTTTCACATGGGCCAAGTTTGCCGTTCCTGCCTTCATAATTATGGTCGGCATAATGTTGTACACATACAACAATACTCCTGATGTTGGCGGTTGGGTGGATTGGGGTTCCGATGATCAATTTGCTACTTTGACGTTGCCCCCGCTTTTCTTTATCATTTCCGTAATTATCATCGCTCGAAAGGCGAGGAGATTGCGCCATTTTGATTCAAAAAAAAGCGTACCAACCTTTTGAAATTAAATGTAATGTCCAATTCTCAATCCTCAGTATTGCCAGTTCCTAAAGTTTCCAATGGTGCCCATTGGAACGACATTAGAACGACGTCTTCCCCCTGGTTTAATAATGTTACTATAGTAACATTATTAAACCAGGGACAATAAAATAGTGGTAATAAACAAGAGAACGTTTGTCTAGAGATATTGGTAAATTTTTTGGTCAAGTTATCCACAGTGCTGATTGTTTTAGGATTGATGAAGCATAAAATAGAGTGATGTATAGTGTCGCTTTTGAGACGGGTGAACGTGCAAAAACAGGGAAAATATTTTTTCTTCTCGGTCTAATATTATTGGTTTTTCTATTCCTGCCTCATTATTCCTTCGCATTGGCTGTGCCATACAGCAGTATTACTGAAGACACGGTTTGGAGCGTAGAAAATAGTCCATATGTTTTAACCAAGACGCTGACGATTCAAAATACGGCGACGTTAACTATTGATGAGGGCGTAATTGTAAAATTTAAAGGCACCACAATTCAGGTGAAAGGGGGTTTGGTAGTGAATGGGTCAAATGAAAATCATGTTGTGTTTTCATCCTACTGGGATGATTCAGCGGGAGGCGATACGAATGGTGACGGCGGTTTATCAAAGCCTTCAAGTTTAGACTATTGGCAAGTTTATTTTTTTGATTCTTTAAAACCTCGACATCTGCGATATATTGATGCGCGATATTCCAGCCAACCATTTTATTTGAACCAAACAGTTGCCACCTCGACTCTTAGTGACGTAACTATTTCTCATGTGGGGTCTGGGATAGGAACGGCCTTTGCCAATATCGAAGCCCGTAATCTCATCATTTCTGACGCTATGAGGCACGCGTTGTGGTTGAACGGCGGAGTGATAGATATTGAAAACGGAGATTTTTCAGCTGCGGACTTTTATAGAGAAGGAGTTTCGATAAATTATGGCGCCAATGTGAGACTTCACAATATTAAGGTTCGAGAGCTTCAGTATGGCCCTGCGGTCAAAGTTACAAATTCTAATGTTTCAATTTCCAGTTCGACCTTTTCTGGCAATCCGGGCGTAGGTATTTCTGTTTCAGGTAATACAAACGTGCGCGTTAGCAGTTCTGTGATAGAAAACAACGCGAGCAGTGCGGTGTATGCCAGTGGGGGAAATTTGGTTATGGAGGATAGTGTGATACGAGGAAACAGAAGAGGTATAGACATTGTAACCGGTTCAGGTGGCGCTCCGTCAATTTTCGCTAGAAACAGTGTTATTGTGAACAATGAATTGGGCGGAGTGAGAAATGGTGGTGCATCAGGAAGCGCTGTCGATGTACGCGAAAATTACTGGGGTGACGCTAGCGGTCCATATCACGCGACAGAGAATCCCGGAGGTCTTGGTAATTTAATTCAGGGCGAGGCATTATTCACTCCCTGGCTTTCCGAAGATCCGACACCCGAAAAAACCGAGCTGGAGCCGGTTTTAATTATTCCGGGTATTGGCGGAAGTGAATTGTATAATGGTGATGAGTTGATATGGCTGAATCTGGGGAAAATGTTTGATGATGTGGGAGATCAATTCATTACAGAAAATTTGGCTTTGGACGATGACGGGAGGTCTATTGTTACTTCAATTATAGCAAAAGATATAATCGACGATATCTTAGGAACTGTTGGAGGAATAAATTTTAAAATTGCAGACATATTTAAGGGTTTAATGTCACAGTTAGAGGTTGAAGGTTATGTTAGGAACAAGTCAATTTATCTTTTCCCATATGATTGGCGCTTAAACCTCGAAAATACTGCTGACTTACTTAGTGAGAAAATAAATGCGATTAAAACAGTAACGGGTGCGAGCAAAGTCAATGTTATCGCTCACAGTATGGGCGGGTTATTGGCCAAGAGTTATTTTAGCGAGTACGGTTATGGGGATGTTAACAAATTAATATTTGTCGGAACTCCACATTTGGGATCGCCAAAAGCGGCAAGAATAATAGTTTCTGGAGACCAAATGGAGATTCCTTGGCTTGATAGCGATAGAATTAAAGAGCTTGGTCGAAGATCACCTGCCGTATATGAATTGTTACCAAACAATGGATATTTTTCCGAACAAGGTGGCTATGTTAAACCATATAAATTTTTTGGCGTTAGTAATTATTACAATTTGGCTGAAACAAAGGAGTATCTAACTTCGAAAGGTGCGTCGCAAAATATTTTTGAGCTGGCTGATCATTTTCAAAATCAACTCGGACTTTTTTCTCCGTTGTTTGTTGATACGTACAATATTACTGGCTGTAAAGTTAACACTCAATCCGCATATAGTTTGGGGGTTGGGGGGAATGTAGGCAAAATCGGCTATAGTAGCGGGGACGGGACGGTGCCTTTACTTAGCGGAGGTGGAATAAATTTGGGGGAAGATCATCAGTTTTACGCAAAAAATGCGAGTCATTTGAGTTTGCCAAGTAGCGAATACGTGAGGGACGCTATTGTTAATATATTGCTAAACAGGCCCGTTGCTTCAAGTGATAAGTTTGGAAATGATCGTACATTTTGCAATTTTAAGGGAAAAACTTTGACTTGGCGCAGTCCTGTCGCAGTGCATATATATGACGAAGAAGGTAAACATACGGGTCCAATAGAAAACGGATTGGAGCGTGGAATTCCTAATGTTGGTTACGATATTATCGATGGAGAGACTTTTATTTATTTGCCGACGGATGAAGGACAAAATTATAGAATAGAGGGAACTGGGACTGACACTGGCACTTTCGATTTGCTTATTTCAGAAAATGAAAATGGCGAAAATATAACTACAAGTATGTTTAATGACGTTGCGGTAGACACTAACACTAATATTAAATTTAGCATTTCCGATCAGAGCAGTGACGACACAATAGTTGTAGAAAAAGGATTGGAAAGCAAAGAGATCGTGAGAAATTCAGTTCTTGCAGGTCAATTGGGTGATGATATCGTTCCTCCGGAAACGGAGCCTCATGTAATTGGCGACGAAGGAAATGGCGGTTGGTATCGAAGTGACGTTCATGTGTCGTTATCGGCCATGGATGATCTTTCTGGGGTCTTGATCTCGAATTATTCGCTTGATGGGGGAATTACGTTTAACACTTATACTGAAGGGATTGTCATAAGCACAGAAGGCGAGACTGAATTAAAATTTTATAGTGTAGACAAAGCAGGGAACAATGAAGCCATAAAGTCTGTTATGATAAAAATAGACAAAACTTATCCCCAGTTTGTGACGTATTTTGACATTGCAACAAAAGGATATGTTTTTAAAGGAGTAAATGGGGAGGATGCGGTATGTGATTTCCGAAGTTGCATGATTGTGGACCAGGCCGGAAATAAGAGTATTTTGGAATATTTGTTTGAAAATACTGGTGCAGTCTACAAATTGATTTTTACGAGTCTTCAGTTTGGGGAAATTAAAAAGTCAGTGGAAGTCAATAAGTTTACAGTTACTTTTGATGAGAAAGATGGGATAATTAAAAAGTACATCCAGGATTGGCAGGTTGATAAAAAGGAAGTGCTGAAAATCGAATATTCTCCACCCAGGGATGAATCAAGTGTTTATTCAGGTGGTGTGAAAAGTGTGCTTGCGGGTAAACGGACTTTGCAGATATACATCAAAAGTTTATCAACAGAGTATGCTATCAAATAGACTGTTTTTGATTTATTAGTTCTATTTCTAAAGATGAAAAAAGAATTTGTATTAGTTTTATTTTTGTTTTCTCTAGTTCCAATCGTATTAGCTTTGGGTCTAATTACAATTTATTACTATACGAATGTCAGGTGGCTTTTTTCCTCTCTGCTTGTATTGTCTGTCGTTTCAAACATTTACATTTCTTATCGTAATTACAGATCAAAGTTTAATAGTATTCTCTGGTACGTTTTACCGGGCATATTTGTAGTTGGAGACATTCTGCTTTGGATTACTGTCGACTCACTTTCAAGATTTGGGTTCTAATGCGAAAGGAAAAAACTGAAGAAGTTAGCGATCGAAATTGCACGCGTCTTCATGATTTCCTAATGATTATATTAGTTTAATTGTGGACTAGGGGTTGCGCGAAAGTTGGTAAATATTGCGTAATGAGCGGGTTAGTGGTATAACGGCGTGGTGTTCATGATTCTCATGAATATGTAATTTATTAGTTTTTATTAATAGGTTTTTGATATTATGAAGAAAATAAATAAAAAGGGATTTACGCTCATCGAAATCCTAGTCGTCATCGGCATTATCGCAATCTTGGCGGCCGTGGTTTTGGTAGCTATCAATCCATCAAGACAATTTAAACAGGCCAGTGACTCTCAGAGGACAGCCAATGTAAATGCTATATTAAACGCAATTGGTCAGTATAGCGTGGATAACAAGGGAGCCATTCCTGCCGGCATTCCTGTTGCTCCAGCTGTTGCAATAGAAATCACTCAGGCTATTTGCAATTTGTTAGTGCCGACTTACCTTCCAGCGTTACCAACTGATCCTAAATCGACTGCAAACGGATCATCTATACAATGTGCCGCTGTGGCTGCCAACGCGGTGAAATACCAAGTTCAACAGGATACTTTGGGACGAGTTACCGTTTCTGCTCCTGAGACGGAGCTGGCAGCGACTGTTATTTCTGTCACACGCTAAACACTAAAAATGTTTTCATCAAAACCCGCCGGAAGGCGGGTTTTGTGATGCAAAAACCCCCACTCATTTTAGCGTGGCTATAGCCACGCTAAAATGAGTGGGGGTTTTTGATGGGGGTGGGGTGAGGAGATACAGAGGGACGGAAAGTTGGTCGGGCGGCAATTAAGACTCAATTTTTTAAAAGATCTGAATTGGGGGCGTATTCGTGAAGCTGTAAGCGAAAAATTTGAAAACTACATTTTTTGCAAAGAAAAACCGTTCATTAAGAACGGCTACGCCTTGCGCGTCTTTTTCGTACTCGGCGCTTATTTATTAGTTTAAGCCAGGCCTCATATCTCTCTTTATCGACCTCCAATTCCATAAGTTGCATTATCGGCTGACCTAATTGGAACAGGACATCGCCTTTTTCGTCGCGACGGGAGGTGTCGAGGCCGGGTACATAGATGGTAGTAGGGGTGTTTTGCATGAACCATTTCTTCCGCCGGGTATACTACACCAAATTATGAAAATTATGAAGATCTGAGTGTAAACTCACAATTCCCAAAATTCTTATGGGCGCCATCGAGAACCATTTCCCAGTGCTGCCCATTAGGAATTGGGTTGGGTCAATTTTTCATGTAATATGTTATTCCTTCGCCCGTCATTGTTGAGGACAGAAAGTACTAAATATACATTTCATGATTAAGGCACCATTACCGACAAACGAAAAAGAAAGATTGGAATCCCTAAAAAATATGGGAATTTTGGACTCCCAGCCGGAGGAAAGATTTGATAAATACACGAAGGAGGCGGCTTTTCGGCTTCATGTGCCGATTAGTACAATTTCGATAATTGATGCCGACAGAGAATGGTACAAGTCATGTTTTGGTATTAAGGATAAAGAGGGAAGAAGGGACGTGTCATTTTGCGGACACGCAATGTTGAATAGGGAAATATTTATAGTTGAGAACACTCTCGAGGATGAAAGGTTTAAGGATAATCCGGCCGTCGTAGGAGCTCCCTTTATTCGTTTTTACGCGGGAATATCGCTTCATAATTCTGACGGTTTTCCGATAGGTGTATTCTGTGTCAAAGATTTTGCGCCACGTAAATTGACCGACGGCGATATTGCGACGCTTGTCGATCTGGCGACTAAGGTGGAGAGGGAATTGAATAGCAGAAATAGATTTTTTTGTTGACATGCCGTAGGTTCGCCTATAGAATTGTGCAGTACATTCGAGTAGTTCGTGTTCATTCAAGCCAAGAAAAAGAGGATAGAGAAGGTGCGCTTTAATCGGCGGCTTTTTTTGTCCCTAAATATGGTTTTTGTCAAACACAACTCTCGATTCTAACGTGGGCAACAGTTTGTTGCCGAGTAAAAAATTAAACTCATCAATTCTTCATTAAGCTCATGCAATATTAGACCTGCGTAATTTCTGCGTTAGGCTCTTTCGCAAAGCGCCTAGTTTATTTTCATTAAAGAACCAAACGAAGATTGATCGCGGGTGGTGTTTGACCAAAATTAAAGAGTCGCTCTTATTCTTTGTTGGTCAAACTAGGTCGCCACATTATTAGTAGTTAGTTAGCAGTAATTTATTAGTAAAAAATAATTATGAATACATTTTATAAATTAGGTCGTGTAGTAGCTTCCGGTGCTCTAATGCTTGCCGTCATCGGTTCAGTTTTTGCGGCAGTACCGGCGTATGCCGCTGACCCAGCCTCACCAGGTGGATGCAATGCTGATAATAGCATTGTAAACATTGCTCGAAGCACAGCGTCTGCGTCATTTGGTGAAGTAATCACATTTTCTGTCACTGCGGGCAACGAGGCCTCTGTGGACGGGTGTGATGTTTCTGGGCGTGTAATGACTCTAACCTTGCCTGACGGAACATTTCAGCAGTTTGGACCGATTAACTATCCGAATCCAACAGGAATCGCTTTCGTCGGGAGCATGAACTATGTTGCATCCAGTGCTCATTTAGTCGGTGGTACGTGGACAGCTACTGTTAGTTGGACTGGTACATTGAAAGATGGTTTTGATAATCCGTCTAATGGATCAAAACAGATTTCTGTAAATAACGTTCCCGTATCTCTTGAAGTAACCAAAACTGCCGTGCCTGCAACAACTCAGGCATTTACCTGGACAATTGATAAGTCAGTGACTCCGTCGACCTGGAATTTGTTTAAGGGTGATACGGGGACATCGGAGTATACGATTGCTTTGACTAAAGTTCCTGGAGAAACCACTCATTCTGTGACGGGAACAATAACAATTCATAACCCGGCTTTGGTTGCGGCCAATATAACGAGCGTGGCGGACGTTCTCTCTCTTGATGGAGCGGCGGATACTTTAAATTGCCCTGTCAGTTTTCCTCACAGTCTTGCTCCAGGAGCGAATTTGGTTTGTACATATTCTGCAACTTTAGTTAGCAATACAACTCAGACCAATACTGCGACCGTTGCCACGACCGGTGATGTTGGAGGAGATTCGGGTGAAGCTATTGTTGATTTCTCTAACGTTGTACCTTCGGTGACAAATGGTGAGGTTAACGTCGATGACACGTATGCTCTGGGTGACGCGGGTCCTTTTTCTAACAGCGCTTCATACACATACACTCGTCCTTTTGCTTGTGGAACGGAACAGGGTCAGTACACAGGAACCGGAAATATTGTTCCGAATACCGCGACTATCACAGAGACCGGACAAAATGACAGTGCAGAAGTGACGGTAAATTGTTACGATCTTACAGTTACGAAAACGGCCAACACCACTTTCGATAGAGAGTATGATTGGAACATCGAGAAGACAGCTGATGCGACAGAAATAACTCTTGCAACAGATCAGTCTTACGATATTCACTACACTGTTACAGCTAGCGTTGTCGGACAGACGGATTCCAACTTCGCCGTTGCCGGAAACATTACGATTGCGAACAACAATCCAACCATGCAGGCAGATTTGACCACTGTTATCGACACTATTTCGGTGGCTATAGGTGCGGCAGTCAATTGTCCGGCCACTGTGGTTCCGGCTTCGGGTTCGATCGTTTGTACATACAGCTCGGCTTTGCCTGATGGCACAAACCGAACAAATACCGCGACCGCAACCCAGCAGAACTACTCTTACGACAAAAACGGTGTACCGACTCCGGCAGGAACTACCAACTATAACGGCGTTGTCGCTGTAGCGTTTGGAGCACCTGCCAATGTCATTGACGAGCAAGTAAATGTGACCGACACGTTTGCCGGTGTTCTTGGTACAGTAACTGTCGGTGAATCACCGAAGCAGTTCCACTACACAAGAACGGTAGTGTATACGGACGCGGAGTGCGGTGACCACAATGTCTTGAATACGGCTACTTTGATCACGAATGACACACAGACCACAGATACTGCGTCTGAAGATGTATTGGTTCATATCGACTGTCCGCAGGGTTGCACTCTGACCCAGGGTTATTGGAAGACACACTCGATCTACGGTCCAGCGGCTCATCCTGATGAGGCTTGGGCGAATGTTGGAGGACCCGACGCGCCGTTCTACTTGAGCGGCCAGACATGGATACAGGTTTTCAAGACAGCACCAAAAGGAAATGTTTACTATAACTTGGCACACCAGTATATGGCGGCTAAGTTGAACATTCTTGACGGCGCATCTGCTCCAGCTAATGTAGTAACAGCAATTGCAAGCGCGGAAGCGTTGTTCACGGCAAACACGCCGGCTCAAGCGGCGTCACTGAAGGGGGGAGCAAAATCAGCTTGGACGACTCTTGCTGGTACTTTCGGCTCATTCAACGAAGGGTTGATTGGTCCTGGACACTGTGATGAACAGTTGCCACTCTAGTATAGTGCAGATAGCAAGATAGAATGACAGGAAATGGCGCGGCCGCTTTGCGGCCGCGCCTTTCTGCTAGCCCGCATTCTAAAGGTTTTTTAAAAGGACAACTATAAAGGACAGATGTCCTTTATATAATTCCGGCTTTCCTTGCCTATATGTATACTACCGGATGAAATATTTTGTATAGCTAATCCGTCATAATTTTCGAACACGAAATAAGTTCTTTGTCTTGGTTGACTCACATGGGGATAAAACTAAAATTATGAATAAATTCATCTTTATGAATTTATCGTATAAAATAATGTGTGCTAGTTGAATGAGTTTTCATATTTTTTTTCGCGGATATCTGAGTTCTTTTGGTGCTTTAAGTTTCGAAGAATTAATAACTAGTTAGTTAAAAATAAAATGCAAAATATGTTTGCTGGCCGAAAAAAGTCAGCGAGTAGTTTTATGGCTGGAATGACAATTCTTGCCCAGCTTATGTTCGTGGGCAACTTTGTTCCGGTGGCCGCTTACGCGGTTGGTGAAGTTCCGGAGGCGACTGAAGTTGTTGTGGAAGATACAACAATTGAAGTTGTTGAAAATGAGGACGTTGCTGTTACTTCGGAAGCCACGGAAAGTACGGATGTCGCGGCGGTAGTATCGGAAACAGAATCGGAATCAGTGACAGAACCAGCTCCAGAAGAAGCAGTTCCGGCAACTGATGAGGTTGTTGTCACTGAAGCTGATGTGACGACGCCAGAGTCCGAGGCGCCACCCTCTGAGATTGTAGTTTCAAATCCCGAGGAAGTTTCTGCCGAAGTTGCTGAGACAACGGAAGAGGCCGTTGTTGAGGAATCAACTGAAGCTGTGACTGAGTCGGTGGAAGGGAACGAGGAGTCTTCGGAAACTGTGCCGGAAGAAACGGTTGAAGAAACCGCGCCCGTTCCGGTTTCGTCATCGGTATCTTCATCAGTTACTTCTACTTCACCTGTTTTGAAGACGGATAAGGAGGATTATCATCCAGGAGAGACAGCGACTATTTTTGGAAAATACTTTGGTTCCCTTCAAAACATTGTTTTGAAGATTTTTGGAAGTGATTTGGGCGGCGAAAACTATACGGAGTCTATTCAGAATGTTACGGCTGATGCAGTTGGTTCGTTCGCTACAACTTATACCCTCGATAATATTTTTAGGCCGTACTATAAGGTAATTGCTTCTAACTCCAGTGGAGCAGTTCTATCAGAGACAATCTTCTTAGATTCTGGGATTGCTAAGTATGACCAATGTTCAAATGATGACGGTGATGGATATGCAACAGGGGATAGTGGCTGTCGGTGGACAAATGGTAATCTGCAACCAAACAATTCGACATACTACGAAGGTGAAGCCACAGTACAGCGAGCTCACGTTGCAGGACTAACTCCCGGTTCGCACACAATACTTTTCAAGTATGGTACAACCAAAGGAGGTAAACATGCTTACGATTTTCTAACGACGGATACATTTTCTGAGTTAGCGCCAAACACGGTCACCGACGCTGATTTTTGTGAAGGGTTGTCTGGATTTCCGTCGTGCGATACCTTAATTCCTAATCCGTCCTTACTAATTCCACCAGATCCTAATGCGTCGGGATTTGATGTCGCGGAAAGTAATAGATATTTTAAAATTAGAAATGGCACAATTACCAGTGTCGGCGCACCAACTATTGTCAGCGGTTCATACGCAGGAGACAGCGAGACTACAATTTTGGTAAGTTTCGATGTACCGTCTAACTGTGCTGACAAGGACACTACGGCGAATACTTGCTCAGTGCTCATTACTTTTGGAGCACATGTGTCGAGCCAAATAGATTGGGGAATTGGTAATTCTGCGGTTAATATAAACGGTTCGCCCTATCATGTTGCAATCGATAAGTTGGACGGTGCGGCGGTTGGACAGCGAGATAACCAGATGCAGTCAGCGACAGTTCTTCAGAATTCGAGCATCACTATAGTCAAAGATGCAGTTCCTAATAATGCTCAGGATTTCAGTTTTACAACTACAGGAACAGGATTAAGTAATTTTTCTCTTGACGATGATGCAGACGGAACACTTTCAAATAGCCAAACATTTTCAGGCCTAGCTTCAGGTGTATACACGGTTGATGAGGGTGCTGTATCGGGCTGGTCGCTCACTAATCTTACTTGTGTTGACCCAACGGGTAATACGACTACTAATTTGGGGACAGGCGTTGCGACAATAAATCTGGCGGCGGGCGAGAGCGTTACCTGTACTTACACGAACACTCTCCAGACCGGCCATATAATAGTAGACAAGGTCACGGTCCCGGCCGCGGATTCGCAGAGTTTCAGTTTTGATGCCGTTGGAACCGGTTATAACGATTTTGCTTTAACGGACGTTGCGGCACCGAATGACCAGACTTTGAACACCGGACTCTATTCAGTTTCCGAAACTCTTCCTGCGGGCTGGGTTCAAACAAGCGCGTCTTGCGTAAGCTCAATCGGTGATACGGAAACCATCGGCAATCTCGAGCTTGATCCGGGCGAAATAATCACCTGTACGTTTACGAACACTAAGCAAGGAAAAATTATTGTTGAAAAACAGACCAACCCGGGCGGTACACAGGCCGAGTTCGAATTTGATCCAAGCTACGGAAACAATTTTTTCTTAATCGACAATCAGCAAAATGATTCGGGTTATTTGGCACCGGGCACATATTCTGTTGCTGAAGTGAACATTCCAACTGGCTGGTCGCAAAGTGGTGTTACATGCAGTGACCAATCAAATCCTGCTTCGATAAATCTTTCGGCTGGCGAAACAGTTACTTGTGTTTTCAACAACACACAAGGTGGCACTCTGATTGTTAAGAAAGTTATGGTCGGAGGAACAGACACATTCAATTACACCGGCACGCCTTCAGGTTCAATTTCTGTAAACAACGGAACAATTTCTGCCAATGTGGCTCCTGGATCATACAATTCGACAGAGTCTGCGCTTTCCGGTTGGGATCTTACGGGACTTTCTTGTGACGATGGGAACAGCACGGTAAATCTGGAAACTCGAACGGCAACATTCAATGTTGAAGCCGGCGAGACGGTGACTTGTACGTTTACGAACACAAAGAGGGGACATATCATTGTCGATAAGGTAACTATTCCTTCCGGTGATTTACAGAGTTTTGACTTTACGACAAACGCAGGCTCAAATTTTGCTCTAGCTGATGAAACGACTCCTCACGATAGCGGAGCGGTTGTACCGGGAACATATTCGGTTGCGGAAACTCCCGTTTTAGGTTGGACGCAAACAAGCGCGACTTGTTCTGACGGAAGTCCGGTAAACGCAATTTCATTGCAAGCCGGTGAGACAGTCACTTGTACATTCACCAACACGAAATTGGGCACTGTTATCATCAACAAAGTAACTTCGGGCGGAGATGATACTTTTGCTTACACTGCGACAGGTTCTGAGCTTTTATCCGGATTCAACATTACGACTTCGGCCGGCGCGGGAAGTCAGACATTCAACAACGTAATTCCGGGCACAAAGACTGTAACCGAAACTTCACCGCTTTCTCCGTGGACATTTTCCAATCTTGTTTGCAGTGATCCAGATAATGGCAGTTCTGTTGATACTGTAAACCGTGTCGCTACGATAGACGTTGATGCGGGAGAAACAATTACTTGTACTTACAGCAACACCAAACAGCCGACACTTATAGTGAATAAGGTTTTGGTTCCATCAAATGACACGGGAAGATTTAATTTGAAGATTGACGGAATTACGTCCGGGACGGGCGCTGAAGTGGGTGATGGCGGAACGACTGGTCCGGTTGTAGTTTCTATTGGTTCTCACACTGTGAGCGAAACAGCCGCGCTTGCTACAAATCTTTCCGATTACACATCCGTAATTAGCGGAGATTGCGCGAGTGACGGCTCGGTTTCATTGGCGGCTGGCGAGACAAAAACTTGCACGATCACAAACACAAAGAAGGGAACAATTGTTATTGAAAAACAGACACTGCCAAACGCAAGCGTTCAGTCGTTCGGCTTTACCGGTGAGATTGTTACATCACTAAACGATGATCAGCTTTCTTCGAAACAAGTTGTTCCTGGAACTTACGAAGTAACCGAATCAGCGTTAGCAGGTTGGGATCTTACGGGACTTTCTTGCAGTGATGGAAACAGCGCGGGAAATATCGGGTCCAGAACCGCGACCTTCAATGTTGAGGCCGGTGAAATAGTTACCTGCACTTTCACCAATACAGAGAGGGGACATATCATTATTCAGAAGAATGCGGTTCCTGACAGCAATACGCAGGCTTTCACGTTCAACAATAATTTTGGAAACGGTAACCCCGCAACATTTCAGTTGACGGACACTACTGCGGCAGGTCTTCCGAGTTATAACACTGAAGTTATACCTGGTAAGTATGTGGTAACCGAAGACGCTGTAACTGGTTGGCAGTTGGATGGAACGTCTTGTTCGTCAGAAGAGACAGTAAACGATATAGATGTTGCCCCTGGCGAAACAGTCACTTGTACGTTCACAAACGTAAAACTCGCGAAAATAATTCTTGTGAAAAACACAGTGGGTGGAAATTCAACTTTTGACTTCAGTATGACAGGCACAGGATTGCCATCAACTGATTCGATTTCCACTGTTGCTAATACAGGCAGTAAATCCTACGAAAATCTTGATCCGGATAATACCTATTCTATTACCGAAACGCCTATTCCGACTGGCTGGGCAAAAACGGGAGCTGTTTGTGACAATGGTGATCCGGTTACAGCAATAACTCCGAATTCTGGCGAGGTAATTACCTGCACTTTCACCAACACAAAACCGGTCGCTCAAATTGATCTCACGCCTTTGACTGCTACGAATAAAATCGGTGACAATCACGTTATTTCAGTAAACGTTCAGACTCATAACGGCGATGGTGCGTGGGGTCCGGCCTCTGACGGCACTATTGTTACTTTCTCGATTACAAATTCAAATGGCGCGACGGCAAATTTTGTCGGATTGAATACTTGCACGACGACCGCTGGCACTTGTTCGATAACGATTAACTCTCCGACCGCCGGTCATGTGGTCATTCATGCTACCGCTTCACCGGTCGTGCTTGGGGTAACTTTGCCGGTCGCTACAAATACTGGCGGAGACAATAGCGCTGACGCGACAAAAGATTACGTAACGGCACGCATTACGATAACGCCAAGTTCTGACGTAAATGAAGTCGGCGATGAACACACCTTCACGGTAACTGTTGAGAAAAAGACCGGTCTCTCATGGCAACCTGTTTCGGGAGCGATAGTTGATGGAAGCGTATCTCCTGCACCGGATTCTTTTGATGAGACAGGCTGTCTCTCCGGTACCGATGGATCGGGTCAATGCACGATAGTTTTGAATTCCGATGATGTCGGCACGTTCACAGTTGACGCGGTGACTTCCATAAATGTCGGTGGTGTTGTGTTTAATCTTATGACTGATGGAGTAGGCGAGAACAGCGATGGAGCGGTTAAATATTATGTTGACGCATATATCACGATTGCTCCGCAGACTGCCACTAACAATATTACGGAACCTCACGAGTTTGTTGTAACTGTTACGCAAGTTCCTGGTGGTGCCACTCCGGCGGTAACAGCCGACATTACTTATGTCGTAGCGCCGTCTCCGGATTCAGAAATAACCACTTGCGGACCGGCTGTGGCGTTTGTTGGAAAT
>Ga0209343_10002733_pt1 | contig 22601 bp, 21 predicted proteins | sample RifCSPlowO2_02_FD_184026 | JGI IMG/M metagenome (GOLD analysis project Ga0209343, IMG submission 184026) | Groundwater microbial communities from Rifle, Colorado - Rifle CSP2_plank lowO2_0.2 (SPAdes) (version 2) | ecosystem: Environmental > Aquatic > Deep subsurface > Groundwater | place... | reverse complement strand
AGCTTGGTGACTACCGGCGTGCGTCCCGGCGGCAATTCGTCGATCACAGATACATCAAGGTCGGCGTAATAGCTCATCGCCAAGGTACGCGGGATAGGTGTCGCGCTCATCATGAGTTGATGCGGTTCTGTCGAATCCACAGGCCGTTCGTGGTGAGCTTGTCGAACCACATTCTCTGAAACATTTTGCCCTTCGACAGGCTCAGGGCGAACGGATTTAGAATATTTCCCCTTGTTGCGTAGCGCAAGCCTCTGTTGCACGCCGAACTTGTGCTGCTCGTCGACAATCGCAAGGCCAAGCCTGTGAAAGCTGACTTGCTCCTGAAACAGCGCATGCGTACCGATGGCAAGCAGCGTTTCGCCGGATGCAATGCGTTCGGCGGCAGCCTGCTTCTCTTTTTTCTTCAAACTGCCGGACAGCCATACCGGCGCAACACCGAGAGGTTCAAGCCAGTCGCGCAGCTTTAAATAATGCTGTTCGGCGAGGATCTCGGTCGGTGCCATGAATGCGGCCTGATAGCCGTTCTCGATAGCCTGCAATGCGGCTAGTGCCGCGATGATGGTCTTGCCGCTGCCGACATCGCCGAGCAGCAGGCGTTGCATCGGGTGCGGCTGCGCGAGATCGCGGCCGATTTCTGCGTACACCTTCTGTTGTGCACTGGTCAGCGCAAACGGCAGGTTTTTTATCAACTGCACGGTGAGCCGGTGCTGCGGTGCCAGTTCGGGCGCGGTGCGTTTGCCGCGCTCGCGGTGATGCGCGCGCATCGACAGTTGCTGTGCCAGCAGTTCGTCGAACTTGATGCGCCGCCACGCCGCATGGCTGCGCTGCTCAAGGCTGGCCGCAGAGATGTCCGGCGGCGGATTGTGCAGCAACCGCACACTGTCGGCGAAGCCGGCCAGTTTCAACTTTTGCAGCAGCGTGTCTGGCAGGCTATCGGCCAGCGGCAGCGTTTCCAGCGCGTTGGCGATCAGCTTGCGCAGCACGATTTGCGACAGCCCTGCGGTAGTCGGATAGATGGGCGTGAGGCTCGGTTGCAGCGGCGTGTCGTCGTCCACCGCGCGGCATTTCGGATGCACCATCTCCAGCCCGTAATAACCCATACGCACCTCTCCGACGGCGCGTATCTGCTTACCTTCGGCAAGCTGTTTCTGCTGGCTGGGGTAAAAATTCAGGAAGCGCAAATACAACTCGCCGCCGCTGTCCTGCAAACGGCAAACAAGCGTGCGGCGCGGACGGAAGACTATCTCGCTGTGCGCGATGACACCCTGCACCTGCGCGTTCATGCCCGGCTGCACCGTGGCAATCGGCGCGAGATGGGTCTCATCCTCATAGCGCAACGGCAGGTGCAACAGCAGATCGGTGCGGTGATGGATGCCGAGCTTGGCGAGCTTGCTGAGTGTGGCAGGCGAGATTTTTAGTGTGGGACTCAATTTAATACGGTCGAATTTAATCTGTCAAATTGCCCCCAGTGGGGGCGAGCGATTGATGCAGGCATAAGAACGTGTAAGCGCGGAACCCCCACAGGGCGGATGAACCGTAAATATTATCCGCAGGATGCAATCCTTCAATTTTTCACTCATTATTCTGCGAAAGGCACTGCGATTTCGCCGCAAGCATGACACTTCACTACGCTCGTTTTCCGCCCGTGAAACTGTTAACCGCGGCTAACCCAGTCAACGACCACAAGCTCTGGAACACGATTAAACTCCCGCGTATTATTCGTGACCAGCGCTACGCCCAAACTTAGGGCATGCGCGGCGATCATGGTGTCCAATGAACCTATGGGCGCACCCTGCTTCTCCAGCGCAGCACGCAGCACCCCATAAGCAACCGTTGCCTGCTCATCGAATGCCGCGACTTCCAGAGGCAACATAAACTCATCCAGTGCCTCCTTATTTTTGGCTTGATGTTGGCTTTTGGAAACGCCGTAGCGTAGCTCTGCCAGCGTCACGGCAGAGACACCAATATCACCAACCTGATATTCGTTGAATTTTTGCAGGACATGAACCGGCTTGCGTTTAATCAGCGCGATGCAGGTATTGGTGTCCAGCATCAATCTCATGAAAAAACATCCTCGCGAGCCTGCTGTTGTGGCTGGTTACGCTCGGACATAAAATCAGGAGTGAATTTATCCAAACTACCCAACAAGGAATCCCAGGAATGCGCAATCGGGATCAACATCACCACGTTGCCAGTTTTTTTGATGAACACCTCTTCGCCCTCGAAGCGGAATTCCTTTGGTAGTCTGACTGCCTGGCTCTGGCCATTTTGAAACAATTTTGCGGTTTTTATGATGACCTCCTGATCAATTAAATATTGCTTTTAAGTATATACTTAATTATGTCGTCGTCAATCTGATTTTGTACCGAAGCTTTACACCAAACCGGCCATCCAAAGACGAGTGCGGGGGATTACGTTTGCCTTGAGGGAGCCTCTAAAAATTCAGATTTCGCCCAAATGCAAGGCGCGGAGAAAATTTTGCAGCGCCGCATATGTATGATATGTAAGCAAGAAATTTTTTTCCGCAACGCAGCAGTTGGGATGAAATGTAGATTTTTAGAGGCTCCCTTAATCCTGGACGACCAGCACGCCGTCCATCTCCACCAACGCGGCGCGCGGCAACGCGGCAACGCCCACTGCGGCGCGCGCCGGATACGGCTGGTGAAAATAACCGGCCATGATTTCGTTCACCCTGGCGAAATGGGCGAGATCGGTAAGATACACGTTCAGCTTCACCATATCGTCAAAACTGCCGCCTGAGGCGCTCGCCACCGCGCGCAGGTTCCGGAATACGCGATGGATTTGCGCATCGATACCCTCCACCATCTGCATGGTGTCCGGGTCGAGCCCGATTTGCCCGGACAAGTACACCGTATCGTTGACGCGCACCGCTTGGGAATAAGTGCCGATTGCGGCAGGCGCATCAGGGGTTTGAATGGCTTGTTTGTTTGTCATATTTAACTCCTGCTTAAAAAACGGTTGCGTTTAATATCAATCACCACCCAACGGCAAATCACCATTGATCGGGTTGCTTGATACCGCCAACCCGAAATGGCGATAGGCGTTCGCGGTGGCCATGCGTCCGCGCGGCGTACGCTGCAAGTAACCCTGCTGGATCAGGTACGGCTCCAGCACGTCCTCGATGGTGTCGCGCTCCTCGCCGATGGCCGCCGCAAGGTTATCTACTCCAACAGGCCCGCCGAGAAATTTTTCGATGACGGTGAGCAGCAACTTCCTGTCCATCACATCCAGCCCGCGCGAATCCACATCCAGCATGGTCAGCGCGGCATCCGCCACGGTGCGGCTCGCGTCGCCGCCCGCTTTCACATCGGCAAAATCGCGCACGCGGCGCAGCAGGCGGTTGGCGATGCGCGGGGTGCCGCGCGAACGGGTGGCGATTTCCAGCGCGCCGTCATGCGACAGATTCATCTCCAGCAGCCCCGCCGAACGCATCACGATGCGCTGCAATTCTTCAGGCGTGTAAAACTCCAGTCTTGCGACAATCCCGAAGCGGTCGCGCAGCGGATTGGTCAGCATCCCCGCGCGGGTCGTCGCGCCGACCAGCGTGAACGGCGGCAGGTCGAGCTTCACCGAGCGCGCCGCAGGGCCTTCGCCGATCATGATGTCGATCTGGTAGTCCTCCAGCGCGGGGTAGAGGATTTCCTCGACCACCGGCGACAGGCGATGGATCTCGTCGATGAACAACACGTCATTTGGTTCGAGGTTGGTCAGCAGCGCGGCGAGGTCACCCGCGCGCTCCAGCACCGGGCCGGAAGTGTGGCGCAGGTTCACGCCCATCTCGCGCGCGATGATCTGCGCCAAGGTGGTCTTGCCCAAGCCAGGCGGGCCGAACAGCAGCACGTGGTCGAGCGGCTCCTTGCGCAGCCGCGCCGCTTCGATGAAGATTTCCAGTTGCCCGCGGATCTTTTCCTGCCCGACATACTCATCGAGCTGCTTGGGGCGCAACGCGCGCTCCAGAATTTCTTCCTGCTTTGACACAGGTTCGGGCGCGACTACCCTACTGGATTCCGGGCGCGGTTCGGCGGTGAGATTGTCACTGTGGATCATGGCTTGATTATATTTCTGATTAGCCGGAAGCGAAGAATAAAGGCTTACAAGGGAACGCCACGCAAGTAGAGCGTATCGGGTGACAGGTCAATCTCGTCAGTCCACACCACAGTACCGTTAGCTACATGGGCTTTCATAAAGCATACTGATGGTCGGCATGCCAATTACCTTGCAGGAATAAACGCTCTTATTATAGCCAATTGGCTTGTGGGGTCTAATCCATTTTGCAAATTCAAATGGCACGGCATGGCGAACCTGCGTGCGGCGCTTGAAGAAGCTATAGAGGATCTGCAAACCTCCATAAATTGGGGTGCGCGGCACAAAACCGCCAGTTTTAGCGGGTGGTTACTGTAAACCGTGTAAACCAGCCGATACACCGATTCGGCATTGGCTATCTGGGTTCAACGCACAACAACTCGCCTAGTCGGGCGGACACCGATTTCCGGTCTGCGACTGCCAAAGTGCCGGTACGCCGCACGAATGAAGTTTCCTCGAAGGTGGCAATCTTACTCGGGCACACAATAGATTCACCGGGCAACCCGGAAAGTTTGAGATCACTGATCGGAACATCCCCGTAAATTCTGGTGTGCGTTGCGCTCGTTATCATCGCCAGGAAATACTTACCCGTCTTTGCGCTTAAAGTTTCGGTCGAAACAACCAGAGCGGGTCGCACTTTGGTGTAATTGAGTTCGGTGTAGGGAAAGGGGACAAGCACCACGTCCCACGGCTGAAATCGTGGTTTAGCGGAGCGTGTCATAGATGCTGTCCGCTTCTGAGCTCCATTCGGCAAAAGTATGGAATGGGTTATCCGATCTCTCATCCTCGCCTGTCGGCATGAGAAATTGTGGCTCACGTGATTTCACCGCAAAGTAAACACGCACAGCCTCACGGAAAAACTCCGAGCGGTTGCGCCCCTCGGCTTGACAGGCGCGCTCAATTTGCGTGGCTAAGCGTTCCGGCACAGTGATAGCAAATCGTTGATAGGGAATGCTTGCCATAGCAGACTTTCTCATTAAAATAAATTATTTAGTATGCACATACTATTACCAAATACACATAAAATGTCCATTTCTCGAATTGCGCCTCCAAACTGGGAAGCCCCTAATGTTTCCCCTCAATCAGGGGCAGATTGGTTTTATCACACCCTTTATTGACGATCTTGCAGGCTATTTTGTAGTCGGCACTCGCTGCGGCCCAGTTTTTCAGCGCTTCATGCGCTGCGGCACGGCCTAAATGATACTTGGGGTGAGGCGGGTACTTCCGGTCATCATTTGTTTGTATGGCCTTGTTGTATGTACGAACCGCCTGCTCCATCTCCCCCTTCTTGAGATAAGCCCAACCGAGGTTGCCATAGGCGGGAGGCTGGTTGGCAAATAATTCGATAGATCGCTTCAAATCGACAATTGCCTCGTCATATTGGTCAAGTTTTACGTATTCTGTTCCCCGGTTGTAATAAATCCTGTATTCGCCGGGTAAATCCGAGCGCCCGCGTACCAGCTTCTCCGCATCGTCCCACAATATAAATGTGTGGGAAAACGAGCTTAATCGCTCCATCGCAAGCGGAACCATGAACAGGGAAGTAACGGCAAACATCAGCATCGCACCGCGTGCCGTAAATTTCCATACGATCAACGGCAACAATGCAAATGCTCCCGGTGCCCACAAGTAACTTCTGTACAACACGAACGACTCCTGTATCCGCACCGAGGAAAGTTCCGTCATGAACAGCAACCACGGAAACAGCAGCGAAAAACCGAGCAGCCCCATCATGCCGCGCTTGAACAACAAGCGTAGCGCCAATAACCCGTAAAGCAGGAACGCAAATAATGCCAGCAAGTAAAAAGGGAGATTGCTATTGGCAAACGGCTCGCGCATGTCTACCGACATCCAGGCCGGGTTGGGTGCCAGCCACAGGAAAACGTATTTGAAGAACAAGAAGCACTGCGTCAGGATGCTCAACGGATAGGCATGCTCAAGCTTTATATCCTCCAGCATATCGGGCGCGGTTATCTCATATACCGCACCTAGCAAGCCTGTTTTTTGCAACACCACAAAAAGCGCGATCAGCGTACAAGCCGCATAAATCCGCCACAAGCGGTTCCACAACGCGCGCGAAGGCTGCGCCAGCAACACCGTAAGCGCCAGCATTACAGCCGGAAGCATCACCACATGCTCTTTGGAAAAGGCCGCCAGATAATACAAGGCAACGCTGCCCCACAACCAGCGCGGACGTTCCTCGGTCAGGCCGCGCATATAGACATACAGCGCCAGCAGGCCAAACAGGGTCGCCATCATGGTGGTACGCTGGATCAAATAACCCGCGCCATACACCGCAACCGGATGCCAGACAAAAAGCAATGCACCAAAAAAAGCCGTCCATGCATGGGGCAACCTTGCCGGTTTGCCCTCATTTTTTTTCAGGGACAGGTCAAACAGGCGTTGCAGGAAAAAAAATAATGCGATGCCTGTCGCGGCATGCAGCAACAAATTCTCCACGCGAAACCAGATCAGGCTGAGACCGATACCGTGCGCCGTCCAAGCGATGGTCGCCATCGGCAACCAGCGCAACTCAAAGGGGGAAAAACTCCGGTAATGTCCAAGTCTGTCATTACCCAGCATAAAGAATTGCTGATCATCGAATACGATAGGGTTCCACAGGAATTGTCCATAGAGGGCTGCGGTTGCAATCAGCAACAGCAGCGCATAAAGGGCATTACTGAATATGGGAAACTCCTTTGTAACCGGCATGTTTATTCCTTCAAAAAAGCCCAAAAGAAAGAAGCCCCTGATGGGGCTTCTTTCACGCTACCGATGTACTGCTTGTGTTACTTGCAAATATTCGCGGTAAAGCAGGTAGAGTTTGTATCTACAGTCCAACTAAAGCCTTTAGTTGAATCGTATGAACCAACAAGCTGATAAGTTTCACCAGACATGCCATTAGTATTCGATGCCTTAGCTAAGATTTTCGTATTAGTTGCATCCACCGGAATTACAGTGACCTCACTCACATATTTGCCTAATACGGCCGCAGTAGAACCAGCTGTGCCGACCCCCGCTGTATATGTACCGATAGCAGCAGGCACACCATTGGAACCGTTGTCGCAGTCAAGCAAAGTGCCCGTATCAGCCTGGCAGGCCTCGATAGCGGATTTCATCGCCTGAGTTGCCTGCGACACTTCGGTAAACTTGGCCTTCTTGGTGTAGTTGCTGTAAGCCGGAATCGCCACCGCAGCCAGAATACCGATAATCGCGACCACGATCATCAATTCGATCAGGGTAAAGCCTTTTTGTACGTTTTTCATGTGAAGCTCCTTATGAAATGAACACACACGTCGTGTGTCGCTAATTTATACCGCAATAACCATGCCAGCATTGTAATAGTTTGTTTTATTTATCATTATCAAAAACTAACCTGCCCTCATTCACCGATTTTCATCACAAATTCGTCAGCGGAGTGACAATTTTCGGCAGTAACTCAGTATTGGCTTTGGCGATGGAACACTTAAACTGTATGCAGTAATACTGAACACTGTGGAGGAATCTCATGAACATGGCCGCGATAGAAGTTGCTGTGCGTCAGATTTACGGTTTGTAACTGGAGAGCCGTGTGCGGGAGAACCGCACACACGGTTCAGAGGGAGGGGAGGCTGAAGGCTAACAAAGGGTGGTGCGAGTTGCGCCCCGGTTTGCCGGGGTTGTAGCCTTTAGTCGCGCCCTGTTGTTGGCCGCAGCGGGTAATGACGGTGGATTCCACATCCAGAGTGAGCGGCCTATGCTCAGGCGATCAAAGAACCAGCGATAGATTTGCTCTTGCACCCGCATAAAGCCGGGTAAACCTGCAAGCGCACTACGATACCGAACAAGCGCGCGTAGCGATGGAAGATATCTTGGCAAATATCCACAAATACCAACTCGTGGCGACTTAACAAATTTAGTTTCGCCCGCTGCTGAAAAATCAGTCAGATATGATATGGGACACGTATTCCTGGCTCGTCTGGTAAGAAATCTTTTGTGTTGCGAGTGACAAGTATGCGTTTATTCACCTGAGCGGTTGCCCATACGATTGCATCAGGCAGTTTGATTTTATGCCGCTTGCGCAGCGCGACAGACATGGCTGCTACTTGTGCATCTACTGGCAGATTGGCGAAGCCATTTAAAAAGCTCCTCATGATCCCCTCTGTTTCGGGTGTTGCGCCAACCATCACCTCCATCCATGTAATGAGGCTGATTGCCTTATCCGAATATCTATCCAGCTCAATTTTTGCCTGTTCGATCCCGTTCAGGTAGTCGATTAAAATATTCGTATCAATCAGAACGCTTACCATTCGGAGCGCACCTGTTCTTGATACACCAGCCCGTCTGTCTTGCGATCCCTCCAAAGACCGAATATCTCAACGGCTGCAGGCTTCTTTTTTTCGATATAAGCGGCAATCGCCTGCCGGATCACCTCAGCACGAGAGACTTTTTCAGCCTCACAAATAGCCGTTAAGTCTTTGATTTGCCTGTCTGGAATATCTACCAATGTTCGCATACCAACCCCTTTATGTATATGATATATGTATATATATATCATATTAACGAGGAAAGCAAGACGATGCTACAATTCATCGTGTTATTATCGCTAGCGCGCTAATCAACTTTGCGGAGACATCATGCCTGATACTGCTATTCTGACTGTTCGCCTGAGCCGTGAGGTCAAGGACGCTCTTGATAAAATTGCCGGGGACGCTCATCGTTCAAAGTCCTTTGTGGCAGCTGTTGCGGTCGAGTCCTACGTCAAGCGTCAAATCTGGTGGCGCGAAAAAATAGATGCGGCGCGTCAATCAGACTTGGTGCCTGAGGATGAAATGGATGCTTTTTTTGCAGCCCGGAGCGATGCGGTATCGTGAAAATTCACTGGCGCAGAAATGCCCAATTGGATTTGGCAGAGATTGACACCCATATCCGGCAAGAAAACCCTACGGCTTGCCAGCACGCCTCTGGCAGGCAGACCGGGGCGGGTTGAAAATACCCGCGAACTGGTCATGACCAAGCTCCCTTTCATTGTCGCCTATCAGGTCACGCCTTCCGCTGTTGAAATTCTTGCAGTGATCCATACCGCCCGGCTGTGGCCGGAAAATTTCGCGGAATGACAGGGGGTGCACGTCATTACCCAGCGCATCACGTTTGCTCAAGCTGCATAACAATCCCCAGCGTTTTCCACTGTTTCACTTCTTCCTGCAGCGCGGTTTCGGTCAGGAGGTTTTGCGCCAGCCAATCGTCCTCTATCGAAAGCTGGAATTTCGCATCGTCGAGACGCCCCCGCAAGGAAGGCAGGGCGCTGTCGCTGCGGTTACGGCAGAACAGCACGGCAAGACGCAGGCTCATCGCCAGCGCGTAGTCTTCGGCATTTTTCAGCTGCCCTTGCAGCTTGTTCAGGTTGCCGCGCTGGGCCAGCGACAGCAGGCTCAGGCGCGCCTGCTCCTTCTTGGAAAATCCCGGCATGTCAGCATTCGCGAGGATATAGGCGCTGTGTTTATGATAGCCGCTGTGCGCGACGCTGATGCCGATCTCGTGCAGATTGGCCGCACGGCCAAGCGTTTGCAGCGCGGCTTCATCAATTTCATCGCCGAGAAATTGCCGGGCAAACACCTCTGCCAGCTTTGCCACGCGCCCGGCTTGCAAAGTGTCGGCGCGGTAGCGCTGCATGAATTGCCGCACCGTGACATCGCGCATGTCGTTGCCGTGAAAACGCCCCCACAGGTCATACAGCACACCCTCGCGCAGCGCGCCAAGTGCGGGCTGCATCTGTTCGATCCCCAGCTCGCAGAAAGCGGCATACATGATGGCGAAACCGCCCGCCAGCGCGGGAGTACGGTCCGGGCGCAAGCCTTGCAGGTCGAGTTTTTGCACGTCGCCGACCTTGAGAAAATGGGTGCGCAACTTATCGAGACCTTCGCGGGTAATGCCGTCCCGGCTATAGCCGTTCAGCAGCAATATTTCACTTAAAGCCTTGGCCGTTCCGGACGAGCCGAGCGCCTGCTTCCATTGTCCCCTGTAATCGCTAGCGATGATCTGCAATTCGATGCCTGCGGCAAGCTCGGCCTGCTTGAGGTTTTGTTTGGTTATTTTACCGTCCGGGAAAAAACGGTTGCTGTAGCTGACACTGCCCATATACAGGCTTTCCAGTTTTAGCGGCGTGAAGCCGTTACCGATGATGAACTCGGTGGAGCCTCCGCCGATGTCCATCACCAGAAGGTTGTCCTGCGTCTGCGGCAGGCTATGCGCCACGCCGAGGTAAATCAGGCGCGCCTCCTCAAGCCCGGCGATGACTTCTATCGGAAACCCCAGAATGCGTTCGGCCTGCGGAATAAAATCGGCGGCATTTTTCGCCACGCGCAACGAGTTGGTGCCCACTGCGCGCACCGCCTCGCGTGGCAGATCGCGCAGGCGCTCGGCAAATTTTCCCAGTGCGGTAAATGCGCGTTGTTGCGCTTCGGCATCGAGGCGTTTGTCGGTGGTGAGCCCGGCGGCAAGGCGCACCGGTTCGCGCAGCCCATCCAGCATGTATAGCTGATCGTCCTCGACCCGCGCAATCTGCAACCGGAAGCTGTTTGACCCGAGGTCTACTGCGGCGATGATGGGACAATGCTGCACTACTGCTGAACTTCGCGCTCGATCTCATCCACCGTGATATGGCGGACATCGCGCCCCTTGACCATGTAGATGACATATTCGGACATATTTTTCGCGTGGTCGCCGATGCGTTCGATCGCTTTCGCCACGAACAGGATTTCCAGCGCGGTGGAAATGGTGCGGGGGTCTTCCATCATGAAGGTGATGAGGTAGCGCATGATGGCGCGGAATTCCTCGTCCACCTGCTCATCCAGGCGCACCACTTGCGCGGCCATCGCCACATCCAGGCGCGCAAAGGCATCCAGCGATTTGCGCAGCATGTCCAGCGCCAGGTCGGCCGCGTGTTTGATCTCGTGATAGCGCGGCAGGTTGAGCGCATTTTTCTGCGACAGCAGCTTGGCCATGCGCGCGATTTTCTCGGCCTCGTCGCCGATGCGCTCGAGATCGGTGATGGTTTTGACCACCGCCATGACCAGTCTCAAATCGCCTGCCGTCGGCTGGCGGCGCGCAATCACATGGCTGCATGCCTCGTCGATCTTCACTTCCATGGCGTTGACGCGGTGATCGTCCTCGATCACCCTGACCATGAGCGCCACATCGCCACCCAGCAACGATTCAACCGCGCTCTTGATCTGGCTTTCCACCAGCCCGCCCATTTGCAGCACGTTGGCGCGGATAGCTTCGAGCTCGGCATCGAACTGGCGTGAGATGTGGTCACTACTGATCATGCTGTCACTCCTCAAAATAATTGATGGTGCAGTGTAAGTTGCAAATGTGAAGGGAATGTGACAGCTGCGGGGCGGGCAACACGGTAGGATGCACTGTGCCTGTCCTGAGCCTGTCGAAGCGGCGCACCATGGTGCATGGAATGCGCCCTACGCTTATTTAAGCTGACAGCATTCATGCAGTCATCGTCTTCACGCCTTCCGCCGTGCCGAGCAGCAGCACGTCGGCGGCGCGGCGCGCGAACAGGCCGTTGGTGACCACTCCGGCGATATGATCCAGCGCCGACTCCAGTTCCACCGGATTCATGATTTGCAGCCCGTGCACATCGAGAATGACGTTGCCGTTATCGGTGGTGAAGCCCTCGCGTAATTTTGGCTGCCCGCCCAACGCGACCAGTTGGCGCGCCACGGAACTGCGCGCCATCGGGATCACCTCGATGGGCAGCGGGAACTTACCCAGCACGTCCACCAGTTTGCTGGCGTCGCACAGGCAGACGAATTTCCTGCTCGCCGCCGCGACAATTTTTTCGCGTGTCAGCGCACCGCCGCCGCCCTTGATCATATGCATATGGCGGGTAATTTCGTCCGCGCCGTCGACATACACCTGCAAATCACCCGCATCGTTCAGCGACAGCACCTCGATGCCGTGCCTCTGCAAGCGCTTCGCCGAAGCCTCGGAGCTTGCCACCGCACCGCGTATCCGGCTCCTGATTTTGGCCAGTTCATCGATGAAAAAATTGGCGGTCGAACCCGTGCCCACACCGACGATGCAATCGAACGGTACATATTTAATTGCGGCCTGCGCCACCGCGCGTTTCAAATCGTCCTGACTCGTCACTGTTTCCCCTGCTTTCAGTATTGTTCCTTCGTGCCCGTGATTATTGCAGGAATCGGCGGCTTTGTGGAACGCTATCTGTCCGGTGGTAATATGGCGAAAAATACGGGAGGAATGAATATGCAAGTCCGCTCAGTTGCTACCAGCCCATTCAACGACCAAAAACCCGGCACTTCCGGCCTGCGCAAGCGCGTGGAAGTTTTCCGGAAGCCTCGCTATCTGGAAAACTTCGTGCAGTCCATTCTCGACAGCATTGCCGCGCCACCCGACGCGACGCTGGCGCTGGGCGGAGACGGGCGCTATTACAACCGCGAAGCGATCCAGGTCATCCTGAAAATGGCGGCAGCCAATGGTTTCGGGCGCGTGCTGGTCGGCAAGGGCGGCATTCTCTCTACGCCTGCCGCTTCCTGCGTGATCCGCAAGTATCAAACCTACGGCGGCATCATCCTGTCCGCCAGCCACAACCCGGGCGGGCCGGACGGCGATTTCGGCATCAAGTACAACATTTCCAACGGCGGCCCGGCGCCGGAAAAAATCACCGAAGCGATTTTTGCCGCGAGCAAACAGATCGCGCGATACCGCATCGCCGATGCACCCGATGTTGCACTGGACACCCCGGGGGACAGCAAGCTGGGCGACATGACGGTGTCGGTGATCGACCCGGTCGGCGACTACGCAGAACTGATGGAATCGCTGTTCGATTTTGCCGCAATCCGTACGCTGCTTTCGGGAGGCTTCCGCATCAAGTTCGATGCGATGCATGCCGTCACCGGCCCGTATGCCCGCGAGATTTTCATCAACCGCCTAGGCACATCAACCGGCAGCGTGATCAATGCCGAGCCGTTGCCGGATTTCGGCGGAGGCCATCCCGACCCGAATCTCACCTATGCGCACGAACTGGTCGAAACGCTGTATGGCGAAAATGCGCCGGATTTCGGCGCGGCTTCGGACGGCGACGGAGACCGCAACATGATCCTCGGCAGGCATTTCTTCGTCACACCTTCCGATAGCCTCGCCATCCTCGCCGCCAACGCGCATCTCGTGCCGGGCTACAAGCAAGGTCTGGCGGGCATCGCGCGCTCGATGCCGACCAGCGCGGCGGCGGATCGCGTGGCCGTAGCGCTCGGCATTCCCTGCTACGAAACACCGACCGGCTGGAAATTTTTCGGCAACCTGATGGATGCGGGCAAGGTGACGCTGTGCGGCGAGGAGAGTTTCGGCACCGGCTCCGACCATGTGCGCGAGAAGGACGGGCTGTGGGCGGTGTTGTTCTGGCTGAACATTCTCGCGGCGCGCAAACAATCCGTAGAAGATATTGTGCGCGAGCACTGGGCGCGTTTCGGGCGCAATGTCTATTCGCGCCACGATTATGAAGGCATTCCCACCGACGCGGCCAACGGTGTGATGAAGCTGTTGCACGAACGCTTCGGGGAATTTCAGGGTGCGCGGCTCGGCAATTACAAGGTGCTGTTCTGCGACGATTTCAGCTACACCGATCCGATCGACGGCAGCGTCAGCACCGGACAGGGCGTGCGCATCGGTTTTACCGACGGTTCGCGCATCGTGTTCCGCCTGTCCGGCACCGGCACCGAGGGCGCGACGCTGCGCATCTATCTGGAAGCTTTCGAACCGGATATCGCCAAACATCACCTCGACGCGCAAGAGGCGCTTGCGGAGCTCATCAGCATTGCGCTGGGGATTTCCGAACTAAGGCAGCGCACCGGGCGCGAGCGGCCCACGGTGATTACTTAATCTAGCCGGTAGCCCGGATGCAGCGCAGCGCAATCCGGGAGCGCCCGTCAAGGGCGCGGTGTTCAATTCACAAATCGGTTGCGATTGAAGAATCCCGGATTCGATTGCATTGCATCCGGGCTACGGTGATTTCAATCACAACCTTCGGCTATACGCGCCAAGTCGCCTCCCGCAAACGATATGCTATGCTTTGCAGGATTGATTTTTCGATGGTTCCCGATGAGGCTTTTTTTATATTTATTGTTGTTGCCCGCCTTGCCCGTTTCGGCGGCTCAGGTTGCGGAAGCGCCGCAAAAAACTCCCACAAAGCAGGCAACGTCAGACACTCACCCTGTGGGTGGCCCTGGTGCAGGCGAAGCGGCTCCGCAAAAATCAGCTTTGCAAAGCCAACCGTCCAAACCGCAGGCGCCAAACCGAAAGACACCGGGCCCGAATGGCAAATCCGCCACGTTTTCGGGTGATGCGGATTTTCTCGCTATGCGCGATGCATTTCGCGCCGGGGACGCAGCCAGGCTGGAACGCTTCGCACGGCGGTTGAACAATTCCCCAATGGAGGTTTACGCCAGTTACTACCAGTTGCGCCTTGGTCTGGAAAACGCAGGCATCAAGGAGATAAGGGATTTCCTCTCCAGGCCGGAAGACACGCCGATAATCGACCAATTGCGTGGCGAATGGCTCAAATTGCTCGGCAAGAAACAACAATGGGATATGTTTGATGCTGAATACCCGCGGCTGCTTAACGAGGATACCGAGCTAGCCTGCTACGCCTTGCAATCGCGCCTCCGGAATCAGGGGCAGGCCGCATTGCACGATGCCCGCAAATTGTGGTTCAGCGGCAAGGGGCAGCCGGAGAGCTGCGGCACATTATTTGAAGCGGCATTTTCTGCCGGTGTCATCGTCGAACGTGATATTTGGCAGCGGCTGCGCCTGGCGTTTGAAGCGGGGAATGTATCACTGGCCGAGCGGTTGGCAGAACGATTGGCCGGCAACCACGCAGTGCCGCCGGCAGCCTTGAAAAGCGCGGCGACCGATGCGGGCGGATACCTCGAAAAACTGACGCTGGGCAGCGCAAATGAAGGCCAGCGCGCCGTCGCGTTGTTTGCCTTGCAACGCCTTGCAAAGCAATCCCCGGAATTGGCCGCTTTGCGCTGGTCGAGGATCGAGGCGTACTTTCCCGAGGCGGAGCAGCATTATTTTTACGGCTGGCTGGCATACGAAGCTGCGCGCAAACTGGACGGGCGCGCGCTGCAATGGTTCAAGGCTGCGGCAAATACACCGCTCAACGAACAACAATTGGCATGGCGTGTGCGCGCGGCGTTGCGCGCACAGGATTGGCCCATGGTGTTGGCGGGCATTGATGCGATGGGCGAACAGCAGCGTGATGCAATATGGCAATACTGGAAAGCGCGTGCGATGCAGGCCACGGGCAAGCCCGTTGAAGCGAGAAAATTGCTTGCGCCGTTAAGCGGCGAATATAACTTTTACGGGCAATTGGCGGCCGAAGAATTGGCAGGCTTGCCGGTATTGAGCTCTGCGGCCGGCCAAGGGGCAGGTTTGCCGCCATCCGCATATAAACCCGGCAAGCAGGATATTGCCGCAATGCTGGCACTGCCCGGCATTCAGCGCACGCTGGCGTTGTATCGCATGGATATGCGCACAGAGGCATCTAAGGAATGGAGCTGGGCGGTGCGTAATTTCAGCGACCGGGAGCTGCTCACCGCGGCAGAAATCGCGAGGCGCAACGAAATGTACGATCGCGCCATCAATGCGGCGGACAAGACGCTAAATATGCATGATTTCAACTTGCGTTATCTTGCGCCTTATCGCGATGTCTTGCAGGCGCACATTCGCGAGAATGGGCTGGAAGAAGCATGGGTCTACGGCCTGATGCGCCAGGAAAGCCGTTTCGTAACGGCGGCCAAATCCGAAGCCGGTGCCGCCGGGCTGATGCAGATCATGCCGTCGACGGCGCGCTGGATAGCAAAAAAATTGGGGTTAAAAAACTATAAGCAGTCGCTGATCAGCCAACTGGACACCAATTTGCGCCTCGGCACCTATTACATGAAAACTGTATTATCGTGGTTCGACGACAGCCCGGTGCTGGCTTCGGCGGCATACAATGCCGGCCCTGGGCGTGCGCGCCTCTGGCGCGGAGACCAATCGCTGGAAGGTGCGATTTATGCCGAAACCATCCCTTTCGACGAGACGCGTGACTATGTGAAAAAAGTGATGAGTAACACCATGTACTATGCCGGACAATTCAATGCGCCGTTGCGCCCGCTCAAGCAGCGCATGGGCATCGTCGCGGGCAGGACGGCGGACAACCAGCAACCTATCCCGGATGAAAAATAACGTCAAAATTTATTGCGTGGGCGGCGCGGTGCGCGACCAGTTGCTCGGGCTGCCGGTGCAGGATCGAGACTGGGTGGTGGTGGGCAGTACGCCGGAAGATATGGTGGCACAGGGCTTCCAGCCTGTGGGCAAGGATTTCCCGGTATTCCTGCATCCGCAAACCCATGAGGAATACGCGCTGGCGCGCACCGAGCGCAAGACTGCGCGCGGCTATAAGGGCTTTGCCATCTACGCCGCGCCGGATGTCACGCTCGAGCAGGATCTGCTGCGCCGCGACTTCACCATCAATGCCATCGCCCAGGAAATTGATGGCAAGCAAGGCGGGGGCAACCTGATCGACCCGCATAATGGCATCGCCGATTTGCGCGCGGGCATATTGCGCCATGTCAGCGACGCATTCGGCGAAGACCCGGTGCGCATTTTGCGCGCGGCGCGTTTTGCGGCGCGCTTCGGTTTCACCATCGCGCCGGAGACCTTGGCGCTGATGCGCGGTATGGTGGCCAATGGCGAAGTGGATGCGCTCGTGGCTGAGCGGGCATGGCAGGAGCTGGCGCGCGGCCTGATGGAGAAAAAGCCGTCGCAGTTTTTCGAGACGCTGCGCAGCTGCGGCGCACTGGCAAAAATTCTGCCCGAAGTGGATGCGTTATTCGGCGTACCGCAGCCGGAAAAATTCCACCCTGAAATCGATTGCGGCATCCACACCATGCTGGTGGTGGACGATGCTGCACAACACGGCTACCCGCTGGAGGTGCGCTTCGCCGCGCTGATGCATGACCTTGGCAAAGCGACAACGCCAAGAGACGTTTTGCCGCGCCATATCGGCCACGAGCTGCGCAGCGTAGAGTTGGTGAAAAAACTTTCGCAGCGGATGCGCGCATCAAACGAGTGCCGCGACCTGGCGTTACTGGCAGCGCGCTATCATGGCGACATCCACCGCGCCCGCGAGCTGCGCGCCGAGACTGTCATCAGGCTGTTCCAGTCGGCGGATGCGTGGCGCAGGCCGGAGCGTTTCGCCCAACTGCTGCAAGCCTGCGCCTCGGATGCGCGCGGGCGCACCGGGCATGAGCAGGACGCCTATCCGCAGGCGGATTATCTGCTGAAGCTGCTGGCAACCGCGCGCGCGGTGGATGCGGGTGAAATTGCCATGCGATGCACCGACAGCGGTATAATTGCTGCCACCGTGCAAAAGGCGCGCATTGATGCAATAAAAGATTTTGTTCAGCAATAAATGGAGGGGTAATGAAAAAGTGGATATTGAGTTTTATGTTGATCGCCATGCCCGGCTTGGTTCTGGCTGCCGAAAAACCCGATGAAAAAAAGTCTGAAAACACCAGGGTCGATTATTTTTTTAAAGGGGTAGATTTGAATAATGACGGCAAAATTTCCAAAGAAGAAGCAAAGCAAAAAGCCCCTGCCATTACGGAAAATTTTGACCAAATCGACGCCAATCATGATGGGTCGTTGAACAAAAAAGAATTCAAGGCCTTCTGGGCTGCCGCAGAAAAAAATCGCCGGGACTTTAGCCAGCGGCTGGAACAGGCCGATCTGGACAAGAATAACAGGCTATCGAAGGAAGAAGCCAACGCATTACCTACTCTCAGTGCGCGCTTTGACGACATAGACCGCAATCACGACGGACAATTGGTCATCAAGGAAATATCCGATTATTTGCGCGCGCAAGCCAGTGCGGGCAACGCATCCACTACGACCGCACAATAATCTTCCAGGTTTTCTACAGCGAGCGCATCAAATCGCCACGGGCGAATCCCGCCAGAGGATTCGCCATTTCTTTCCCCAACGCGATCACCTTGAACAATTCGCCCATCTCCGCAGGACTGGTGAGCTTCTGCAACTGCGCCGAGAGCGGCAGGTAGTCGCGCAAGTTCTCCGGGGAGACATCTTTCATCAATTCGGTGATGCCGCAGTTCAGCAGAAAGAACGCCTGCGAGGTGTAGCCCAACAACTCCAGCCCGGCATCGATGCCGCATTCCGCGATATCGGTAAAATTCACATGCGCGGTGATGTCCTGCAAGCCGGGCAGATAGAACGGATCGTCGTGCGCATGGTGGCGGTAGTGGCACATCAGCGTGCCACTGCTGCGCTGCGGGTGGTAGAACTCGCGCGCGCCGAAACCGTAGTCGATGAGCAGCAGCGCGCCTTGCTCCAGACAATTTGCCAGGCTGTTGACCAGGCCGCGCGCGGCAAGGCAAATTTCACTGACATAACCGTCCTGCACGTTGATTTGTTGTGCGGCATGCAGCAGGGCGGCATCGGCGATGGTGCGCTCCTGCCAAATAAAACCGTTGTCGCTTGTCGCCACGCCGCGCTCGGTCAGCGCGCTGTCACGCCAATGCACCAGATGCACGGGCAATGCGTCGAGCACTTCGTTGGCGATGATCATACCGCTAAATTTTTCCGGCAGCGCGTCCAGCCAATGCACGCGCTCCCGCAGATGCGGCAGGCGCGTTTTCAGCAAGACTTGCTGGCGCGCGCGCAAGTCGGCGCTCACCTCAAGGATCGCGTAACTGTCCGGCAGGCTGCCGAGCCGTTCCAGTTCGCCGAGCATGTCTGCCGCCAGCTTGCCACTGCCCGCACCCAGTTCTAGGGTATGCGGCGCGCTGGAGGCCATGATTTCCGCCACCTGCCGCGCCAGGGTGCGACCGAACAGCGGCGACAACTCGGGTGCAGTGACGAAGTCTCCCGCCTCGCCGAGCTTGTGCGCCCCCGCCGTGTAATAGCCCAGCCCCGGCGCGTACAGCGCCAGCTCCATGTAGCGCGAAAACGGAATCCAGCCGCCCTGTTCCGCTATATCGCGGCGGATGAACTCGCATAAGCGGGCGCTGTGTTGCGCGGCTTCCGGGCTGTGGGCAGGCAGAGGTGTAGGCATGGTCAGGTATAATTCCAACTTGCGTTAAAACTAACAATGGTTTTGTAGGGTGCGTCCCACACACCGATTTCAATGCAACGATGGTGCGTGGGACGCACCCTACGATATTTCGCTTTTTGTTGCGAAATTAAATAATTTATAGAGTATACGAGTTTAATGGAGCATGTGATGCAAGGCAAAGTGGTGTTGGTGACTGGCGGTGCCAAACGGGTCGGTGCGGCGATCTGCCGCCGCCTACAGGCGGCGGGCGCGCAACTCGCCGTGCATTACCGCAGCTCCGCACAGGAAGCGCTGGCGTTGCGCGACGAGCTGAATACGCTGCGCCCGGAAAGCGCCGCCGCGTTCCAGTCCGACCTGCTCGACCTGAACGCGTTGCCGCAACTGGTGCGCGAGGTCGTTGAAAGATTCGGGCGGCTGGATGCGCTGGTCAACAACGCTTCGAGTTTTTACGCGACGCCGCTGGCGGAAGTGGACGAACAGCAATGGAACGACCTGCTCGGCACCAACCTGCGCGCGCCGCTGTTTCTCGCGCAGGCCGCAGCAGACGAATTGCGCCGCCGCCACGGCTGCATCGTGAACATCGCGGACATCCATGCCGAACGCCCGATGCACGGCCATTTGCTGTACAGCGTCGCCAAGGCCGGGCTGGCCGCGCTGACCCGCGCACTGGCGCAGGAGATGGCGCCGCAGGTGCGCGTCAATGCCGTCGCACCCGGTGTCATCATGTGGCCGGAAAACGCGGCGTGGATGGACGAGGAACAGCGCCGCAAGATCGTCGCGCACACCCTGCTCAAGCGCGAGGGCGAACCGGACGATATTGCCAAAATCGTGGCTTTCCTGATTCAGGATGCGCCCTATGTGACCGGGCAGATCATCGCCGTCGACGGCGGCAGAAGTGTAAATATTTAACGGGGAATAATCTGCCCGTTCGTGGTGAGGTATCGAACCACAATAGGCTTAACAGAACCCGCTCACCCTTCGATACCTCAGGATGAACGGAAATTTAGAGTTGCAAAAATTATGAACGACATCGCACAACCCATCCATTTCGAGCGCCACTCGACCAACTTCAACCGTCTCAAGGGGCGGATCGAGCATCAGGTCGGCAAGGCCATCGCCGACTTCAACATGATCGAGGACGGCGACAGCGTGATGGTGTGCCTGTCCGGCGGCAAGGATTCCTACACGCTGCTCGATGTCCTGCTCACCCTGCGCAAGCGCGCGCCGATCGATTTCCGCATCGTCGCGATGAATCTCGACCAGAAACAGCCGGGCTTCCCCGAAGAGGTGCTGCCGAATTATCTGAAGTCCATCGGTGTGGAATACCACATCGAAAATCAGGATACCTATTCCATCGTCAAGGAAAAAATTCCCGAGGGAAAGACCACCTGTTCGCTGTGTTCGCGGCTGCGGCGCGGCATCATCTACCGCGTCGCGCAAGAGCTCGGCGCCAATAAAATCGCGCTGGGGCACCACCGCGACGATATGATCGAGACGCTGTTCCTGAACATGTTTTTTGGCGGAAAACTCAAGGCCATGCCGCCCAAGCTGGTCACCGACAAGGGCGACCACATCGTGATCCGTCCGCTGGTTTATTCCATGGAAAAGGATATCGCCCGCTATGCGCGCGGCATGGAATTCCCGCTCATCCCGTGCAACCTGTGCGGCTCGCAGGAGAATATGCAACGCAAGAACGTCAAGAAAATGCTCGCCGCATGGGAGCTCGAGTATCCGGGGCGCAGCCAGACCATCTTCACCGCGATGCAAAACATCAAGCCGTCACACCTGCTGGACAGCAGCCTGTTCGATTTTAAAAATCTCAAGATTGGCGACAAGGTGGTGGAAGGCGATGTGGCGTTCGACGATGAGACGACTTGCTGATTGACCGACAAATTCCGTAGGGTGCATTCCATGCACCATTGCTATTGGTACATGGAATGCACCCTACGTCACTCTACCGCAATCTTGAAAATTGCTTTGCGAATGTTGCCATTACTGACCAGAGGCGCATGCGAATCCTCCGGGAAGAAGATGCAGAACGCACCGGGCGGCGTGGCAATCCACGTTGCCGGAGTGTCATAAAAAAACTGGATGTCTTCCTTGTAATCGCTCACCGGCTGCGTGCAATCCGCCAGCGCCTTCCAGCCCATCTCGTCAATGCCTTCCAGCACTAACTGAATGTCGATGTACTTGCGGTGACATTCCAGTTGCGCCGCTTCGCGCGTGCGTCCCGCAACATTCTCCACGATGACGAACAACTGCTCGCCAACGATGGGATAGCGCCCCGGCGCGAGCGCCAGCAGATCGGTATTGCGGATATATTCGAATACGCGCGGGAACAGCGGATGCAGCGCGGCGTAGCGTGAGGATTGTGAGAGTGTGGAAAATATCATTTTTGTATATCCGTTCAAATAAACCGCGCCAGCATGCCGTTCGCCAGTTCACCCTGCAACGGTATCTGCACACGATGCCCGCTGCCCGGCGCGACTTTCAGCGCTTCGCCTTTGAGGCTGCGCATCTCGGTCAATACGACGATGTGATTGCCGGAAGGGTGGATGACCTCGAGTCGGTCGCCGACCTGGAATTTGTTCTTCACGTCGATCTCGGCGATGCCGTCAGCGCAACTGACGATGTCGCCGACGTATTGCTGGCGTGTGCTTTCGGAGTGGCCCTGCATATAGTTCTGCTGCTCGTGGGTATGGTGGCGTTCGAGGAAGCCGTCGGTGTAGCCGCGGCTCGCCAGCGCATCCAGCGCGCCGAGCAGCGCGTAGTTGAAGGACCGACCCGCCACCGCATCGTTGATCGCCTGCCGGTACACCTGCGCGGTGCGTGCCACGTAGTAGATGGACTTGGTGCGGCCTTCGACCTTCAGCGAATCCACGCCGATTTTCACCAGCCGCCCGACATGCTCCACCGCGCGCAGGTCTTTGGAATTCATGATGTAGGTGCCGTGCTCGTCTTCCAGCACCGGCATCAGTTCCTCCGGGTGGTCGGGGCGCGAGATGAGATACACCTTGTCGGCCAGCGGGTGGCGCGGCTGGCTACCGCAGGACGACAGGGCGCTTTCACTTAACGCCTTGTCGAAGTCAAAATCAATTTTCTGAATATCGCCGGTGCCATCTTCTTGCGCGCCGTCCACCTTGTAATCCCAGCGGCAGGAGTTGGTGCAGGTACCCTGGTTGGCGTCGCGGTGGTTGAAGTAGCCGGACAGCAGGCAGCGCCCGGAATAGGCCATGCATAGCGCACCGTGGATGAATACTTCAAGTTCGATGTCCGGGCATTGCTGGCGGATTTCCTCGATCTCGTCCAGCGACAGTTCGCGAGAAAGAATGACGCGCGTCAGGCCGAGCGATTGCCAGAATTTCAC
>Ga0209343_10002732_pt1 | contig 22603 bp, 19 predicted proteins | sample RifCSPlowO2_02_FD_184026 | JGI IMG/M metagenome (GOLD analysis project Ga0209343, IMG submission 184026) | Groundwater microbial communities from Rifle, Colorado - Rifle CSP2_plank lowO2_0.2 (SPAdes) (version 2) | ecosystem: Environmental > Aquatic > Deep subsurface > Groundwater | place... | reverse complement strand
TAATCCGCACATTAAGTATAAATCAGCTCCAAGAGAAAAGTCTGCATCTTTAGTATTAGCTATGATTATTCCTTTATATTCTTCATTTCCGTCAGATTCGCCAAGTGACAAATCCAATGCATGATTAATCTCTTTTATTACGCCTGCGTTTATTGTTCCTCTCTTTGAAGTTATTTCTACCCCTAATATATCTGTCTCAACACTTACAATTTTCACTGCTCCTTTGACTTCACTTATAGGTGTAGTATCTGTAGTATATCTCCTAATAGTACTTGTGAAAGAAATAATTGGCTCGGTTTCTGGACACTGATCATAATCTAACCCATTGATATCAAACACAGTTTTAAATCCTTCATCATCTTTCTCATAAAGTTTCTTTCCCTTTGAAGCTAAATCTTTAGCCCATTCTGGTGTCGGATATCCTCTTTTAGTTGCTGCTTCTACAAATTTATCTAAGCCAATAGCATCAATAATTTTTCCAGGACCACCTAAGTCTCTATTATAACCCCATTCCATTGCGTGGTCAATAGGCAATATTGAAGCATCAGGAGAAACTTCTCCGACTTTCATCAACGCATAAGCACAGTTTCTTAAGACTATTTCTCTCCAAATTTCTCCTCCTTTGTCTTGCGCTTCAAACATTATTTTTACTCTTTCTTCAAAAGTCCTTGCTTTCTTTGCTGCCTCTACAGATTCAAGAGTTGGACCGCCTTTTCCTAATTTTGCTGAAGGTGTATATTTTCCTGTTTCTAAATCAAACACTTCTTTGCCTTTTTTAGCATAAAACCCTTTTCCTGTCTTTGCTCCTAGCTGACCATTTGTCACCATGACTCTCAAGAAGTTTGGTATTGGCATCACACCAAAATCACCATCAAGAGGCGCTGTGCCTTTGTAAATATCATCACCAACGAGCACCATTGTTTCTAAGCCAATCATTTCGCAAGTTACTACTGGTTTTCCTCCTCTGCCCAACATATGTTTTCCTAAAACATAATCTATCATCTCTGCGCCATAGTTTGGAATTAAATTAAGCACATGAGCTAATTCTTCTACACCAATTCTGTTGCCGACAAATCCAGGCGTATCATTGCACAAAACTACACCTTTGCCTAAGTTCTCTCTACCCATCTCTTCAATAAGTTCTGTTACATCCTCACGAGTTTTCTCTCCAGCAACCAATTCTAATAATTTCATATGCCTTACTGGGTTAAAGAAATGTGTTACTAAAAATCTCTCTTGTACATCAATAGGATAACCATCCATTAATCTCTTTATTGAGATGCCAGATGTGTTCGAACTCAAGATAGTTTCAGCGTCTAATAAAGGAATGACTTTGTCATAAAGAGCACGTTTAATCTCTAGAACTTCAGGAACTACTTCTATTACCCAGTCTGCACCACGAATTGCTTTTTCTAAATCGTCTTCTACATTGCCAACAACTATCCTGTTAGCGTAGTCTGGAATCATCAATCCTGTTTTAGGATCATTTTTGATTCTTCCTAATGCTCTTTGTGCTAAAAGGTTTCTTACACCACGATGAGTTAAAGTATAACCTTGTGCAATCTGTTCACTAGATAATTTTGAAGGAACAATATCCAACAAATAAATTTGGTCAATGTCTGCTTCTCCAGCACAATTAGCCAGATGAGCTGCAATTCCACTCCCCATCACGCCTGAACCTAAAATCACTACTTTTCCTTTTTGAAGACAACTACTCATTTTAAGAACACCTCCTAATCTTAACTAAAATTCATTACTGTTTGGAAAAGCGAATACTATGACCTATTTGATTTCTGAGCATTTAGTCACAGATAAAGTCTTTTCCAAATTTAAATATACTAAAAGCAATTAATTTTCGAACAAATTAATTGCTTTTGTATATACAAAAGCACAAAATAATGTTCGATTATTTTGTGCTTTTGGTATAAATTTACAATAAAATGTTAAAATATCGTTTAGTATATAAGTATTATTGTGTTTTAGAAAATAGATTATATTGTAAGAAATAGAAAAAATAGAATAAATCACTACATCAATCTTAGAACACTAACAACTTCTTCATGCTGTCCAAGCCTTTCTACTGCAGAGTCTAAATTTGAGGTGTATAATTGTTTCATTAATTTTTCTTCTGCTAACTTGTGTGCTTCTAAGATACCTGCTCTAACACCAAATCTATCCTGTTGTTTTTGTCCATATTCATAAGAAACGTTTCTTAAAATTCCAATTTCTTGCTGAATTAGCAGCATTTCTATAACTAATGGATCACTTAACACTGTCTTTAACGTAGGAAGCATATTTGCTTGGGCAAATCTATATGTATCATAATTAGCTGTTCTTAATGTAACAAATCCTACGCCATAATAAGTATCCCCGCCAATACCAGCATACATTTGAGTTAATTCATTATCTGTACTACAATTAGTATTATCAGTATTAGTATCAGCATTTAACCTTCTTCTTAAATCAGTCATAACAAGATTAACATACTTATCTTCAATCCTTTTGTCTATTGTATCTTTTGTATGTCTTACAAGTGCATTTTGTTTAATTTGAACCATTGTTTTTACTTGGAGAAAGCTAAGGTCAGTAAATTCTTCTGGTCCTGTCGGATTATAATTCCAGCTACCTGCCATTTTACCCCAAGCCTCATCTAATTTATTTGCTTTTACTATATAGGCACTGGTAACAAGACCACATTCATCCAGCACATCCTGTCCACTCATTAAAGGATCATTAGGATGATAAATAAATAAACCGTTACTTTTACTCACTTTTTCTTCTAATTTTTGCTTATGTTTAGCAACATCTGGGGAAAATAACCCAAATTTAGAACCATTAGTTCCCCCATCTAATGGAAATTCTTCTTCAGAAACAAGTTGTTCTGATATCAAAAATTCTTTGAGAGTATTAACATCTACAAAATCATAAGGCGCAAGTATCCAACCACCTTTACGCCAACCTTCAGAATGCCGAAGAAATGGTTTAAAATCACCAGAATAAAATCTTTCATGAGCAGTTGTGTGCTCAGTATTTATTACTAATCTGTCTGTTAGCTCTCCACTTCTGCATGTTAGTTCTCCACTTGCTGGGTTTACCATAATTACAAGGGGAATGGCTTGTATTTTTTAAAGTTATTGGTATTTGTTTGGCTGGGGTTTTGTCTTCTCACTCTTTTTTTAGTCATTATCCTCTTTTTCCGCTCCAAACCCGTTTGTGGGCGCAGCCACCGTCTTATGAAAAATTAAAATGGGTGCTGGGTGCTAGTGGCTAGGTGCTAGTTACGATGAATTATCGCCACCAGCACCTAGCACCCAGAACCTAGCACCTAGTTTTCATAGTGAACTGGTTGGACATGCCAAGAACTAAATAAAAAACTTAATTAATAGTGAACGATGGCTGCGCCTTAATCAATTGTTTAGATAGCATACATTGTTATGGGAAAAAAATAAAACTTAAGAAAGAAATATTTAAAAAAACAGAACAGGAAATAAGAAATCAATAAAACCTCTTACACCTTAAACTTTCTGTTGCAATAACCGCAAGAATCTGGCAGACCCCTGCTTTTTGAGTAAGTATTAACAAATCCGCATCTTTTGCATCTGGCTTTTCCGCGGTCGTCTTCTTCTCCTGCTTGTTGTTTGACTGCAGATTTGATTCCGCCTTTTCCGAGCTTTTCCATCTCTGCTCCAATGCCTTTGCAGTCTCTGCATATAAATGCGCCGCTGTCTACATCCAATACTGCATTGCTTTCACTTATAAATGCGCCGCAGCCTTTGCATTTTATCTTTTTTTCATCCTTTTCTTTTGTCTTAAACAAGTCCACAAGCCATTCAAACATATTATATCACCATTCTTTAGTTTTTAATTAAATAGTTTCAATATCACTTTGTCATTTCTCTTATTGATTTATCATCACAGTAGCTTTATATATTTAAAAGTTGTTGTTTTTAATATAATAAATAGGGATAATTATAACGCGTGAGTAATTATTTTAAGGTGAGTTCAGCATATGCTTTATATATTATTTAATTCTTCTGAAAGTTATCATGAGCCAAAATATAAAATCAACCACAATAAGGGACAATTCAACCAGTTCATTCACAACAAAAGACAACCCTATTCAAAACATCAAACTAGTTATAACAAAAGACAACTCTAATCAAAATATTAAACCAATCATAACAAAAGACAATTCAATTACTTTCTTCAACGAGCAATATCAAGAAACATATCATTCAGTCAGCGGCGCAGTTGAAGAGGCGCAGAAAAAGTTCTCTGATGCATGTAAAATTAAGGAATTTACTAAACTTCATGATGAAATCAATATCTTGGATGTTTGTTTTGGTCTCGGTTATAACACAGCAGTTGCAATTGACAATGTTTTAGCAGTTAACCCTGATTGCAAAATTAATATCATTGGTCTTGAGAATGATATTAATATCCTAAATAAATTAAAAGAATTAACCCCACCAATTGCTCATTATGATTTAATTCAAAAACTTGTTCAATCCATAAATCATAAAAAAAACGAATTTACTCTTCATGAAAAAAATGTAAATCTAAAAATAATAATTGGAGACGCAAGAGAAACAATAAAAACATTAAACAGAGCAGAAATAATAACTACAATAACTAAATTAGCTAATCAAAACAATGCAAAAAATATTCAATTCAACTTCTGCTTTTTCGATCCATTTTCGCCAAAAACCTGCCATGAATTATGGACAAAGGAATTCTTTCAGGATATTTATGCAGTGATGGCAAATAATGGCATTCTTGCGACATATTCCTGCGCAAGAATTGTGAGAGAAAATATGAACGCTGCTGGTTTTATTGTCAAAGACGGGCCGATTGTTGGAAGACGAGGGCCAGGGACGATTGGAGTTAAGTGATGTTTAACTAAATGACACTTGTTGTTTCTTATGTTTTCCTGTGTAATACCCCCATTCAAACAGATAACTTTAAATTTTGGTTAGCATACCCTTTCTCAATGAGATTCACAAAAGATTATTATGCTATGTTAGGTATTTCTAGAAACGCAACAGAAAATAATATCAAAACAGCGTTTAGAAGATTAGCATTGAAATATCATCCAGACAGAAATAAAGGGCATCTACAAGCAGAAGAAAGATTTAAAGATATTAATGAAGCTTACACTGTTCTTTCAGACTCAAAAATAAGAGCACAATATGATTTGTTTGATCCTCAAAGTTTTCAACAATCATCTCAAAGAGATAGAACAGGTAGAACAGAGAAAGATAGAAACAGGACTGTTCATAACAGCGATAGTGTTGATGACTTATTTGGCCAAGGTTCTGGACAGGGATATAGACAAGGTTTTGGACAAGGATATAGACGCGCTAATACCATGCCGCCAGATTATTTAGAGGAATTGTTGCGCGGCTTAGATGAGATAATAAAAGAACAAAGAGCAAGATATATAACTATAACACCACAAGAATCAAGACGAGGTTTTACCAGAAGGGTTGAGATAAAGGCACAGTGGCAGAGGATATTCATTAATACTGCTGATACATATACAGAAAAGCGTAATGCAAACATTAAAATCAGAAAAGAAAAGAATGGAAAGCAAATTGAAACTTTAGAACAATTTGATTTTTATCTTGGACTTCCACTTGATGAAAAAGTAGAATTTGAGATTCGTTTAGAACATTGTGAATTATACGGAACAGTTGTTCATGACGGATTAATATATGCGATGAATTCAGATGTTGATCTTCGTCTTAGCGGAGACATTAATGTAATCATGCATAACTTCGCCAATGTTAAGGTAACCCAAAAAGGTTTTATTGTTAGTCATGACGATACATTTGACAATGATACATACAGAATATTAGGGGTAAGAGCTACTCATCATCTTCGAATTAATGCAACGCAAAGTGATGTATCTTTAAAGTATAGGCAATCAGCCAAATAATTTGATGTTAACTTTTTGATTAAAGGAAAAGTTATATCTGTTTAACCAATTAATGTTTTTTACGTTTTTTTAAGAGTAGTATAACTAAAAGGACGAAAAAAATCATCATAAGACGTGTGGCTTCGCCCAGGAACGAAAAGAATATTAGAATTTTATCTCATCTAAAGAGACTTATACTATCTATACTTATACCAACCATACATATATGCTCTAATACCATAATATTTAAATAAATATATATAAATAAAGGGATTTAACCTGATTTATAATTGATTTACAAGAAAAAGGAGTGAACCCAAAATGGCAGACATTATCCCAAAACACATAAACGAAGACAAGTTTGACAGGTCAAAGCTTAAACAAGTAATATTAGATATGCCTGAGCATATTGTAAATGCGCTTGCAATTACAGGAAAATTCAAGATTGATGCAAAAATTAATGCTGTTGTCATCGCAGGAATGGGCGGGAGTGCAATGGCAGGAGATGTTCTCAAGAATTATTTGTCAGATGTTTCCAATCTAAACCTAAGAATTGAAGTAAGCCGTAATTATTCTCTGCCAACTTGGATTGACGAGAATACATTGATTATTGTAAGCTCTTATTCCGGCAACACTGAGGAAACAATTTCTGCTTACAGATATGCAATTAAAAAAAGATGCAAACTGCTTGGGCTTACAACAGGCGGAAAACTAAAAGAATCATTCACAAAAAATAATTATCCTCAGATAATAATGCCAAAAGGAATGCAGCCAAGAAACGCAATATGTTATTCCTTTTTTTGCATGTTAAGAGTATTAGAAAATTCCGGATTAATCCCTTCACAGACAGAATACATAAAAGAAACTGTAAAAGCAATGAAAAAGCCAATGCTTGCAAATGCAGCGCAGGAACTTGCGAAGAGTTTGGTAGGAAAGATTCCTCTGATTTATGCCTCTGAAAAGTTTGCTCCTGTTGTTTATAGATGGAAATGCGAGATGAATGAGAATACAAAAATACATGCATTCTGCAATGTTCTTCCTGAATTGGATCATAATGAGATTGTAGGTTTTACTAAAAAGATTGGTGAGTTTCATGTGGTTGTGTTAAGCGATGTTGATGACGATGAACACACCAAAAAAAGGATAAGAATAACAAAAAGCCTCATAAAACAATATGGTGTGCCTGTAACTGAAATAGGCATTGCTGGTCCAGATAAGCTGACGCGATTGTTTTCAGCGATATTAATCGGCGATTTAACCAGTTTTTATTTGGCAATGGAGTATGGCATAGACCCAATGCCTGTTGAAATTATTGAAAAATTAAAGAAGATGCTGGAAGAGTAATTAAATTAGTAATACACTAAATTATAATGTGTTAATTGTAGGAAAAAAAGAGGAAAAATGGGTTATACAATTGGTGTTGACATAGGCGGCACTTATATAAAAGCAGGTATTGTCGACAAGAAAGGGAAGATAATCGAAGATATTAAAATACCAATTACTTCTAAAAAAGATGCTGAGTATGTTATTGGAGATGTGATGACTGCTATTGAGAAACTAATTAAAGCTGCATCCCTGCGCAAAATTTCTGGTATAGGAATTGGAGTCCCTGGAAGAATTGACAAAAAAAAGACGACAATTATTGACACGCCAAATCTGCCACTGCATGGAATTCCAATAAAAGATATTCTCCAGAGAAAATTTAAGAAAAAGGTTGTAATAGAAAATGATGCAAATTGCTTTGGCATAGCAGAGTCAAAGATAGGGTTTGGAAGAAAAAATGATTATGTACTTTGCATCACATTAGGAACAGGCATAGGCAGTGCATTTATTATCAAAGGAAAATTATACAAAGGCAAAGGTGATGCACCTGAGCTTGGACATACAACAATAAACTTCAAAGGGCAGGAGTGCCATTGCGGGAATTATGGATGTGTTGAAGAATATGTTTCTAGTAGAGGGCTTGTGAAGATTGCAAAAAACTATGGATTCAAATTAAGTGATACTTTGGAGTTGTTTATTGAAGCTGAGAGAGGCAATTTGCGGGCAATAAAAGCATTTGAAGAATACGGAACAATGTTAGGGCTGGTCTTATCAAATTTTGTCAATACATTTGATCCGGATATGATTGTTCTTGGCGGCCAGATTTCAGGAGCGTGGAGATTCTTCAATAAAACCATGGTGAGAGAATTGAATAAAAAAAGTTTTATCCCCGCATGCAAGGTTGCAAAAACAGAATTAAAAGATGCGGGAGTTATTGGCGCGGGGTTGGGGGTTTGAGAGATTGTTCTTGAAACAACGAAAGTTTAAATACGCTTTCAATTAAATAATAGTATTTTTTAGTATATTCAAATTACTCTTAAATTATTTTAAACTAAAATATTATGTTCAACTAAAATATGTATTTAAACTAAATGAATTACCCAATCGCCCCAAGGAGCTGGGTTAAATTGGGCAAATTTATGATTTTTGAACCAAAACATTTATATATTTGCACATAATTTAATTATTAATACATAATATATAATATATAAGGTGAGTAAAAATGACAACACTAACATTATCTGTCCCTACAGAACTTAAACAAAAGATGGATACTTTCCCCGAGATGAATTGGTCAGAAGTAGCTAGACAGGCTTTTCTCCAAAAAATAGAAGATATGGAGTTTTTGCGAACATTTAAAGAAAAAAGCAAGCTTAAAGAATCTGACACACTAAGATTAGGAAAAGAAGTAAGCCGGGCAGTAAGTGAAAAGTTGCGAAAAATGGCGAGATAAGAATGGATCTCGTTGTTGATGCTAATATTATTTTTGCTGCTCTTATTAAAGATAGCTTTAGTTATTATCTTTTGTTTAGCGGTAGGTTTCATCTTTTTGCACCAGAGTATGTTTTTACTGAAATCGAAAAGCATAAAGAGGAGCTTCTTGAAAAAACAGAGCGTACGACTGAAGAATTTTACAGACTTCTTGAAGTATTAAAACGAAGAATAAATATTGTTCCACTTGAGGAATTAACTGAATATGTTGAAAAAGCAGAGAAAATTTCTCCTGACCCAGCAGATATGGCTTATTTTGCATTAGCATTAAAATTTAATTGTTCTATTTGGAGTAATGATAAGAATCTAAAACAACAAAACAACATTAAAATATATTATACACATGAATTGGTGGAACTATAGTGGTGGACTTTAATATTCTTATCTATTTTGTTAAAGTCCATGTATATAGCAAAGGCATTAATTAATTACGGAAATTTAGTGCCTTTGCTATATATAAACCATAAAATTCAAAAAGAATTAACATTATTAAATTCTTAGTCACCTACACACCTCACCAACTCAACAACAGCTTCGCTATGAACTGTCTGCGGGAATAAATCAAACAAAGTAGCGCTCTTTACTTTATACTGCTTAAATTTAGGGATGTCTTTTGCCAATTGCTGAACATTGCATGAAACATAAAGTATTAGTTTTGGTTTAAGAATCTTTAATTGCTCGATTGTTTTCATGTCCATTCCTGAGCGCGGAGGATCTGTGATGACAAACAATGGCTCTGGCAATTTTAATTTTTTCAAATTAATTGCGTCGAGAACAACTGCTTTTACATTTTTAATATTGTTGACTGCAATGTTTTTTTCTGCTGCGTCTATACACTGCTTTACAGATTCGATAATTGTAACGCCCTTGAACAAATCTGCGTTTATTATTCCAAAAGTTCCAACACCGCCGTACAAATCAAGAAGATGCGCAGGTTTTGTATACTGGCTATAAGAGGTCAAGAGAAGATGGCAATACTCATGCATTTTTTCTGCCATCTCGCTGTTATTCTGGAAAAAACCCTGCGAATGGTAGAAAAAAGTTTTTCCAAGATATGTTTCTTTCAGCATATCTGCGCCTTTTACAACAAAGAAATCATCTGAAATACTCACATCTGCCTGAGATGGCACGTATGCAACAATGACATTATTGGCAGAGGTAATCTTTGCAAATTCTTTTATCTGCTCAATTGTTTCATTTATCTTTTTAGAATCGCTGTTCAGGACGAAAGATATTGAAGAATCATTCTGGGGCGCTCTTATAACTGCATATCTTAACGTGCCTGTGCGCATATTCATATTAAATATATCTGTTAACGTATTTGTTGATGTATTTGTTGATGTATTCGCTGACGTATTTGGTTTGTTCTCGAAGAATGATCTCACTTCTGCAAGTAGTTTATTTAATTCTTCGTTTGATATAACGCATTTCTCCACGTCAATTATCTTTTTGTAGTCATCTTTTTTTCTGAGGCCGATTCCACCTGCATTATTCGAATGAAAGAGAAAATCCATTCTGTTTCTGTAATAAAATTCATTGCCTGAGAAGACTTTGATGTTATCTTCATTGAATGTTTTGTCCAGAAATGAAGCTTTGCTTAGAGCATGAGCTAATGCCTTCTTTTTGTTCTGCAACTGAATATCATATTCAATATGCTGCGCAGTGCATCCGCCGCATGTTCCAAATTGTTGGCATAATGCTTGTCTCATACACAGAAAGAAGATGGAATGGTTTAATAATGTTATTATTTATGAAAGATGATTACCTTAGTCTGAAGAGATGTTTATTAGTGAATTTCATATTTGTGGATCTGTTTCTTTTGCTCACAACCCGTTTGTGGGACGCAGTCCCCCGTCTCATGATTAAGTTTTTAGAGTTTTTACGTCGTAAAGAAAACCTAAACTAAATAATCATGAACGTGTCCAATCAGGTAGGAAATGAAAAATAAATAAAAAGATAATATAATATAACTATTGAGACACAAAACCCTTTATCACAGAACATATCATCCACTTCAATAATACTTATAAATTTCCACATATTCCACACAGATGTGATACAGAAATGATACTAAAGAAACTAAAACTCCAGAATATCCGCTCATACCAAAGCCAAGAGATTAATTTTCCTGAAGGTATTGTTCTGCTCAGCGGAGATATTGGAGCAGGTAAAACAACGATCCTTCTAGCGATAGAATTTGCGCTTTTTGGCTTTAGCAAAAGAACCCTCAGCGGAGATTTATTATTGAGACACGGAAAACATGAAGGAAGTGTTGAGCTTAGTTTTTTGCTGAATGCTAATAATAATACAAGCAATAATCAAAGTTACAGTGCAAAAAATAATACAAACAATAATCAAGAGTACAATGTAAATGATAATACAAACAACAATCAAGATGATAATGCAAAAAGTAATATGAATAATAATCAAGAGTACAATACAAATAATCATCAAAACAATGTACAAAGCAATACTGAAACCAACAATCAAAATAATACACAAAACAATATCCAAAGCAATTGGCAACCCAACAGGCAGAAAGAAGTAATTATAAAAAGGATGCTAAGAAGATCAAACCAAGTAAAACAAGAGTCTGGATATATAATTGTTGACGGCGTTAAAACAGAATGCACACCCAGCGAGCTAAAAACAAAGGTTCTTGAGCTTTTAGGATATCCGCAGGAGATGGTTACAAAATCCACTGATGTGATTTATAGATACACTGTTTATACACCGCAGGAGCAGATGAAACAAATACTGTGGGAAGAAGCAAGTACAAGGCTTGAAACATTAAGAAGGGTATTTGATATAGATAAATACAGGAGAATCATTGATAACAGCAATGTTATTATGAAGGATTTGAAGAGCAGAAAATCTGAGCTGGTTGGAAAAACATCAGATTTAGAGGAGAAAAAAAGAATAAAATTCGAAAAAAGCCTGCAAAGAACTGAACTTTATGAAAAACTTAAGGCGCAAAACATCCAACTTGAAACAATAAAAAAAGAACTTCTTAAAAAAAAGAATGATCTTTCAGAAACAGAATTGAAAATAAAGGAATTGATAGCATTAAAAAATAATTTTGCAATAAATGAAGTTAGGCTCAAAAACCTTATTGAGCAGAAACAGGATAATGTCTAATTTTTAAATATGCTAACTGCGCAGATAAAAAAATTAGAAGATGAGATAACAAATTTTAAAATCATCAGGCCAGAAGAAATTAACAGGCAGAACTTAGAAGAGGAGCTTGCTGCAGAAGAAAAATTTCTTGACGACATTAAAGAAAATAAAATAAAATTAGCGCAGGAAATTGAGTTTAACAATACAAAAATAACAGACCTCTCTGAAGAAATTAAAGAAAAAAGAGAATTGACTAAAGAGGTTATGAAAAAGAAACATGAGATTGAGATGATTCAGAAAGAGGTAGAAGGTAAGAAAGCATTGACAGACACAGCTGAAAAGCTTGGCAAAAGAATAGAAGAATTAAACATGCTCATAAAAGAGAGAGATATTGAAATAAACAAAGCGAATAAGCTGAAAAAAGATATTCTTTCAATAACCAAATGCCCGACTTGCCTGCAGGATATTGACGGGGGGCATAAAGATCATATTACAGTAATAGAAGACAAAAAAATAAAGAATGCCAATGATGTTATAAGAGATATAGAAATTGAAAGAAAAGATAAGCTTAAAGAAAAAGAAAAGATAAACAAAAATATAGAGGACATGCGGGAGCAGGAAAAATTAATCGAGAAATTAAAAGCAGAGTTTAGTGTTTTAGAAAAGTATAACACAGAGCTTGAGAAAAAGCAGAGAATGCTTGAAGAGTTTGTAAAGGTGAGGAATCATCTCAAAGAAGAGAAAATATCTGCAGAAAATATAAACCCTGAATTAATAAAAGAAAAGATTAATCATAAAAAAGAAATACTCTTCAAAATAAAGGAGTATGATGAGAGGGTTAAACAAAAACAGATGAAAGAGCATGATTATCATGAGAAAAATGAAGAATTAATACATTTAAGGGCTTCCTTAGAAAATCTAGAACAGAGTATAAATGAAACAAAGATCAACCTAAGCGCAGTTGAACAGAAGATTGTTTCTTTTGAAAACATTGAAACGCAATATAACCTATTAAAGAAAGAGGTTGATGAGAAATTAGGTCTGGAAAGAGCAATTGAGCTGGAAATTGCTGGATTAAACAAGCAGATTGATTATACTAATGAGCATCTGAACATGTTGGACAAAGAAATTGCTGAAAAAGAAGAGGCAAAGAAAACAATAGACAAAATTGACCTTCTTGTCAACTGGATTGATGAATTCTTCACAAATTTAATGAGAACAATGGAAAAACATATCATGATGAAGCTTTACTATGAGTTTAATGAGCTGTTTATGGAATGGTTCAGCAAGCTTATTGAAGACGAGAATTTAAGCGCGAAGCTAAATGATGAATTCACACCGATAATTATTCAGAATGGATATGAGACGACACTGGAGAATTTAAGCGGCGGGGAAAGAAGCGCTGTTGCCCTCGCCTATAGATTGGCGCTGAATAAGGTAGTTAATTCTTTTATAACCTCAATAAACACAAAAAATTTAATAATACTCGACGAGCCTACTGACGGATTTTCTCAGGAGCAGCTTGACAAAATCAAAGATGTGCTCGACGAGCTGAACATAAAGCAGATTATTTTAGTAAGCCACGAATCAAAGATAGAGAGTTTTGCAGAGCACATAATAAGAATCACGAAAAATGAGCATATAAGCTGTGTTGTTTGAGATATTTAATAAAAAGAGGAGTTTGTTTCGTTCCTGGCATGTCCAACAAGTTCACTAAGATAAATTATAAGTATGGACATTAATTTTCGTGTATTTGATTCCGTACCTATATGTCGTAAACACACTAAATTTTATTGATAAAGTTCAAAGAAAACAATCAATAAGGATTTATCTAATCCCCAGCGGTGTCGCTGTCAATTGCGGAACACCAAGATTATTTCCTACATTAATTTCCATAGAATAAACATACCATCCTTCCTGTTCTTTTACTGCCACTGCAATTCTGTCTGGATTAACGTCGATTGCTTCTTCTGCAAAGTGTCTTGCTCCATTTCCAAGATTATATCTTTCTGTGCTCAAAAGCTGCGGGATAATGCCATCATATAAACCAGCGCCGGTTTTAAACCCTGCAATTACTTTGAGATTTGGAAATTTGGCAATCAGTGGTTTGTATACGGCATCAATTGTTTCTTGGTCTGCTTTTACTGTATTGCATGCGCTGAAGAAAACTGCTTCTACAGAATTTGAAGAAGGCAATGAGCTAAAATCAAGAGAACTTGCGTAGTAATCACCATACAAATAACCTGCCCCATACTGGTGATGGCCTGTCATGACTAAAATACCATAATTTCCATTAGTAAATTCTCTTCTAAACTGCTCAAATGCATCTTGTCCTATGCCATTCCCTAAAACAGCATAATCATTCTGAATAGATGGTCTTCCAAACCAGCCAATAGACCTAAGCACTTCGATGTTTTGCTGGTTAACTGTAAGAATATACGCATTTGTATTCGTGATTCTTGTATCTGGTGTAGTCGGCAAGTCTGTGGTTGGCTGAGGAACAAATGGTCTTCTTTCTTGTTCTGATTGTCTTCCTTGTTCATCTCTTTGTCCTTCTCGTCCATATCCAAACATTGGTTCATTTCTTTCTCTTCCTTGTTCTTCTGCTCTTTGAACTTCTTCCTGATCTACTCTTTGGGAAGTTCTTTCTGCTGCAATACTTTCATCACGAGATGAACCAATTATTAATGAACCTATTTGCAGCAATAAATAAATTGCAGTTGTAGTTGCAATACCCGCAATAAAATAATCCTTTGCGATATTAATATCGCTCCTTGTTTGCGCAGGATTATTTCTCCTATCAATCCATTGATTTACACTATTACTTATTCTTGTTTTTAAATCATTATAATAAACTTTAGCTCTATTCAAATATCTTTTTGGCGCTGAAGTCCCATTATGATCCAATGAATCACATGAAGTATCTATAAAATGATATAATCTTTTAGACAGTGCTAAAACTCCTCTCCCCATATATCTTGCAGTTGTTTCTACTGCTCTTGATCCTGCTTCAGCAGTGTAATATGCAGCATAGGTTAATGCTCTTACCCCTATATCAAGTGCTAAAGCGCCAATATCTAAGGATGTAAAACCAGCGATTTTTAAAGCATCAATTGCTTTTTCCATAACTTTTTCCTGAAACCTTGCTCTCCCACTCGGAACAGAAGCTGTTCTTGCAACTGCATCTGTTCTTGCTCTTGAAACCCCAGCTCTTGCATCCTGTATATCTCTTCTCCATTCAGGAGTATTTCTGTGCAGATATCCTGTTGGAGCAAAAACAAGATTTTCTAGGTCACCATTATTAGAGTAAATTCTGTTAGAACTTGGATGTGCTGCGATTAGTTTATCGCCTAGTCCTATACTTATCTTGTTAAAATTATTTTTTAGTGTTTCCTCTAACATATTAAGTATTATTTACATCATTATTTATATATTTTTCTATTTTTACCACTTATAAATAGTTATAATTGTGCAGTTATTAGTTCATAATAATCGCCTCAAAAAGGATAGCTAACAAAAAAAGTTTATATAATACTACTAATTCATAAACAACTATATTGATTAAATGGTTAGTTTGTTCGAAAACTAATTCAGTTTGATATAAATCATCAACGGGGTGCAAACATGTCCAAGAAAGATGAATTATTAGGCGAAGTCTTAAAGAGAGCAAAGAAATCAAAAAAAAAGCCAACTTTAGTGTTATGCGAGGGTTGGGATGATAGAGGTTTGAGGGCAGCTGAGTTTGTTGTAAAAGAAGGAATTGCCAATATAATTATATTAGATATTGGAAACAAGGTGAGTGGTACTGGAAAAAAACAGGGTATAAATACATCTTTGTTTGAAGTTATTGACATAAAAGACACAAAAAATCCAAGAACCACAAGATTAAAAGAAGAATTAGCAGAAGCATTATTCAAGGCAAGGGAAAAGAAAGGCATGAATAAAGAGGCTGCAAAAATATTAATTGAAGATGAGAATTATTTTGGCTGTATGATGGCTTTGACTGGAAAAGTGGATGGTGTTCTTGGAAGCTTAATGAGGCCAACAGGTGATTTAATGAAGCCTGCCCTGCAGCTATTGAAAAAAAGTTTTGTTAATGAAGTTTCTGTTGCCTATGACCCGAGAAAAGATAGAATTTTATTTATGTCAGACGGCTCTTTAAACATTTCACCAACACCAGAGCAATTAGGAGAGATGGCAGTTAATACAGCAGAGGTTGCAAAAATGTTTGACTATGAACCAAAGGTTGGTATGCTTTCATTTTCAACAAAAGGCTCTGGCGGAGATACTCCTGAAACATTTGCAGTGCGAGAAGCAATAAAAAAAGCAGAAGAACTGGCAGAAACCCAAAACCAAACCTTAGAAATTGGCGGCGAATACCAGTTTGATGCTGCTGTCAATCCTGATGCAGCAAAAAGAAAATGTCCAGACGATAAATTAGCAGGGCAGATTAATTGCGTCATATTTCCAAACCTAACTGCAGCGAATATATTTGTGCACGGAATGGGACAGTTTTCTGACATGGAATTCCTGTTTACAGTAATGTGCGGAATGCTTAAGCCAGTTACAATACTTGGAAGGTCAATGCCGTATGAGAGTGTGAAAAGTATGTTCATTGTGACAGCGGTTGAAGCGAGTGAAAATAAGAATTGAAAGGAATGCAAGCAAAGGTTGAAATAAGAGAGAGAGAGAGAGACAATATAGTATATAGTTACGGACATTAATAGTCCAGTATAATATTCGTGACTTTATTTAACAAAGAAGAGGTATATGGTACTTATACCATACTACTAGGGTATTTTACCGAAATATTAAAAGAAATTGATAAAACTCTGAGCAAGGAATTAGTATTAAGCAAATTGGGCAAAAAAGATGTTTAAAAATGAATGCAAAACAAATCATTGAAACTTACAGCCTGAAAAAACACAAATGGGTGCATAAAGGCGCTCATTCTGTGCTGCATACAATGTATCCTGCTACTATTCATTTGCTAAATCCTTTGAAAAAGTATTGGGGAGACTCTTTTAAGCTGTTTGTGTTCTTTATTATAGAAGATTATCTTCATTGGTATTATAACGAAGAAGACATGACACAGTTAAGAAAGCAGGTTGTAGATAAATTAAATACTGAGCCTAGCTTTTTAAAGAGATTTGAAGAAGATTGGAGGGTTTTAGTAGCAAACTTTTTTAAGAAATGCAAAAAAATTGATAAAATTGGTGCAGATGGCTTGTTAAAGCTTTCAGACGACGAGCTTTTAGCATTATACAAAGAATTCTATGAAGCTTATATTAATGAATATGCTTTGGCAATGGGTTTGATTGAATCATTTTCAATGCAGGTTGATTTATTTTTTAGGCCAATCTTAGAAAAATTTTTAGAAACAAAGGGAAAAAAGAAAAGATTAAATGAAATATTTACCTTACTGCTTAGCCCTGTTGATGAATCTTTTATTAATAATGAATATAGGGGCAGGTTAGCTATAATTAAAGCAATAAAAGAAGGGAATTCAGGCAAAGAAATAAACAATATGTTAGAAGAACATGCAGCCAAATTTCATTGGATTGAGAATAATTATGCAAAAGTTAGAGCATTAAACGCTGCTTACTTTAAGGAAAATATCAATAATGAAATTAAGCTTGGCATAGATCCTGATACAGAAACAAAAAGCATGGATTTACATTTTGCTGAGGTAAAGAAAAAGAAAGCAGAATTAATCAAAGAGCTTAAGCCTCAAAAAGAAATTCTTAATATTATAAAAGCAACAGAGGTTTTTGCAATTATGCAGGATGACAGGAAAAAGTGTGTTCTTATATCTAACCACTACCAAAAAATGTTCATGAATGAGATTGGCAAAAGAGTTAAACTAAACGAAAAAGAGATGGATTATACTATCTTTCCTGAACTAAAGCAAATATTGACTGATAAAAAATATGATAAAAATGAATTAGCTGAGAGGAAAAAAGCAACATTGGTTATCCTGATATTAAAAGGCGCTGAGGCTGAACATGAAGAAGAAATTGAACAAGGAGACAAAGCAAGACAAGCAAAAGAATATGAATTATTCAGCGGAGATGTTGCTTTGGATGTTTTTAATGAATTATTTAACCCACACGTTGATGTGGAGGAAGTCAAAGGAACACCTGCTTCACCTGGAAAAGTGAGGGGGATTGTAAAAATTGTAAGAAAAACACATGACTTAGCCAGCGTTAACAAAGGTGATATTCTAGTTGCATCAATGACACGGCCAGAGATGGTTGTGGCAATGAAAAAGGCTTCAGCAATCATCACAGACGAAGGTGGTGTTACCTGCCACGCAGCTGTTATTTCCCGAGAATTATGTATACCTTGCATAATCGGAACAAAGATTGCCACAAAGATTTTCAAAAATGGCGACATGGTTGAGGTTGATGCAGATAAAGGGATAGTGAGGAAGGTAACATGAATGAACTATTAAAAATTATACGCAAAACAGAGTGGTACAAACAGGCAGGGAACTCTAAAGCTTATTACATCTTCACGCCTTCCAGAGGTGCAGTTAAAAATATAGGATCAAATATTACAATCTGGTCTTTAAAAAATACTAAGCTGACTGAGGGTGTATTCCCTTTAAATGATTTTATTAACACCTCAAAAAAAGCATTTGAAGAGCAGAAAAAAGATTCACAATTTATTGATAAGTATATGTCAAAGTGCAAAGAGAAAAGCATTGAACTTGACAAATATTATACAAAATTTCTGAAAAAAGATATTTCTAAATTTAATATACCACAAATTGCAAAAGCATTGCAGGAACTTGAAAAACTCAATTATGATTATTGGGTTTATGCTTATTTATGCGATGCATTTGATCCTCAGGGAGACGAAATGTTAAAAGAGGAAATAAAAAGATATAATATTACGCTTAGCAAAGAAGAACTTGCGGTCTTCATGCGGATTAATTGGCTCAATTATATGCAGGAAGAACGCTTAGGCATGCTTAATCTTGCTTTGAAGGTTAAACAAAAAAAGCATTCTTTGAATGAGGCAAGAACTCTTCTTGAAAATCATGCAGAAACTTATTTTTATATTGACAACAGTTGGGAATCAACGACTATGTTAACAGCAGATGACTTTATGAAGCGTTTAGATGAGACATTAAATACACCAACCTCTGAAATAGAAGAACAGATTAAAGACATTGAAACAGATTGGGAAAAGGAACATAAAAAACTGCAGAAAAAGTATTTAATACCTGACAGCTTAATGAACATACTTTACTTTTTCAGTCAGCTCTTTAAATTAAGAGATTTAAGAAAGAAGCAAACTTTGGTAACTAATTACATTTATGATTTATTTTTTTCAAGAATAGCAGAAATATTTTCTCTTGATTTTGAAGATTTGAGGGTAATATTAGCAGAAGAAATCACAGAAAATGTTAATGCAGAAGATTTAAAGAAAAAGATAAACGCAAGAAAACAGATTATTCTGGAAACCTATTGGGATAATAAAACTACCCATTATTCAGGAAAAGAAGGAATGAAAATATATGAAGAGATTAATAAAACTTTTGTTCATAAAGGGGACATAATAAAAGGAACTCCTGCCTTTCCAGGAAAGGTAAAAGGGATAGTACGTGTAATTATGGGAGAAGTGCATTTTAGCAAGTTTAATAACGGAGAAATACTTGTCGCACCAATGACACGCCCTGAATTTGTTCCACTAATGAAAAGAGCTGCTGGAATTATTACAGATGAAGGTGGAATAACTTGCCATGCAGCAATTGTTTCCAGAGAATTAAAGATTCCTTCTATTGTCGGAACAAAGATATCAACAAAAGTTTTGAAAGACGGCGATGTTGTTGAAGTAAATGCAAATCATGGTGTTGTGAGGAAGGTAATTAAAAATTGAAGTATAGTGTTCCTTTTGTTTGGATTGTTATTAATTCACCCTTTATTTATTGTTATTATTATGTTACTGTGTTACATATTTTTATGATACTTTATTACATAAATTATGTGACTTAGTACCGAAAAATTTATATACTTAATTACCTAAATAAGTATGAGGTTTAACACAAATGAAGATAGAAAGCCATGTAAGAAATCTGAAAGAAAGCCTCGACGAAATAGCAGATGCAATAAAACAAGGCATTGTCAACAAACAGAGAACTATTGGCTTTCACACATCTGCGGCTTGTGCGGACATGTTTGAGATATTGCTTCATAAGAAGAACCTTATTCCACCCGATATATTAATCAAACATGAATGGTTTGCCTCAAAAAACAAAATCAATGAAAAGTTTAGGTTTGAATTCGACGGCAAAAAGGAGATAATAGAAATGATAAGCGAGATTGAAAGAAAAAGAAACATATTATGTTATGGAAAGCCACAAAGAGAAGAAGAGCTTGAGAAAATAATAATTTTATTCAATCAAATAAAGGAGAAATTCAAGGAGTTGGGTTTAAATGAAATCGAATAATTTGATAGCATATGCAATAGATTTTACATCTTTCTTTATTCAGAATATTGAAGATGAAGAAAGACATGAAATAAAAAATATAATCTTGTTTGGAAGCATCGCGAGAGCAGATTTTGATAAGAATAGTGATGTAGATATATTTATAGAAACTGCAAATAAAAACATAGAACTTAAAGCAGAGAAAATATTAACTGATTTTTACAAAAGCTTGAAGTATACTAAATATTGGAGATTGTTTGGAGTAAATAATGAAATCAGCCTAAAAGTCGGAGAACTTGACAAATGGGAGCTAAAATCAAGCATTATTTCTAACAGTATTGTCCTTTATGGAAGATATAGGTCAAATGTAACAGAAACAAAAACAAAACAGTATACTCTTTTTGAATTGAAAATAAAAGGAAAGCGAAAAAATATGATGAGAATATGGAGAAAACTTTATGGTTATAAACAAAAAGTAGGCAAGAAATGGTATAATACAGAAGGATTGATAAAACACTTCAACGGAGAAAAAATTGGCAAAGCAATATTTATTGTTCCAATAGAAAATACCCAGCCAGTATTAAAATATTTAAAAGAGAATAAAGTTACCTGCTTGATACATAATATTTGGAAAGGGAAAATATAAATTTGATTGATGCGGATAAAGGAATTGTGAGGAAAGTAAAATGATAAAACTAATCATATTTGACTTTTCAGGCGTCTGCTATAGTGAAGAGGAAAAACCGTATCTGCATATCTTCGCAGACAAACATAAATTAAAATTTGAGGAAGTTGAGCCATTTTTTGACGAGCTTATTGTTAAGTCTGAGAGAGATGAGATTTCTGGTAAAGAAGTTTGGGACAAAGTTATAAAAAAGTTCACAATAAAAAAATTTAAAATAAAAGAAAAATACAGTGCAGAAAATATAATAAAAGAAATGATAAGCCTAAAAAAAGAAAATACTGAAATGCTTGAACTTGCAAAAAAACTTGGCGAAAAATATAAGACTGCTTTTTTCACAAATTATAATCGAGATTTCTGGCAAGAGGTAGAAAAAATATTTAACCCTGCTCACTATTTTAATTTTGGCATTGTGTCATATCAAATAAACTCAAGGAAGCCAGAGCCAAAAGGATTTTTAGGTATACTTGAGCATTTTAAAGTAAAGCCAGAAGAAGCCATATTTACAGACGATTCATTAAAAAATGTCCTAAAAGCAAAAGAGCTTGGAATAAATGCAATACATTTTAAAAATATTGAACAGTTTAAGGAAGAGTTAAACAAGTTAGGTGTTGTGGTTTAAAAATTTAAGTTATCAATTAAGTTAATTATAGAACTCTACTGATACACTCTTCCCAATAAATCTGCTTTTGTAATTATTCCTATTGTTTTTCCTTTGTCTTTTACAATTACCATCGGAGAATATTTTAACAATGAGCCGACAAGTGTTATTGTTGAATCCTTGCTTATTATCGGCGGGCATTCGCCCATAAATTCCCTTACTTTTGAATCTGGACTGGCATTGTTCATTATTGCATCAAGTATCTTTGCTTCTGATATCATGCCAATAAAAAGGTCTGGGTGCTTTTGGTCAATTACTGGAACCTGTGAAATGCCTTTTTGCTTCATGATTTTTATCGTGTGCTTAAGCGAATCCTCAGCTTTAACTGAAATAATGTTTTTGTTGATTATTTCTGATGCTTTGATCTCTTTTTTTTGATTAAGGCATTCTATTGCAGAAAAGATTTTCTTGATGTTAGTATAAGTAGGGTCAATTTTATTGCTCTCAATCTTTGCGATTAAAGACTGCGAAACACCTGCTAATTTAGCCAGCTCTGTCTGTGTAAGACCATGTTTTTTTCTAAATTCCTGTATTTCTCTTAGTTCTGAGATCATTTATTGTATGAACAGATGTTATTATTTATAAAATTAGTGAAATATATTCTTAAAAGAATTATTGTTCCATTAAAATATTCTTCATAAGACGATGGACTTCGTCCCACAAACGGGTTGGGAACAAAAGAAACAGATTAATGTTAAATTCATTTAGTTTTATCCTGTTCTGGCATCAGATAAAGTACTTCCGCAAAGAACGCTTCGCCTGTTGGTTTTCCGTCGCTGTTCAGCTTGTACATCCTGTCAAGTACAGAAAATACATGAACCTTATGAACATCTGCGCTGTTCTTTCTCTTTACTCTTAAAGTATCTTTATAAGTTATGCTTGGCAACGCTTCCAATGGGAGCTGCTCTACATCCTCGCCGTTTGATATTGCAAGATAAACTTTGTTGGCCATTTCTCCTGTTCCGCCGAACACAG
>Ga0209343_10002730_pt1 | contig 22625 bp, 23 predicted proteins | sample RifCSPlowO2_02_FD_184026 | JGI IMG/M metagenome (GOLD analysis project Ga0209343, IMG submission 184026) | Groundwater microbial communities from Rifle, Colorado - Rifle CSP2_plank lowO2_0.2 (SPAdes) (version 2) | ecosystem: Environmental > Aquatic > Deep subsurface > Groundwater | place... | reverse complement strand
GCACTCGACGCTTGGTTACAAGTCACCGATGCAGTTTTTGAGCGACTGGCTCATCGCTCAGCAACAGGAAAAACTGGTAGCATGAAACCCACCTGTTGGAAGACGAAAAATCAGGGGAAGGTCAATAGTCTTCTGCCCCCAGGCTGTGCTAACCCACCTACTAAAGTAAGTGGTCGCTCTATTCAAACTCTCAAGTGTCAGTCAAATTTGAAATTCGCCTTCAGCCACAGATTGCGCCCCGTTTCATTTACGCGGGTCGTCTGCGTGAAGCCTGAAACCATCGCGCCGCTTCTGCTGAGGTGTTCGGCATATACACGGTTGGTCAGATTATCCACGCCCGCGCTAACCAGAATGCCTTTGCTGGCACGATATGCGGCATTCAAGGACAATACGATGAATCCGTCGGTGCGCCCGATATCCTGGCCGGCAATATTGCCCTGGTTTATCGCAACTCGATCCTGCGCTGCAACCATGCGTAGCAAACCGCCGACACTCCAGACGTTGTTGTCATAGGTGGCACCGATGCGTTCCTCAAGCGGCGAAATCTGCGCCAGCGCCGTATTGTCTGTTTCGTTATTGCCGCGTACATAGGCCAGTGAAATGTCCATTTTCCATTCCGGCGCAAGTTTTACTGCGATACTTGCTTCACCGCCCAAAGTGTTGGCGTTAACGTTGCGCGAAATCGTGGTCATTCTCGGCATCATCGCGGTGCCCTTGTTGACGTTGGATTGGATCAGGATGAAGTCAGTGATTTTGCTGTAAAAACCGGATAATGAAGCAGATACATCGCCTTGTTTGAAGGTCATGCCTGCATCCAGTTGGTTGGTTTTTTCTGGAAGCGTATCGAATGCGCTTAATGTTGTCGCGCTTTCTTTGCTGATCAATTCCCAGTAATCAGGGAATCGTTCTGTATGGCCCAGACCAGCATAAAAAGTGCCGGTATTACTGATGATATTTTGCTCGAAACGCAGGAAGCCGCTATTCAGGGTATCGTTGCGCGTCTGGTTGACGGTTGGGTTAGGCTGGGATGTCATACCTGTACTTATCGTTGCACGCTTGTCTTGCGCCTTCCATGAATCTGAACGCAGCCCGCCGATGATGCGGGTTTCTTCGCCAAACTGGTGTACAGCTTCACCGAATATGCCCTGATTCTGGAAGTTGGCGTCCTCAACGCGTGGCTTCAGCGTGTAAGCACCCATGTAGCCCGGCGCCGCACCCACGCGAGCTGTGTGCACATTTGACTGTGTATCTACGCCCAGCTTGAGTTGTGTTGTTTCAGTGGTGTTCAGCGTGCCAATCAGTCTGCCGCCTGTTGTCGTGCGATCCGGGTTCATTGCGGCCATCATGCCTGCCGGGTTGCCGCCGGCGCGCAGACTGTAACTATCCATGACATGGTCGATATAGTTGTGGAATAGCTGGGCTTCAATTTTGTCTACTAGGCCGTGCACGGTATTCTTCCAGTCGACCTTCAGGCCTGTGTTGTCGCGGGCAAACTTCGATCCATCTACCCCGCGGTCGGCATAGGCTGCCTTGCCGTCGCTCTTCGCCATCGACAATTCCACACGCGTGCTGTCATTCGGGGTCAGTCCAACTGCCGCATTGCCGCTCCAGCGCGAGTATTTGGAATGTACGCTTACGCCGTTTCCGTCCTTGTAATCGTCTGCCCGCGAATTGGTGTAAATGGCACGGCCATATACATCCGGTGTTCCGCCATGCACGTCGCCCATTACATCGGCGCGGCCAAAACTGCCCGCCGTCAAGCTGCCTTCGATGCCCACGCCGCTATCGCTGCGGCGCACAATATTACGTTCGAACAAAACTGTGCCCGCTGAACTGCCCGGGCCGTACAACACGGATTGAGGGCCTTTCAGCAAGGTGATCTTGTCGTAGGAGGACGGGAATATGTAAGCTGTGGGCGGATCCATGCGACCACCGCAGCCACCCAGAATCTGTTCGCCGTCGAGAAGTATGTTAAGGCGCGAACCGGCCATGCCACGAAACACCGGGTCGCCATCGGTGCCGCCCTTGCGTATCACGGAGAAGCCGGGCATGGTTTTTAGATATTCAGCACCGTCATTCGCGGGAATCGGCTGGCGCGGTTTGCGCGGGTTGGTGGTCACTACCAGCGGCTCTTCCATTGATGGTGCGGTGACTACTACCTCAGGCAAAGTTTCTTCGGCAGCAAACGCGTTTGGCGCAAACGCCAGCGCGACACAGATAGTAATACGTTTGAATTGCATTGATTTCCCCTTTTTGAAATTGAACTGCAATGCTAGCAATATTTTTATGTATGCCCCTGCGACATGATGCCGCACCCCCATGTTTGCTTGATTCCAGCCAGATGAGCGCAAATATTTCATCCCGGTGTTGGTGGGATGGTTAGGTGTTCAATCAATGCCTTGCGCGGCATGTGATGTTGAAGTCTGTCCTAAGCAACGTTGGTTAGGCATGAGCGGAAAGCAGCTGAATTTTTGGTTGCTTGGCGCGCTTTCCTGGCATGCAATCGTATATAATCCCGCGTCGTCAATTTCAGGTTTCCTCTTCTTCATGCTGGAAGTCAGCAATCTTGCTTGCAGTCGCGGCGATCATCGCTTGTTTTCCGGATTGAGCTTTATGCTCCATCCCGGGCAAATCATGCAAGTGCAAGGCGCGAACGGCAGCGGTAAAACGAGTTTGTTGCGTACTCTGTGCGGCTTCATGATGCCGGATGAGGGTGATATCGTCTGGCGCGGCGAAAGTATCCGCGAACTGGATGAAGAGTATTACGCCGAGATGTTGTACCTTGGTCATTTGAATGCGATCAAGGACGAATTGAGCGCACTGGAAAATTTGCAAATTTCGGCGGGACTCTCGGGAATTGAATTGGATGAAAAAGAGGCATTGGCCGCTTTGCGCCGCATGGGTTTGCGCGGCCGCGAGCGGTTGCCGACCAAGGTGCTTTCGCAGGGACAGCGGCGGCGTGTGGCACTGGCGCGATTGCTGGCCAGCGACGCCGCGTTGTGGATACTGGATGAACCTTTGACTGCCCTGGATGTCGGAGCGGTGGAATTGATTCAGGAGTTGCTCGCCGAGCATCTGGCGCGGCAGGGAATGGTGATCTTTACCACCCATCAACCGCTGCAAGTGGCAGGGGCGGAAATGCGCAGTTTGTCGCTATCATGACGTTTAAACGGGCATGAAGAAATCCACGTTGTTGGGCTTGCTGGTGCTGGTGATACGGCGCGATCTGGTGCTGGCGATGCGTCGCCGTGCGGATGTACTTACCACGCTGATTTTTTTCGTGATGGTGGTCAGCCTGTTTCCGCTGGGTGTCGGGCCGGAAATGAGCATGCTGCGCAAGATGGCTCCGGGCGTGCTGTGGGTGGCGGCACTGTTGTCTTCGATGCTGTCGCTTGGGCGGTTGTTCTCTGCAGACTATCTGGATGGCACGCTGGAACAAATGATGCTGGCGCCGCAGTCGTTATCGATGCTGGTGCTGGGCAAGATGACGGCGCATTGGATGGTGTCCGGTTTGCCGCTGGTGTTGATGGCTCCGGTGCTGGGTTTGCAGTTCGATATGCCGGTGCAGGCGCTGGGTGTGTTGATTATCGGCCTGCTGCTGGGGACGCCGGTATTGAGCATGGTCGGTGCGATCGGCGCTGCGCTGACGCTGGGTTTGCGCGGCGGAGGTGTATTGTTGTCGCTGCTGGTGTTGCCGCTGTGTATTCCGGTGCTGATTTTCGGTACCGGGGCGGTCGAAGCGGTATCAACCGGATTAAGCGTGGCGTCCCACCTGTCCTTGTTGGGTGCGCTGCTGGTGTTGGCCTTGGTGTTCACCCCGTGGGTGACGGCGCAGGCGTTACGTATTTCGATGGAGTAATAAGTTTGGAAACCTCTAATAATCTACTGCGCGATTCGATAGCTGCGTTGCGCGGTGCTCGCTCCTCGCCTACCCATTTGGTATGTCTCGTTCGCTGCGCTCCGTGCGCCTTGCTCTCGAACCGCTCGCTACGATTCTTAGAGGCTTCCAGATGGCAATAAACTGGTTTAAATATTCTGCACCGACAACCTTTTATGGTTTGGCTGGAAAACTGATTCCGTGGTTTGCGCTTTCCGCCGCGATCCTGTTTGCCATCGGGTTATATATCGGCTTTGTGGTCGCGCCGGTGGATGCCCAGCAGGGTGAGTTTTACCGCATCATTTTCATTCACGTGCCGTCTTCCATCATATCCATGTTTCTTTACCTGATCATGGCCGGCTATGCGGCGCTGGGGTTGATTTTCAATACCCGCCTGTCGGCCATGATGGCCACCGCCATCGCGCCCACCGGCGCGCTGTTCGCCTTTATTTCATTGTGGACCGGCGCATTGTGGGGCAAGCCGATGTGGGGCGCGTGGTGGGTCTGGGATGCGCGCCTGACTTCCGAACTCATCCTGCTTTTTTTGTATCTGGGTTACATCGCGCTGCACGCCTCGATTGACGACCCGCGCCGCGCCGACCGCGCCAGCGCATTGCTGGCGATCGTGGGCTCGGTAAATGTGCCGATCATCTATTTTTCGGTGCAGTGGTGGAATACGCTGCATCAGGGTTCGACCATTAAATTCACCGGCACCTCGATGCATATTGCGATGCAGCAGGCCATGTTCACGATGCTGGCGGCCTGCTGGCTGTACGCGATTGCGGTGGTGCTGGCGCGGGTGCGCAGCATCATTCTTGAACGGGAAAAACACACCCTGTGGATTTCTGAATTACCGGAGGTGAAAGGATGAGCGGTCTGGATATCTGGATGAGAGAACATACGCTCGCCTATATCTGGCTGGGTTCGTATGCTGTCGCGCTGCTCATCTTTGCGATTGAGATCGCGATGGTGATACACAAGAGAAAAATTACCTTGCAGCAGGTGCGCCTGATGCGTGATGCGGAAGATGAAGCAGGAGACGAGAAATAACATGAAACCCCGCCAGAAAAGATTTGTGTTTATCGCCGTTGCCGTCGCCGCCTTGGCTTTGGTCGTCGGGCTGGTGTTAAACGCATTGGACAAGAATGTCAGCCTGTATTTCACCCCGACCCAGGTGTTTAACAATGAAGCCCCGCACGGACGCAGCTTCCGCATCGGCGGCCTGGTCGAAGAAGGCAGCGTGAAGCGCCAGATGGATGGTTTGACGGTGAATTTTGTGATCACCGACCAGCATAAAAGCATCCCGGTCGTATTCAAAGGCATCCTGCCGGACCTGTTCAAGGAAGGCAAGGGCGTGGTTGCGCAGGGCAAGGTCGAGGCCGATGGCGTGATGCACGCCGAAGAAGTGCTGGCCAAGCACGACGAGAACTATATGCCGCCCGAGGCCGCCGACGCACTGAAGAAAGGCGAGGCCGCGAATGCTTCCGCCGTTACGGCAACTCCACCAGGCGCACCCGCAGCACCCGCTGCCAAATAATTTTTGAAGGTATTGGTATGATTCCAGAGATTGGACATTTTGCTTTGATCGTGGCCCTGTTCCTGGCAGTTTTCCTGGGCGCATTGCCGCTTGTCGGTGCGGCACGGAATAATCCGGTATTGATGGGCGCGGCACGCCCATTGGCGCACGGTCAGTTCGTGTTTCTTGCCATCGCATTTGGCTGCCTGACTTACGCATTCGTCGCCAACGATTTTTCGGTGCTGTACGTCGCACAGCACTCCAATTCCCAGCTTCCCGTTGCATATCGCGTGGCCGCCGTGTGGGGCGGGCACGAAGGTTCGCTGTTGCTGTGGGCGTTCCTTCTGGCCGGATGGACATTGGCCGTTGCAGTATTCAGCAAACATCTGCCGGAAGAAATGGTGGCGCGCGTGCTGGGCGTGATGGGGTGGGTCTCGGTAGGTTTCCTGTTGTTCATGCTGTTCACCTCAAATCCGTTCGACCGCCTGTTGCCCGCCGCCGCCGACGGGCGCGACCTGAATCCGTTGCTGCAGGATCCTGGATTGGTGATCCACCCGCCGATGCTGTACATGGGCTATGTGGGATTTTCGGTGGCGTTCGCATTCGCCATTGCCGCGCTGCTGGGCGGCAGAATGGATGCCACCTGGGCGCGCTGGTCGCGCCCGTGGACAACCGTGGCATGGGTGTTCATGACCGGCGGCATCGCGCTCGGAAGCTGGTGGGCCTATTACGAACTGGGCTGGGGCGGCTGGTGGTTCTGGGATCCGGTGGAGAACGCCTCGTTCATGCCGTGGCTGGTCGGCACCGCGCTGATTCATTCGCTGGCTGTCACCGAAAAGCGCGCCGCATTCAAAAGCTGGACGTTGCTGCTGGCCATTGCGGCATTCTCGCTGAGCCTGATGGGCACATTCCTGGTGCGTTCAGGCGTGCTGACCTCGGTGCATGCGTTTGCCACCGATCCAAAACGCGGTGTTTTTATCCTGTCTTTCCTGGTGATCGTGATCGGTGCGTCGCTGCTGCTGTTCGCCTGGCGTGCGCCGAAAATCGGCCTGGGCGGCAAGTTTGATTTGCTGTCGCGCGAATCGCTGCTGCTGTCGAATAACGTGCTGTTGTCTGTCGCCTCGGCCTCGGTGTTTATCGGCACGCTTTATCCGCTGTTCATGGACGCACTCGGTCAAGGCAAGCTGTCGGTCGGCCCGCCGTATTTCCATGCGGTGTTCGTGCCGCTGATGGTGCCGATGGTGCTGTTGATGGGTTTGGGGCCGCTGGCGCGCTGGAAAAATTTTTCCGCGCCGGAGTTGGCCAGGCGCGTGCGCTGGCCTTTTGCAGGCGCGATTTTGATCGCGCTGCTGTTGCCGCTGGCGATGGGCAAATGGACCGCCATGATCGCGCTGGGCTTGCTGCTGGCGTTATGGATTATCGCGTCGATCATATTGAGTTTGCGCGAGCGGCTCGCCGGACATGGCAATTTCATGCAACGGGCACGCGGACAATCGCTGAGCTATTACGGCATGCAGTTTGCACATCTCGGCGTCGCGGTATTTATCATCGGTGTGACGATGGTGAAAGGCTACGAAACCGAGCGCGATGTGCGCATGGATGTCGGCGATACGGTGCAGGCGGGCGGCTACGAATTCCGCTTTAACGGCGTGACGGATACACAAGGTCCAAACTATGTGGCCGGGCAAGGGCGCATTTCGGTCAGCAAGAATGGAAAACTGGTCACCGAGTTGTTCCCGGAAAAACGCCAATACAACGCATCCGGCATGCCGATGACCGAAGCGGCGATCGACACCGGCTTCTTGGGCGATTTGTACGTGTCGCTGGGCGAACCGATCCCGGACGGCAACGGGGCATGGGCGGTGCGTGTCTATATCAAGCCGTTTGTCGACTGGATCTGGGCGGGATGCCTGCTGATGGCGCTGGGCGGCGTGCTTGCGGTCAGCGACCGCCGTTACCGCATCCATAAAAAAAAGGCCAAACAAGTTAGCGACAGAATTAGCGCGACCGGTGCAGTGGCATTGGAGGGCAAGGCATCATGATGCGCTTCATACTCCCGTTCATAGTTTTCATGATCATGGCGGCTTTCATGTACGTTGGGCTGAGTTTGGATCCGCACGAAGTCCCGTCTCCGCTGGTCGGTAAAGCGGCTCCCGCTTTTACGCTGCCGCAGCTGCATGAGCCGTCCAAACAGTTTTCGACGCAGGACATGAAGGGCAAGGTGTGGCTATTCAACGTGTGGGCATCGTGGTGTACGGCTTGCGAAAGTGAGCACGCAGTACTTATGGAATTATCGCGCCAGAATCTTGTTCCGATCTATGGCATGGATTACAAGGACAAGCCGGAGGACGGCGAGGCGTGGCTGCGCAGTCGCGGCAATCCCTACGTTCTGGTTGTGTCCGATCGCGAAGGCCGTGTCGGCATCGATTACGGCGTGTACGGTGTGCCGGAAACCTATGTGATCGATAAGCAGGGCGTCATTCAGTACAAACAGATTGGTCCGGTGACGCCTGAAAACCTGAGCGAAAAAATCCTTCCGCTGATAAAGGAGCTGCAAGCCAAATGAAGTACTTGTTGATATTGCTGGTGTGCCTGCTGCCAGGTTTTTCATATGCCGGTGAGGCGACTGATCTGGCTGCCGACCCGGTGCTGGAAAAGCGCATGATAGGCCTGGCGGAGAACCTGCGTTGTCTGGTTTGCCAGAATGAATCGCTGGCCAGTTCGCATGCCGAACTTGCCGAAGACCTGCGCCGCGAAGTGCGCGAACAGATGCAGAATGGCCTGAGCGATCAGGAGATCATCGATTACCTGGTTTCCCGCTATGGCGATTTTGTGCTGTATGACCCTCCGGTGAAATCATACACGCTGGTTCTCTGGTACGGCCCGTTCGTACTGCTGCTGCTGGGCGGCGGCGTGCTGATTTACCAGCTGCGCAAACGCAAGAGCCAGATTACGGAAACCGAGCTGTCCGAAGAAGACACACAGCGTGCGGCTGCCTTGTTGAACGAGACCCCGGAATTGCAGAATAATCCGAAAGCCCCCAAAGTATGATTTTATTCCTGATAGCCTGTGCGGTGCTGCTGATCGTGGCGCTGTTGTTTGTGGTGTTGCCATTGTGGTTCAAATCCGGCAACTATAACAATGTGTTGCGCGATGAAGCCAATCTTGAGATTCTGCGCGACCAATCCGCAGAACTCGAAGCCGACCTGCGCAACGGCCTGCTGACGCAGGATGCCTACGAACAGGGCAAACGCGAGTTGCAGGCGCGTCTGCTGGATGAAGTAAAAACCCCTGACTCACCCGCCAGCACCTCGCGCAATCCTGCAAAGATATTGGCGCTTCTGCTGGCGGTGCTGCTGCCGGTTGCAAGTGTGTTGCTGTATATCAAGATTGGCAATATTGATGCTTTGCTGCCGCAGCAGCTAAGCGGGGCTGCAGAAGGTTTTGGCGTATTGCGTTCCGAAGCCGCGCTGCAAGAGCTGGAAAAAAAGCTCGAGCAACAGCCGGAAAACGCCGACGGATGGTGGACGCTGGCTCGGTCCTACAGTGAGATGCAACGTTTTCCAGATGCGGTGCGAGCCTTTGAACAACTCGTCAAACTGGTGCCCAACGAAGCGCAACTTTGGGCATCCTATGCCGATGTCTATGCGATGAACAATAACCGATCGCTGCTGGGCGAACCAACCAGGTTACTCGACAAAGCGCTGGAACTGGATGGCAAGAACACTTTTGCACTGGCATTGTCAGGCTCTGCCGCGATGGAGCGCGGCGATTATGCTGCGGCGATCACCCATTGGCAGAATCTTCTGAACCTGATGCCGCCGGACAATCCTGAAATGCAGATGATTCGCGACGGTATCAAGCAGGCACAGGAATTCCTGGCGAAGCAGAAGGGGGGCAAGAAAAAGCTGGCGCAACTGTCGTCTGACCAAGGATCCAAAAGACCCGCCGCCGATCCTGCGGAAACGATTACCGGCAAGGTTTCTATAAGTCCTGCATTGGCTGGCAAAGTTGCACAGACCGATACCTTGTTCATCTTCGCGCGTGCTGAAAAAGGCCAGAAAGCGCCGCTCGCCGTATTGCGCAAACATGTGAAAGATTTGCCGCTTCAATTTACATTGGACGACAGCATGGCGATGCAACCGCAAATGGGAATTTCCAATTTCGATCGGGTTGTGGTGCTGGCACGGGTGTCAAAATCCGGAGAGGCGAAAGCGCAGTCCGGCGATCTGGAAGGATCAACGGGCTCTATTAGACCCGGCTCCAAAGGATTGAATATCGTGATTGACTCAATCGTTCCGTAATCGGTGGCTACGTTAATGCGGCGTCTGGTCGAAGGATCAGGCCGTTTTAACTTTTGCCTGGTCAAGCGCCGCTCCTGCACCGGGTTTCCCCGGATGTTTCACGCAATCTCTTCAATACTGCTGATACCAGCCTCGGGTGACTTGTACCATACTCTCCTGCTTCACATAAATGCCGATATGTGGCAACAGAAACTTCTCTGGTATGCGAGCCTTCAACAAGTTTTGGCCTTGCGGCATGACGCGAGTGCTGGGCCCGCCGAAGCGAGCGGGCGGTTTTCACTGGCCCAGGCGCGTATGCCTTGTTTGACGTTGTAAACCTTTGAGTAGCCTTGCTTCGACAGGAACTGGCTTGCAGCCTTGGTGCGGTTGCCACTGCGGCACATGACAATCACTGGATCACCGGGCTTGGCAATGGCCTTTACCTTCTCCAGCCACGCGGCCGGATCAGAATTGCCGCGCTCGTCGAACAAGGTCAGCAGGCGGCTGCCTGGCACGATGCCGGTTTCTTCCCATTCAGGGGCGGTGCGGATATCGATTACAGGCACTCCTGAGGATGATAGCGATGCCAGTTGAGCGTTATCGATGTCAATGATTTCTGCACGGGCGCTGGAAGCCGAGATCAGGATGAGGCAGGTAAAAAGGAAGCGGAGCATAGAGTTAAATCCTTAATGTCAGGGTAGCGATACTTATTCAAATCAGGCCGTGGTTATTAACGATAAATCGGCAACAACCACACTCATCGACTGAATTGAACGGCAAGAGTTCCATCAAGGTTGTATTTCCAGAGATCAACGAGTGTGGCTTTGCGCCTAGAGTGGCTTGCGCACACTGATTGCACCGCGGATCTGGCCTACGGAGTAACCGGTAGCGCGATCATTGGGGTAGTGCTGACTGAGAGCGGCCTTGACGGCGGGGCTGAGCTGATCCGCGGGACCGTGGCAACTGAGGCAGAGCGGTTGTACCGGCAGCGCTTTTACGTAGCGGTATTCATTGCCAACCTTCTCGCCTTTTTCCAGCTGGGCAGGCGGCTCTCCGGCAGCGGCACGCTTGTCGAAATCTTCGAGAGCGGCTTGCTCCCATGCATCGGGAATCGCGCGAGCCTCATTGCGTGGCTTGAGACTGACGCGCTTGATCTTCCAGCCGGTCTGCTGGGAAATCTCGCCGGCCATCTTCGGCGCCATGTCCCTGCAGACGGGAATCGCACCCTCGGGGCCTGATTTTTTGATTTCTTCCTGCAAGACGGCCAGCAGTTTGGGCGGCAATGTCGTTGCCACCTTGCGCGCTTCGCCAAGCAGAGCATCGTCGCCGGCGTTGGCAAGCGTGGTAACGAATGGAGCGATCAGAGCCGCAGCGGCTATCAGTAGTGTCTTCATGAAATATTCCTTGTATTGGTTAGTGGTGCGAATTCAGGGATGCCGATATCTCGTTTGCAGAGATGAACTTCTCATCTTCTGCAACTTATATTGCCGGCATTCAAGAATAGGTAGTTCGATCGCGTTTGTATGTGACATTGATCACATACCTGACACCATCGGTGGGCAGCCCGGACTTTGCGATGTTTCACCCGAGGTTCGCATACTGCGCAATACTCGGGGCAGGCTTCACCAGATTCCATGTAATCCCGAGTCAGTCCACGGAATCGCCATACATGTCATCCTGTTCCGCCGCCCGCTTTTCTCTGGCCTCGCGCTCGATCTGCTGCGCGTTTTCCTGAACGCGTCCCCGGCGTTTTTCGGCGGCTGCCTGTTTCAAGGCAATGCTGTTTTCGCCGAATAGCACCTGTCTGAGAAAGCTGAAGCCGAACAACATCAGCGAGGTATCGTCGGCAAGAATTTTATTGGTTTCATCTGCGGGCAGATCATATAGTTCGGTGAATCCCTCGCTGGTCACGAAGCTGCGGAAGGTATCGAGGTCGTAGCAGACCATGAAGAACAGTTGCAGGCTGCGCTTGGAGGGTTTGCCGATGCTGGGGCCGGAGGATTTCTTTTTCAGGATAAGCTGCCGCCAGCCGCGCGCCAGTTCGTCGTATTCCTCCAGCCCTTGCTCCTTGCGGTACGCGTCTATGGTCAGGGTTCTGGGTTCGTTGTGGCCCAGGCAATGTTCCTCCTTGACCAGCGCATAGGACTGGGTGTCGGTATATTCATCCTGCTTGCGCATCGACAGCAGCGCCACCGGGTAGTAGCGGCAGGCCGTCGGTCTGTCCTGATACACGCCGCAGCCTTCGGGGGTCATGAACTGGCAGGCCTTGCCGTTTTCCACCGGGCGCAGCTTCACGCCGGCGATACCGTTCTGATCCATTTCGTAGGGCAGGGTGTACTTCAATAGAAATTCGCCGGAGCTGATTCCAAGACGTTGCTTCAGGCGCAGGATGTCGTAGGGAGTCAGCGAGATGTCGATGTTGCTGCAACAGGCGTTCCAGCAGGCAATGCCCTTGCGGCACTGGAACTGTATCGTCTTGCTGCCGTCGCACATCTCTGGGACGACAGGGCTGCCGGGAAAGGGCAGGTCGGCTGCCATGTAGGTGTCGTTCATTTAAACCTCGTATTGATAGTTTCCAGAATGATAGGTCGTTAAATCCATAAAAAACTGTAGGAGCGGGCCATGCCCGCGATAGTTTTTTGTTCGCGGGCATGGCCCACTCCTACAAATTGAAAATATACAAATGTTGAAAGAAACTGGGCACCATGCGGTGCCCAGTAATGTACACGATTTCCGCAAACAGTTTAATGCGGCGTTGCAGGCTTGAACAGTTTGGACTTGTCCACCAGATCAACGTGTTTGCGCTTGAAGCAATTCCACTTTTTGGACTTCTTGTCGTACACCGAGTTCACGAAGCAGTGCCAGTTCTTTTCGTCGACGAAGTTCTTGTCGGTGCGGTAGTAGAAGCCCGGATAACGGGATTCCTCACGGAACTGGATGTGCTTCATGTGCGCTTCGGCAGTCAAAATGCGATGGTAGTTTTCCCACGCGCGCAGCAGCTCGTGCAGGTCCTTCGCACGCATTTTGCCTGAGTCTTCCTTGAGCATCTCCAGCTTCTCTTCGGCGACCGCCAGCATCTTGTCATTGGTGTTGTAGTAGGTGGCTACGCCGGCGACGTACTCGTCCATGATCTTCTGCAATCTCATTTGCAGCATCTTGGGCGTGATGTAATGCGGGTTGATGTCGATGGCCGTGGTGTAATCCTTGTGCTGGAGGAAGTTGCGCACCGGCTTGTAGATCGTTTCGGCGATCTGCTCGGGCGTTTCATCGAACTCGGGCTTCCAGTCCTTGTTGTCAAGCGCGTACTTGACCATAGCCTTCGAAGCCAGGCGGCCTTCGGTGTGCGAACCGGAAGAGAACTTGTGGCCGGAAGCGCCGACGCCGTCGCCTGCAGTGAACAAGCCCTTGACGGTGGTCATCGAGCGATAGCCCCAGTTCCAGCCCTTGGGCAGGTGTGCAGGGATCTTGCCCTTGTCTTCGTGCTCTTCGTCAGTCGGTGCGCCGAGGTCCTCGGGACCCGATACCCAGATGCCACAGCAGCCGGAGTGCGAACCGAGCAGGTACGGCTCGGTTGGCATCAGCTCGGACATCTTCTTTTCCGGCTCGATGTTTTCACCGACCCAGATACCGCACTGTCCGATACACATGTCGAGAAAATCTTCCCAGGCTTCCGCCTCGAGGTGCTTCACTTCCTTGGGCGACAAAGTATCCTTCAGCTTGGCCATCGCCGTGACGGTGTCCATGTAGATCGGGCCGTGGCCGTCTTTCATTTCCTTGAGCATCAGGTGATTACGCAGGCAGGAGGCAGGCACGGCAGCCTGGCCGTAAGGAGGATAGTCGTTGAGCATCTCCTTGTTCTTGACCATGTAGTCTTCACCGTAGGCGTTGACGGCCTTGGCCTTGAACAGCAGGAACCAGGCGCCGACCGGGCCATAACCGTCCTTGAAGCGGGCGGGCACGAAACGGTTTTCCATCATGGTCATTTCTGCACCGGCTTCGGCGGCCATCGCGTAGGTCGAGCCCGCGTTCCATACCGGATACCACGCGCGGCCCTGGCCTTCACCCACGGAACGGGGGCGGAACAGGTTCACGCAGCCGCCGGCGGCGAGCAGCACAGCCTTGGCCTTGTAGATGTGGATGGTGTTGTCGCGCACCGAGAAACCGGCAGCGCCGGCGATGCGGTTGGGGTCGTTCTTGTCATTGATCAGGTGCACGATGAAAATGCGCTCTTCGATACGGCTCAGCCCCAAGGCCTTCTTGGCAGCTTCGGCGACGATCCACTTGTAGGATTCGCCGTTTATCATGATCTGCCATTTGCCGGAACGCACCGGCTTGCCGCCGTCTTTCAGCAGGGGCAGGCCTTCCTTGATCGAATCGGCGCCGTCGTGGCGCACGCCGTCGGCGTCGGTCTTCCAGATCGGCAGACCCCATTCCTCGAACAGATGCACCGAGTCATCCACGTTGCGCCCCAGGTCGTAGGCCAGGTCGTCGCGGGTGATGCCCATCAGGTCGTTGGAGACCATACGCGTGTAGTCAGCCGGATCCTGTTCCGTGCCGATATAGGTGTTGATCGCGGAAAGTCCCTGCGCGACTGCGCCGGAACGATCCATGGCGGCCTTGTCCACCAGCTTGATCTTGAGTTCCGTGCCGGTCTCGGCCTTGACTGCCTCTGCCCAGCGCATCATTTCGTAAGCGGCGCCGCAACAGGCCATGCCACCGCCGATCAGGAGAATATCCAGTTCTTCCTGAACGATTTTTGGATTACCGAAAGTTCCTTCAGACATTTTGCTCTCTCCAATTCAGTTGGTTGATTTGTTATTTGCGGCGGATCAGTTCTTCCGGCTTGCCGGCACGGTAACCGCCCATGACTTCCTTGGTATACACGCCGGGAGCGGTAAGCTCGGCCATCTTCGGCATCGGCTTGCCGCCGTACGGATTGATCGAACCCTCGGACGTGGTGCGGATCGGGAACTTGAAACGCTTCAGCGTGCCGTTGCGGAATTTGATTGTCCACATGATCGAGTCGGAGCCGCGCATCGGTTGCACCGAACCGCCCAGCGGCACGATGTCGGCGTAGTGGCGCACTTCGATCGCGCCCTGCGGACAGATCTTGACGCAGGAATAGCATTCCCAACATTGCTCGGGTTCCTGATTGAAAGCTCTCATTGCGTGGCCGGTTTCAGAGCCGTCCTTGTCCAGTTTCATCAGGTCGTGCGGGCAGATATACATGCAGGCAGTTTTATCCTGCCCCTTGCAACCGTCACATTTTTCGGTACGTACAAAAGTTGGCATTTCCTTATCCTCCAGTTAAAAATAATTCACAAATTGCCTTAATGTAGGTCGGGCCGCGCCCGGCATGGCGGGTAGAACCCGCCCTACGTTATCTCAGCGTCCCGAATGGCCGCTGAGCTTTACTTCTACTTTTTCATGTTCGGCCAATCCGGCGTAATAAGCGCGCAATATCTCCAGAACTTCCGGGCGGCTGAATTCCGGCGGCACGTCGGAGCCTTCAGAGAGCATCTTGCGCAGCTTGGTGCCGGACAGCAGCAGGCGGTCATTGTCACCGTGCGGACAGGTGCGCGCCGAGGCCATGCCGCCGCACTTGAAGCACCAGAACGTCCAGTCGATCTTCAGCGCCTGCGTCTCCAGCGAGTCCTTCGGAATCTCGTCGAAAATGTGATGCGCGTCGAACGGGCCGTAATAGCTGCCGACGCCAGCGTGGTCGCGGCCGACGATCAGGTGCGAGCAGCCGTAGTTCTGGCGGAACAGCGCGTGCAGCAAAGCCTCGCGAGGGCCTGCGTAACGCATGTCTAGCGGATAGCCGGCCTGTACCACGGTGTTCTTGACGAAATATTTTTCGGTAAGCGTCGCAATCGCCTGTGTGCGTACCTCTGCGGGAATATCGCCCGGCTTGAGGTTGCCGAGCAGCGAGTGAATCAGAACCCCGTCGCAGATTTCGATGGCAACCTTTGCAAGGTACTCGTGCGAGCGGTGCATCGGGTTGCGCGTCTGAAACGCCGCGATCTTGCTCCAGCCCATGGCTTCGAACAGATCGCGCGTCTCCTGTGGCGTCATGAACAGCGTGCCGTATTTCTGATCGAAGCCGCCCAGCGACAGCACCTTGACCGGACCCGCGAGGTTGATACCGCCCTGTGCCATGACCATTTTCACGCCGGGATGCTCGAGGTCGACCGTGCGGAACACTGTTGCGCATTCGTGCGCCTTGTCGATGGCGTATTTTTCGGTGATGCGCATCGTTGCCAGAATGCTGTCGTCTTCCGGGTCAAGCAAGGCGATTTCGCTGCCGGTCTTGATGGAATCTGCGGTGGTGTTATCGGCGGAAAGCGTGATGGGGATAGGCCAGAACAGGCCATTGGCCATCTTCATGCCGTCGCACACGCCTTGCCAATCGGCATGGGACATGAAGCCGTCGAGAGGCGAGAAACCGCCGATGCCCAGCATCACGATATCGCCTTTTTCGCGCGAACTGACTCTGACTTTCGGCAGAGTGCGCGCCCGCTCTAATTCTTCCTCAAGGGCTCTGCCCCCGAGCAAAAGGGGATTAAGGTCGACTCCACCGTGCGGTCTTACGAGTGCCATGCTTTTTTCCCTTTCGCCAATTAACTTGAACTGACAGCAGGGCGATGCTAAAACTTTCGCCGGAAAACCACGATACCCCTAATGGGTTATGCCCGAATAGCTCATCTTGGCAACAAGCGCCCTGCAAGGGTGCTCAGAGCTCTTCGTTGCCCATGTTTTTGAAGACATGCAAATGGCCGGTTTTATGCGGGCTGCTCACCTGACTGACCGAGAAAATGAACTTGCTGTTCACCCCACTGACGGCAGCCTGGGTTCCGTTCAAGCGGACACCGGCAAGATCGAGCCTGCTACTTTCAGCAGTGATCGCGATCCCCCCCGAAATCTCGCCATTGGTGATGGTGATATCGGAATTGTCTGCGAGCAGCCCCACATCCTTTCCCACGATATCGGTATTGGTCAGGTTCAGCCGCGAATTCAGCACAGTCAGTTGACCAATCCGTGCGTTGCGGATGGTGATATTGCTGCAGTCACGCAGTTCTATGGCGCGATAATCACCCTCGAATACCTTGCCGGACTCGCCAGAGCAGGCACCCACACGCTCACTGGCAAACTCTGGCAGGGGTGAGGCCTGCTGATAATACTCAGCCTGAACATCATCACTTGCCAGCAGGTGCTTGCTTACCAGGGCGTTTAACCGCTCCGTCTGTTCCAGCATGGGCACATGACCGGAGTCAGTAATAATTTCCAGCCGTGCATGCGGCATGCGGGCGGCAAGTACCTTACCGGTGCGCAGCGGAACAACCAGATCGTTGTCCCCCCAGAGGACCAGCGTTGGCGCGGTCACCGAAGAAATGGCGTAGCTGAAATTTTCTCCTGCCAGCGCCAGCGCAGCGATCTTTTCCGGGCCGCCATCGAGCACACGATCACGCCCCAGCGCGGTGTCAACAATATCGGTGGGTGAAATTGGCAGTCGTTCCGCCTGCTCCAGTATCTTGCCGGACAAGCGCTCGGCAAACCCCCGGAATTGCTGCACGCCACTTGCACGTTCCATCACAGACCCGGCCTGATATTTGGTGATCACCAGAGGATGAAGAATGCCGGCGGCATCGATCAGAACCAGCCGCTTGAACCGCAACGGTTGCTGTGCTGCAAAGCGCAGCGCAATGGCCCCGCCCATAGAGTGACCCACCACATGGTAAGGCTTGTTCTTCAGATAATGATCGGCCAGGAAATGCGCCAGGCGCGCATAATGGGTAGGCGAATAGTGCTGGCTGCCTTTGTCAGACTTGCCGAATCCGGGCAGATCAAATGCGACCACATGGAAATCTGTTGCCAGGGCGGGAATGGTGTGTAGCCAGTCGTCGACAGACCCGCCGAGCCCATGGATCAATATCACCCCGATCTTGGCATCGCGGTTGGCCTGCACCGTGCAGACCCGGCCTTCGAATATCGGCTCCTCGATACACTCTTCATAGGTTCCGTTGATTGCATCACCGCCCCATGCGGGCTGCAGCCACATGAATGCCACCAGGCCGAAGAACAAACGCACAACGCCATTCATATGATGATTCCCTTTTTGACAAGCGGGTTCGACGTGGGCAGGAGTTTACACGATATGAGCGTCTTGCCCGCGGGAGCAGCCTTCCGCGCCAAGGAGGTGTAAACTCTCCTGTGAATCGTTTCGGCAGGTGGTATTGTTTTTCCTTAAGGAGGCAATATGAAACAAGTTTACGATTACGCGATTGTGGGCGGGGGGCTGGCGGGGGTATCGGCCATACAGGGCATACGCGAGCTGGATGCGGCCGGGAGTATCCTGCTGGTCGGCGAGGAAAATCATCTGCCCTATGACCGTCCGCCGTTATCCAAGAAGCTGTGGTTTGGCAAAAAGAAAGTGGAGGACATCTTCCTCCATGACCGCGCGTTCTACGACCAGCATGCCGTTGCTCTGGCGCTGGGCGCAAAGGCGGCGCGGCTTGATCCCGATGCAAAAACACTGACCACCACCCAGGGCGAGACTTACGGCTACGGCAAGCTGCTGCTGGCGACGGGCTGCAAGTCGCGGACGCTGACCATCCCCGGCGGCGATCTCGAGGGCATCTGCTATTTCCGCGGCCTGGACGATTATCAGCGAACCCGGACTGTGGCCGCAGAGGGCAAGTCCGCCGTGGTGATCGGCGGCGGCTTCATCGGTTCTGAGCTGGCCGCCGCGCTGAACATCTGCAAGCTGCATGTCACGATGATCTTCCCCGGCGCGCTGCTGTGCGACCGCGTGCTTCCGGACTACCTGGGGCGGGCCGTGCAGCAGCGTTTTATCGAGAAGGGTGTCAGGATACTGGCGTCTGACAAGCCCGTTTCTTTCAGCAGGAATGGCAGCAAGTTCATTACCTGCACCGAGAACGGCGAGGCTATCGAATCGGATATCGTGATCGTCGGCGTGGGCGTCATCCCGGAAATGGAGCTGGCAAAGAGCGGCGGCCTGGAGGTGGGCAACGGCATCGTCGTGAATGAATATCTCGAGACTTCCCGTCCGGATATTTACGCCGCCGGCGACAATGCATTTTTTCCTTACCGGGTGCTGGGGCAGACTATGCGCATCGAGCACTGGGATCATGCCCTCAACCAGGGAAAATGGGCGGGGCGCAACATGGCAGGCGCGCACGAACCTTTTACCTATCAGCCGTATTTTTTCTCGGACCTGTTCGAGTTCGGCTACGAGGCGACCGGCGAGGTCGATTCGCGGTTGGAAACCTTTGCCGACTGGCAGAAGGAAAACGACACCGGCGTCATCTACTATCTGCGCGAGGGAATAATCAGGGGCGTGATGATGTGCAACGTGTGGGACAAGGTCGAGACGGCGCGCGAACTGATCCGTAAAGGGGAGAGGGTTCTGCCGGAGCAACTGCGCGGCCTGATCCGCTAGCAGTGAAAACTACTGCGAGGCGATGATGCGGCGTTGGAAGTCGGCTCAAAATGCTCATTTACTATGTGTAAACTGCATCTGCGACACGTTACTGGCGAAGCCAGCCGCTTGCGGGAGCAGATGCAGGCTGTGCTTCCCGCACCAGAGGGCTATGCCCCACCGTGTCAGCACAGCTACTTTTTCGCCAACTTCCGCCTTGCCTGATCGCCTCTCGCTACGCTTTCCAACACCTTGGCATTTGAATATATAGAAAGGACGTTATGGACCGCATCCGTATTTCTGATCTTCTTGTCCGATGCATTCTGGGTATCACCGACGATGAACGCCGCGAAAAGCAGGACGTGGTGATCAACCTGACTCTCTATACCGATCTGCACAAGGCAGGCAAAAGCGACCGCATCGAGGATACCGTCGATTACCGCGCGCTTAAAAAACGCGTCCTCGCTATGGTGGAAGGCTCCCGGTATTTATTGCTGGAAGCGCTGGCGGAGGCCGTTGCCGAATTGTGCCTCGACCAGCACGGGGTGCGGCAGGTCGATGTGTGCGTGGAGAAGCCGCATGCGTTGCGCTTTGCCAGAAGCGTGGCGGTGGAAATTACCCGGAAGCGCTGAGAGGCTATGGCGCGCGCCTTCATCGGCATCGGCTCGAACATCGAGCCGGAGAAAAATGTAATGGCAGCAATCCGCTGCCTTGCGCAACAAACGCGCGTGACCGGCATATCCATGGTCTATTCCACCGGCGCGCTCGGCCACCCCGAGCAGCCGCACTATTTCAACTGCGTGGTGGAGATCGAAACGGAAGCGCCCCCCGCAGAAGTGAAGCACGGCCTATTGCGCCCCATCGAGAACAGCCTCGGACGCAAGCGGAGCGAGGGCAAATTCGCGCCACGGACGATTGACCTCGATCTGATCCTTTACGGCAACCTGGCGATGGATGCGGAAGATATCAGACTTCCCGACCCGGAAATCCTGGAGCGGCCGTTTCTTGCCATCCCCCTCTTCGAGTTGGCGCCTGACCTGGTGCTGGCGGGATATAACCTGCCCATCGGCAAAATCGCCGCAAGGCTGCCTCAGCATGGAATGAGGCCGCTGGAGGATTACACCAGGCTGTTGAGGGAAGAAGCGAACCGTATGCAACCAACGGGGCGAGGCTCAACTAATATTTCTGGCTGAAGACAGTGCCCCGCTGACCACGTGTTCATATTGACGGCATAGCGTTCTGACGTTTGAACTCAGGCCGAGGGCCGTCAAGGCCATCGGCTTTGAACAAAATGTTAGCCGCCATTTGGCCTTGAGCGTCCAATACTTCAAACCGAGCCATAGCGACGCTTCCGCTCCTCGGTATAAACCCACCAGGGCTTTGGCTCATCTCCGCTCATGAAGCGTGTGATGGAAATGAACACATCCAAAACACACGGATCCTGCCTGGCGCCACGCTTACGGCACAGACTCTGATACAGCCTGAGCGGATCTTTGCCAGCAAGTTGTTCCGGCGCATTAATGCCGATAAATTCGAGATACATTGCCATGGCCGGACCGACATTCGGAAGGTCAGTGAGCTGGCGTACGCGATCACGTTCGACTTTGGCAGGATTCATGGCGGCCAACGATAATTTATGGAGCGCGCCTTGGCGCGTCCCGCTTGAATGAAAGGTCATACGCCATTTTGCGAACTCCAGATGATAATGCCTGACGCTTGAGCCGAGCAGCGAAGCGGCTTCGGCATAAACCGGACTTTAAGGGGGCAGCGTCGCATTGTTTTCCTGAAATTCTTTCATTTCACCGCCTCAAAAAGTAATGCGATGTTGACCCCTTTTGACAGTCTTGCTTACCAGGTTTTCCTCTTCTATATCCGCTTGGTCAGTTCGGCTTGAAACTGACGGATGCGTCTAGCGTTCGTGCCTAAGTCGCCCTTGCCGATGCGCGAGCGGGAGCGCACGTTGACCACCACGCCTTCTCCCTCGCGCCCGATCGTAATGGTCACATCATCTTTGAAGCGGAAGACTCGGGTGGTGGCCACCGCACGAATTTCTCCCTGGTCCCGGTCCCATGCCGTGACCTCCCATCCCAGGGCCAGGGCTGTCGCAAGCGCAGCGTCGAAGACACGCTCGTACGGTTGCTTAAACTGCTGGGGGCGCAAGTCCGCATACTCCGGCGTCTCCCCAGTCTTGACATCATTAAGCGTGGGCCAGATGACGGCCGCCACGACCATCAGGCCGATGAGGACGGCCAGCAGGAAACCACCGCCCAGGGCGATTTTCTTAACGCTCATCAGTTCCTTGGATACGGCTGTAGCCAAAAGACTTTAAGGGGCTCAGCGTCGCATTGTTTTCCTGAAATTCTTTCATTTCACCACCTCAAAAAGTAATGCGATGCTGACCCATTTCGAGTCACTTTCGAGTCAGCCGAGCAGCGAAGCAGCTTCGGCACAAACCAATTATTGGGCATTTGGATCTTCCTGGGATAAATATTTGCTGATTACAGAGGGCAGATTCCTGGGCGACTTAATGCGTAGTTGTTTATTGACATTGAATCTGCCAAACACAACTTCAATATCCTTGGATGCCACCCCAAATTCTTTCGCCAGGAATCGAACCATGTGATCGGTTGCTCTCCCCGCCACTGGCGTGGCAGTGACACTGACTTTGAGTTGATTGCCTTTAACCTTGCCAATAGCATCCAGTTTCGCACTCGGGGTGCCGAGAATATTGAGCACTAACGTTTCGCCATCCCAGGCACAGAAAGAATTAATTTTTGATTCCTTGCGCGCCACGCTATCTCCGACATGCATTGACTTTTGCTTCATACAATTGGCGCTTAAGATGCCTGACGTAAAGTCTAGTAGCGCCGCGCTTACACGCCAGCATTAGGTGCTTCAGCACCAATGATGCCGGGGAAGATCCTTGCGATCGTTGCGGTGTCCCGCTTGACGACGGGTTGGGCATGTCTTTCAAAATGTAGTACAGCTATCCGTATGCACATGAAGCACGGTCAAACAGTAATCGCATGAGGTTTTCACGCACATGTTCGGGTAGATTTTGGTTCTGTTTTCTTATCATGTAGATCTGCTGGCAGGAACAAGATATCAGCAATAAGGGAAAGCGGGATATCAATTATCGCAAATGGAATTGCAAGCCACCCAAGCGGACCCCAGGCCAGCGAACACCCGAAGTTGCCGGGTGTGTCGCGCATACCAGCGAAAGGGTAACCAACTCCATCCAAGTACTTGGAATTAAGCGTGGTGCAACCACCGAGAAGCACTACCGTCAGGAGCGCAGCCATAAGCTGCCTTGCTGCCTGAGGCCGACATGAGATCATTCCATTTGACTCCATTTTGCCCAACGAAGCTGTAGAAAAAGTATCTTCATAAGCGCATCCTGCCGTGAACCAAAATAAATATCAAGGTCGAAGTGGTGGACGATATTTTGGAGAAACAAATGGCACGCTACAAACACACCGACACCAGCCCCCGGTTTCTCGCCGTCGACCT
>Ga0209343_10002729_pt1 | contig 22627 bp, 16 predicted proteins | sample RifCSPlowO2_02_FD_184026 | JGI IMG/M metagenome (GOLD analysis project Ga0209343, IMG submission 184026) | Groundwater microbial communities from Rifle, Colorado - Rifle CSP2_plank lowO2_0.2 (SPAdes) (version 2) | ecosystem: Environmental > Aquatic > Deep subsurface > Groundwater | place... | reverse complement strand
GCACGCACCGTCAAGTCGATGATCAAGTTTGGCGCCGCGGCGATTCACATCGAAGACCAGGTCGGCGCCAAGCGCTGCGGTCATCGGCCGAACAAGGAGATCGTCACCCTGCAGGAGATGGTCGACCGGATCAAGGCGGCGGTGGATGCGCGTACCGACGACAGCTTCGTGATCATGGCGCGCACCGATGCGCTGGCGGTCGAAGGCCTGAACTCGGCACTGGATCGGGCAGAGGCCTGCATCGAGGCTGGCGCCGACATGATCTTCCCCGAGGCGATCACCGAACTGGCGATGTACAAGACCTTCGCCGACCGCCTCAAGGCGCCGATCCTGGCCAATATCACCGAGTTTGGCGCCACGCCGCTGTATACCACCGAGGAGCTGGCCAGTGTCGACGTGTCCCTGGTGCTCTATCCGCTGTCGGCCTTCCGCGCCATGAACAAGGCGGCCGAGAACGTCTACACCGCGCTGCGCCGTGACGGCACTCAGAAGAATGTGATCGACACCATGCAGACTCGCATGGAGCTCTACGATCGCATCAACTACCACGCCTTCGAACAGCACCTCGACGCGCTGTTTGCCGCCAAGAAATAACCGGCGCGCGGGCCGCAGCGGCTCGCGCAGAACAAGAACTACCCGACCGGATCGGATGAGGAGAGACAAGCGATGAGCTCAACCCCAGAAACCACCAGCCCCGGCTTCAAACCGAAGAAATCCGTAGCCCTGAGCGGCACCACCGCTGGCAACACCGCGCTGTGTACCGTCGGTCGTAGCGGTAACGACCTGCACTACCGTGGCTATGACATCCTCGATGTCGCCACCAGCTGCGAGTTCGAGGAAATCGCTCACCTGCTGGTGCACGGCAAGCTGCCCAATGCCGCCGAACTGGCGGGCTACAAGGCCAAGCTCAAGGCCCTGCGTGGCGTACCGGCGGCGCTGAAAGCCGCCCTGGAGCAGCTGCCGCCGTCCGCCCATCCGATGGATGTGATGCGTACCGGTGTGTCCGTGCTCGGCTGTCTGGCGCCGGAGAAGGACGACCATAACCATCCCGGTGCCCGCGACATTGCCGACAAGCTGATGGCCTCGCTGGGCTCCATGCTGCTGTACTGGTACCACTTCAGCCACAACGGCAAGCGTATCGAGGTGGAAACCGACGACGACTCCATCGGCGGTCACTTCCTCCATCTGCTGCATGGCGAGACGCCGCGCGAGTCCTGGGTGCGGGCCATGCACTGCTCGCTGATCCTCTACGCCGAGCATGAATTCAATGCCTCTACCTTTGCCTCGCGGGTGATCGCCGGCACCGGTTCGGACATGTTCTCCGCCATTGCCGGTGGCATCGGCGCGCTGCGTGGCCCCAAGCATGGTGGGGCCAACGAGGTCGCCTTCGAGATTCAGAAGCGCTACGACAATCCGGACGAAGCCGAGGCCGACATTCGCGCTCGTGTGGAGAAGAAGGAAGTGGTCATCGGTTTCGGCCATCCGGTCTACACCGTGGCCGACCCGCGTAACAAGGTGATCAAGGAAGTCGCCCGCGAACTCTCCAGCGAGCAGGGCAACACCAAGATGTTCGACATCGCCGAGCGTCTGGAATCGACCATGTGGGAAATCAAGAAGATGTTCCCCAACCTCGATTGGTTCAGCGCGGTCAGCTATCACATGATGGGTGTGCCGACCGCTATGTGCACCCCGCTGTTCGTGATTGCCCGCACCTCGGGCTGGTCCAGCCACGTCATCGAGCAGCGGATCGACGGCAAGATCATTCGCCCGAGCGCCAACTACGTCGGTCCCGAAGACCTCAAGTTCGTGCCGCTCAAGGATCGCCAATAAGATGAACAGCCAATACCGCAAATCCCTGCCCGGCACCGCGCTGGATTACTTCGATACCCGTGCCGCGGTCGATGCGATCCAGCCGGGAGCCTACGACAAGCTGCCCTACAGCTCGCGCGTGCTGGCGGAAAACCTGGTGCGGCGCTGCGACCCGGCCATGCTGACGGCCTCGTTGAGCCAGTTTATCGAGCGCAAGCGCGATCTGGATTTCCCCTGGTACCCGGCGCGTGTGGTCTGTCATGACATCCTCGGCCAGACTGCGCTGGTCGATCTGGCCGGCCTGCGTGACGCCATCGCCGACCAGGGTGGCGACCCGGCCCAGGTCAACCCGGTGGTGCCGGTGCAGCTGATCGTCGACCACTCGCTGGCCGTCGAGTGCGGCGGCTACGATCCACAGGCGTTCGAGAAGAACCGCGCCATCGAGGATCGCCGCAACGAAGACCGCTTCCACTTCATCAACTGGACCAAGCAGGCGTTCAAGAACGTCGACGTGATCCCGCCAGGTAACGGCATCATGCACCAGATCAACCTGGAGAAGATGTCGCCGGTGATCCAGGCGCGCGAGGGCGTGGCCTTCCCGGATACCTGTGTCGGTACCGACAGCCACACCCCTCACGTCGATGCCCTGGGCGTGATCGCCATCGGCGTTGGCGGCCTGGAAGCCGAGAACGTCATGCTCGGCCGCGCGTCCTGGATGCGCCTGCCCGACATCATCGGAGTGGAGCTTTCAGGCAAGCCGCAGCCGGGCATTACGGCCACCGACGTGGTGCTGTCGCTGACCGAGTTCCTGCGCAAGGAAAAAGTCGTCGGTGCCTGGCTTGAGTTCTACGGTGAAGGCGCTGCCGCGCTGACCCTGGGCGACCGCGCGACCATTTCCAACATGGCGCCGGAATACGGCGCCACCGCGGCGATGTTCGCCATCGACCAGCAGACCATCGATTACCTCAAGCTCACCGGGCGTGACGACGCGCAGGTCAAGCTGGTCGAGCTGTATGCCAAGACTACCGGCCTGTGGGCCGACAGTCTGGTCAACGCCGAGTATGAGCGTGTGCTCAAGTTCGACCTGTCCAGCGTCGTGCGCACCCTGGCAGGGCCGAGCAATCCGCACCGTCGTCTGCCGGTCGCCGACCTGGCGGCGCGCGGCATCGCCGTCGATCTGGACAAGGCGCGTGCCGAAGAGGCGCAGGGCCTGATGCCGGATGGCGCCGTGATCATCGCGGCCATCACCAGCTGCACCAACACCAGCAATCCGCGCAACGTGATTGCCGCCGGCCTGCTGGCACGCAACGCCAACAAGCTCGGTCTGACCCGCAAGCCCTGGGTGAAGTCCTCGCTGGCGCCCGGCTCCAAGACCGTGTCCATGTATCTGGATGAGGCGGGTCTGACCCAGGATCTGGAGGCGCTCGGCTTCGGTGTGGTGGCCTTCGCCTGCACCACCTGCAACGGTATGTCCGGCGCACTGGACCCGGCGATCCAGAAAGAGATCATCGAGCGCGATCTGTACGCCACCGCCGTGTTGTCGGGCAACCGCAACTTCGACGGGCGTATCCACCCCTATGCCAAGCAGGCTTTCCTGGCCTCGCCGCCGCTGGTGGTGGCCTATGCCATTGCCGGCACCATGCGCTTCGATATCGAGAAGGATGTGCTGGCGGTGGTCGATGGCAAGGAAATCCGCCTGAAGGACATCTGGCCGAGCGACGAGGAAATCGATGCGGTGGTCAAGGCTGCGGTCAAGCCGGAGCAGTTCCGCCAGGTCTACATCCCGATGTTCGCCATCGAGGAAGACAGCGGTCCGAAGGTTGCCCCGCTGTACGACTGGCGGCCGACGTCCACCTACATCCGCCGTCCGCCGTACTGGGAAGGCGCGCTGGCCGGCGAGCGTACGCTCAAGGGCATGCGTCCGCTGGCCGTGCTTCCGGACAACATCACCACCGACCACCTGTCGCCGTCCAACGCCATCATGCTGGACAGCGCCGCCGGCGAGTATTTGCACAAGATGGGCCTGCCGGAAGAGGACTTCAATTCCTACGCGACTCATAGGGGTGACCACTTGACTGCGCAACGCGCCACCTTCGCCAACCCACAGCTGGTCAACGAGATGGCCGTGGTCGATGGTCAGGTGAAGAAGGGTTCGCTGACCCGCATCGAGCCGGAAGGCCAGGTGACCCGCATGTGGGAAGCCATCGAGACCTACATGGAGCGCAAGCAACCGCTGATCATCGTTGCCGGTGCTGACTACGGCCAGGGCAGCTCGCGGGACTGGGCGGCCAAGGGCGTGCGTCTGGCCGGCGTGGAAGCCATCGCCGCCGAAGGCTTCGAGCGCATCCACCGCACCAACCTGCTCGGCATGGGCGTGCTGCCGCTGGAGTTCAAGCCGGGCACCACCCGCCTGACCCTGGGCATCGATGGCAGCGAAACCTACGACGTGGTTGGCGAGCTCAAGCCGCGCGCCGATCTGACCCTGGTCATCCAGCGCAGGAATGGCGAGCGTGTCGAAGTGCCGATGACCTGCCGCCTGGACAGCGACGAGGAAGTCTCGGTCTACCAGGCCGGCGGCGTGCTGCAGCGCTTCGCCCAGGACTTCCTGGAGTCGACCACGGCCTGATAAGGCCTGGTTTCTCCTAGTCCTGCTCATCGGTCCGGTGCAGCCTCCGCCCCGGGTCGATGAGCAAAGGGCTGCAAGAATTCCAGTGTGTAGCCCGGATGCAATCCGGGATGAGTCAGTCGCCGCCATCCCCGGATTTCATCCGGGCTACTTTCATCACTCAGCCAGGACGAAATCATGGCTCATCAGCCCCAGATCAAGATTCCCGCCACCTATATCCGTGGCGGCACCAGCAAGGGCGTGTTCTTCCGCCTGCAGGACCTGCCCGAGCGCTGCCAGGTGCCGGGCGAGGCGCGTGACAAGCTGTTCATGCGCGTGATCGGCAGCCCGGATCCCTATGCCGCGCACATCGACGGCATGGGCGGCGCCACCTCCAGCACCAGCAAGTGCGTGATCCTGGCAAAGAGCGGCGTGCCCGAGCATGACGTGGACTACCTCTATGGCCAGGTCTCGATCGACTCGGCCTTTGTGGACTGGTCCGGCAACTGCGGCAACCTGTCGACCGCCGCTGGCGCGTTTGCGATCCACGCCGGCCTGATCGATCCGTCGCGCGTCCCGCAGAACGGCACCTGTGTGGTGCGTATCTGGCAGGCCAACATCAAGAAAACCATCATCGCCCATGTCCCGGTGACCGACGGCCAGGTACAGGAAACCGGTGATTTCGAGCTGGATGGCGTGACCTTTCCGGCGGCCGAGATCGTGCTGGAATTCATCGACCCCTCCGATGACGCGGGCGAGGGCGGCTCGATGTTCCCCACCGGCAACCTGGTCGACGATCTCGAGGTGCCCGCTGATGTTGTAAAGGGCGGTACGCTCAAGGCGACCATGATCAACGCCGGTATCCCGACCGTGTTCGTCAATGCCGAGGACATCGGCTACACCGGCAGCGAACTGCGCGAGGCGATCAACACGGATGCCAAGGCACTGGAGATGTTCGAGCAGATCCGCATCGCCGGGGCCCTGCGCATGGGGCTGATCAAGACGCCGGAAGAGGCGGCCAAGCGTCAGCACACGCCGAAGATTGCCTTCGTCGCGGGACCCAAGGACTACGTCGCCTCCAGCGGCAAGACGATCACCGCCGGCGAGGTCGACCTGCTGGTGCGGGCGTTGTCCATGGGCAAGCTGCATCACGCCATGATGGGCACGGCAGCCGTGGCCATCGGCACCGCCGCGGCGATTCCGGGCACCCTGGTGAATCTGGCGGCTGGCGGAGGTGTGCGCAGCGCGGTGCGCTTCGGGCACCCCTCGGGCACCCTGCGGGTTGGCGCCGAGGCCAGCCAGGTCAACGGCGAATGGACGGTGGTCAAGGCGATCATGAGTCGCAGTGCTCGCGTACTGATGGAAGGCTGGGTGCGCGTACCCGGCGATGCGTTTTGAGGTATGCCGTACTTCCAGATGAAAAAAACCGGAGCCAGGCCCTGGCTCTTTCATTCCTGTCGTAGGGTGGGTGCTCCCAGCGGCAGTCATCCTGTAGGAGCATGCATGGCGTGCGATTCGCGGGCCTGGAACTAGGCGTCCCCCCCACGCCTACACTGGATACAAGGCCACGAAAGGATGCCGTGGCCAACCCCATCAACCTGCTGTCCAGGGAGATCGAAGCATGAGCGCCAATGCCGACCTGAACGTCCGTCCCGACTATGACCAGGTGATCCAGGACGTCGCCGACTATGTCTTGACCTACCGGGTCGAGTCTGCCGAGGCCCTGAATACCGCGCGCAACTGCCTGATGGACACCCTTGGTTGCGGGTTGCTGGCGCTGCGCTTTCCCGAGTGCACCAAGCACCTCGGTCCGCTCGTCGAGGGCACTTTAGTGCCGCTCGGTGCGCGCGTGCCGGGCACCAGTTTCCGCCTGGACCCGGTCAAGGCTGCCTGGGACATCGGCTGCATCGTGCGCTGGCTGGACTACAACGACACCTGGCTGGCGGCCGAGTGGGGCCATCCGTCCGACAACCTCGGCGGTATTCTCGCCGTAGCCGACCACCTGTCGCAGCAGCGTGTGTCTCAGGGCGAAGCGCCGCTGAGCATGCGCGCGGTACTGGACGCGATGATCATGGCTCACGAGATCCAGGGCGTGTTCGCCCTGGAAAATTCCTTCAACCGGGTCGGCCTGGATCACGTGTTGCTGGTCAAGCTGGCCTCGGCTGCGGTCTGCGCCAAGCTGATGGGGGCCAACCGCGAGCAACTGCTGTCGGCCATATCCCAGGTCTTCGTCGATGGCCAGGCGCTGCGTACCTACCGCCATGCGCCGAACGCCGGCAGCCGCAAGTCCTGGGCGGCAGGCGATGCCAGCAGTCGCGGCGTGCGCCTGGCCGATATCGCCATGCGCGGCGAGATGGGCATCCCGGGCGCACTGAGCGCGCCGCAGTGGGGCTTCTACGACGTGTTGTTCAGTCACAGCAACAACGACCTGGCGCTGAAGCCGGTCGAGGCGCGCCAATTCAGTTTTTCGCAGGGTTTCGCCAGCTATGTGATGGAAAACGTGCTGTTCAAGATCAGCTTCCCGGCCGAGTTCCATGCGCAGACCGCCTGCGAAGCGGCAGTGACCCTGCATCCACAGGTCAGGGATCGTCTGCAGCAGATCGACAGGATCGTCATCAGCACCCATGAGTCGGCGATCCGCATCATCTCCAAGGTCGGCAAGCTGGCCAATCCGGCCGATCGCGATCACTGCATCCAGTACATGACCGCCGTGCCGCTGGCCTTCGGCAAGCTGGCGGCCGAGCACTATGAAGACGGTTTTCATGCCGCCAACCCAATCATCGACGAGCTGCGCGAGAAGATGGAAATCGTCGAGGATGCGCGCTACACCCGCGAGTACCTGGAGGCCGACAAGCGTTCGATCGCCAACGCCGTGCAGGTATTTTTCAAGGATGGCACCGTCACCGAGAAGGTCGAGGTCGAGTATCCGCTTGGCCACCGACGGCGGCGCGCCGAGGGGATCCCGCTACTGGAAGACAAGTTCAAGGCCAACCTGGCAACCCGTTTCAGCGCTCAGCGCAGCGCGCAGATTTTCGCCCTGTGCAAGGATCAGGCGGCGCTTGAGGCCACGCCGGTGCAGCGTTTCATGGATTTGTTCGTGATCTAGCTGGGTAAAGCCGTTTCGGACTGGAAGATGGCTCGGGCCATGCAGGTGATAACCCGGCGCCGGTATCCTCCCAGCTTACTTCAGGCGGCGCTCAACGCCTTTTTCCACCAGGATTTTGGCGGAAATCTCTTCCACGGAAAAATAGGTGGAATTGATGAAGTTGATGTTTTCGCGACGGAACAGGTTTTCCACTTCGCGCACCTCGAACTCGCATTGGGCGAAACTGGCGTAGCGACTGTTGGGCTTGCGTTCATGGCGAATGGCGGTCAGGCGATCGGGGTCGATGGTCAGGCCGAACAGCTTGTCCCTGTGCTTTTTCAGTACGGCAGGCAGCTGCAGGCGTTCCATGTCATCTTCGGTCAATGGGTAATTTGCGGCACGAATTCCGTATTGCATTGCCATATACAGGCAAGTGGGTGTTTTGCCGCAGCGGGAAACGCCGACCAGGATCAGGTCGGCCTTGTCGTAATAGTGCGTGCGGGCGCCGTCGTCGTTGTCCAGGGCGAAGTTCACCGCCTCGATCCGCTCCATGTAATTGGAGTTATGCCCGATGGAGTGGGATTTGCCGACCGAGTAGGACGAATGCGAGCTCAGTTCCTGCTCCAGGGGGGCGAGGAAGCTCGAGAAGATGTCGATCATGAAACCGTCGGATTCGGCTAGAACCTCGCGGATTTCCTGGTTGACGATGGTGTCGAAAATGACGGGTCGCGCATCGTCATTCTCGGCAGCACTGTTGATTTGTTGTACCATTGCGCGCGCTTTTTCCACGCTATCGATGTAGGGTCGCGTGATCTTGGTGAAGTTGATGGTTTCGAACTGCGCCAATAAGCTCTGACCCAGGGTTTCGGCCGTGATGCCGGTGCCGTCGGAGATGAAAAATGCGCTTCGTTTCATTTGTACCCTGGGCCTTAAGCTGAGGACGATTCTTGGCTATCATGGGGCCCGTTTTGGCAGGCCGGAACTGGCTGCATTGTTACTTATTTTCCAGGGCCCGGCCACAATCGTGCGGACATGCGCCGCCGAATTTCCCAGCCCCTTGAGCTTTTCCAACACCTTAGTGGAGAGATCACCTTGGTAGAGTACGTAGTTTCCCTCGATAAGCTCGGCAATCACGATGTTGAGCACGTAGGGGGCAAGAACGCCTCCCTGGGCGAGATGATCAGCAACCTTGCCGGCGCCGGAGTTTCGGTCCCCGGTGGTTTCGCCACTACCGCCCAGGCCTACCGCGACTTTCTCGAGCAGAGCGGCCTGAATGAGCAGATCCATGCGGCGCTGGATGCCCTCGATGTCGACGATGTCAATGCGCTGGCCAAGACCGGTGCGCAGATCCGCCAATGGGTGATGGACGCGCCTTTCCCGGAAAAGCTCGATGCGGAGATCCGCAAGGCATTTGCCAGCATGGCTGACGGCAATGAGCATATGGCGGTAGCCGTGCGCTCCTCGGCCACCGCGGAAGACCTGCCGGATGCCTCCTTCGCCGGCCAGCAAGAAACCTTCCTGAACATTCGCGGCGTGGACAACGTGATTCGTGCGGCCAAGGAAGTGTTCGCCTCGCTGTTCAACGACCGCGCCATCTCCTACCGCGTGCATCAGGGCTTCGACCACAAGCTGGTGGCCCTGTCTGCCGGTGTGCAGCGCATGGTGCGTTCGGAAACCGGCACTGCCGGGGTCATGTTCACCCTCGACACCGAGTCGGGCTTTCGCGATGTGGTGTTCATCACCGGCGCTTACGGCCTGGGCGAGACCGTGGTGCAGGGCGCAGTCAACCCCGACGAATTCTATGTGCACAAGCAGACCCTTGAAGCCGGACGTCCGGCGATCTTGCGCCGCAACCTGGGCAGCAAGGCGATCAAGATGATCTACGGCGACGAAGCCAAGGCCGGCAAGTCGGTCAAGGTGGTCGATGTCGACCGCGCCGAGCGCGCGCGCTTCTGTCTGACCGACGCCGAGGTCAGTGAACTGGCCAAGCAGGCCATGATCATCGAGAAACACTACGACCGGCCGATGGACATCGAATGGGCCAAAGATGGCGATGACGGCAAGCTGTATATCGTCCAGGCCCGCCCGGAAACCGTTAGAAGTCGCACTAATGTCAATGTAATGGAGCGCTACCTGCTCAAGGAAACCGGCACCGTGCTGGTCGAGGGCCGCGCCATCGGCCAGAAGATCGGCGCCGGCAAGGTGCGGGTAATCAACGACATCTCCGAAATGGACAAGGTACAACCAGGCGACGTGCTGGTTTCCGACATGACCGACCCGGACTGGGAGCCGGTCATGAAGCGTGCTAGTGCCATCGTTACCAACCGGGGCGGGCGCACCTGTCACGCGGCGATCATCGCTCGTGAACTGGGTGTTCCGGCGGTGGTTGGCTGTGGCAATGCCACCCATGTGCTGAAAGATGGCCAGGGTGTGACTGTGTCCTGCGCCGAGGGCGACACCGGCTTCATCTTCGAGGGCGAACTGGGCTTCGATGTCCGCACAAACTCCGTGGATGCCATGCCCGATCTGCCGTTCAAGATCATGATGAACGTCGGTAACCCCGATCGCGCCTTCGACTTCGCTCAGCTGCCGAACGCCGGTGTGGGCCTGGCACGCCTGGAATTCATCATCAACCGGATGATTGGCGTGCACCCCAAGGCGCTGCTGAATTTCGCCGGCTTGCCGCCAGAAATCAAAGACAGCGTCGAGAAGCGCATCGCCGGTTACGACGACCCGGTTGGCTTCTACGTCGAGAAGCTGGTCGAAGGCATCAGCACCCTGGCTGCGGCCTTCTGGCCGAAGAAGGTCATCGTGCGCCTGTCCGACTTCAAGTCCAATGAATATGCCAACCTGATCGGCGGCAAGCTCTACGAGCCGGAAGAAGAGAACCCGATGCTCGGCTTCCGTGGCGCCTCGCGCTACATCAGCGAATCCTTCCGCGATTGCTTCGAGCTGGAATGCCGGGCGATGAAGAAGGTGCGCAATGAGATGGGCCTGACCAACGTCGAGATCATGGTGCCTTTCGTGCGCACCCTCGGCGAAGCCAGTCAGGTGATCGACCTGCTGGCCAGCAATGGCCTCAAGCGCGGCGAGAACGGGCTGCGCATCATCATGATGTGTGAGCTGCCGTCCAACGCGATTCTGGCTGAAGAGTTCCTCGAGTTCTTCGACGGCTTCTCGATTGGTTCCAACGACCTGACTCAGCTGACCCTGGGCCTGGATCGCGACTCCGGCATCGTCGCGCACCTGTTCGATGAGCGTAATCCGGCGGTCAAGAAACTGCTGTCCAATGCCATTCAGGCCTGTAACAAGGCCGGCAAGTACGTCGGTATCTGTGGTCAGGGGCCATCCGATCACCCCGATCTGGCCAAGTGGCTGATGGAGCAGGGCATTGAAAGCGTGTCGCTGAACCCGGATTCGGTATTGGATACCTGGTTCTTCCTGGCGGAAGGTCAGCCAGCCTGATCTGCCGTTAACCTTTTAATTCAAGGGCAGGTTAATCCTGCCCTTTTTTGTGTTCAGCACATCCATGTGCTTCACCCCTCCGGGGCTTGCGCGCAAAAACGCTCCTGGCGTTTTTGTGGTCTGCCATCCCTGGCGGCCACCCTTCGGGCCGTCGCTAGCGACGTGAAAAACTGCTCCCGGCAATTTGTTGTACCAGAGCGAAGAAGATGCAAAGCAGCAGTGAGCTTTTCCCCGTCGCCTTGATCAGCGCGGAATTTCGTTTTGACTTGAGCGAGGATGTCTATCGCCTCAAGCCCGGCAACAGCCCTGACACCAGCGTCGAGTTGGCCCTGACCCGCTTGGGGTTGGCGGGGGATCGAGGTACGCGCGGCGTGCCGGTGATCTTGTTGCACGGCAGTTTTTCCAATCGACGCTTCTGGTATTCGCCCAAGGGGCTCGGTCTTGGTCCTTACCTGGCGCGTGCCGGCTTCGATGTGTGGATCGCCGAAATGCGCGGGCATGGGCTGTCGTCGCGCAACAAGGCGTACCGGCACAACCGCGTCAGCGACTATGTGCGCTACGACTTGCCGGCGATTGCCGACTTCGTCCATGAACAGAACCCGCAACCCGCGCACTGGATCGGCCATTCGTTGGGCGGTATCACCCTTGCCGGAGCGCTGGGCGGGCACTACCTCGACCAGGATCGAGTGGCGTCGGCGGCGTTGTTCGGCAGCCAGATCAGTCGCACCTACTGGCCGCTGAAGGTGCCGCCGGTGGAGTGGGGCGGGCGCGTGCTGCTCAAGCGTTTTTCCGTATTGTCCGGTAGCCGGCTCAAGCGCGGGCCGGAAGATGAGCCGATCGGCCTGGCTTTGGAGAGCTTGCGCTGGCATGGTCTGTTTGGTCGCTTTGGCGATACCGAGCGCGATTGGTGGGCGGGTCTGGCGGAGGTGCGGGTTCCGCTATTGTCGGTAGCGGCAGCGGGTGATCGGCAGGATCCGCCGTGGGCCTGCCGCAAGTTGCTCGAGCAGTTCGGCTCACCGCTCAGCGAGTTTCTCTGTCTGGGCAAGGAAAACGGCTTCGCCAGCGATTTCGGCCATGTCGAGATGCTGGTCAGCAAAGAGGCGCAACTCGAGGTATGGCCGCTGGTGGCGCGTTGGCTGGGCAAGACCCAGGATAGTGTTGGCGAGTTCGAAAGGGCCGCGCTTGAGCGGGGGTAGGGCGTTCCTCCTGAGCAGCGATACCGCTAATATGCTGCCAGGTGGTTGCTCGGTGGTGTTCTGTGCCTGGCTTAGTTGCGCGGCTCGCTATGCTGGAGAACCGCTGTCCAGACCAGGGCACCCTTGCCCAGGTCCGCGGTCATAAGTCAGGTGCTGCGTTGCGCGGGCCTGGTGCCACTGCCTGTGACGTATGCGCTGAGCGTGCCGGCATCGATCCGTGAAAACTGATTTTCAATGTCCAGTTAACCAGGAGCTTTCCCATGCATTACATCACCCCAGATTTGTGTGACGCCTACCCGGAACTGGTGCAGGTCGTCGAGCCGATGTTCAGCAATTTCGGCGGACGCGATTCCTTCGGTGGCGAGATCGTCACCATCAAGTGCTTCGAAGACAACTCGCTGGTCAAGGAGCAGGTCGAGCAGCCAGGCAAGGGCAAGGTGATGGTGGTCGACGGCGGTGCCTCCATGCGCCGCGCGCTGCTTGGCGACATGCTCGCGGAAAAAGCCGCGAAGAATGGCTGGGAAGGCCTGGTGATCTATGGTTGCGTGCGCGATGTGGATGTCCTGGCGCAGACCGACCTCGGTATACAGGCGTTGGCCAGCCATCCGATGAAGACCGACAAGCGCGGTATCGGCGACCTCAATGTGGCGGTGACCTTCGGTGGTGTGACTTTCCGCCCGGGCGAGTACCTGTATGCCGACAACAACGGCATCATCATTTCGCCCGCTGCCCTGAAAATGCCGGAATAAGTAATGCCAGGAGTCGGCATGCACGAGCAAGACAACACGCAATGGGGCCTGGTGCATGCTTTTGTCCTGGATGGCGCAGGCGGTGCGCGCGCCATCGCTCAAGGGCAGTTGGCCGACCTCGAACTGGCCGAGCAGGAAAGTCTGTGGTTGCACTGGGATCGCAGTCACCCGCAGACCCAGCGCTGGCTGCGCCGCGAAAGCGGCTTGAGTGAATTCGCCTGCGATCTGCTGCTGGAGGAAAATACCCGGCCGCGCCTGCTGACCCTGCCTGATGAGGCGCTGTTACTGTTTCTCCGCGGGATCAATCTCAACCCCGGCGCGGAGCCGGAGGACATGGTGTCAGTGCGCATCTTCGCCGCTGCGCGGCGGGTCATTTCCTTGCGCCTGCGCCCATTGCGCGCGACCGAGAACCTGATCGCCGACCTCGCCGCCGGTCGTGGGCCGAAAACTTCGTCGGAGCTGATCCTGATCCTCGCGGACTACCTGACCGACAAGGTCGATGCCCTGGTAGCCGAGTTGTCCGAGCGGGTCGACGAGCAGGAAGAGCTGGTCGATGCCGATGAGCACGCAGTGCCGGATCACGCACAGCTGCTGCAAGTGCGGCGGCGCGCTGCCGGTCTGCGCCGCTTTCTCGCGCCACAGAGTGAAATCTACGCGCAGCTGACGCGCAAGCAGCAGCCCTGGTTCCTCGCCGATGACCCAGGCTATTGGAACGAACTGCATAACCGCCTGACCCGCTACCTGGAAGAGCTGGAGCTCAGTCGCGAGCGGGTCAGCCTGCTGCTGGAGGCGGAAAACCGGCGCATGGATCAGCGGATGAACCGCATCATGTACCGCTTCGCCATCATTACCGGGGTGTTTCTGCCGATGAGCTTCCTCACGGGGCTGCTCGGTATCAATGTCGGCGGCATACCCGGCGCCGAGAATGCCTATGGTTTCCTTATCGCCTGCGTGATCATGCTGGTGGTCGCCCTTGCTCAGTGGTGGTTGCTACGCCGTTTGCGCTGGGCCTGATGTGACTTGCCCCGAGTTGGTCTCGTCTAGCCGAGACGTCCTGTGAGGTGCGTCATGCACGATCCATTTGAAGAATCCCTGCGCGATATGCTCAAGTCCGGCGCGTCCAATCACGACGACGACGCTTGTCTGCACCGCGTATTGAAGACCGCCAACCGCCAGGTCGGCGCGGGTGACCTGTTCGCGCTCATGGGCCATTGGCTCGGTGCATTGATGATCGCCCTGAACAGCGGCTCGGCCCATGTTGCACCGGTCTCCCGTCGCAACGCCTGCGCAGGATCCACTAACTCCTCTCGTTCTACTGATAAGGCTGACTGAAATGGAACTCGATCCCTGGACTCAAAGCCTGATAGCCGCGATGACTGCGCTCTGGACCAAGGTGGCCGGCTTCATTCCGAACCTGTTCGTGGCATTGATCCTGGTGCTGCTCGGCTTCGTCGTGGCCAAGCTGCTCGACACCTTGCTCTCCAAATTGCTCGGCAAGATTGGCCTGGATCGCTTGATGGCGGGCACCGGGCTGACCAAGCTGCTCGGCCGTGGCGGTATCCAGGTGCCGGTTTCGACCTTGATCGGCAAGATCGTCTATTGGTTCGTGCTGTTGATTTTTCTGGTGTCGGCGGCTGAGTCACTTGGCCTGGAGCGGGTTTCCGCAACCCTTGACGTGCTCGCGCTGTATCTGCCCAAGGTCTTCGGTGCCGCTTTGGTCCTGCTGGCCGGCGTGCTGCTGGCGCAGTTGGTCAGCGGGCTGGTGCGCGGTGCAGCCGAAGGTGTCGGCCTGGATTATGCCCATGGCCTGGGGCGTATTGCGCAAGGTCTGGTGATCATCATTAGCATCTCGGTGGCTATCGGTCAGCTGGAGGTCAAGACCGACCTGCTGAACAACGTCATTGCCATCGTGCTTATTTCGGTAGGCCTGGCTGCAGCGCTGGCTCTCGGATTGGGCAGCCGGGACATCGCCGGGCAGATTCTGGCCGGGATTTATGTGCGCGAGTTGTACCAGGTCGGGCAACAGGTCCAGATCGGTGAGGTCGAAGGGCAGATCGAGGAGATAGGCACGGTCAAGACCACTCTGTTGACCGATGCTGGCGAGTTGGTCTCGGTGGCTAATCGTACCCTGCTCGAGCAGCGGGTGAGCAGTCGCTAACGCGTCATTCCTGCTAATGTATGCCGCCAACCCAGCGCCTGATGCATTAGGCGTTGGCAGCCTCCGTCCCGACTGTCGGCCTGACTCGTTTTGAATAATGCCCAACCGATGTCCTTGCGCTATGACCCCCGCGAACTCTCGGATGAGGAGCTCGTTGCGCGCGCGCATGGCGAGCTTTTTCACGTTACGCGCGCTTATGAAGAGCTGATGCGTCGTTACCAGCGCACCTTGTTCAACGTCTGCGCGCGTTACCTGGGGAGCGAGCGAGACGCCGACGATGTTTGTCAAGAGGTAATGCTCAAGGTTCTTTATGGTTTGAAGAACTTCGAAGGCAAATCGAAGTTTAAAACCTGGCTGTACAGCATTACCTATAACGAATGTATCACCCAGTACCGTAAAGAGCGGCGCAAGCGTCGCCTGATGGATGCATTAAGTTTGGATCCATTGGAAGAGGCGTCTGAAGAAAAGATGCCTAAAGTTGAAGATCGTGGTGGTCTGGACCGTTGGCTGGTGCATGTCAATCCAATCGACCGAGAAATTCTGGTGCTACGTTTTGTCGCAGAGCTGGAGTTTCAAGAGATTGCCGACATCATGCACATGGGCCTGAGCGCCACTAAAATGCGCTATAAGCGCGCGCTCGACCGCTTGCGCGAAAAATTTTCGGGCAGCCTTGAAACTTAAATATATACAAGGCCTCTAACACTCCGAGTGATTCTGTTAGAATTGTTCTTTGGTTGTCTTGTTTGTCAGACAACTTACTGGCCACCAAGATGGGGATTTACGGATGAAATTTAAAAACACTTTAGGCGTTGTCATTAGCTCTGTGCTGGCGTCTTCTTCTTTTAGCGTTCTGGCTCAAGGCCAAGGCGCTGTTGAAGCGGAAGTTTTCGGCAAGCGCGCCTTTATGGAAAGCAATCGCGAAGTTACCGACGGCAACCTGTTCGGTGGCAGCATCGGTTACTTCCTGACCGATGACGTTTCCTTGAACCTGTCGCATGGCGTGTACCGCAGCATTCGCTCCCAGGACACCCTGCCGGGTTCCACCCATGGTCGCGAGCAAATTGACGGTCACCTGAGCACCGTCGAAGCGCTGTACCACTTCGGTACTCCTGCTGCGCAAAGCCTGCGTCCATACGTTTCCGCTGGTTTCGGCCATCAGGATCTGGACAACACCTTCACCCGTGGCGATGACAAGACTACCTTCGCAATGGTCGGCGCCGGTGCCAAGTACTACTTCACCGAAATGTTCTTCGCCAAAGCCGGTGTCGATGTCCTGCATAGCCTGGACACCGAGAACACCGAGTGGCAGGCAGGCGTTGGTGTCGGCTTGAACTTCGGTGGCGGCAGCGAGCCGGTTGCCCAGGTTGAAGAAGCCGCTCCAGAGCCAATGCCTGAGCCGGCTCCGGTTGCTGAAGAGCCAGCCCAGGTTGTACGCGTTGAGCTGGACGTGAAGTTCGACTTCGACAAGGCCCAAGTCAAAGAAGAAAGCTATGGCGATATCAAGAACCTGGCTGATTTCATGAAGCAGTACCCGCAGACCAGCACCACTGTTGAAGGTCACAGTGACTCCGTCGGTACTGATACCTACAACCAGCAGCTGTCCGAAAAGCGTGCGAGCGCTGTGCGTGAAGTTCTGGTCAACCAGTACGGTGTTGAAGGTGAGCGCGTAAACGCCGCTGGTTATGGCGAAACTCAACCAGTTGCCGACAACGCAACCGAGTCGGGCCGTGCCATCAACCGTCGTGTTGAAGCTCAAGTAGAAGCTGAAGTCCAGTAACAGGTCTTAAGCTGCTAGGAAAAACCCGGCCTCGGCCGGGTTTTTCTTTGTCCATAAAAAAGCCCGGCGCAGGCCGGGCAAAGACTACTCCGCAGGAGCGAAGAGGTCAGGCAATCGCGGCCATGGCTTGTGCTTGATGTCCGGCAGCGACTTCGCCTATCACGAGGATGGCCGGGCTTTTCAGCTGGAAAGCCAGGGCATCTTGTTGCATCGCCGCCAGTGAGCTGCGGCATTCGCGCTGGTGCGGCAGTGAGGCATTTTCGATCATCGCCACCGGCATGTCGGCGCACATGCCGCCGGTCAGCAGGCTATCGCGGATGTCCGCCAGCTTGGCCACGCCCATATACACGACCAGGGTGGTGCCACCTTGGGCCAGGGCTTGCCAGTTCAGGGTGCTGTCGTCCTGAGTGTGGGCTGTCACCAGGGTCACGCCGCGAGCAACGCCGCGCAGGGTCAGGGGAATGCCGCAGTTGGTGGCGCCAGCCAGGCCCGCGGTGATGCCATTGACCATCTCCACCTCGATGCCGTGCTGCTGCAACCAGTCGACCTCTTCGCTGCCACGGCCGAAAATGCACGGATCGCCGCCCTTCAGGCGTACCACGCACTTGCCCTGGCGTGCATAGCGCAACATCAGGCGATGGATAAAGGCCTGCGGTGTCGAGCGGCAGCCACCGCGCTTGCCCACCGGGACTATGCGTGCGGTTGGGCAGTGTTCCAGCACCGCCGGGTTGACCAGGTCGTCGATCATCACGATCTCCGCCTGACGCAGCGCTTTCACCGCCTTGAGCGTCAACAGCTCTGGGTCACCCGGGCCGGCACCCACCAACCAGACTTTTGCGTTCATATTCGATCTCCGCTGGTTACGCGAGCTTTACGCCGCTGTTGCTGGTTGCCGCCTGCTGAGTGAGCAGGCGCTTGATTTCCGGTACGCAGGAGCCACAACTGCTGCCACAGCCGAGTTGCTGTTTCAGACCGACGAGGTCGAGGCCGCGGGCAATGCCGGCGCAGACCGCGTCTTCGCTGACGTTCAGGCAGTTGCACAGGGTCTTGCCGGGCTTCTTGCCCGCGGCAGCACCCGGTGGGGTAGACAGTGGTGCCAGGAGCCAGCGGCGCAGGTCGGCATCGGCCTGGCCTTCGCTCCACAGGCTCTTCAGCCAGTCGCGGGCCGCGGTCTCGCCGGCCAGCCGGATGGCGGTGATGCGGCCGTCCTCGATGCGTACCCGTTTGCCCACCGCCCGGCGTGGGTCGTCGTAGGCCAGTACCGGCCCTTCGTGCAGGCCCAGCAATTGATCGATCTGTGCCAGCAGTTCGGCCTCGGGCGCTACCGCGCTTGCCGCGCGAATGACCAGGGCCGGGCGCTCACGGCCAGTGAGGCTGAGGTTGGCGTAGGCGAAGGACTCGAACAGCGGGCGCAATGCCTCGAAACGCTTCTGTACGTCGCCTTCGACCAGGGCGAACAACTGCCAGGGCAGATCGACCTTTTCCACCTGGATGCCGGCGTGCTTGAGCTCGGGCTGCTTGGACAGCGGGTCGAAGGCCGGCAGGGTCAGCACATTGGTGCCCAGGCCCTTGAGAAAGCGGTTGCCCCAGTGCATGGGCAGATAGGCCTGACCGGAGCGAATCGCCTCGTCGGCCTGTACCTGCACAATCAGGCTACCGCGGCGGCTGCGCACCTTGACCAGGTCGCCGGTTTGCAGGCGCAGGCGCCGCAGTTCGTCCGGGTGCAAGCTGAGCGCTGCCTCTTCGACATGGCCGAACAGGCGGGCGGCGGTGCCGGTGCGGCTCATGCCGTGCCACTGATCGCGCAGGCGGCCGGTATTGAGGGTCAGGGTAAAGCGGGCGTCGCGTTTTTCCTTGGGTGCCCGATAGGGGTCGGCATGAAACCGCGCGCGGCCGTTCTCGGTGGGAAAGCGGCTGTCGCCATACAGGCGTTCGGTGCCCTGGGTAGCGCCGGCCGGGAACGGCCATTGCTGGGGACCTTGGTTATCCAGAATCGCGTAGCTGAGCCCCGACAGGTCGAGGTCGCGCTTGGCGGTCAGGTGTTTGTACTCTTCGAACAACGCTTGTGGGTTGTCGAAGTCGAACAGGCTGGGCAGGCCGGGGCGCAGCAGCTTTTCCAAACGACGGGCGAAATCACTGGTGATCGCCCAATCCGGCCGCGCCTCTGCGGGTGCTGGCACGGCGCGGCGCACATGGCTGACGCGACGCTCGGAGTTGGTCACCGTACCTTCCTTCTCGCCCCAGCTGGCGGCGGGCAGCAGCAGGTCGGCGTAGTGGCAGGTCTCGGTGGTGAAGAAGGCTTCCTGCACCACCACGAACGGGCAGGCGGCCAGCGCTTCATGCACCTTGTTCTGGTCGGGCAGCGATTGCGCCGGGTTGGTGCAGGCGATCCACAGGGCCTTGATCTTGCCGACCCGCACCGCTTCGAACAGCTCGATGGCGGTCAGGCCGGTGCTGTCCGGCAGGGCATCGACGCCCCAGTGCAGGGCGACTTCGGCACGGTGCTGCGGGTTGGCGGCATCGCGATGGCCCGGCAGCAGGTTGGATAGGCTGCCGGTTTCGCGACCGCCCATGGCATTCGGCTGGCCGGTGAGGGAGAAGGGGCCGGCGCCCGGCTTGCCGATCTGCCCGGTGGCCAGGTGCAGGTTGATCAATGCGCTGTTCTTGGCGCTGCCGCTGCTCGACTGGTTGAGGCCCATGCACCAGAGCGAGAGGAAGCTCGGCGCGCTGCCGATCATCCGCGCGCACTGCTGCAGGCTGTCCTGGCTGATGCCGCACAGCTCGCTGACCATCTGCGGGCTGTAGTCGCGCACCAGGGTTTTCAAGGCATCGAAGCCCTGGGTGTGGGCGTCGATATAGGCGCGGTCGATCCAGCCTTCCCACATCAGGATGTGCAGGATGCCGTGGAACAGCGCGACATCGCTGCCCGGGATGATCGGCAGGTGCAGGTCGGCCAGGTCGCAGGTGTCGGTGCGTCGTGGGTCGATGACGATGATCTGCATGTCCGGGCGCTTGGCCTTGGCTTCTTCCAGGCGGCGAAACAGCACCGGGTGGGCGAAGGCCATGTTGCTGCCGGCGATCAGTACGCAGTCGCTCTGCTCGATGTCCTCGTAATTGCACGGCGGCGAGTCGGCGCCGAGGCTGCGCTTGTAGCCGACCACGGCCGACGACATGCACAGGCGCGAATTGCTGTCGATATTGTTGGTGCCGACCAGGGCGCGGGCCAGCTTGTTGAAGGCGTAGTAGTCCTCGGTCAGCAGCTGGCCGGAGATGTAGAAGGCGACGCTGTCCGGGCCGTGCTCGCGGATGGTCTCGGCGAAGACGTTGGCGGCGTGATCCAGGGCGCTGTCCCAGTCCGTGCGCGAACGCGCCAGGCCTTTGCCCAGACGCAGCTCGGGGTAAAGTGCGCGGGCGTCGAGGTCGCCGGTCAGGTGCAGGGTCGAACCCTTGCTGCACAGCTTGCCGAAATTGGCCGGGTGCTCGGGATCGCCCTGGACGCCGAGGATCTTCTCGTCATCGTGCTCGATCAGCACGCCACAGCCCACGCCGCAATAGCAGCAGGTGGAGGCGGTGATCTGATGGGATTGGGTCATGGCGTCATCTCTCTGCGGTAATCCTGTAGGCCGCGCCGTGCGGGGCGCGGCCTAGCAATGACCTATCGGGCACATTCGGTGGCGGTATTCAGGGTCAGCAGCACGCGGCCGTTCTCGACCTTGGCTTCATGCCGGTGCGCGCAACCGACGTCCGGCGCCACCGCTTGGCCGGAGTCGAGCTCGATCTGCCAGTTATGCAGCGGGCAGGCCACGCGCTTGCCATAAACCAGGCCTTGGGACAGCGGCCCGCCCTTGTGCGGGCAGCGGTCGTCGAGGGCGAACACCTCATCGGTCGAGGTGCGAAAGATCGCGATGTCGCCCTTGGGCCCGGCGACTATGCGCGAACCCAGCGGGTTGATTTCTTCCAGGGCGCAGATATCCAGCCAGCTCATGCTTGCACCTCCAGATCGCGCAGGGCGATGCGGTCGAATTCTTTCTTCAGTTGCGGTTTGGCCAGCTGTTCTTTCCACGGATCCTGCTCGAAGGACAGCGAGAACAGCAGGCGAGCGTGCAGCGCCTTGCGCTTCTCGGCATCTTCCAGCACGGCTTTCTTGATGTGCTCCATGCCGACGCGCTGCATGTAGTGCACGGTGCGTTCGAGGTAGAAGGCTTCCTCGCGGTAGAGCTGGAGGAAGGCCAGGCTGTATTCCATGACCTCTTCGGCGCTCTTGACCTTGACGAAGAACTCGCCGGCCTCGGTCTTGATCCCGCCGTTGCCGCCGATATACAGCTCCCAGCCGGAGTCGACGCCGATGATTCCGACGTCCTTGATCCCGGATTCGGCGCAGTTGCGCGGGCACCCGGAGACCGCCAGCTTGACCTTGTGCGGCGACCACATGTTGAACAGCGCGTGTTCCAGGTCGATGCCCATCTGCGTCGAGTTCTGCGTGCCGAAGCGGCAGAATTCGCTGCCGACGCAGGTCTTCACGGTACGGATGGATTTGCCGTAGGCATGGCCGGACGGCATGTCGAGATCCTTCCACACGCCCGGCAGGTCGTCCTTCTTGATCCCCAGCAGGTCGATGCGCTGGCCGCCGGTGACCTTGACCATGGGCACGTTGTACTTGTCGGCGACATCGGCGATGCGGCGCAGCTCGGCGGCGTTGGTCACGCCGCCCCACATCCGCGGAATAACGGAGTAGGTACCGTCCTTCTGGATGTTGGCGTGGGCGCGTTCGTTGATGAAGCGCGACTGCGGGTCGTCCTTGGCTTCGCCCGGCCAGGTGGAGATCAGGTAGTAGTTCAGGGCCGGGCGGCAGGTGGCGCAGCCGTTCGGCGTGCTCCAGTTGAGGAAGGTCATGGTCGCCGGGATGCTGGTCAGGTGCTCTTCGCGGATGGCCTTGCGGATCTGCCCATGGTTGAGATCGCTGCAACCGCAGATGGCTTTCTCGCTCTTCGGCTTCACATCGGCCGCGCCGCCCACGGTATTGATCAGAATCTGCTCGACCAGACCGGCGCAGGAGCCGCAGGAACTGGCGGCCTTGGTGTGTTTCTTCACGTCGTCGACGCTGAACAGGCCGTTCTCCTGAATGGCTTTGACGATGGTGCCCTTGCACACGCCGTTGCAGCCGCACACTTCCATGTCGTCGGGCATGCTGGCGGCGCTGCTCTGGCCCTGGTGGCCGGCGTCGCCAATGGCGTTTTCGCCGAACATCAGGTGATCGCGGATCTCGCTGACGTTGTGGTTCTCGCGGATCTGGCGGAAGTACCAGCCGCCGTCGGCGGTGTCGCCGTACAGGCAGGCGCCGACCAGCACGTCATCCTTGATCACCAGCTTCTTGTATACGCCACCGATCGGGTCGGACAGGGTGATGGTCTCGGTGCCTTCGGCGCCCATGAACTCACCGGCGGAGAACAGGTCGATGCCGGTGACCTTCAGTTTGGTCGAGGTCACCGAGCCCTGGTAACGGGCGAAACCGAGCTGGGCCAGGTGGTTGGCGCAGACCTTGGCCTGTTCGAACAGCGGCGCCACCAGGCCGTAGGCGATACCGCGGTGGCTGGCGCATTCGCCGATCGCATAAACCCGCGGGTCATAGGTCTGCATGGTGTCATTGACCAGGATGCCGCGGTTGCAGGCGATCCCGGACTGTTCCGCCAGCTCGCTGTTGGGGCGGATGCCGGCGGCCATCACCACCAGGTCGGCGGGAATCACCTCGCCGTCCTTGAACTTCACCGCGCAGACCCGGCCTT
>Ga0209343_10002728_pt1 | contig 22627 bp, 16 predicted proteins | sample RifCSPlowO2_02_FD_184026 | JGI IMG/M metagenome (GOLD analysis project Ga0209343, IMG submission 184026) | Groundwater microbial communities from Rifle, Colorado - Rifle CSP2_plank lowO2_0.2 (SPAdes) (version 2) | ecosystem: Environmental > Aquatic > Deep subsurface > Groundwater | place... | reverse complement strand
CCTTGCGTTCATCGTCTCCAAGGCCGAGCGCAATAAGCTGCGCGTGGTGTCCTTTACGTCCGAGGATCCGCGGCGGCTGGTTGAGACGCACGGCCTCGATCCCCAGTTGCTCGCGCGTCTGTCTGAACTGACGCTTGCGCTTCCGGCGCTGCGCGAGCACGCCGAAGACATTCCCGACATCGCCAACCTGCTGTTGGTGCAGCTGGTCGAGACACGCTACTGCCCACCGCGCCAATTCGCGACGGCGGCCCTGAACCTGCTGCGCAACTTCAGCTGGCCAGGCAACCTTGAGGATCTCGCGAGCACTGTGCGGGCGCTGGCGCTTACTTCGCTCGAGGAAACCATCGGTTCCGGTGACGTCGAGCGCGTTCTGCCCCAGTACACGACGCGGGCAGCGTCCGCGAGCCTGCCACTGGAGATGCCGCTGCGCGAGGCGCGCGAGGCGTTCGAGCGCGCCTACTTCGAGCACCACCTTAGTGTCGAGCACGGTTCGATTGCCCGCGTTGCCGAAAAATGCGGGCTGGAGCGCACGCATCTGTACCGCAAGCTGAAAACGCTGGGGATACCGACGGGACGCCGCGAGGAGTAGCAGCACGATGTAAGGCTGCTGCGCTGTAGTGGCAGCGCGCGCCCCGTCCTGATCCGCCGCAGCTGGATGAAGAAAGTGATCCGGCTGCCTTTGAAGGGAAGGTCCATGACTGCGAACGTCGACGTGATCGTGAGGGAGGTCGGGCTGCGCGACGGGCTCCAGCTCGTTCAAGGTCGTGCAGGCCGAGACCGGTTCGTTGCCCGTGGTGGCGCATTTCACGATACCCGCGGCACCGGCATGGCCAACGTCGCCGCCACGCTCGATTGCGGCGTCCGCCTGTTCGACGCCTCGCTCGCCGGTTTGGGCGGTTGCCCGTTTGCGCCGGGGGCAAGCGGCAACATCGTCATGGAAGACCTGTGTTTCATGCTCGACTCCATGGGACTGCGCACCGGGGTCGATCTCGAGCGGTTGATCGCGGTGCGCGAGCTTCTCGCAAGCAATCTTTCAGGAAGCGAGTTGCACGGCGCCGTTGCGCGTGCCGGTTTGCCGAAAAACTATGTACCGGCCGCTACCCGGGTTTGATCGGCCTCAACGGCATGCTATTGGCGCCCGAGTGGGGTTTCGCGCATGCACAATGCGCGCAAGGCCACTGTCCGGTTCAGCGATCGTAAGCGAGTACCGGGGCAAGCCAGCGCTCGGTGATATCGATCGTGAGTCCCTTGCGCCGCGCGTAGTCCTCGGCCTGGTCCTCGGCGATCTTGCCGATGGCGAAGTACTGCGCCTGCGGATGCGATAGGTAGAAGCCGCTCACGCTTGAAGCCGGAAGCATGGCGAAGGATCCGGTGAGCGACATGCCGATTTCCGGAGCGCTGAGAAGATCGAACAGCGGGCCCTTCTCGGTGTGGTCCGGGCAGGCGGGATAGCCCGGCGCGGGGCGGATACCGCGGTACTTTTCCGCGACCAGGTCTTCGATGGCCAGGCGCTCGGCGGCGGCGTAGCCCCAGAATTCTCGCCGCACGCGCGCATGCATCGCTTCGGCGAACGCTTCCGCAAGGCGGTCGGCGAGCGCCTTGAGCATGATGGCGCGGTAATCGTCGTGCTTCGCCTCCAGTTCGTGCACCCGCTCGTCGAGGCCGATGCCGGTGGTGACAGCAAAGGCACCGATGTAATCGCGCACGCCGGAGTCCCTGGGTGCAACGAAATCGGCGAGACAGAAGTTCGGGCGATCCGCCGGTTTCTCGGTCTGCTGGCGCAGGTTGTGCCAGACCATGGCTGGTGTGCCGCCAGAAGTCCGGCGCGAGTCATCGGTGTAGATCTCGATGTCGTCGCCCACCGAGGCCGCCGGCAACAGTGCGATCACGCCGTTGGCCGTGAGCCATTTTTCCGCGATCAACCGATCGAGCATCTCGCGGGCATCGGCGAGCAGGCTGCGCGCCACTTTTCCTACCTCCGCGTCTTCCAGAATCTTGGGGTACGAGCCGGCCAGGTCCCAAGTCTGGAAGAACGGCGACCAGTCGATGTGGCGGGCGATCTGGGCAAGGTCGTAGCTGCTGAATAGCTTGCGTCCGAGGAGCCTAGGCGCCGGCGGAACGTATGCGTTCCAGTCGGTTCGGAAGGCGCTGGCGCGCGCGCGTGGGAGCGGCACAAGCGCCTGGCCCTTCTTCCCCTGGTGTTGGATGCGGACCCGCTCATAGTCGGCGCGCACCGAGTTCGCATACGCGTCGCGCGCTTCGGCCGACAGCAGGCTCTGGCACACGCCTACCGCGCGGGAGGCATCAGGCACGTAGACCGTAACCCCCGAGTAGTTGGGCGCGATTTTAACCGCAGTGTGCACGCGCGAGGTGGTGGCCCCGCCGATCAGCAGCGGGATGGTAAAACCTTCGCGCTGCATCTCGCGCGCGACGTGGGCCATTTCCTCCAGCGACGGCGTGATGAGTCCCGAGAGGCCGATGACGTCGGCGTTCTCCCGGCGCGCGACTTCCAGTATTCTCTGCGCCGGCACCATGACGCCGAGGTTGATCACCTCGTAGTTGTTGCACTGGAGCACCACGCCGACGATGTTCTTGCCGATGTCGTGCACGTCGCCCTTCACCGTGGCGACCACCATTTTGCCGCGCGGCCGCAGATCGCCCGATCTGGCTTTCTCGGCTTCAATGTAGGGCACCAGATGCGCCACCGCCTGTTTCATCACGCGGGCGGACTTCACCACCTGGGGCAGGAACATTTTGCCCGCGCCGAACAGGTCGCCGACGATGTTCATGCCTTTCATGAGCGGCCCTTCGATCACTTGGATCGGGTGTTCGGCGATGAGCCGCGCCTCCTCGGTGTCCTCGACCACCCAGGTGGCGATGCCCTGCACCAGCGCGTGCGCGAGGCGCGCTTCCACCGGCCCTTTACGCCACGTCAGGTCCTCGACGCGCTCGCGTCCCGCCCCTTTCACCGTGGTGGCCAATTCGACCAGGCGTTCGCCCGCGTCCGGGCGACGGTTCATCACCACGTCCTCGACCCGCTCGCGCAACTCGTGCGGGATCTCCGCATAGACGCCCAATTGCCCGGCATTGACGATGCCCATGGACAGGCCGGCGCGGATGGCGTGATAGAGGAACACCGTATGAATCGCCTCGCGCACCGCGTCGTTGCCGCGAAACGAGAAGGAGATGTTCGATACGCCGCCCGACACCCTGGTGTGGGGCAGATTGGCTCGGATCCAGCGCGTTGCCTCGATGAAGTCGCGCCCGAAGTTGGCGTGTTCTTCAATCCCGGTTGCGATGGCGAAGATGTTGGGGTCGAAGATGATGTCCTCGGGAGGAAATCCCACCTGCTCGGTGAGAATGCGGTGGCAGCTACGGCAGATCTCGATGCGCCGCTCCAGCGTGTCGGCCTGCCCGCGATCGTCGAACGCCATGACGATCACTGCCGCGCCGTAACGACGCGCCAGCTTCGCCTGGCGCACGAATTCCTCCTCGCCTTCCTTGAGCGAGATCGAGTTCACGACGCACCTGCCCTGCACGCATTTCAGGCCTGCCTCGATCACCGACCACTTCGAGGAATCAATCATGACCGGTACGCGTGAGATGTCGGGCTCGGCGGCGACCAGGTTGAGGAACCGCACCATGGCCGCCTGCGAGTCGAGCATCGCTTCATCCATGTTGATGTCGATCATCTGCGCGCCGTTTTCGACCTGCTGGCGCGCCACCGACAGGGCCGCCGAGTAGTCCCCGGCGAGGATCAGCCGCGCGAAAGCCTTGGAGCCGGTGACGTTGGTGCGCTCGCCGACGTTGACGAAGAGCGAGCCATCCCCGACATTGAGTGGTTCCAGTCCGGACAGGCGAAGCTTCCTTTCCAGGTGGGGAACCCGCCGCGGCGCGACATGCGCGATGGCTTCCGCGATCGCGCGGATGTGTTCAGGCGTGGTTCCACAGCATCCGCCAACGATGTTTACGAAGCCCGAAACCGCGAAGTCGCGCATCAGCGCGGCGGTGTGATCCGGGGTCTCGTCATAACCGGTATCCGACAGTGGGTTGGGAAGCCCCGCGTTGGGATGCGCGCTCACGAACACGTCGGCCACGCCCGACAATTCCTCCACGTAGGGGCGCATCAACTTTGCGCCCAGCGCGCAGTTGAGGCCGACCGATAGTGGCCGCGCATGGCGCACCGAGTTCCAGAATGCCTCGGTGATCTGCCCGGTGAGCGTGCGCCCCGAGGCGTCGGTGATGGTGCCGGAAATCATCACCGGAAGGCGCTGGCCGCGCTCCTCGAAAAGCGTTTCCAGGGCAAAGATCGCCGCCTTCGCATTCAGCGTGTCGAAAACCGTCTCGACAAGGAACAGGTCCACGCCGCCATCGACAAGGCCGCGCGCGCCATCCGCGTAGGCGGCGACCAGTGCATCGAAGCTGATGTTGCGGAATCCCGGATCATTGACGTCGGGCGAGATTGAGGCGGTCTTGCCCGTGGGCCCCAGCACGCCTGCTACGAAGCGCGGCCGCTCGGTCTTGCGCCGCGAGCAATCGTCGGCGGCTTCGCGGGCGAGGCGCGCGGCGGTGGCGTTCAGCTCGTAGGCGAGATGCGCGAGGCCATAATCGCCCTGGGACAGGGCGTTCGAGTTGAAGGTATTGGTTTCGACGATGTCCGCCCCCGCCGCAAGGTACCGGGCGTGGATGTCGCGGATGATGTCCGGCTGCGTCAGCGTCAGCAGATCGTTATTGCCCTTCAGGTCATGCTGGGAGTCGGCGAAGCGTGTACCACGGAAGTCCGCCTCCGAAAGCTTGTGGTCCTGGATCATGGTCCCCATGGCGCCGTCCAGCATCAGGATGCGGCGCGCCAGGAGGGCACGGAGTTCGGGCGTGCGGTCAGGTCTCATATGGCACAAAAAACCCGTTTAGCCTATGCGAGCCAAACGGGTTGCCTCGCTTTAGCCGTATTTGTTTTGCATCCGGCTGTCGGCCGGCGGCGCCCGCAAGCTGATGATTCAAATCGGCGCGAATCGCAAAGGCTACGCGGGCGGTCAACGCTTGTCAACGTGGAGGGTCACGCGGTTCCGCCGGGCACGAAGAAATGCCGGGGCTATAATCACGGCTTTCCCCGGTACGGGCAGCAGCGATGAAGCACCTCGATCCGAAGCAAGCCCACGAATTCCTGAAAAAGAACCCCGACGCAGTGTTCGTCGACTGCAGGAGCGAGATCGAGTACCTGTTTGTCGGTCATCCGGTGGGCGCGCTCTCCGTGCCGTGGAACGATGGCCCCGATTGGGACGTGAACCCGCATTTTGTCGCACACGTGAAAATAGCCGCAAGCATCGACCGTCCCATCGTGCTCATCTGCCGCTCGGGCAATCGCACTCTGGACGCGGCGGCAGCCCTGGAAAAGGCCGGCTTCACTCAGATTTACAACGTTCTGCACGGCTTCGAGGGTGAACTGGACGAGTCTCACCACCGCAATTCCGTGACCGGCTGGCGGTTCGACGGACTGCCCTGGGAGCAGACTTGAACGCCCCGGCCTGTGCAGGGCCGGCAACGCGCCGCGTGACGTTCGAATTTCAGCGGCGGTTTCATATTGACCGAAACGGCCTGGAATCTCGGGGAGGACGAGGCGATGTATACCCTCGCTTGCAGTGAACTCTCAGCCGGGGCCGCAGCGGACATTGCGGTTCGCGGCCACCTCTAGGAACCGTTCGAGGAATGAATCCTCCTCTCTAAATTATCGGAACCGCAATCCAATTCAGCCGCGAACAGCGTCGTCGCGTTGCGCGATGATCGCAGTGCAGAACCGTGGAAGCGCCAACGCGTCTCGACGCGCTGATGTGTCGGCGGATTCTAGGCTTCCCGACCGAGCTCCGCCACCAGCAGTTCGCGCAGCCTGAAGCGCTGGATCTTGCCGGTCGGCGTGCGTGGGAGCTCGCCAACCTCCCGGACCCACTTCGGCCGGCTGTACTGCGGCAGCTTTTCGTCGCATCTGGCCTGTGCAATGGCCCTGCCGTCTCCAGGTTGTGCCGCCACCACAAACAGCGCCAGCCGGTCGAAGCCATCCCGGTCGGGCACGACGACACACGCGGCCTCGCGCAGCCGCCGGTCGGCGAGCACCGCCTCCTCGACTTCCCCGGGCTTGACCCACTGTCCGGCAATGCGCAGCAATTCGTCTGCGCGTCCCTGATGGTAAAAAAAACCTTCGGCGTCGCGAACGAACAGGTCGCCGGTGCAAAACCAGCCGTCGCGGAACGCCTTCGCCGTCGCCTCGGGGTTGTGGTACCCGAGTGCAAGCGACGGGTGCGCGATCCACATGACGCCCGGCTCACCGGTGCCGACCTCCCGGTCCTCCTTGTCCAGAAGCCGTGCCTGTACTCCGCCGAGCAGCAAGCCCGTGGCGCCGAGTCGCTGCCTGCCCGGAAAACAGGACAGCGTGTTGACAAAGGATTCAGACATCCCGTAGCAGGAATGAATCTCCTTGCCGACTGCTTCGCGCCATGCAAGCGAAATGGCATCGGGGAGCCTTTCTCCCGCGGAGTAGAAGTACGCGACGCTTTTTAAGGGCGCGAGGTGCGCAGCGCCGAGGTTGAGCAGCCGGCGGTAAAACGTCGGCACGCTGAACACGACGTTTGGCCGATGACGCTCAATTTGTTCAACCACCTGTTCAGGCTCGGGCCAGCTCTCAATGAGAATGGTCGTCGCGCCGATGTTGATTGGGCCGAGGAAGGCGTTGTCCAGGGAGTAGGTAAAGAACAGCTTGGAGGTACCGAGAACCACGGTGTTCTCATCCGCGCCGATGACCTCGCGCAACAATTTTCCCCCTTGGGCGCAGTTGCCGTGGCTGTGAATGATCGCCTTTGGACGCCCGGTGGTCCCGGATGAAAGCAGCCAGAACGCCGGATCGTCGCGCAACGTGGGTGCCGCGGCGAAATTGCCGGAAGCAGCGACCACGAGCCGGTCAAAGGATTCGCCCTGCCCGCTTACGCCGAGGATACGCGTACCCGTGCCTGCGGCCGCCTTCGTGACCATGGACACGTGCTCACGGTCCGATACCACCAACTGCAGCTCAGCGCTGGCCAGGATGAAGCCGTAATCGCTCGCCGGGAGCCTCGGGTTGAGCGGTATCGCGACGGCGCCCGCCTTGACCAGTCCGAGAAATGCCGCGCAGTAGAGCGGGGAGTCCATCACCATCAGCCCTACACGCGCGCCCCGAACGATCCCCAGGCCGGTGAAAGCGTTGGCCGCGCGGTCTACCAGCTTCGCGAACTCGCCGTAACTCATCGTCTTGTCGGAATAGATGAGCGCGGTCTTGTCCTTCAGGCGATCTGCCTGAGCGAGGATGATTTCGGCGGCGTTGAAGGTGTCAGGCACGGGCGTCCACGCGAAAGGTGATTATTCTCTCACGACTGCAGAGGTTCGCATCAGTGCCGGGCCACGCGGGGGAAAATTGCGCCCAAGCTGCCGTCACGTCACGTGCAGCCGTTTCGGATCGGGTTTTTGTGATCTTGCGCTGATCCCGGGCGCGGTGGAATCGGTATAGTTGCGGCAATTCGTAAAGCGCTGCGAGCGCGGCTAGGCTCAGGGGAAAAATTATGCAAGACATATCGGCACTTGGGGCATTCTTCAGGCCAAAAAGCGTCGCGGTGGTCGGGGCATCTTCCGACCCCAAGAAACCCGGAAATTCCGCCTTGAGAAACATGATTTCCATGGGCTACAAAGGAAAAATATTTCCGGTCAATCCGCGCGAGCAGACAATTCTCGGGCTGCCGTGCTACAGGAACGTGCTCGACATTCCGGAGCCGGTGGAACTCTGCGTTCTCCTCGTATCCGCGGAGCTGACCCTGCAGGTTGCGAGAGAACTGACCCAAAGAAGGGGGCGGTTCAATGACGTCTCGGCAGTCGTCTGCATGTCGGCCGGTTTTGGCGAACTCAACACCAGCGAGGCAGGGCAACGCGAGCGCGATCTGGTTCAAACGCTGAAGTCTGCATCGATAAGGCTCGTCGGCCCGAACTGCCTCGGGGTCATGGACACCGTGAGCGGGTTCAACACGAACTTCGACATAGGAACCTATCCGCGCGGCGGAATCAGCGTGCTCACGCAAAGCGGGGCGTTCGGAAATTCGTTCCTTTTCGGGTCAGGGACGACCGGATTGGTCGGGCTGAACAAGTTCGTTTCAATAGGCAACATGGCGGACGTCCAGATGGCCGAATTGCTCATGTTCCTGAAGGCGGATGACTCGACCCGGGTCATCGGGATTTATCTGGAGGGTCTTGCCGACCCAAGGGAATTTTTTCACGCGGCGCGTGAAGTCGCTGCCGTCAAGCCCATCGTGATTTTCAAGAGCGGCAGGAGCGAAATGGGTTCGACTGCGGCGCTGTCTCATACAGGATCGGTCGCGGGCGCCGATGCAATCTACGACGGGGCGTGCAGGCAGGCTTCGCTCGTACGGGCCAAAAGCGTGTCGGAGTTCTACGATACGTTGAGAGCATTCGCGAAGCAGCCCGTTCCAGCAGGGAATCGCGTCTGCGTGCTTACGCACATGGGAGGCCCGGGAACGATCTGTATCGATGAGATCTCGACGCTGCCGGGTTTGAAGATGGCGGCGTTCTCGCCCGAGACCCACGGCGCCCTGAAGAGCATTCTGTCTCCTGCCGCCAACGTGGGCCACCCGCCGGGGTATATCGACCTCACGGCCGCTCATTACGAGAATCTTCATAACCAGGTTCTCGTGCTTCTGTTCCACGACAAGAATGTCGACGCGGTCATCCAGATACTGGCTCCGAGCGCGTTCCTGGACCAGAAGATGCTGGCCGGGGAGATCGCGAGCGCCTACGAATCCCAGACAGGCGCCAAGAAACCGCTCCTGAATGTCGTGACATTCGGAGATTTCGCGGATGAACTGCGGCGACGGCTGGAGGATGCAAGCCTGCCGACCTTCGATTATCCGGACATGGTCGCCAGAGTTGCGGGAAACCTGTCAGCGTATGCCGCGAATCGCCGTGCGGCAGCGGCGCGGGCGCAGGAGGGGGTGGTTGCGAAGGGCGAAGCCCGAGGGACCGTCGGACCGGCCGCGGAACTGATCGCCTCCGCATCGAGACAGGGACGCATCAGCCTTCTCGAGCCCGAAGCCTACGAGGTGTGCCGGCAATACGGGATACAGGTGCCGTCCTTCAGACTCGTGGATTCCGTTGAAAGCGCCCTGGGCGCCGTGAGGGAAATCGGATACCCGGTCGTGCTTAAGGTCGTGTCTGCCGAAATCCTGCACAAGACAGATATTGGAGGCGTGATGCTCGGGGTCAACTCCGACAGTGTCCTCGAACAATCGTACGCGAAGCTCCTCGAGAACGTCGGGAAAGCGGCACCGCAAATCCAGAACCCGGGCGTCCTGGTCCAGAAGATGATGCCGACGGCAACGGAACTTGTGTTGGGCGGCATAAGGGACAAGTTATTCGGCCCGTGCATCATGTTCGGTCTCGGCGGAATCTACGTCGAGGTGCTCAAGCGCGTGGGTTTCCGGCTCGCACCGCTGGAGCATGAAGAAGCCACGGATCTGATTCATGAGACGCTGCCCTCGTCCCTCATTGCCGGCGCGCGGGGCAGGAAGAAGATGAACGTCGACTCGATTGCAGACGCCCTGGTTTCGCTCGGCCGACTGTTCGATGAACAGCCGCAGGTTGAACAGGTGGACCTGAACCCGTGCCTTCCGACCGATGACGGTTGCTTGGCCGTTGATGCAAGGATCATCATCTCAAAGCAGACGGGTCCCGCTTGAGGAAATCGCGTTTCCCCCTGCCCTCTGCGGAATCCCGCCCACTCGATCGCGTGGGTGCACCACGAACGTGCGAATCGGCGCACGCCGGCTCTGGCACGGCCGCGTGTTCGGTATTTTCCAATAGTGTAGCGAGGCTGGCGCTGACACAATTACGAAGCTCTTCGCCTTTGGCCGATCAAGTTCATGTTACCTTTTGCTCTTGAATAGATGGATTGGAGGGGACCGCCATGATCCGAACGCAGTGGATTGCGCTGTTTTTTGCCCTCGTGACGATGGGAGCGCCGGCGCCGGCACAAGCGCAGAACTGGCCGGTCAAGCCGGTCAGGTTCGTGGTGCCTTTTGCGCCCGGTGCCCTCACCGACGTGGTTGCCCGGCTGGTCGCCGACAAGCTCAGCCCCCGTCTAGGCCAAACGGTGATTGTCGAGAACAAGCCCGGCGCCGGCGGCGATGTCGGGGCCGCTCTGGTCGCCAAGTCGCCGGCCGATGGCTATACCGTGCTGGTCGCCAACCATCCGGGATTTACGACCGCGCCGGCGCTCTCCAAGGATCCCGGCTTCGACCCGGTGCGCGATTTCGCGCCGATCGCCGGTGTGGTGAGATTTTCCATGCTGCTCGCCGTGCATCCCTCGGTGCCGGTGAATACCTTGCCGGAGTTCGTCGCCTACGCCAAGGCGCGACCGGGCCAGCTCAACTTCGCCTCGCCCGGTGTCGGCATGCCGCACAACCTTGCCATGGAGATGTTCAAGCAGACGGCCGGCGTGAATCTGGTGCACGTGCTTTATAAAGGCGGCGCGATGGCGACGCAGGATCTGGTCGGCGGCCGGGTGCAGGCCATGTTCGGAAGCTGGGTCATCTTCGGCCCGCATGTGCAGAGCGGCAGGCTCAGGGCGATCGGCGTCTCGAGCGCCGCGCGCTTGGCCCAGGCGCCGGAGGTGCGTTCCATTGCCGAGCAGGGCTATCCGGGCTTCGACGTGTGGTCCTGGACCGGTCTCCTGGCGCCGGCCGGGACGCCCCCCGAGGCGATTGCACGGCTTACCGAGGCGACGCAGGCTGTCCTCGCGACACCCGAGATCAAGGAGCGAATTCTCGCGCTTGGCTTGGATTCGGTGCCGATTATTTCCTCCGCGGCATTTGGAGAGCAGATCAAGGCCGATGTCGCCAAATGGGCCAAGATTATCCGCGACGCCAACATCAAGACGGAGTAGCAGATCGATGAAAAATCAACTGGACGGCGGCGAAGCAGTCCTGCAGGCGTTTCGCAGCTTGGGGATCGACTACATCATGTCCTCGCCCGGGTCCGAATGGGGATCGGTGTGGGAGGCGCTCGCCCGCCAGAAGGTCACCGGCACCAAAGGGCCGACCTACCTGAGTTGTTGGCACGAGACGCTCGCAACCGGGATGGCGATAGGCTATACGATGGCCACCGGGCGGATGCAGGCGGTGATGCTGCACGCCGGGGTCGGGTTGCTGCAGGGCGCGATGGGCATATATGCAGCGCAGATCCAGAACGTGCCGATGATCGTCCTGTCGGGGGAGTCGCTGACCTACGGTGAGCAAGCCGGGTTTGATCCCGGCCTGCAGTGGTACCAGAACCTTTCGGTGGTTGGAGGCCCGCAGCGGCTGGCCGAGCCCTACGTCAAGTGGGCGAGCCAGGCGCCGAGCATCGACACGCTGTACCTGACGGTGGTGCGCGCCGGCCAGATGGCGCAGCGCACCCCTATGGGGCCGGTGTATGTCAACGTGCCGATCGAGACCATGCTGCAACCGTGGAACCGGCCGGCGCGGCTGGACAAGGTGCCGCGAGCGACGGCGCCGCGGGCGCCGGTCCCAGACATCGAGCGAGTCGCTGAGCTGCTGATCGGAGCCAAGAATCCCGTGATCACTACCGAGGCCGCAGGCCGCCAGCCGGAAGCCTACGCTGCCCTGCGCGCGCTCGCCGAGTCGCTGGCAATTCCGGTGATCGAGACCCCATCCTCGATTTTCTCCAGCTTCTCCAAGGACCACCCGCTGCACCAGGGCCCTAGCTTCGAGCCGTTCTTCGAGGCCGCGGACGTGATTCTCGTGGTGCGCAGCCGCGCGCCATGGTATCCGCCGACCAAGCGGCCGCCGAACGCCACCATCGTCGTCATCGACGAGAACCCCTATCGCGTGCACATGGTCTATCAGAACCTGCATGCCGACGCGCTGCTCGAAGGCGACGTGACGTTTACACTTGAGACGCTCTGTGCGGCAGTCCATGCGGCACGGGTCGATCCAGCGCCGATCGAGGATCGCCGCGCGCGCCATGCGGCTGCCCACGAGAAGCTCGACCAGGCGCGGCTCGCCGCCGTCGCAGCGGCGAAGAAGACGCATCCGGTCGATCCCGCGTGGCTGTGTGCCGCATTGGGCGAGGAACTGCCGGCTGACACATGTTACGTCGACGAGACGGTCACGCATCGGGGCATCGTCGAAACCCATCTGCGCAACGACGGGCCGGGCAGCTTTCTCAAAGTGCGCGGCGGGCTCGGGCAGGGGCTCGGCCATGCTATCGGCGCCAAGCTCGCGATCCCCGGGCGCACGGTGGTGTCGCTGATGGGAGACGGCTCATTGCTCTACAACCCGGTGACGCAGAGCCTGGGCTACGCCGCGGAGGCGAACCTGCCCATTCTTATCGTCGTCTTCAACAACGGGGAATACCGGGCGATGCGGAAGAACCACCTCGACTACTACCCGGACGGCGTCGCCAAGCAGAACAGCATCTATTATGGCGCGACGCTGAACGGGCCCGATTACGCAGCGCTCGGACAGCCATTCGGTTGCTGGGGTCGGAAGGTGGAGGACCCGAACGGGCTCGTCCCCGCGATCCGCGAGGCACATGCCGCGACCAAGGACGGCAGGACTGCGATCCTCAACGTCGTGACCAATCGCTGATCGAAGGTCGCCTGGGCCGCGGTGCGCGGACACGGGCCCGGCGCACCGGACGCTCGGCACGCCCGCGTCCCCCGTCAGTCCTGGTCCCAGCGTGCTACATTACCGTGCGATAGGATCACCACAAATAATATTGGGATCAAACGAATGGCGCAGCGCGACCGCCCGGGAGACGGGCTCGACCACGGCATTCTTCCGGATCTGATCGGTTATCAACTGCGGCTGGCCCAACTGGCCGTTTTTCGCGACTTCGAGCGTACCGTTGGCGACTTGGGCGTCTCGCCGGGGCGTGTAGGCGTGCTGGTGCTGGTCAATGGCAACCCGGGCATCACCCAGTCGCGGCTCGCCGAGGCGGTGGGTCTGGATCGCTCGACCCTGGTGCCGGTCCTGGACGACCTCGAGCGCCGCGGCTTTGTCGAGCGACGCCGCGGCATGGACCGGCGCACCAACGGCTTGTGGCTTACGCCGTCCGGCAAGCGCCTGCTGGGGCGCGTCAGGCGCCGCATCGCGGCGCATGAACATCGCATGGTCTCCGGCATGTCCGAAAAGGAACGCGATCAACTGGTCGCGCTGCTGGCAAGGCTGCGATCGCCTTCGTGAGCGGTGTGCCGGCGCGGCGGGCAGCGACGTTTCGCAGTCGGCGTCCGTAAGCGCCTGCGCCGGGGCACGCTCGGCGGCACCACAAAAAAACGGGCGCCGCGGCGCCCGTTATCCAACGTGAGGCCCGGAAAGGCCCCGCCCGATTCGATGAGCTACATGTCGTAGGCCGACTCCCCGTGGGAGTTAATATCCAGCCCCTGGCGCTCTTCCTCTTCGCTGACCCGCAGGCCGACGAGCAGATCGGCGATCTTGTAGGAGATGAACGCCACCACGCCGGTCCAGATGAACACCAGCCCCACAGCTTTGAATTGAATCCAGAGCTGTTCGCCGATGCTCGAATAACCGGTCTTCATGGTGACCCAGTCGGTGACGAAGCCCGGCCCGCCCAAACTGGGCGAGTTGAACACGCCGGTCAACAATGCGCCGAGTATCCCGCCGACCGCGTGAACGCCGAACACGTCTAGCGCATCGTCCGCGCCCAGGATCTTCTTCAGGCCGGATACGCCCCACAGGCAGATTGCGCCCGCGAGCAGCCCGATTACGAATGCGCCGGGAATGCCGACGTTGCCTGCGGCGGGCGTGATCGCGACCAGGCCCGCTACGGCGCCCGAGGCCGCACCCAGCATGGACGGCTTGCCCTTGAGCACCCATTCCAGGAAGGTCCAGGACAGCACCGCACACGCCGTGGCAAGGAAGGTGTTCATGAATGCGAGCGCCGCCGTGCCGTTCGCCTCAAGGGCGGAACCCGCATTGAACCCGAACCAGCCGACCCAAAGCAAAGCGGCGCCGATCATGGTCATGGTGAGGCTGTGCGGCTTCAGGGCTTCCTTGCCGAAGCCGACGCGCTTGCCGAGCAGGTATGCACCCACAAGCCCCGCGACGCCGGCGTTGATGTGCACCACGGTGCCGCCCGCGAAGTCGAGTGCGCCCCACTGCCAGATCAAACCCGCTTTGGCGGTGACCGCGTCCACGGTTTTCGGATCGACAAACGCATCCGGACCGGGGAAGAACCAGACCATGTGCGCGACGGGCACGTAGCTGAACGTGAACCACAACACCATGAAAATCAGGACTGCGGAGAACTTCATGCGCTCGGCGACGGAACCCAGTATCAGGGCGCAGGTGATCGCGGCAAAGGTCGCCTGAAAGGCCACGAAGACAAGTTCCGGAATCGGCGTGTTCTTGCTGAAAGTCGCCGCCATCGCAAACTCGCCCTTGCCCGGGTCGAACGTGCCATTGAGGAACAGCCGGTCCAAGCCGCCATAGATCGAATTGCCCTCCGTGAAAGCCAGGCTGTAGCCATAGATGCTCCACAGCACGGTTATCAGCGAGAAGGTCACGAACACCTGCATCAGCACCGAGAGCATGTTCTTGCTGCGCACCAGCCCCCCGTAGAACAAGGCGAGGGCCGGAACGCTCATCATGAGCACCAATGCCGTGGAGGTCAGCATCCACGCGATATCACCCTTGTTCGGCGTCGGAGCCGGTGTGGCCGCGGCACTCGGTGCAGCGGCCGTAACAGGTGCAGCAGCAGCTCCGGTCGGTGCAGTCGCAGGTTTGGCGTCGCCAGCCTTCGCCGCCTCCGCAGCGGGCTGAGCAGCTTTGTCCTGTGCCAGCGTGGCGCCCGTTAGAGCGAACGCGCCGAACAGGACCAGCAGTGCGAACAGTTTTCTCATCGCTGGCCTCCTTAGACGGCGTTCGAACCGGTCTCGCCGGTTCGAATGCGCACGACTTGTTGCAGATCGAAGACAAAAATCTTGCCGTCACCGATCTTGCCGGTATTGGCAGATTTCTCGATCGCTTCGATTACCTGGTCAAGGACCTCGTCCTTGATTGCGGCCTCTATCTTGACCTTGGGCAGAAAATCGACGACGTATTCGGCCCCCCGGTAAAGCTCGGTGTGGCCTTTCTGGCGCCCGAATCCCTTCACCTCGGTGACCGTGATCCCCGAGACGCCGACAGCCGACAGGGCTTCGCGCACCTCGTCGAGCTTGAACGGCTTGATAATGGCGGTAACTAATTTCATACGGTCTCCTTGTAAGGAAGCGACAGCGGGACGGGAATGCGCCTCGCCGCGCGCGATGTTCTAGAACGTCTTGCCGAGCGACAGAACGAGAGTCGCTCCGCGCGGGTCGATGAATTTCCCACCGTTCGCCTGCGCCCCGTTCATGGCACGCCAGAGTTCGGTGTTGGCATTCGTGGCGACGACGGCGGCACCGAGGAGGAAGCCGCGATACTCTTTGGTCAGGCCGATCTTGTAGTCGGTGTAGGAAAGCTTGCCGTAATTTTTGATACTCTGATGGCCGAGGTGCAGAGCCAGCGTCAGCTTGTCTCCCAGATCGAGGTTGTAGGTCAGGTCGAGGTAGCCCGACCCCTTGGAGTCGCCCGGATTCGCCGAGAAGCAGTTGCTCGTGGCTGCACCGCCGCTGTCCAGGCCGCACAGCCCGCCCATCGTCGCCGTCTTCATGCCGAAGAAATCCGAAAGCGTGTGCGAGTACTTCGCCGTGAAACTGCCGTAGCTCAGCGCGCCGTAGAGCTCGGTGTTGTTGTACTTGTCCTGTCCCGGGGTGTTGAACTTCGCTCCCGGATACCAGTAGTAGAGCAGTCCGATGTCGGCGCTGGTGTCCTTTGCGACCTCGAACTTGTAGCCGCCGTAAAAATCCCATTCCAGGCCCGCGCCGTTCGCATACACGTTGTTGCTCACGTTCGAGGCCCAAGTCCCGAGGTACACGCCGCTGGAATGCGCATAATCGAAACCGGCCTGGACCGCTGGCAATTTGAATGTCTGCGAAATGCCGCGGAACCGGTAATCGCTGACGAGCGTGGCATTGCCCGTGAACGTGTGTTCGGGTGTTGGCGCCGCAGCCGGAGCCGTCTGCGCGATGGCGACGGCCGGAAGCGCAAACGCAGCCGATATTGCAGATGCTAGAAGCAGCTTTTTCATGGTGATACCTTTCTTGGTTGAGAAAACGGGCGAGTTCCTTACTGCACAGGATGTGCCAGATTTGTTTGCTTTAATAATCAGTAAGTTGAAAAACAAGACTGATCGCGGTCGAGCAGGACCGCCCCAGTGTGGTGCGCTGTCCTGGGCTTCTTGCACCGTGTCCGTGCTGAGCTGGGTCACAATGCAGCCCGGGAGTCACCGACCTTTCCTGTGATAGACTGCCGCTCCGAGGTACTTTCATGCCCCAGAATCGCATTTTCGATGACATCAGCGCCCGCATAAGCGATGTCCTCGCCAAGAGTCCGGCCAAGGACATCGAGAAGAATCTGCGCGGAATGCTCTCCAGCGCTTTTTCCCGGCTCGACCTGGTGACGCGCGAGGAATTTGATGTGCAGGCGAAAGTTCTTGCGCGCGCGCGCGAGAAACTCGTCGCGATCGAAGCGCGCGTTTCCGAACTCGAAAAGAAGCTCGAGTCCCAGGACTGATTCCGGACGCCTTCCTGCGTCAACGCCCGTCGCCAGGCGCGCGTTGGTCGTTTCATCCTTCGTCCCGATGACATCGTCGTCGGCACATGTCCCTCGCAGTTTTGCACAGCCGTGCTCTGGCCGGCATGGACGCTCCGCCCGTCACGGTCGAAGTCCATCTGGCCAACGGATTACCCTCCTTTACCATCGTCGGGCTGCCCGAAACGGAAGTGAAGGAAAGTCGCGACCGCGTGCGTGCGGCCCTGGCCAACTGCCGTTTCGAGTTTCCCGCGCGGCGGGTGACGGTCAACCTTGCGCCGGCGGAACTGCCCAAGGAAGGAGGGCGATTCGACCTCCCAATCGCGCTGGGCATTCTGGCTGCCTCGGGCCAGGTTCCGTCGGAGGGCTTGGACGGTTATGAGTTCGCGGGAGAGCTATCGCTCTCCGGGGAGCTGCGACCGGTGCGCGGGGCACTGTCTATGACACTGGGGTCGTCCCGATCCGGCCGCGTCTTCGTGCTCCCCCGGGAAAGCGCCGTCGAGGGCGGCCTCGCCGCCGATGCGCGGATCCTGGCCGCTGGATCGCTGCTCGAAGTGTGCGCCCACTTGGCGGGAGACGGGCAGTTGCGAGCCCCAGCGCGATCGCCCTGCCCTGCGGCGGCCGACTACCCGGACCTCAACGAAGTCAAAGGGCAGGCGCACGTCAAGCGGGCGCTCGAAGTGGCGGCTGCCGGGCGCCATAGTGTGCTGATGATAGGGCCACCCGGTACGGGCAAATCAATGCTCGCCGCGCGGTTCCCTGGGCTCCTGCCCGACATGAGCGCTAGCGAAGCGCTCGAATCGGCCGCAATTCAGTCCCTGGGCAGCGCGGGGTTTCGGGTAGAGCACTGGAAGCGCAGACCCTATCGCGCTCCGCACCACTCGGCCTCGAGCGTCGCGTTGGTGGGTGGCGGCAGCAATCCCCGGCCGGGCGAGATTTCGCTTGCGCACAACGGCGTGCTTTTCCTTGACGAGCTCCCCGAATTCGGGCGCGGCGTGCTTGAGACGCTGCGCGAACCGCTGGAGTCCGGCCGCATTGCCATATCGCGGGCGGCGCGCCAGGCGGAATTTCCGGCGCGGTTCCAGCTCGTCGCCGCGATGAATCCCTGCAACTGCGGATATTTGGGGCACTACAACGGCCGCTGCCGCTGCACGCCGGATCAGATCGCGCGTTATCGGGCAAGACTCTCCGGGCCGTTGCTCGATCGCATCGACATTCGAATCGATGTACCTGCGGTGCCACCGGAGGACCTGCAACTGGTCGCGCGGAGCGAATCGAGCGCGACGGTACGGGGGCGTGTCGTGGAGGCACGCGATTGCGCGCTCCAGCGTCAAGGCAAGGCAAACGCAAGACTGACCACGCGCGACATCGACAAGTTCTGCACGCCGGACGAAGACGGCGCGTTCCTGCTTAGACAGGCGATCAGCCGACTCACGCTCTCAGCGCGTGCTTACCATCGAATACTCGCGGTTGCCCGCACGATCGCGGATCTTGCTGCTACGGAACGCATTACAGCGGCGCAGCTGGCCGAAGCGATCCAGTACCGAAGAGCGGGCTTGGCAAATCCCTAGCGCAACGTTCGCGAATCGCGGCAAGACCGGCGGTAGTAGCGTGATGGAGCGCCGGCACGTTTGATACCTCGACCCAGACGCAACCGACAAATTCTTGGTGATTCGTCCTTGGTGACGTCCGAGGCGTTCGCGCTGTCGGTGCGCCCTGCCGCAGGCCGGCGTCGAATGATGCCGGGTGGGAATTGCTTGTCTGACAAAGCGTGCAAAAAGATCTTGGCCTCGAATCATTCAATACGTGACGAGGCTGGGCAGGAAAGTGGCAATCTCCGGGAAGAATGTAATTATTATGGTCAGCAGGATGATCGCGTAGAGAAAAGGAAAGATTCCCTTGAAGATGAGATTCAGGGGTACGTCCGGAGCGATGCCCTTGATCACGAAGACGTTGACCCCGACGGGGGGCGTGATCACCCCCATTTCTCCGGTCAGGACGATGATGACTCCGAACCAGATCGGGTCGAAGCCGAGCTTCTGGACGATGGGATAGAAGATCGGGATGGTCACGACGATGAGGGCCATGGAATCCATGAAGAACCCGCCCAGGAAATAGATGAAGATGATGATGCCGATGATGACCATTCTGTGGACCGGAAGGTTTCCCACCCAGTCGGCTAGCTTGAACGGGAGGGTCGATACCGCCAGAAAATGGCCGAAAACGATGGCGCCGGCGATGATGAACAGAACCATGGCGCTGGTGAGAAGACCGTCTTTTCCCGTTTCCAAAAGGTTTTTCCAGGTCAGTTTCCGCCGGATTAGCCCGATCAGCAACGCGCCCCCGGCACCGATGGCGCCGGCCTGGGTGGGGCTGAACCATCCCAGGGCCAGCCCGCCTATGACCAGAAGGAAAAGAATCACCGCTTCGATGATTCCCTTGGTCGCCTTCACCTTTGCGGTCCATGTGCTGGAGGGTCCGGGAGGGCCCAGGGCGGGGTTCCGGGCGCACAGGATTGCAACCACTGCTACGAACATCAGGCTCAGGATGATTCCGGGAATGATCCCCGCCACGAAAAGCTTGCCGATGGATTCCTCGACCAGGATCCCGTAGACGATTAAAACGGTACTGGGTGGAATGAGTATGCCCAGAGTGCCGGCAGCGGCCACGGTGCCGGTGGCCAGCGTGTCGTCGTAGTGGTATTTCTTCATCTCCGGGAGAGCGATCTTCCCCATGGTGGCGGCCGTTGCCGCGGTGGAACCGCAGATGGCGGCAAACCCGGCACAGGCGAGCACCGTGGCGATGGTGAGACCGCCGCGCAGACTCCCGACCCATGTGTAGGTGGCCGAAAAAAGCCGCTTGCTTATGCCGGACGCGTGGGCGAAGGCTCCCATGAAGATGAACATGGGAATGACCGACAGAGGATAGGAAATGAAGGTTTCGAAGATGTCCTGCGACAGGATCGAGAGGGCCGGGTCGATGTCGGACAGATACGCAAAACCGACAAATCCGACCGATGTCATGGAAAAGGCAATCGGCACCTTGATCAGGAACAGAAAGAGGAGAACGAAGATGCCGACGAACCCGGCGGTCTCAGGACTCATCGCTCACCACTTTCAGCATCGAATGGAGCAATCGTTGTGCAAACACCAGGCACATGGGCACCATGGCCAGGGCGGCCGCGTAGGAAAAGGGGGCGACGGGGATCTGGATCGTGGGGGTCTGCTCCCCGCCGGTCTGGAGGTGATACCCATGGTCGAACAGGCGCCAGACGACGATCACGAACAGACACAGGCAGAGCAGGTGGACCACGCAGTCGACCGCGGCCCGCACGCGCCTCGGCAACAGCATCACGAAGAACTCGACCGAAACGTGCCTGTCCCGGATGAGTGTCATCGCGCCGGCGAAGGATATGGCGACGAGCTGCGCCAGCATCATCAGGTCCAGGGACCCCGGTACCGGGAGACGAAAGAGCTTGGCGCCCAGGACGTCGATGCAGGTCAGGGCAACCATGAACAGGACCGCGCCGAAGGCTACCGATGCGGCCCAGCCGCTGACGGTTTCATTGAATCTCTCGAATTTCTCCAGCATAGGCGATCTTCCGGATCTCTCGAACTGGGCGCATCGCACAGCCCTTCCGCCGCGAACCCGTCGCCGGGAAAGCCCCGGTGCCTATTCAAACAAAGTCAGCCCCTGCCGGACCAGCCACGCATCGGGCAGGGGCTGGTCCGCTGATATTACTTGACGTAGGCTTCGGGCCGAACCCCGAGAGGACCGGTGGGGGAAGCAATCTTGTACTCCATCTGCTTCCCGGTCCAGTACTTGATGCGCTCCTTCATATAGGCAATCCAGCCTTGGACCTCTGCCTCCTTGTGCCCTTTGGCCACCATCGCCTTGACGTAATCGGCCAGGACGGGTTCCACCGCCTTTTGCCATCTTGCTCCCTCTTGTTCGGAGAGCTCAAAATACTTCACCCCCTTCTCCTTGGCGAATTCTCGACCTTCCAGGTCGATTTCGTTCCACATCAACGCATATCGTTCCTGGAATTCCCCGCTCATGACGTCCACAAGCGATTTGAGATCCGCAGGCAGCCGGTCGTAGCTTTTCCTGTTCATGACCAGGAAGAAGGGAAACGAAGCGCCGATCTGCCAGCTTACGGTCACATTCTTCGCGACCTCTGCAAATCGAAAAGTCTTGAGGGTTTCATAAGGGCCCCAGACGGCCTCGTTGACACCTTTGGAAATGGACTCGTAGACTTCCATCATTGGGGTGGGTGTGGGGGTCCCGCCGAGCGCCTTGACGATATCTCCCGGAAGTCCGGGGGCCCGGATGGTCAAACCCTTCATGTCTTCCAGTTTTGCCACCGGTCTCTTGGAAATGATCATGCTGGGACCATTGGCGTGTATGGCGAGCACTTTCACGCCGCCGAATTCCTTCGGTTTGAATTTCTGGTAGAAGTCGAATCCCATGTGGGCGCCAACCCAGCCGGTGGGCACGCCCAGCGGCAGTCCGATCCCCTCGCTGACGGGCATCCGGCCGGGGGTGTAATAGACGTGGGAATAGCCGATATCGGCGATCCCCGTCTCAATCCCCTTGAACATCGCGGGCCCCGTGAGCAACGAACCCCCGGCAAAGTATTGGACCTTGATTCTTCCTTCGGAACGTCTCTCCAGTTCTTCTCCGAACTCTTGCGTGATTTTCGACTGCTTGGAGGGCGGTGGAAAGAAATTGGCTATTTTCAGGTTGATTACTTTTTCCGCTGCGTAGGCTCTGTCGACGGTTGCGGTCGAAAATAGTAACGCGGTACAGATGCCCGCAGTCGCAATGGCCAGGGTTCTTCGTTTCATGATCATCATCTCCTCTTCAATGGGACGGATGGAATATGCAATCTCCGCTTATGCCTCGTTTCGGCCGTGCGCGACTGCCCCGGGATCTGTGCCCGCGTTGGCGGCCGCGCATCCAGTCTTCGCCATGAATGGAACCGGTTGAGGACCGAGGTACATTTCGTCGGGCGCGTCCCCCACGAACACGCCACGCTCCCATATGGTACGTGTCGAAGGGCGATGCGGCAATCCGATCGCCTGGTTTCGCGGGGAATGAGACGGAAAAATCAATTCGGCCGCGCTGACTGGACGGTTCGCGCCCGGCCCCACCGCAGGCTCGGCTTCTGTTAAGGTGCGCCGGTGCCCAAGCCCATCAACCGTCCTTCCGGCATTCCACCGCTGATCAAGCGCAATACCGCGTTGTTTGCGCTTGCCCAGTCTTTCACTGGCGCGGGCATGCAGTTCGCGTACGGCCTCGGGCCGCTGATGGTGGTCGCCCTGACTGGATCCGCGTCGCTGGCGGGATTGTCGGTCGGCCTGCTCGGACTGAGCCGGTTTCTGGTTTCCTACCCGGTCGGCAAGGTCACGGATCGCTACGGCCGCAAGTCCGGCATTCTGCTCGGCCTCGTGCTGGCGCTCGCCGGCACGATCCTGGTCTGGCTGTCGATGCGCGTGTACAGTTTTTCCGTTCTCGCCGGCGGCATGCTGGTCTTCGGCATGGGAATGAGCGCCGCGCAGCAGCTGCGCGTCGCCGCCACCGACATGTTCCCGCCGCACCTTCGGGCACAGGCGCTGGGCTACATCGCGCTGGGCTCGCTGGTGGGCCTTGCGATCAGCCCGCTGGTGATCAGTGGCGCCGAAGCGATCGCCCACGACATCGGCGAGGAGCCGCTCGCGCTACCGTGGCTGCTATTGCCGGTGTTGATCGTGGCGGGCATGCTCCTCGTTGCATGGGTACACCCCGATCCCAAGGAGATCGGGATGCACCTCGAGCGCTACTACCCCGACTACTCGCCGCCGCCGCGGCCGCCGCTCGAACACCGGCCGGCGTTCAGCATCGGCCGCCTGATGCGCAACGCGCCGATC
>Ga0209343_10002726_pt1 | contig 22628 bp, 23 predicted proteins | sample RifCSPlowO2_02_FD_184026 | JGI IMG/M metagenome (GOLD analysis project Ga0209343, IMG submission 184026) | Groundwater microbial communities from Rifle, Colorado - Rifle CSP2_plank lowO2_0.2 (SPAdes) (version 2) | ecosystem: Environmental > Aquatic > Deep subsurface > Groundwater | place... | reverse complement strand
ATGGCAAGAAAATATCCCTTTCAGTCCAAATGCACTTTATAAGATTTCGTGCCGCGTGCGACAAATAACCGACCCGACAAGCGGCGGAAAGAATATCTACTGCGGGGTGGCTGGCGTTGCTTCAGATAGAACAACAATGATTAATATTAACGGAAGTGATTCTCATACTAATCAACACTACTTTGCGATAAGTAGCGGTTCGCTTACCGCAGGAGCGGGATATACCACATTTACAGGATATTTCCGCGGTACCGGAACACCTGCTGGAGGGATACATACAAATATTAATGACCCTGGAAAAATGTACCCGGGCATGGCCTATTTCCGGCCAATGTTCATTCTTAACTACAATGCCGGCAACGGCATTGCGAATATTAGCATGGAAATAGTTGAAGTTACACAATGAGCAAGATGGGTAACCGTACGCTAAGTGTCGCCGAAGTTATGGCACTATACAACACCACAAGGTAGACAACCCCGGTGTTATGAACCTTCATAACACCTCCAATAGTTGGCAACATCTGTTCCCGCCTATGTTTATTCAATAGGTTTATAAAATATAAAATTCGTTACTGTTATGAGGGTTCATAACAATATGCTAAACTTGTACCATGAGCCAAAAACGACCGTATAAGGAAAGCAAAAAGAGCGGTGGTAAGAAATTAACAATGCTACAACCGATCGCTGATTATTCGTCGCGCAAGGAATGGGAAGAAAATTCTTTACAAAAAATTTTGGAGTCCAAAGAGTTGCTTTCTATACTACTAACTTCTTATGAGCGCCATAATTTGGTGATTCGAGCAGCCGTTCTTCAAGGGCTTGCTGCTGGCAAAGGACATAGGCAATTAAGCAGAGAACTTTTTGTTTCCTTACAAACTATTAATTCAGTTAAAAAGGCATCGGCTGAAAATAACTATCGGAGCTACTCCGAAAGGAGCAAAAAAGAGCGAAAGAAAAGAAAATACAGTACAAGTTCGTTTGGGACGATAACGAAACGAAGGGGCAGGCCGGTTCGCACAAAATACGGGATAGTTCATATGCCGTACTGAATATCTTATTTATCCGGCTGTCATAGCGCATCACAATGCCTAAAAATCCTTACACTTAAAAACCCATTACAGTTAAAGAACCTTTCGAACATTCAACACTAAGCCAATTACTGGTGTTATGAAGGTTCATAACAATAGGAGAGTGAGATTTACTGCCGGCAAATAGGTAGCCGCCTCATTCGTAAAGACGTACGGCCCAAATACTTGTATTGGCTTGGCGCTATTTATAAGTAGGTATTGTTCTGGATTTTTGAGGTGAAATATGGCAAAATTCAACCATGATAGCCGCACAATCCCTCGACAAAACTCGGGACAGGAAAACGCAGGTGCGCGTGCGCTTCGCTCCGTCTCCAACGGGCTTGCTTCATATCGGCTCTGCAAGAACAGCCTTATTTAACTGGATTTTCGCCCGCCAGCACGGCGGCAAGTTTATCCTTCGCATAGAAGACACGGACGCTGAACGCTCCAAGCGGGAATACGAAGAAAATATCCTAAGCAGTTTCAGGTGGCTTGGCTTATATTGGGACGAAGGACCCATTGCACGGACTAACGCGGACAACACACGGACAGATGCGGACAAACATAATAGTCTGTTTGAGTCTGTGTCAAGTCCGTCTAAGTCAGTGTATAGGGGTGATTACGGGCCGTACCGCCAGTCTGAGCGCAAAGAATATTATAAAAAATATCTTAAATTGCTTTTAGAACAAAAAAAGGCATATTATTGTTTTTGCTCAAAAGACCAGCTTGAAGCCGACCGCCAGCAAATGCTGGTTGAGGGTATGCCGCCCAAATATGCCGGCCGTTGCCGCGGCTTGTCTCCGGAAGAGTGCAAAAAAAAACGAAATAATGGAGAACAATCCGTTATCCGATTTTACACTCCGGAAATGGAGGTGGAATTCGAGGACCTTGTTAGAGGCACGATAAAGTTCGACGCTTCGCTCGCCGGCGACATAATAATCGCGAAAAGCATTGATGAACCGCTCTATAATTTCGCCGCGACCGTTGACGACGAATTGATGGAAATAACCCATATCATACGGGGAGAAGAGCACCTATCGAACACTCCGAAACAAATACTCATACAACAAGCGCTGGGTTTTCGCCCGCTGAAGTACGGGCACATTCCGCTGATTCTAAATCCGGACAGAACTAAAATGTCAAAGCGCTATCTTGAGTCCTCAATAAGCGACTACCGCGCGAATGGTTATCTGCCGGAAGCAATTTTGAATTTTTTGGTACTGCTTGGATGGCATCCGAAAAATGACAAAGAAATATTCGATTTGGAAGAAATGGTAAAAGAATTTGAAATCAAACGCGTGCAAAAAGCCGGAGCGATATTTAACATAGAAAAACTGAACTGGCTCAACGCCCAGCGGATAAGGAAAATGAACAATTACGAAACAGCCGCCCTGCTCGAGCCCTTCCTGAAAGAAAAAAATATTTCCGCGCCGAAAGAATTTGTCGAAAGAATAATAGAAGTAGAACGAGAGCGAGTCAAAACCTTAAAAGATTTTGTTGACCTTTCGGATTTCTTTTTCAGTCTGCCCGACTACGGGGCGGGACTCTTGGTTTGGAAAAACGGAACTCCGGATGGAACAAAAAAGGCGCTTATTGAAGCCGAAGCCGTTCTGTCGGAAATTCCGGAAGAAAATTTTCAAAAAGAAACTATAGTTATCGCGCTCCAAAAATTAGTTGAAAAAATGGGCAGAGGCGAGGTTTATTGGCCGTTAAGAGTCGCGGTTTCCGGGAAACAGGCCTCTCCGGACCCGCTTGTTATAATGGACATACTCGGCAAAGAAGAAACGGCGCGGCGCCTGAAAATCGCTTTGGACAAAATAAATTCGTTTAATGTTAAACGCAATGGAATTTAAAAAACTATCGGCAATGATTTTTGTTTTCTTGCTGGTTTTCGGCGCGGCATTTCCAAAAGCTTTCGGACAGGTTGCCGCGAGCAAGGAAGAGCTGCAATCAAAAATACAGCAAAAAACCCAGGAACTGCAAAGTATAAACGCGCAGCTTCAGGAAGCGCAAAAAAGTCTTTCTCAGACGCAAAATCAGAGGCAGACGCTGCAAAAACAGCTGAACATTTATAAAAACACAATCAATCAGCTTAATTTGAATATCAAAGAGGGTTCGGTTTCAATAGAAAAACTGAGTTTTGAAGTAGATTCCTTAAATTACGACCTGAAAGACATACAGTCTTCAATGGGAGACAAAGAAGCAGCCGTAGGCAAGCTTCTGCTAAGTATACAGAAAAACGACAACGAAAATTCCAATCTTCTCGAGATATTCCTGAAAAGCAAAACTTTGGCTGACGGAATATTGGAAACGCAATCTCTTTTCAATCTTCACAATCAGATGAAAATAGAGATAGACAGCTTAAGGGCGCTTAGCGCTCAATATCAAAACACATTAAAGGAAAAAAACATAAAGGTTTCCGAAGTGCAGGTTCATCAAACCAATTTATCTTCCAGAAAAACGATAATTACAAACCAAAAAGAAGAACAGCAGATAATTTTGACTCAAACAAAGAGCCAGGAAGCCGTTTACCAGAAACAGCTTTCTGACCTGAAAAAACTGCAAGACCAGATTGACGCCGAAATAGAAATGATGGGTATGCAGCTCAGAGAAGATATAGACCCAAGCCTATTGCCCGCCACCGACACGTCTGTTTTTCTTAACCCCGTGCCGAAAGGAATTTTGAGCCAGGGCTACGCACGGACGGATTTCGCTCTCAAAACTTATAAAAGCCAATGGCATAACGGCATTGACATTGCCGCCCCTGTCGGCACGGAAGTATACGCGCCCGCGGACGGAACGGTAATTAATGTCGGAAATCAGGATAAATTTTGTCCGCGCGCCGCTTATGGAAAATTCATGGAAATAAAACACAATAATGGATTGACTACTCTTTACGGGCATTTGTCCCTTTATCTGGTTTCAATCGGCCAAAAAGTAACGCGCGGCCAGCTTATCGGCTATGTCGGGAAAACCGGTTGGGCAACCGGTCCTCACGTTCACTTTACGGTTTTTGCGTCACAAACTCTCACGCCTGCGCGCGCCGGATATCCTGAAGGAACAAAACCGTCCACATGCGGCCCGATGCCGGTCGGCGGAGATATAAACCCTTTGCTTTATACCTCCATTAAATGACTTTGATTGATGATAATGCGCGATAAAAAATTTTGGGACAGGGAAATAATTTCCCATCCTTCGTTTTTACAAAGCTGGCAATGGGGCGAACTCCAAGAAAAATTGGGTAAGCGTGTTTTCCGTTTCAATGTTTCAGGGCTTCTCGCTTCCGCGATAGAACAAAAACTGCCGTTCGGACAAACATATTTTTATGTTCCGCACGGTCCCGTTATTCGCGCGGAAACGCAGGATGCTTGGACTAATTTTCTAAAAGCATTCGAAAGTCCCGACGATTTCAAAAGGCCGGTTTTTTTGAGAATAGAACCGCTTAACCGGGAATTCCATGGAAAACCGATTGAGAATGTTTTAAGTGAAGCAGGCTTCCGCCTGACAAAACCTGTACAGCCGAATGTAACTCTCGTAATCGATTTGCGCAAGAACGAAAAAGAAATTTTAGGCGCCATTGAGCACGATGCGCGCTATTCCATACGCGCCGCGGAAAAAAGGGGAGTGACGGTTGAATTTCTAAGCGGGAAAGACAAAGAAAGAGGATTCGATATTTTCTGGCGAATATTTATGGAAACAAACCTGCGTCACGAGTTGAAAACTTATCCCAAAATTTATTACGAAGAGGTTGCGACGCTGGAAGGGGAGTGTTCATCGAAAATCGCCATAGCCAGAACCGGAGGTGAAGCAATAAGCGCCGCCATTTTTATTTATTTCGGAGAACGTACTTTTTATCTTTTTGCAGGTTCACGCGCCGGGTACGGCAGGTTCAACGCCCCGACATATTTGCTCTGGCAGGCAATCCGCGAAGCTAAAAAAACCGGTTATCGTTATTTCGATTTTTGGGGCATCAGCCACGAAAACAAAAACTGGTCAAAAATAACGGCTTTCAAGAAAAGTTTCGGAGGCGAGGAAATAACTTCTCCCGGCGCGTGGGATTATGTTTTCAACAAACCTGTTTATTTCATTTACAACCTGGCCAAACGGATAATCGGATGAAAAAGTTAATCAAATTCTTCACGCCGCGTTTTTTGATAAGTTTATATCATTGGTTTTTAGCGTACTTAGGGGCGTTTATTTACGGTTTTCCGTCCAAAAAAATGGTTGTCATCGGCGTTCTCGGCACGCGCGGAAAAACCACCACTGCCAATTTTATATGGTCAATCCTAACTGCCGCCGGAGAAAAGGCGGGGTTAACTGGAACGGCCAACTTTCGCATAGGCAACGAGGAAAAATTGAACGAATATCATATGACTATGCCCGGCAGATTTTTTCTCCAAAAATTTTTGAGAAAAATGGTTCGGGCAGGATGCGGCTATGCCGTCATAGAAACGCCCTCTGAAGGCGTCGAGCAATGGCGGCACAAGGGTATTTTTTACGACTTTGCTATTCTTACCACTCTTTATCCGGAATATATGGCTGTTCACAATTGGGATTTTGAACGATGCAAGAAAATGCATTTGAAAGTTTTCGAGGAACTTTATAGCCAGCCGCGCAAAATTATAAACGGTAAAAAAATTCCCAAAGTAATCGTTGTAAATTCGGAGAACGATGACAAAAATCTTTTTCTTAATCAGCGGGCCGATAAAAAAATAACGTACGGCCTTAAAACCGGAGCGGACATAACTGCGAATTTCATAAAAACGGATAATGAGACGGTTTCGTTCGAATCCGGCGGGGAGAAGTACGAACTGGGCGTAAGGGGCAGCTTCAATGTTTTGAACGCGCTTGGAGCGATTGCCGTAGCAAGCGCGCTTGGCATTGATAAGCAACACATTAAAGAAGGACTTAAAAATTTGTCCTCCGTTCCGGGCAGAATGGAAAAAATGGAAGCTGGCCAGAATTTTGACGTTTTTGTCGACTACGCGCACGATGGCCCGAGCATGACGGCCGCCCTCAACGCTGTCGGAGAAATGTCCGCCTCTGGCGGAAGAAAATCCAACAAGAAAATAATCGTCGTTGTCGGAGCGGAAGGCGGAGGCCGCGACAAGAAAAAAAGACCTGTTATAGGAAAACTGGCGGCTGAAAAAAGCGACTATGTCGTGGTAACAAATGTTGACCCTTATGACGATGACCAAAATGAAATAATCGAGGATATTGCGCGCGCCGCGGAAGCAGCCGGGAAAGTCAGAAATAAGGATTTATTCGCAATTGCCGACCGCCGGGAGGGGATAAGGAAAGCGCTTGGCCTCGCCAAAGACAGCGATATCGTTCTTATAACCGGCAAGGGCGCGGAACAATCAATGGTTATCGGTTCAGATAAAATTCCATGGGACGACAGAAACGTGGCTCGCCAGGAAATAAAAAAAATTATAAAATTAAATTGAGATGAACGGGGTCATAAAAAATATTTTTTTGTTTTCTCTGCTCGCCGTTTTATTGATGTTGATGCCCGGATTTTCCAACGCCGAAATTTCATTTCAGCAATCGCAATTATCGAATCCAAGCGGGATTTTGGAAAATCTGCCGCAGCCGCTTAATGACTTCGTAAAAAGCGCCAGGGACATAGGCGTTACGGCCGGCAGTCAATTCGGGAAATACATCAATACATCGGCATTTCAAGGCCCAATTAACGTCAATTTAAATCAACTGAAAGATATCGATGTAACCCAGAATGGGCTCTATCAATTGGCAGTTAAATTATTTACTTCAGTCGGAAATTTATTTGTTTGGATTTTAAATATCGTAATTGACCTTATAAAGCAAATATTGTCGTTCGTACATTAATGTTGAAGTTAGAAATAAAAAGCAGATTTTGCGATACTGCGCCTGCTGTGTTGCAAAATCTGCGCAACCTTTTGTGATAGATAATATGGTTATCTGTTATAAAAGGTATATTGGGCGACAGGTACAATAACCAACAAACCCATGAAAAACCAATATCCCCTTGTTCAAATGCCATTCTTTTCAATAGAGCCAAAATCGGTACATTTTGTAGGCGTTTTAGGTATAGGCGTTAGTTCTCTTGCCAGGTGGTTTATTGCTCAAAAATGGGCTGTTTCGGGCTCCGATGCGGCTTTAAACCCCATTTACCAGGAACTTAAAAAAGACGGTCTAAAAGCCAATATAGGCCATAAAAAAGCCAATATCCCCGCTAAGTGCGGCCTGGTCATGTATAGCCAGGCCATAAAGCGGGATAATCCTGAGCTTAGGGAGGCAAGACGCCGGAATATACCCATACTTTCATATCCCCAAGCAATCGGCGAACTGACAAAGTTTTATAAAACAATCTGCGTTTCCGGAATGCACGGGAAAAGCACGACGACGGCGCTCGTCGGCTTGATGCTTATGAAAGCCGGTTTGGACCCGACAATAATAATCGGAACAAAATTGAAAAAGCTTAGCGGAAAAAATTTCCGGGCGGGGAAAAACGAGTATCTTGTGCTTGAAGCGGACGAATACAAGGACGCCTTTTTGAACTACTCCCCTTTCCTCACTATAACTACCAACCTTGACAGAGAACATCTGGATTATTTCAAGAACGCGGAAAAAATAAAAAAATCTTTTCTAGAATTTTTTTGCAGAACACGCAACGGAGGCACGCTGATTTTAAACCGCGATAACGAAATGCTTCGTTCGCTGAATCGGAAAATTGATAAAATAAGCAAATCCAACGGCTTGAAAGTCGGATGGTATTCATTGCGAGACAAGGAATCCGCGGAGATTAAAAAACATATAAAATTGCCCGGCCAACACAATATTTCGAACGCATTGGCCGTTTTTTGTTTGTCAAAGTTTCTCGGGATAAGCGAAAAAGTTTTTATTTCCACAATCTCAGAATACTGCGGTTCCTGGCGCAGAATGGAATACCGGGGCGAGCTGCAAATAGCTAATAGCAAAGAGCGTATGGCAAAAAGCCATAAGCCATTAGCCATGTGCCATGTGCCGGTATATGACGACTACGCGCACCATCCGACAGAAATAAAAGCAACACTTCAGGCGTTCAGGGAAAAATTTCCTGAACGCAGAATAATCTGCGTTTTCCAGCCGCACCAAGCCGAACGCATGAAACTTCTTTTCAAGGAATTCAAAAACGCTTTTGGAACGGCGGATACCGTTGTGATTATGCCAATCTATAAAGTTGCGGGCAGAGAGCCTGCCTGCGCAGGCAGGTCTTCGGCGGGTTCCAAGTACGATTCGGAATTTCTGGTTAAATCAATGCAAAAATCGGAACCTGGTCGGCCGATTTTTTATCTGAAAGAACCGAAGAATATTAAAAACGCGCTCAATGTGCTTTTGTCCGCTCGGTCATTCCCCTGCCCCCTCTTGGCGCGGACCAACGCGGACGATACGCAGAATAACGCAGAAAATTTTCCGCGTAAGTCAGCGTTAAGTCAGCGTAATTCTGCGGGCTACATAGTAGCCAAGCATAAGTCCGCGGTTATTGTAATGATGGGCGCGGGCAACATTGTAAATTACACAGACACTTTGTTAAAAGTCCGTAAAGTTGAAAGTTCATAAAGTTTTCTTTAAGATTAGCTTTTTGATGACTTTACGAGCTTTATAAACTTTATTAACTAAAAATTTATGTTCGATTACTATTCCACCCCTGAAGCGTATAAAGAAGCTAACGGATATATTATAGATGGTATCTGGTATCCAAGAGTTACCAGGATTCTTTCAATCAAAGCAAAGCCGGCTCTGTACCGTTTTTATGCCGAGCAGGAAAGCTTCAAAGCCAGCCAGAAAATAACAGAGCAGTCGGCAGCCGAAGGGACATTGGTTCATGAGGCCGCAGAAGCCATTCTTTTGGGCCAGAATCCCGAAGTCGCCGACATTATAAAGCCGGCTATCGATGCCTTCAAGAAATTCCTGGAAATTAAAAATGTACAAACATCTCCGGAATATGTTGAAAAGCAAATAATGCATCCGACACACCGTTACGCGGGAACCATAGACGTTATGGCTTTAATAGACGGCAAGTTTGGCGTACTTGATATAAAAACATCGCAAGCAATCTATCGCGATTATAATCTGCAAACGGCGGCCTATATGGGCGCGCTGAAAGACCAGTATCAGCACCTTCAAACCAGATGGATTTTGAAAATAGACCAGATTCAAACCTGCCTAAAATGCGGAGCGACCAGACGTACCAAGGGCGGCCGCGAGAAAATAAGTTTTTGGAGCAAAAAAGGGTTTGCCAACAAAGAGAAAATGAAAAACTGCGCGCATGAATGGTCGGAAGTCAAAGGCGATGTAGAATTTGAGGAATTCCCCTACTGGCAGAGCGACTTCGAAGGATTTCTCGCCGCAAAGCGCCTATGGGAATGGGAAGAAGAGGTATGGCTAAAAAAAATCGGGTATTTACAGTAAAAATATTATAAACTGCACTTTTCAATTATTATCGGCGCGTGGTTGAATTCACGGTTCGCCAAATACCCGAGCCCGAAACTTAACGAAGCAGTCAGGAAAATAATCGCGCCAAAAATCACTTCCTTTTGGTAAAAAATAATCCAGTCTTTAACTTTTTCAAATTTTTCTTTAAGCATATTGTTTTTTTTAATTTCTAGCGTCTTTAATTTAAATCTAACCTTCTCGCCAAAAAATCAGCGATAATTTCGGAAAGTTCTTTTTCTTTTCCATCGAATCCATGATTGCAGTCTTTTATCTGATAAGCTTCTGCAAGTTTATTCTCTGTCTTTAAAAGATTAACCCCATCTTTTATTGGCATAATCGTATATTCTTTTTCTTCTTGGTCGCCGATTACCCCCAATATCGGGATGTTGATTTTCGAAAACATATCCAGCTTACCTTTGCCAAATGGCATTACCGAAGACAATTCGGAACCGTCCTTAAAGAAATTTAGATAGGTTTTGACGCTTATAGGCAATTCTCCCGCAAAAGAGAAAATATCGGATAACAAATAATCACCCTTCCCTTTTGAAATTAAATCGTTTGCCTCCGCCATATAATCTTTTCCAGTTTTATCCGAATGTTTTTTCTGTGTTCCAACCGTATCGCAAAAACCCAAAAGAATCAGTACTTTTACTTTGTCTTTATACTTTCCCTTAGCTGTATAATAGACACACTTCTCGGTGCCAAAACTATGGCCTTCAAGAATGATATTTTGATAACCCTTTGCCAGAGCCAATTCTATCCATGCGTCAATATCCAGAAGGCAATCTTCGAATATTTCACAGGAAGCGCCGTGCGGTATTGTACCCGTCTCAATTTCATAAACTCCGGTGCCTCGATTGTTCGTCGTTAAAAAAGCGCAATTTAATCTAAGTGATGAGTTTATTCTCTCTTCATAGAAATCGTTACAAAAGAAATTTCCAGCAGTCCCGTGAATGTGAATAATTATGGAATTCTTAACTCCCGATTCCGGTTCAGCCAAAAGGCCGTACAAATCAAGCTGATCTTTCGTCTTAACTTTAACTATTGGGTAGGTCATTTTATATTTAATTTTTATTATTGGTCATTAATTAGGTCAATTAGGAATTCAGAATTTCATATAGTTTTCCCACTTTTCGTGGAGTTCTTTTGTAGCCCGCAAATCGCCGGCGTTATAACGCGCTATCTCGGCATATTTTTTTTCTTTGAAAAGTTTTCTGACATCGTCGCCGGTAACGCCGCTTACTTTAGGACTCGTTATCCCGAAAGCTCTTGTCCAAAGATGAAGATTTCCCTTTTTTCTGACTGCTCCATAAAAAGTAAGCTGGTCTAATAAATCGATGTGCACGGCATCGAAACTCTGTTGCGACAAATACCGTCCGCGCATCAGGTCTTTGGTCGGCCTGACACCGTGAACCGCGGAGCGAACCATCATGAATGGTATGTCGAAAGCCCTACCGTTGAAAGTTATGAAATAGTTGTACTTTTTGGCGCCTTCCCAAAATTTTTCCAGCATTTCTTTCTCGGAGCACTGCTTGAAAGTCGTGTTTTTCTCCTTTCCGCCCGAGGCGCCCGTCCTCCGCAGTGGCTTTGCTACGGAGGATGGAGATCCGTCTTTGGCGGAAAATTCACCTAAATTTTCGCCCGGAGCTTGAAAATAAACAACGCCTTCATCTCTGTCGCAATCGAGAACTCCTATGGCGACTATTTCGGCGGTAAGCGCCGAAAAACCGAGCCCGTTTTTCAATTCATCGAGCGCTTCGTCGTATTCTGCTTCGTTTTCCGACTCCTTCTTTATCCAGCGGGTAAGATTTTCTTGCGTTGCTTCGTCAAGAGAATCAAAGTCCTCCCCAACTGTTTCTATGTCCAGAACAAGCTTTTTAAAGTTTGACATTGGGGATATTATAGCATAGTATTCTCATACATAAATTTAGAGTGAAGGAATGGCTCCCCGCCGCTGGCGGGATGCTCGTTTTTTCAGCCAATCGCTTCGCTCTTGGGAAAAAATGGCACATACTAAATCCGGAGGTTCAACTAAATTAGGAAGAGAATCCGCGTCACAGCGGCTTGGAGTAAAGCTTCAGGACGGTATGCCGGTTTTTGCAGGACAGATAATAATCCGCCAGCGCGGCTCAAAATACGTTGAGGGCGCGAATGTCCGCCGCGGAGGCGACGATACTCTTTACGCTTCTGTCGCGGGAAAAGTTAAATTTTATGAAAAGATGAAAACGAGGTTTGACGGTTCGCGCCGCAAAGCTACTTTTGTTCAAGTAATATAACTTTAAGCTCTGCTTTAATCCCCTTTTTTAGATACACTTCCACCTTATGTTCGCCCAGCTCCTTGAGCGGGCGTTCTATTTTTATTTCGGCCCTTTCAGTACGGATTAGTCCCGTGTCTCTCAATCCCTTTAATATCATTTCTTTTGTGACGGAGCCGAAAATTTCGCCGCTTGCTCCGGTTTTTACTGGAAACTCAAGAGAGCGTTCGTTTATTTTCCTTGCGACTTCATCGAGATGTTTCATCAACTCGCGGTCCTCTTTTTCCATTTCAGTTTTTTTCTTTTCCAGTTCCTTTAAGGCGGAAGGCGTGGCAACTTCCGCTAATCCTTTCGGGAACAGAAAATTTTTGGCGTAGCCGTCGCTGACGTCTTTTACATCAAATTTCTTGCCTATTTTTTTGACGTCTTCCAATAAAATTATCTTCATAAGAATTTAGATTTAGAAATTTTGATACTGTTATCGGTGATGTCTTTGCGAGTGTAGCGAAGCAATCGCATTTTGTTTTTAGAGATTGCCGCGCTCCCTATGGTCGCTCGCAATGACTATTTGGTATTTATATTTTCATTTTCGCCATCTCCTTTTTTATAACTTCAATCGCCCTATCAAGCTGCGGGTCTTTTTTATTTTCTATGTCGTCATCCGTTATTTTAACTTCAATGTCGGGTTCAAGGCCGCCGTTATCCAAAATCTTGCCGCTTGGCAAAACCCAATGAGCTATTGTCAATTTTATGGTCGAATCATCCGACAACGGTATAAGTTGCTGAACGGTGCCTTTCCCGAAACTTTTCTCGCCGATTAACTTTATTTTCCTGTTGTCGCGAAGCGCTCCAGCGAGAATCTCGGACGCGGATGCCGAACCGCCGTTTATAAGAACAACCACCGGTAAATCGGCCAAAGCCGCGTTGCCGCTGGCCCGTAATTCCTCGACATCGCCGTTTCTGGATTCCTCTTTTACTATCAGTGTGTTTTTCGGGAAAAACCATCCTCCCAAATCCACAGCTACTCCAAGATAGCCGCCCGGATTGTTGCGAAGGTCTAAAATCATGCCCTTGGCGCCGCCCGATATCGCTTTAGACACGGCATTATAGAAAAGATAATCCGCGTTGGCGTTGAAAGTGTACAGCTGGACATAAGCGATATTTTCGTCTTTCATCGTAAAGTCCAGCGTAGGTATCGTTATGGTTTCGCGCGTTATTTTAAAATCTTTCGGTTTTTCCCATTCTTCGCGAAGTATCGCAAGCGTTACCTGCGTGTTCTTAGGACCGCGAATCAACCTGACCGCTTCGTCTACCGTCATTCCATCAGTTGAAGTGGAATTGATGCTCAATATCATATCCCCCGCTTTGAGGCCGATGCGGCTTGCCGGCGTATCCTTAAGCGGCGCTATAATAACCAATTGGTTTTTCTTTATCCCGATTTCTGCGCCGATGCCGCCGAAGTTTCCCTGAACGTCTTCCTGAAATTTATCGTTGTCTTTTGGCGAAAGAAAAACAGAGTAAGGGTCCTTGAGCGAGCCGACAAGACCGCTTATTGCTCCATAGACTTTATCCTGCGCGCTTGTTTTGCTTGCTTTAAGATAGTTTTTGTTGATTGTATCCCAAGCCTGCCAGAATGTTCCGAAATTAACCGCTCCTGGCTGTCCTGACGAAGTTCCGGAAATTTCATTAACCGTTATCGTCTGGGGAAACATCTTCCCGTACCTGAATCCGAGGGCAAAGCCGCTGGCCAAAAGAGCGGCCACCAATAACGCCGTCAAAACCCACAAAATTATTTTTTTGCCGAATTTCCCTTTTATTTCCCCGAACATAGTTTCCTTTTAATTTAGTTTTGTAATTTTACAGCAATACGATTTCTTTCGCAAATGTTTAATTCTTATTCTAATGTTCTTAAGAACACTAGAATAAGAATTACGTTAAATGGCTGAGTAAGAAATGTACGGCTAAAATTGAAATTTCCCCTAAAACCCTTAAAATGAACCCCGTGGGATTTAAAGAAGATTATCTGAAAGAACTCAAAAAAAGAGCCGGAGAATCTAAGGTTTACAGCAAGCATCAGCTTGTCGGGCTTGAAATAGCAGAATTTCTTGAGGATGAAAAACATAAGTCGCTTTATATAAAGCTGGCGAAGCAAAACGACCCGGAAAGGCTTCTCGGTATTGCCAAGGAGATATCTCAAAATAAAAATATCAAAAATAAGGGCGCTTATTTCATGAAAATATGGAAGATAAAATCGTAACAATAGAAAACAAAAAAGACGAAAAGTTTTTGCGGACGAAAACCGCCAAATTCGATTTCAAAAAATTCAGCCGCAAGGAAATAAACGACCTTGTTAACAGAATGAAAAGGGCAATGAAAATTGCAAACGGAATCGGTTTGAGTGCCAACCAAATCGGCCTTAACTTGAGCGTATTCGTGGCACAAGTTCCAAGGGGCGAAACCCGCGGCAGTTATGAGTCCGAAAAATTTTACGCCGTGTTCAATCCCGAAATAGTTGAATTCTCCAAAAGCAAAACTCCGTTCGAGGAAGGTTGCCTTAGCGTGCCCCATACCTATGGAGAAGTTAAGCCGGCCGACAAATTGACTTTGTCCGGTTTCGACAAAACAGGAAAGAAAATAAAAATCAAAGCGCGTGGTCTTCTTGCGGAAATATTCCGCCACGAAACGGAACACCTTAATGGAAAACTTTTCGTAGACAGGGCGGACAAGATTTACAAAACTCCGACATCCGAACGATTGAAGGAACGCTTGAATGAAGAAGAAGCAAGAATTATGAATAAAAAATAGTGAATAATGGAATATAAAACAAAAACCCATAATTCATGACTAAAAATTCTCCGCCCAAGGCGGATCCGCCTCTGGCGGAAAAATTCATATTTTTCGGCACTCCGGAGTTCGCTTCCATAGTTTTGGAAAAATTAGTTGCCGCCGGTTTTATTCCCGAGGCCGTTGTTTGCAACCCGGACCGCCCCGCGGGACGGCATCATATTATTACGCCGCCGAAAATAAAAAAATACATTCTTGAAAATGACTTGCCAATCGAAATTCTCCAGCCGGAAAATCCTAATGATATCCGCCCCAAATTGCTGGAAATTAACCCCGACCTTTTTATCGTAGCCGCGTACGGCAAAATCCTGCCCGGGGAAATAATAGATATTCCACGGCTTGGTACCGTCGGCGTCCACTCATCGCTTCTCCCCAAATATCGCGGCACATCCCCTATCCACGGCGCCATACTGGCCGGAGAGAAGGAAACCGGAGCAACGCTGTTTATGATGGATGAAAAAATGGACCATGGCCCGATACTCGCGCAATACAAAGTTCCGATAACGGGAAATGACACGCATGAAAGCCTTTTCTCCAAAATCTGGGGCGGCGGCGGAAAAATGCTCGCGGAAATTCTTCCCGATATCTTTGCTGGAAAAATAAAACCGAACGTACAAAACGAAGCGGACGCAACTTATACAAAAAAATTCACGAGTGTGGACGGATTTGTGGAAGAGCAGGAGCTTGAAGCGGCGCTTGGCGGCGATTCCGAAAAGGCGGCCGCCATTGACCGCAAAATCCGCGCGTTCGGCGTTGAACCTGGAGTCTGGACTTTAAAAAACGGCAAAAGAGTAAAACTTCTTGAAGCAGAATTACAAAACGGCAAGCTTGTTTTGAAAACAATTCAGACCGAAGGACAAAAGCCGGTTAGGCTCTAATTACCTTTCTGCTCATCGGTAAATTTCTCCGGTTTTAATGATTCTTTATTTTCTATGTTTTCGGTTAACTTTTCCATCATTTTAAAATCGCGGCGTATTTTTCTGCTGAACCTGTTGCGCCATTTTATCAATCTATAAACAAGCAGAAACGGCAGAAGCGCGACGGCAATTATGGCAATTACAATCAAAAAGAGCGGCCATATGTACAAGAAGGAACGCCATCCCGTTTTCGGAATTACCTGGAAATTCGTAAAAGAATCGCGGAAATTTCCGGCGAAATCGTAAGCGCGCGCAACCAACTGGCGGGAATACGCAGGCGACTGTTCTGGGGAAATATAAGATTCTTCTTCCTTTATCGTATTGGCGTCAAACCAGTCCCCTTCCCCTATTTTTATTTGATAGTATGCTATGCCTGAAGTTTTATCTTTCGCGGCCCATTTAAATACCGGCTGTCCGTTCGTGTGGTCGCGGTCTTCGCGGCCTATCCGAAAAGGTTCAGGAGGAGTTCTATCAAGATGGAAATATTTGACGGCCGCAGGCCCCCAGTTCTTATCTTGTTTGAAACGAACCGAGAAGTACAAGGTTCCCTCATTAAACAGGTTTAAATCATATTTCGCTTGCGAAACAATACCCCGGCTTGTTTTTGAAAATTCGTAATCCGGATTTTCCGACATTCCATATTCAACCCCGTCGACGCCCTCCGGCATTTCCCAGTCGAACAGTATGGAATCTATGTTGTAATATCGGCAGTCAACGACACTCACTTCCGGAACCGAACCGATAACCGGCTGCGGAATTTCGGGAATCAATGCTTCCGTTGAAGTCGCGTAAAATCCGCCGTTATTTATGAATGGCAAAATAATGCAGGTGCCGTTTCGCACGCATGCAAGCTGAAGACTCCTTACCCAAAAAAGACTGAGCAATACCGCGATTGCCAGTCCGACTATCAAGAATATTATCGGAATAAAACCTCCGTTGCCTTTATTCGCCATTTCCGTTAAATTATAAGCGACATTTTGGCTGGTCGTCTATGACTCATTTATTGGGAGGTCGTCTAATGGTAGGACATGGGACTTTGAATCCCAGAATGAAGGTCCGATTCCTTCCCTCCCAGCCATGTGCGGGAAAGCCGTTAATCTAGGTTCGATCCCTGGCCCCGCAGCCAAAAATGTGGCTGTGTCTCTCCTAGTGAGGACTAATCTGCGCGCCGATTTGGTTGTAAAGATTTTTCAGAAGGCTATTTCATTCCAGCTTTTCCACCCTTACCCCGATAAGCCGGATTTTCTTTCGCTCTGGATTCTCGCGCTTGTCCAAAAACGGCATAAAAAGTTTCAATATTTCGAAATGAAGCGCTTCGCGGCTCTTGCTTTTGGTTTCTAAAGTGCTCGAGCGCGTTTTTGTCGTGAAGTCGGCGAAGCGGACAGTCGCGGTAACCGAACGGAAACTTTTGAATCCTGCCTTTATAAATCTCTCGTGGACTTCATCGGAAAGAATTCGCAGGCGCTCGTGGAGAAAATTCGCGTCCAGCGTGTCGGTTTCGAAGGTTTCCTGTTCGCCCACCGATTTCGGAGTCCGTTCTTCTTGTACTATCGGCGAATCATCCAATGCAAGCAGTTTATCATAAAGTTCAATCCCCCACTTGCCGAGCATTTTTTCTAACTCGTTTTTAGAAATTCTCTTGGTGTCTTTTACCGTGCGTACGCCAAGAGATCTGAAGCGTTCCTCTGTTTTTGGTCCAATACCGGGAATTCTTCTGATTGCGAGCGGCTCAAGAAATTTTTCGGCATCCTTTTCTTCTACTACGGTCAACCCGTCCGGCTTTCGCATGTCCGAGGCAATTTTAGCTATTAGCTTATTAGGGCCGATTCCGATAGAAGCCGTTAATTTTTCTTTGGATTTTATTTCTTTTTTTATTTTCCTGCATAATTCTTCCGCTTTTTTATATGAACCAGCTAATGACAAATCTAGATACGCCTCGTCTACGCTCGCTTCTTCAATGCTCGGAATCGAATTTCTTACGATTGCCATAATATTTTTAGATATTTCGGCATATCGTTTCATATTGCTCTCAAGGAAAACGGCTGGTGGCAGGCCTTTCTGCCGGGCAATTTCGGAATATCTCCAGGCGGTGGAAATGGGAAGCGCGGAACGTATGCCGTATTCGCGCGCTTTATAATTTGCCGTAGATACCACTCCTCGCCCCAGTCCGTCCTTCGGGTCGGCCCCTACAACAATGGGCTTTCCCTTAAGTCGAGGCCTGTCGCGTTCCTCAACTGCCGCGAAAAAAGCATCCATATCAAGATGTCCGATAATGCGCATGAATAAATATTAGCGAAATAGGATTTTTAGAATAATCAGGGATAATGGTTGAGATTGCTTCGCCCTCGGCTCGCAATGACTAATCTTCAACCTCTTTCTTTATTTCTTCAAATTCGTTTTCTATTTCTACGAGCCGTTTTTTGCTCGTCTTGATAAGCGTAGCAGCTTTTTTTATAAAAATAGGCGCCACGTTCGTTTACAGATGAATATGCCCGTTTTTCGCCTTCCCGAACTCGGCCTCCTCTTTGTGGGGATAAGGCAATTTTTGCTTGCTTTCGTTTCTCCTTTTTTTAGCCATGGCAGTTAATTAATCCTTTACGCTAACGCTTTTGAGCGCGCTTATAACCTCTTCGTCGCTCACTTGCGGAAAATGCTCATAGTGTTCGCCGACCGCGGAGAAATACGGACCTACTCTCTCAATGCACACTACGCGGTCAATTTCCTTCTCTATCTTTTGAAGCGATTCGTCTGAAGCGACCGGAACAGCCACGATTACCTCCCGCGCGCCGGCGGTTTTCGCGTAATGAATCGCGGAATTCATTGTGGCGCCCGTGGCAATGCCGTCATCGACGAGAACGACCGTCTTGCCGTTCAGGTTGAGAAACGACTCGCCTTTTCTATATAATTTGACGCGCCGCGTTATTTCCTGCTGAAGTTTTGCGGTTTCAACGTTGATATAGTCCCTTGAAATTTTATATTCTTTGATTATTTTTTCATCAAGTATTCCGGAGCTCTCCGCGATGGCGCCGATGGCGAGTTCAGGGTTCCCGGGAGCGCCGAGTTTTTTGGCAATAATGGCGTGAAGCGGAAGGTCGAGCCCTTGCGCCACCTCTTTCGCCACGATTACTCCTCCGCGAGCCAAACCGACAATAATCGTATTCGCTTCGTCCTCAAGGTCAGCGAGGCGCGGGAGTAGTCGCTGTCCGGCTTCTTCACGGTCTTTAAAAATCATTGTGCGATGGCTGTTGTAATTTTTTTACTTCGTTTGAAATAATTTTCATGGTTTCATTATAACTTATTTTAATTTAGACTTTTAACCAATTTGGGGATAAAATTTGTTTTGCAATTATTTTGTGTTAGAATTTGGGACTTACCAAGATGCTTATTGACGACGTAAAAATAAAGGTTTCAGCGGGCCATGGCGGAAAAGGCGCGGTGGCTTTTAACAGCAATATGATGAGCTTGGGACCAAGCGGCGCTTCGGGCGGCAGGGGCGGCAATATAGTCGGCATCGGAGTTGAAGATATAAGCGCCTTGAGACAGTTCCGTTTCAAAAAAGAATTCAGAGCGGAAAACGGCAAAGACGGTGGACGGCAATTTAACGACGGCAGCGACGGCAAAGACACCATTTTGAAATTTCCCGTCGGGACGGTTGTTCACAATCTCACGACCGGCGAGGACATTACAATCGAAAAAATCGGCGAACTCGTGCATATCGCTAAAGGCGGAAAAGGGGGCCGCGGCAATTTTCATTTCCGCTCGTCCATAAACACCTCGCCGAAAGAATTTGAATACGGCGAACCCGGCGAGACTTTCGACCTTCGGCTTGAACTTAAACTTATTGCGGATGTCGGCTTCGTCGGGCTTCCCAATGCCGGAAAATCGAGCATGCTGAACGAGCTGACGAACGCAAAAAGCAAGGTGGCCAATTATCCTTTCACCACGCTTGAGCCGAACCTCGGCGCTTATTACGAATTGATTCTCGCTGACATTCCCGGAATAATAGAGGGCTCTTCATCTGGACGCGGTTTGGGTATTAAATTCCTGCGCCACATAGAACGAACGCGTATTTTATTCCATTTCATTTCGACCGAATCCTCCGCTCCGGAAAAAGATTATGAAACAATCCGCAAAGAGCTCGGTTCTTACAATAAAGCGCTTCTCGAAAAACCGGAATATCTTTTCCTGACGAAAAGCGACCTCGTTGAAGAAAAAACGCTCAAGGAAAAACTTGCCGTGCTGAAGAAAATTAATAAAAAGGTTATGGCAGTTTCCATAATCGACTCCGAGAGCATGAAGAAAATCCAAAAAATACTGAACGGCATAAAAGACAAAAAATAAAATGGCAAACGAAGTTATCGTGCGTTTCAACAAAGTTTCCTTCGAATACGGCAAAAAACAAATCCTCGACGAAGCGGATTTTTCGGTGCGCCGCGGCTCGAAAATCACGCTTATGGGACAGAATGGCGCCGGAAAAAGCACCATATTCCAGCTTATCTCCGGAGATTTAAAACCGCATTTCGGCAGTATTGCCCTGGCAAACAACTTGAGCATTGCCACATCCAAGCAAATAATCCCACGCGAACAAATGACTCTTACCGTGCAAGAATTTTTCAAGAAAGCATTTGACAAACCCGCCTCCGCCAAGGCTTCGGCGAGGCGAGGAAAAATTTATGACATCGAACCGCGTATAGAAAAAGTATTGGAAACAGTGAATTTGTCCGCCCCGCTCGGCAAGATTCTTAAAACCTTTTCCGGAGGACAGCAGGCGCGCCTGCTTTTGGCGCAAGCCATAATTCAAGACCCGGATTTGCTTCTTCTTGACGAGCCGACCAATAATCTAGATAAAGCCGGCATCGCCCATCTATCGCAATTTCTGCTTGATTACAAAAAAACCTGCATTGTTATTTCACACGACGCCGATTTTTTGAATTCGTTCACGCATGGCGTTCTTTACTTGGATATTTTCACGAAAAAAATAGAGCAGTACACCGGAAATTATTTTGACGTTGTCGCCGAAATAAAAACCCGCATTGAGCGCGAGCGAATGAAAAACGTCCGGCTTGAAAAAGATATCGAGCACAGAAAAGAGCAGGCAAACTTCTTCGCGCAAAAAGGAGGCCATCTTCGCGACGTGGCGCGCAAAATGCGGGAGAAAGTGGAAGAACTTGGAGAAGATATTGTTGACGTACGCCGCGAAGACAAAACTATCAGGAATTTCATAATCCCCTGCCAGCCGGATATAAGCGGCAGGATTCTTGAATTGAAATCCGTTTCCGTCGTAAAAAACCATAAAGCCGTTGCCAAGAAAGTTGACATAGCGCTTAAAAAGAAAGAGCGATTGCTCCTGACCGGGCCGAATGGAATAGGGAAAACAACTTTGCTTGAAAAGCTTGCAACCGGTCACGCCACTGGCGAACATGTCGCGCCGGGCATCCGCATAAGTTATTACCGTCAGGATTTTTCGACGCTTGATTTTGAGAAAACGGTGTATCAGACACTCGCCGAGGCGATGCACGATGGAAGTGAAGGCGAGCTCCGTTCATGCGCGGCCGGTTTTCTGCTTGACGCAGAAATTATAAAAACAAAAGTCGGTGCTCTCTCCGAAGGGCAAAAAGGACTGGTCGCTTTCGCCAAAATATCGCTTGAACGCCCAGGACTTTTATTCCTCGACGAACCGACAAATCATATAAATTTCAGGCATATTCCCATAATTGCGAAAGCTCTGGATAACTACGAAGGCGCGATGATTTTGGTAAGCCACGTCCCTGACTTCGTGAAACAAATAAGAATTGACCAGGTATTGGACCTCGAAGCGCTGTAATAATTTAATAATTAGACAAGTTCGCTGTGGGTGCTATAATCTTTAAAATCGATTAACTTATCCCATGGACGGCAAACACGTATCTGGCAAACTCGTTTTCCAAGACGGGTTATTTTTTGAAGGCAAAAGTTTCGGCAAATCAACTTCAATTGCCGGTGAAATTGTTTTTACGACCGGAATGAGCGGATATCCGGAAGCGTTAACTGACCCGTCGTACACGGGTCAGATTCTTATTTTCACCTATCCTCTTCTTGGAAATTACGGCGTACCGGCGCGCGAAAAGTGGGAATCCAAGAAAATTCATGCCGCCGGCGTTATCGTTTCGCAGTATATAGACACGCCTTCGCATCCTTCAAGCGCAATGACCCTCGGCGAATGGCTCGTTCGCCAGAATATTCCGGCGCTTGAAATAAAAGATACGCGGGCGCTTACGCAAAAAATCCGGACCGAAGGCGCGACTCTCGGTAAAATTATTATTGGCAAGAAAAATATCCCGTTCGCGGACCCGAATATACGGAATCTCGTAGATGAAGTTTCAATAAAGGCGCCTATGACATATCCCGGCAACGGTAAGCGCACTATTCTTCTCGTTGACTGCGGAGCGAAAGAAAATATTGTACGCGATTTAATCGCGCGCGGCGTACGAGTCATGCGGGTACCGTGGAATTATGATTTTCTCGGAACCGGCGTGCCTCAATTTGACGGCATTGTGATTTCAAACGGGCCGGGCGACCCCACAATGGCAGGCGCGACAACAGCCAATGTGAGAAAGGCGATGAAAAGAAATATTCCTATTTTGGGAATATGTCTCGGCAATCAAATTCTCGCCCTTGCCGCCGGCGGTTCAACTTACAAACTCAAGTTCGGCCATCGGAGCCAGAATCAGCCATGCCGGCTTGTCGGAAGCAATCGCTCATATCTTACGACGCAAAATCACGGTTTTGCGGTGAAAAAAATCCCTGACGGTTTTAAGCCGTGGTTCATTAACGCAAATGACGGCACTAACGAAGGATTGCTCCACGAAAAATTGCCGTTTATGTCCGTTCAATTTCATCCAGAGGCAAATCCGGGTCCGCTTGATACGGGCTGGATTTTTGATTATTTTTTGAAACATATCAAATACCCAGCGGCAAATCGAGAAAAAGATAAAAAATAGTAAAAAGCTGTAAATATACCAACCAATTTAAGCACTATGCTATAGCGGATTAAGGGTATTATTTCGGTTGATGAAATCAGTTGCAAGTATGAATTTTCCTTTGCTATA
>Ga0209343_10002722_pt1 | contig 22648 bp, 16 predicted proteins | sample RifCSPlowO2_02_FD_184026 | JGI IMG/M metagenome (GOLD analysis project Ga0209343, IMG submission 184026) | Groundwater microbial communities from Rifle, Colorado - Rifle CSP2_plank lowO2_0.2 (SPAdes) (version 2) | ecosystem: Environmental > Aquatic > Deep subsurface > Groundwater | place... | reverse complement strand
GGAACTGTCTTGAGTGGTGGCGCATTCCCCACAGGGTATACCGCAGCTTCAACGACGACGGAGCTTGCAGCTGCGGCAGCATCCAATGGGGAGACCAGAACTTGCAAGTTGACCTTGGCTGGATACACCGCGTCACCTGACGTGACGTTTGAGGTCATCGGTGCTGGCAATTAATAGCCTGTCGAAGAGGTAATTGGCGCCAGATTCCAATCAAGTAGGATTAGAAAACAGACCCGATTCAGCCTCAAGGACAAAACTAAAAAAGCGACCTTGAGTCGCTTTTTTTTGCCCTTGCCTTTCAAAGCAATGAATTGAGGTTAGATTGAAAATATGTGCCAAATCTGCCTGTAGCCCTCGTCAATCCTCCGCAAGCAGCTACTGAATTAATAGTATCTTTGACAGTCAAACCGGCAGTGCCGCACTTTGCGTCACCACCTCACCGCGCAGCGTGAAAGTGCGTGTCTCTGTAATGTTCACATCCACCATCTGCCCGATCAGGCGCGGCTGGCCACAGAAGTTGACGACCCGGTTGCACTCGGTACGGCCCATCAGTTCGGTGCTGTCGCGCTTGGATGCACCCTCCACCAGAATGCGCTGCACCGTCCCCAGACGGCTCTCCGAGATGCGCTTGATGCTGTCGTTGATGACCGTCTGCAAATGCTGCAGGCGGCGCAGTTTGACCTCATGCGGGGTGTCGTCATGCAGATTGGCCGCCGGGGTGCCGGGGCGCGGGCTGAAGATGAAGCTGAAACTGTTGTCAAAGCCCACATCGTCGATGAGTTTCATCATCTTGCCGAAATCCTCTTCGGTTTCACCCGGAAAACCAACGATGAAGTCGCTGCTCAGCGCCATATCAGGCCGGATGGCGCGCAGCTTGCGCACCGTGCTTTTGTATTCCATGGCGGTGTAGCCGCGCTTCATCGCCATCAGGATGCGATCCGAGCCATGCTGCACCGGCAGGTGCAGGTGGCTGACCAGCTTGGGCAACTTGTCATAGGCCGCAATCAGCGAGGGTGTGAACTCGTTGGGGTGGCTGGTCACATAGCGGATGCGCTCAATGCCGGGAATGTCCGACACGTATTCCAGCAGGGTGGCGAAGTCGGCCATCTCGCTTGAGAGCGCGCTGGCGTCGCCAATCATCCGGGACCGCCAGGCGTTGACGTTTTGCCCCAGTAGCGTGATTTCTTTCACGCCCTGATCCGCCAGGCCAGCGACCTCGACCAGCACATCTTCAAACGGGCGGCTCACTTCTTCGCCGCGGGTGTAGGGCACCACGCAGTAGCTGCAGTACTTGGAGCAGCCTTCCATGATGCTCACGAACGCGCTGGCGCCTTCAACCCGGGCGGGCGGCAGGTGGTCAAACTTCTCAATCTCGGGAAAGCTGATGTCCACTTGCGAGCGGTTGAGCCGCTCGCGCTCGGCCAGCAGTTGCGGCAGGCGGTGCAGGGTTTGCGGGCCAAACACCACATCGACGTAGGGCGCGCGCTCGATGATGGCGGCACCTTCCTGGCTGGCAACGCAGCCGCCGACGCCAATCAGTGCACCTTTCTTCTTCAGGTGTTTGACACGCCCCAGGTCGGAGAACACTTTCTCCTGCGCCTTTTCACGCACCGAGCAGGTGTTGAACAAGATCAGGTCGGCTTCTTCCACGTTGTCAGTGGGCTCGTAGCCCTGCGCGGCGCCCAGCACATCGCTCATCTTGTCCGAGTCGTACTCGTTCATCTGGCAGCCGTAGGTTTTGATGAAGACTTTTTTGCTCATGGTGAAACTCACTCAATTACTATGAATTAGATAGCTACTAACGCCCTATTGACGGTGGCTAGAGCCTGATTTGTTATAAATGTTCTGGGCGCGCAGCCAAGCCGCTGGTCGGGCTGGCCAAGCGCCTGCCGTGGCTATTGCCGGGGAAACTTGGGCAACTGGTCAAACGGCGTTTTGCCGTCGTCAGTTTTGGGCTTGTCGGCGTCCGAGCCAAAAACAAAGTTGGTCACCGGCTCCATGCCGGCACGTTTCTCTGCCGCTTCTTCAGGGCTCAGAATCCACAGCTCGTGAATCAGCCCTTGCCCGTCGCGCCGGTAGTTCACCAGCACGCTTTGTCCCACCAGGGAGGCCGACAGCACCAGGGCGTCGTTGACACCCTTGATGCGGGCGCCGGGTGAGAGTCGCGCCGGCGCGCCGTTGATCAGCACCTCGGGCGGCATTGTGACCACCAGCGTGCCGCGCTGGGCGGTGGCGGGAAACTGGCGCACGCCGGTTTGCGCGCAGGCCAGGTTGAAGCTCAGGGCCGAGGCGCTGAGCACAAGGAGGCAAAGCCTCCTGAGAAAATGGTGGGGGTTTGAAGTCAGGCAGCGGTTCATGGTGTTTGTCCAGAGGCTGAAAAAGCGCTTGCGGGATGCCAGCGACGTGGCGCAAGTGTAAATGACGCGCCACTGCCCTGCCCCCCCGTGCGTCTTCAGCCCGCCCGGCGCGCCTTGACTGCCGCCGACAACACCTCCAGCAATTCCACCGAATCATCCCAACCCAGGCAGGCGTCGGTGATGCTCTTGCCGTATTCCAGCTTGGACAAATCATCCTTGCCCGGCGTGAACTTCTGGGCGCCGGCGATCAAGTGGCTTTCCACCATCACGCCGAACACACTTCTTGAGCCGCTGGCCAGCTGTGCGGCAATGTCGCGCGCCACGTCGAGTTGCTTCTCGTGCTGCTTGCTGCTGTTGGCGTGGCTGCAGTCGACCATCAAGGTCGCGGGCAGTTTGGCTTTTTCGAGGTCTTTGCACGCCGCCGCGACGCTGGCTGCGTCATAGTTGGGGGCCTTGCCGCCGCGCAAGATGACGTGGCAATCTTTATTGCCCTTGGTTTGCACGATCGCCACCTGCCCATTCTTGTGCACCGACAAAAAGTGGTGCGCGCCGGCGGCGGCCTGAATCGCGTCGGTGGCGATCCTGATGTTGCCATCGGTGCCGTTCTTGAAACCAATCGGCGCCGACAGCCCCGAGGCCAGTTCGCGGTGCACCTGGCTCTCGGTGGTGCGCGCGCCAATCGCGCCCCAGGAGATCAAGTCGCCCAGGTACTGGGGCGAGATCACATCCAGAAACTCGCTGCCGGCAGGCAGGCCCAGACGGTTGATCTCGATCAGCAACTGGCGTGCGATGCGCAGGCCTTCGTCGATGCGAAAGGTTTCATCCAGATACGGGTCATTGATCAGGCCCTTCCAGCCGACGGTGGTACGGGGTTTTTCAAAGTAGACGCGCATCACAATCTCTAACGTGTCGGCGTACTTTTCGCGCTGCGCCTGGAGCTGGCGCGCGTAGTCCAGCGCGGCGGCCGGGTTGTGGATGGAACACGGGCCAATCACCACCAGCAAGCGGTCATCCTTGCCCGCCATGATGTTATGGATGCGCCGGCGGGTGCTGCTGATCAGCGACTCCACGGCCGTTCCGTGAATGGGGAAAAAGCGGATCAAATGCTCGGGAGGCGGTAACACGGTGATGTCCTTGATGCGTTCGTTGTCAGTCTGACCGGTGCGGTCGGTGGCATTGGCGGCAACGTTCGCATACCAGGCATCGGTGCTGGCAGCAATGGATTTGGCAGTCATGTGCAATTCCTCAGTTCATCAAAAAAAGTCATAAAAAAACCGCCGGGGTAGCCGGCGGTTTTTGGAAGATCAGGACGTTTGGTTTGGGTACGTTCAGAACTCTCTACCGCCGCAGGCGCTTGAGAACCAAAAGTAGCTAAAGAAAAAACAGAACGATTTCATGGCTTCACTTTAGCATAGTCGGGCCAGCGACTCATTTCTGAACAAAGCCGTTGAATTGATAGGCCACCGACAAGCCCGCCACGTTGGCCTTGAAATCGCCACCACGCATGGCCTGAATGCGCCCTGCCGTGGCCAGCACCGACACCTGCTTTGTCAAGCGGTAGCCAATTGAAGCATTGAGTTGACCCACCAGTCCACCACCCACCGCCAGACCGCCGCCGCCGGCCGCACCCACCAAGGCTTCGCCCTCGGCAAACCAGCGCTGCGACAACTGCCGCTGCACACCGGCACCAACCTGCCCGGTCATGTAGGCACCCGCCTCGCCGGCATAAGCGGCCAGGCCCTGACCCGTGACAAACCACTGGGGCGTCACAAAATAGTCAAGCTGCACGCCCAGGTTACTCACCGACTCGTCGACATACTGGTTGCGCCACTGGGGTGACGCCTTGAAATAGGTCTGGTTTGCCACCCGCACGCGCAGGTTTTCTGCGTCAAAACCCCCCAGAGCGGGCCAGGAAATACGGTTGCCAGAGACCCCCGGCAAACCAAACTGGTAGTTCAATTTGAGGGCCGCACTTTGCGCCCTGAAGCTGCGTGAGGGCGCACGCACTTCGCCCACCGAGAACTCCAGCGCGGTACGCTCGCTCAGGTTTTGTTGCAGCGAAACCCCCGCATCCAACAGCAAACCCCCGCCGGTGTCAGTCCCGCCCCCGCCCGCCGGGCCGGCCGCGACATGGAGTTTGATCGCACTGCCGCGCCAGAGCGGCATGCGGTAGCCACCGCCGGCCAGGATCTGCATGTAGCCATTGCTCTGGCCACCCATGGCGCCTTCCGACTCCAGCTTGACAAACCAGTTGGGGTCCAGGTAAGACAGCCATTCGACGCCAACCAACTGCATGCTGCTGTGTTGCGGCTGACCATCGTCGCGCAGCACGGAGGCCGGAATTTTGTAACTGCGGGCCACCAGCGCAAACTCATTGTGGCGGGACGACACGCTGGCGCCATCTGCGGTGTCGGCACGGGGCGGGGTATCCCAACCCGGACTCAACAAACTGTAGAACGGATATTCGTAGCGCAGATAGGGTTGCGTGCTGCGAATCACACCCGACGGAAACCGCACATGGCTCACGCCAAAGGCAAAATTACCGACGTTGGGCACTTCGTAGGTCAAACCTAGATCAGCCCGCAGCATCAAACCACCGCCCGACAAGGCGCTGGTGCCACCACGCCCGCCGCCGGCGCCAACAAACAAACCGGTGTGAGCCAGCCAGCTTGGACTGAGCCGCTGGCGCCACTCACCGGCCAGACCCAGCGTGATGAAACCGCCACGGTCACCGCGCACGGCCCCGTAACTGCCCACACCCAATCGCAGCTGCTCACTCACATCAAACATGAGGTCGCCGCCGACCATGCCCATTTTTTCGCCGCCCGGCAGGTCCAGCGTTTCAGAGGTCAAACGCCAGGTCGTGGCGGTCGGCTTCAGTCCGGCAGTTGGTTCGCTATTGCCCTGGGCATGACCCAAGGACGACCCAAACAAGCCACCGGCACACAGGCCGGCCACCAACAAGTTTTTCACGCCGTGCCTCCCACCGTCAGACCATCAATGCGCAAGGTCGGCTGCCCCACGCCCACCGGCACACTCTGGCCTTCTTTACCGCAGGTGCCGACACCACTGTCGAGCTTCAAGTCATTGCCGATCATGCTGACGCGCTTGAGCACATCCGGGCCGCTGCCGACGATGGTCGCGCCCTTGACCGGGTACAGGATCTTGCCGTTTTCAACCCAGTAGGCTTCACTCGCCGAAAACACGAACTTGCCCGAGGTGATGTCCACCTGGCCACCGCCAAAGTTGGTGGCGTACAGACCCTTTTTGATGCTGGCCACAATCTCTTCGGGCGACTTGTCGCCGGCGAGCATGTAGGTATTGGTCATGCGCGGGATCGGCACATGGGCGTAGCTCTCGCGGCGCCCATTGCCGGTGGGCGCCACCCCCATCAGGCGCGCATTCATGGCATCCTGCATATAACCCTTGAGAATGCCATCTTCAATCAGCACATTGCAGGCGCTGGTGTTGCCTTCATCATCAACATTGAGCGAGCCCCGACGGTCGGCGATGGTGCCGTCATCCAGCACGGTCACGCCTTTGGCGGCGACACGCTGGCCGACCCGGCCACTGAACGCGCTGGAGCCCTTGCGGTTGAAATCGCCTTCCAGCCCATGACCAATCGCCTCGTGCAACAAGATGCCGGGCCAGCCGGGCCCAAGCACCACGGTCATCTCACCCGCTGGCGCCGGGCGGGCTTCCAGGTTGATCAGTGCGGCTTTCACCGCCTCATCGACGTATTGTGTGATCAGCGCCTCGTCAAAATAAGCCAGCCCAAAGCGCCCGCCGCCACCGGCCGAGCCCATTTCACGCCGCATCTGGCCGCCGACGCCCTGTTCGGCAATCACCGTCACCGACAAGCGCACCAACGGGCGGACATCGGCCGCCAGCGTGCCGTCGGCACGCGCCACCAGCACCACGTCGTATTCGCTCGCCACGCCCGCCATGACCTGCGCCACGCGCGGGTCCTTGGCACGGGCCAGTTGCTCGACACGCTCCAGCAGCTTGACCTTGGCCGCGCTGTCAAGCGTGGTGATCGGGTCCAGGCCGGGGTACAAGGAACGCCCATAAGCTATCTTTTTTGTAGCTACTCGTGCCCGCCTTGTCTGGGCCAGAGCCGAAATTGACCTGACCGTGCGGGCCGCATCCAGCAGCGAGGCCTCGGAGATGTCATCCGAATAGGCAAACGCCGTTTTCTCGCCGCTGACAGCGCGCACGCCGACACCCTGGTCAATGCTGAAGGAGCCGGTCTTGACAATGCCTTCTTCCAGGCTCCACCCCTCAGAACGCGTGTATTGAAAATACAGGTCGGCTTCGTCCACCTGATGCGCCTTGATTTCTTTTAAGGCCTGGGCCAGGTGGGATTCATCCAGCCCAAAGGGCGTGAGCAGCAGGGACTTGGCTAGGCCTAAGCGTTCAAGAGTGGGTTCGCGAGAGATCATGGATTCATTTTAGGTGGTGCGTCGATAATCATCATGACATGCTGCCTGAAACCCCTGCCTCTTGATGCTGACGACGCCGGCCTCGCACCACAAACCGACGCAGCCCATGCGGGTGGCCGGGCTCGTCTTCTTGCTCGCGGCCACGCTCAGCGCCGGTCTGATCTGGCACCAGGAACGCCAGCGCATGGCGCATGCGCGCGCCGAGGTTTACACACTGGCGCAAGACCATGCCAAAGCAGTCCGGGAACAGCTGGATCGCGCCCTTTCCGCCATCTACGCGATGGCCGCGCTGGTCCAGCAAGGCCGTGGTCAAGTGGATAACTTCGACGCAGTGGCCACCCGGATGCTGCCGTTTTACCCGGGCGTGTCGGTGCTGATTCTCGCCCCGGGCGGCGTCATTCGTAACGCAGTGCCGCTGGCTGGCAATGAAAAGGCAATTGGCCTGGATTTGCTGAAAGACCCGGTGATGCAGCAGGAAGCGCAGCGGGCGCGATCGACCGGGCAACTCACGCTGGCCGGTCCGCTTGAACTCAGGCAAGGCGGCTTGGGCCTGGTGGCCAGATTACCGATCTACCTCGACAACGCTCAGGGCACGCCAGAGTTCTGGGGTTTTTCCAATGTGGTGATGCGTTTTCCGCAGGCCCTGGAGTCGGCCCGCTTGCCCAGCCTGCTTCAGCGTGGGCTGGATTACAAACTTTGGCGCGTCAACCCCGAAACAAGGCAGACCCAAATCATCGCGGAATCACAGTCTGCGCCCTTGATCGAGCCGGTCGACAAAGGTTTTGAAGTGCCCAACGGCGCCTGGTCGCTCAGTGTGGCGCCGCGACTGGGCTGGGGCGACCGGGCAGGTTTGGCCGGCAAGACTTTTATCGGACTGTTGTTTTCATGGCTGCTGGCCTATCTGGCCAAACTCCTGACGCACCAACGCGCCTACAAGATCAATCTGGAGCAGCAGGTGACTGAACGCACCGCCGAAATCCAGGCATCAGAGCGACAACTCAGCGCCACGCTGGACGCCATACCGGATCTTTTGTTTGAGATGGACTTGAACGGACGTTATCTGCTGTGCCATTCGCCGCGCGCCGACCTGCTTGACGCACCGGCGCAGGCCCTGCTTGGCAAGACGGTGTCCGAGGTGCTGCCCCCTGCGGCCGCCGAAGTGGTGCTGCAGGCCCTCAAGCAGGCGCATGAACTCGGTCTGGCCCACGGTCAGCAATTTGAACTGGCGTCGCCGGAGCAAGACCGGTGGTTTGAGCTTTCGGTGGCACGCAAGGCGGTCAGCGCGGGCCAAGAGCCGCGCTTCATCGTGATCTCGCGCGAGATCACCGAGCGCAAACAGGCCGAGAAAGACATCCAGCAACTGGCCTATTTCGACGCACTCACCAGCCTGCCCAATCGCAGCCTGCTCAACGACCGCATCCGCCACGCCCTGAGCGAGGCCGACCGACGCCAGGAATCACTGGCCTTGATGTTTCTGGACCTCGATCACTTCAAGAACATCAATGACACGCTCGGCCACGGGGTGGGCGACCAACTGCTGGTGGCGCTGGCGGCGCGGATGCAGTCGGTCGTGCGCGAACAAGATACGGTGGCGCGCCTGGGGGGTGATGAGTTCATCCTGTTGCTGCCGGACACCGGCTCCAAGGGCGCGGCGCGCGTCGCCCAGAAGTTGCTGCAAACCGTCAGCCTGCCAGTGCAAATCGGGCCGCACGAACTGACGGTGACCCCCTCCATGGGCATTGCCCAGTACCCGCGGGACGGCGACGATCTGGAGACCCTGTCCAGACGCGCCGACATCGCCATGTACCGCGCCAAGCAAAGCGGACGCAACGGTTACCAGTTTTACACGACCGAAATGCAGCTCACGACCGACCGCGCACTCCAGATTGAAAACGCCTTGCGCCGCGCACTGGAGCGCGATCAGTTGCGCCTGCACTACCAGCCCCAGTTGTCGCTCAGCACGAACCGAATAGTCGGTGTCGAGGCGCTGCTGCGCTGGCAGCATCCGGAGCTGGGGCAGGTGGCGCCGGCAGAATTCATTGCGATTGCCGAAGCCAGCGGTCAGATTCAAAGCATCGGTGAATGGGTGCTGCGCACCGCTGCCCAGCAAGCCAAACAATGGCGGGATCTGGGCCTGGCGTCGATGACGATGTCGGTCAACCTCTCCGCCGTGCAGTTTCGTCACCCCGATCTGCCCGAACTGGTGGCCAGAATATTGGCCGAGGCGCAACTTCCGCCCCAATTTCTTGAACTGGAGTTGACCGAAGGGGTGGCACTGCATGACCCGCTGGGCGCCATTGCGGTCATGGAGCGCATGCACCGGCAGGGCGTGAAGATTTCAATCGATGACTTTGGCACCGGCTACTCGTCGCTGAGCTACCTCAAGCGCTTTCACGCCTACCAGATCAAGATCGACCAGTCATTTGTGCGCGACATCACCGACGACCCGGAAGACCTGGCCATCGTCAATGCCATCATCAGCATGGCCCACAGTCTGGGCATGAACACCATCGCCGAGGGGGTTGAAACCCAGGCGCAATTGACCTTGTTACGCGCGCACGGCTGCGACGAGGTGCAGGGGTATTTCTTTTGCAGACCCCAAGCACCTGAGGAACTGGTGGCTTTTCTGCGTGCGCACAGTTGACATTGATTCGCTGAGGGCAGAACTGGCGTTACGACTGCACCAGCCGCTTGGACTTGGCAATCGACATCAATATCCCCAGCGCCATGCCCAGCGTGACCATGGCCGTGCCGCCGTAGCTGATGAAGGGCAGCGGCACCCCCACCACCGGCACAATGCCGCTGACCATGCCCATGTTGACAAAGGCGTAGGTAAAGAAGATCAGCGTGATGCTGCCGGCCAGCAAGCGGGAAAACAGCGTGGGTGCTTCCAGGGCAATGACCAGGCCGCGCAGGATCAGAAACACAAAGCCGGCAATCAGCAGCAAATTGCCAATCAGCCCGAATTCTTCCGAAAATGAAGCAAAGATGAAGTCGGTGGTGCGCTCGGGGATAAATTCAAGATGCGTTTGCGTGCCCTGCATAAAACCTTTGCCCCAGAAGCCGCCCGAGCCAATCGCAATCATGCCCTGAATGATGTGAAAGCCCTTGCCCAGCGGGTCGCGCGACGGGTCCAGCAGGGTGCAAATACGCTGCTGCTGGTAGTCGTGCAACACCGGCCAACGCATACCGTCGGCACACAGCTGCGGCTCAAAGCCCACCAGCAATCCCACCCCCAGCACCCCCAACAGCAGCGGCGGCACGATCCACTTCCAGGACAGGCCGGCGAAGAAAATGACCGACATGCCCGCCGACAACACCAAAATGGCGGTGCCCAGGTCGGGCTGCCTGACGATCAAGCCGATCGGCAGCGCCAGCAGCACCCCCGCCACCGCAAAGTCCAGCGGACGCAACTGCCCTTCGCGTTTCTGGAACCACCAGGCGAGCATCAAAGGCACGGCGATCTTGAGAATTTCGCTGGGCTGTATGGTGATGCCCACGTCAAGCCAGCGCCGGGCGCCTTTTTTGGTGACACCAAAGATGGCCACCGCAATCAGCAGGGTGACCCCCAGCACATACAGCGGCAACGCCAGCGCCATCAGCCGCTGCGTCGGAATCTGCGCCACCACAAACATGAGGAAGCCCGCCAGCAACATATTGCGGCCATGGTCCTCAAAGCGCGTGCCGTGGTCGTAGCCGGAGGAGTACATCGTCAGCAAGCCGGCACAGGCGAGCATGAACACGGCGAATGCCAGCGGGCCGTCAAAGCCGCGAAACCAGGGCGTGATGCGCCGCCAGGGGTGAATTTTTCCAAATTGTTGCGCCATGCGTGGATTATCTCGTGACTGATCAATTCAGCTCGATTTCCACCACGGTATTGCCCGCAACGCTGGTGATCAGCAGGCTCGCGGCGATGGCAGCGGCCCGCTCGCGCAGCGAGCTCAGGCCCCGGCGCTTCACGCGCTCGGGCTCGAAGCCGCAGCCGTTGTCAATCACCCGCAGCCGCGCGCCACCCTGCGCTGTGCTGCGCAACTCAATGCGCAACTGAGTGGCGTGCGCATGCTGCAGCACATTGGACAGCGACTCAAAGACCATGTACTGCAGCTGTCGCATGGCCGCGTGATCGAGCCGGGCCAGCGGCAAGACCAGGTCCACATCCCATTGCAGCTCGATGTCGGACGCTTTAAAGCGCGGCTCCAGCCGGTAGCGCAGGTTGGCCAGCAAGGCCGTGATGTCACCCGGCGAGAGGTTCATCGCGTCAATCGACAGCTTGAGTTGGTCCAGCGAGTCGCGCAGCGTCTGCAGCACCTCCACGTGACTCGCCTGCCCGGATTCCATCTGGCGGATGGCCGTGCTGATGTGGGCGCCCACGCCATCGTGCATGTCGCGCAAAATACGCGTGCGTTCGGCGGTGCGCTCCTGCTCGCGGGCGAGTTGTTCCACGCGCCGGTAGCTCTGCTCCAGCTCCTGCTCCTTCTGCGCCACGCGCGCCGCCAGATTGGCGTTGAGGTCGCGCGCCTGCGCGCTGGCCACGCGAAAGCGCATGATCACGATGTAGAGCAGCGCCAAGCCGAACAGCACCGAGCTGTAGCGCAGCAAGGTGTTGCCGCCGTAGGCCTGGCTGAGGCGAAACACATACAGGTCGCGCAAGCCCACCAGCGTGTTCCACAACACCGCGGCCGCCACGATCTTGTGCGGCAGCGAGGCACCGCGCGCCGCCTTCCAGATGAACGTCGCGACGAAGATCAGGGCGGTGAGCCCCAAGACCGCGTATAAAAGCGTCATCGCGAGCGGATAGCCGTACACCAGCGAGGTCGTGCCAGCGGCAACACTCGCCATCAACAACACCGCCAGCCAGCGGCGCAGCCAGGTGACCGCCCGCAGACGGCTCCAGCCGGCCACCTCGGCGCAAAACAATATCATGCTGCCCACCCACACCATCGTCGCCGCCAGTGCCACCATGCCCCACCACGGCCAGAGAAAAGGTGGGTGCTCGATGATGGCGTCGCTGATGGCGACCGTCCAGCACAACTCGGCCACGCCCGCGTACAGATACAGCGGGTCGCGCCGGGGCCGTCCTGGCCCGGCGGCATCGACCTGGGTCGCCCACAAGGCGAACGCCGCCAGACCGATCAGCAGGCTGGCGATGACCACGATGAACGAGCCCGTGCTGCGCCAGCGGTAGTCGTGCAGATAGAGCGGATAGACCTCCTCGTCCGGCCCCAGGGTCAGCGGGGCCAGACCGCCACGGCGGCCCACATCGGCCCGGATCTGCACACGAAACAGGTTGTGGGTGCGCAGCAGGCCGGGCGAAATCACGATATGGCGCGGTGCCTTGGCAAAGTCCGGGCCGTTTCCATACTGCAAGTCGCCGTTTTGCTGCAGCAGGATGCCGTTGAGCCAGATTTCATAGGCATTGCCGAGCCGGGGCAGGTACAGGCCGAAGGGCACCGTCGGCGCCTGTGCCAGCTCGAACGGCAGCTCAAAAGTCGCCTCACCAGCCAGGCCCGCGTGATGGCGGTCCCAATGGTAGGGCAGGCTGACCGTCTCGCGCGTGGTCTGACCCTGCACCGTCACCAGCGCTTGCGCCTGGCGCAACTCCAGCGTCAGGGCCTGCGCCGACACGGCCAGACCGGCGAGCACCAGCCCGCAACAGCAAAGAAGTAAACGTTTTAAAAGGCAGCAAGGCTTCATGGAGCAGCGCATCTTAGCGAAGCTTGATGCGCCGCATCAAACGCCCGCTCCCATACCCGGCTTCAGTCATGCCCCGACAGCAAACCCATGCGCGTGGCTTCAAACACCGCCTCGCTTTTGGAATGCACGGACAATTTCCCGTAGAGGTTCTTGATATGCGTCTGCACGGTGTGAACACTCAAGCCCTGCAAACGGGCAATTTCCGCGTAAGAAAAACCCCGGGCGATCAAGGCCAGAACTTCCTGTTCGCGTGGCGACAGCAGGCCGCGCTGCGACTTCGCCTCACCGTCCTCGGTTGCTTCGCTTTTGATAGCTATAGACGAAGGCAGGACGGGGGCTAGCACCCTATTATTCTGTCGACGATCAGACTGGTACTTGGACAGCACGCGGCGCGCGATCATGGGAGAAATGGGAGAGGCGCCGGCCCGCATGTCCAGAATCGTCTGCGCAATGTCGTCGGGCGTCGAATCCTTGTGGATGTAGCCCAGCGCGCCGGCCTCGATGCTGGCCAGCACGTTGTCTTCATCACCAAACATCGAGATCACCAGCGGCTCGCAGGCGGGATTCAGCCGCCTCGCATGGCGGATCACCTCCAGCCCGCTGCCATCGGGCAGGCCCAGATCGGTGAGCAGCACATCAACCGTGTTCGCGTTGTCATCCAGCCAGGCCTTCGCCTCGGCCACCGTGCCCACGCTGGCAGCCAACCGCAGTTCGGCGCAGCGCGACACGCTGCCCGAAAAAAACTCCCGCGTCTGCGGATCATCCTCAACCACCAGTACACGCCACACTTGTTTTGCCCCGCCGTATTTAATTCTGTGGCGAGCATAGCCGTAGCCGCCAGCGCTGGCTATGCCGACCCTTCCCATATTCATGGGATGGCAGGACTTCATCCGCTCGATAGCATCCATGACGCAGATCAAGAAGTACAAAACAATGTACTGAATGAATTGCCTCCCAACCAACTTCAGGAAATTTTGATGAAAATCACACTTAAACGTCTTGCACTTGGCCTCGCCAGCGCAGGGTTGCTGACGATTTATGGCTGCGGTGGCGGTAGCAGTACCACTGCTGATCCCGTCCCTCCCACATCTCCCGTCCCTCCTTCGACGATGCTCTCCGGCACGGTAGCTGGTGGTGCCGCCGTTATTGGTAACGTCATCGTGACCGACAGCAAAGGCGCAACCAAAGGCGCCACCATCGAAGCAAATGGCCACTACACGATCGACGTCAGTGGCATGACAGGTCCCTTTATGCTGAAGGCTGCAGGCACGGTGGGCAACACTACCGTCACCTACTACTCCGCCGCCACCGATGCGGACTTGGGCGCCACAGTCAATGTCACACCCTTCACCAACATGATTGTGTCGAACATTGCAGCCCAAATGGCGGAGACCTATTTCAGCGACCCTGCCAATATCGCCAAGATTGGCACCCTGATTACGCCAGCCAAACTGGCCGCAGCCCAAACTTCCTTGCATGCCAAACTACAACCAGTGCTCGCGGCCTTGGGCCTCAGCGACAGTATTGACCTGCTGCGGACCTCGTTCGCTGCCGATCACTCTGGCATGGATGCAGTTCTTGACCTGGTCAAGGTCGAAGTGGATACGGCAACCAATGTTGTGACTCTTAAGAACGCACTGACCAATATTGCCATCGCTACAGACGATGTCAGCAAATCGTCAGATGATGCAATAGCAGTAGACGGCACCAAAATCACGGAGATCACCAAGGATGCTGCGACCGATTTGCAGACTGTGGTAGCAAAACTCAATAGCTTCGCCGCCTTGTTTGCCACTGGCTTGCCCGACGTAGCCGCGCTAACAAACAGCGGCGTTTTCGACACTTCAGCCAGCTTCATGATGAGTGGCCAAACGTTTGCTCAGTTTGCATCCGAACTCTCCACAGAGCCAGACGCCGTCGGTTTGAAATTCAGCAATGTTGATGTATCTCCCGTTGTTGGTTCGCCAGAGATTTTGATATTGTCGGCAGTCATCACCTCCAACACCGACACATTCGCCGACAAGATTCGACTGAAGATGGTCAAGGTCGCTGGAGTGTGGCTGGTGCAAGGCGATGGCCGAAAGGCTGACATCTCCATTCGAGCTCAAGCGGCGCTAAACTATTGGACGACATTGAATTCATCGCTGACGACGCAGGGCTCAGGATCGAATCTGCAAAGTGGTCTCAATCTTGGTATTGATCCGTTCGCGTACAACAGCAATCACACGAATAACCCGATCGTATCTGCGCTTGTCACCGGGCCCGGCCTTGGCAATGGTGTGACTTTGGTTCAGGATACCCAGAATAGATGGCTGAAGGTGGAGGGACTGCCCTACAGCACCAATCTGATCCCCGAGTGTGCGGGTCAGGTGACGACTCAATGTGTCAATATTGCCGCCACAGCGGACAACGGGGAATACAACCTGGTTCTGAAAAATAGCAGTAACGCCAGTCTCAATGGCACCGGCTACACGCTGAAATTGGCTAAAAAGCCTTACCTGACCAGTGATCTCACGACCTCCATGTTCCCAGCCATCACATCCATCACCATCGACGGACAGGACCTGACGCCGAGCTCGTTGGTGGCTGGCAAGACTGTGTCGGTAAGCTGGACTATGCCAGCAGGTATCAAGCCCAAATATGCAAACATCTGGGCCTTTGACTCAACTGGTGCTAATTACTTTAAGGTGGAGAAAGAGCTCACACCAACCATGACCAGCGCCCTGTTTGGATTGGGAACGCCGAACACCAGTGGAACACCAACTCAGGCCGGCACTTGGCTGGAGGGTGTCGACTTGTTCGGCCGCAGACTGGCGGTCAGCCAGCATGTATCAATTCAATAGTAATCGTTGAAATTTTGAGCTTGTTTGCCCCGAAATACATATGGATTTCGGGGCAATGTTATTAGTGGACCAGTTTTCGCCCCATCTCAGCGGCCCATCATGAGTGCGAGTTCAAGCACCCCTGATACCCTATCATCCTGGCCATGTCCACCAGCCAACCCATCACCCACCTGCTCTACCTGCACGGCTTTCGCTCCTCACCGCAATCGGCAAAAGCCCGCATCCTGGCGCAGCACATGGCCAGCCACCAGCCCGATGTGCATTGGTGGTGCCCACAGTTACCGCCGTCACCGCGTGAAGCCATGGCCCTGTTGTTGCAAGGCAGCGCCGACTGGCCGCGCGAGTCGATGGCGGTGGTGGGCTCCTCGCTGGGTGGCTTTTATGCCACCTGGGTGGCAGAGCAAACCGGTTGCAGGGCCGTGCTGCTGAACCCGGCAGTCAGCCCGGCACGCGACCTGGAAAAATACATTGGTGAGCAAACCTGCTGGCAAGATCCCCAAGAGCGCTTTTTCTTCAAGCCTGAGTTTGTGCAGGAGTTGCGTGACCTGGCGTGCGCGGCCCTGACGCGACCCGAACGTTATCTGGCCGTCATTGCCAAGGGGGATGAACTGCTGGACTGGCGCGAGTCTCATGCCCGCTACGCGGGGGCCCAGCTCCGCCTGCTTGAAGGCAGCGACCACGGCATCACTGACTTTGACCTGCAGCTGCCTGCCGTGATGGCGTTTTTGGGGCTGGACTAGTCATCTTCAGTCTTTGCACTGCGGGCTGCGGCGTTCACATGGCCCAAATTCTGGGTTGCACCGCTGCTTGATTCCACAACAGCTGGCGCCAGACTGCCCAGACTTTTTTGAGCAAATCCATCGCCACCTCCACTTGCGGCGCCAGGACACGCAGCACCAGCACCCGGGGGTTTGGACAGGTCACACCGGCGCTGGATTGAAGCGCGTGCGCCTGCAATATCTGCCGCGCGCTGTCAAGCGCCAAGTCGCGGCGAGGACGCTCAAGCGCACTCCCGGTGACGAAGAAGAGGGAAGCCACGCAACGCTGCCCAGCCAGGCCCAGCGGACTGCCAAGCAGGCGCGTGTCCGCCGCATCAATAACGCCCCGTTCCAGCCAGACGCCAGGCAGCTCAATGTGCTGGCAAAAACGCCCGCGTACAAAGGGGAGGCCCGCATGCGGCAGTCCCAGCGCCGTCACGTCCCAGGCCATCAACTCGGCGCCGGGCGCGAGTTCAAAACTCAAATGGTTTTCTGCCTGACAGCCGCTGTACAAAATCGCTTCCAGCGGCAACCATTCCATGCGTGCAAGCGCCTCCAGGCGCAACCGGGTGCGCTGCACGGCAGGCTCACCCGACGAGCGGTAAAACCGCGTGGCGCCCGGTGTGGTGATGAGCGCGTGCGCGCCAGAGCCAACCGCGATTTGAATGTCCAATGTGTCGCCCCCCACCAGCCCGCCAGGGGGGTGAACCAGCACATTGTGGCAAGTGCCATCGCCTTGCGGGTACAGGCTTTTCAGCACCCGCAACGGACCATCATGGACGTGACGCAGCACACTGCGTTCAGATTCCAAGCGGTAGTCAAGGGAGAGCGTGGCGTGCCAAGTCATGGCGTGATCCTAACTGGCCGCCGCAGGCGCTTAAATGGCAACCAACTGCCGCACACCGTCGATTTCCATGTTCGCGCCCCGGCCACGGGCCAGCACAGCGCCACGCTCCATCACCACATAATCGTCGGCCAGGTCACGGGCAAAGTCGTAGTACTGCTCCACCAGCACGATCGCCATGTCGCCCCTGCCGCTCAGCATGCGGATCACGCGCCCAATGTCCTTGATGATGCTGGGCTGGATGCCCTCGGTGGGTTCATCCAGAATCAGCAGCTTTGGCTTGGCCGCGAGCGCCCGTGCAATCGCCAGTTGCTGCTGCTGCCCGCCCGACAAATCGCCGCCGCGGCGCTGCAACATCTGCTTGAGGACCGGGAACAGGTCAAACAGTTCGGGCGGAATCGGCGTGTTGGCGGGTTTGTAGGCCAGTCCCATCGCCAGGTTTTCTTCCACTGTAAGCCGGGCAAATATTTCACGCCCTTGCGGCACGAAACCAATACCGGCGCGGGCGCGCTCATAGGGTGTGGCGTTGTGAATCGGTTGGCCGTCGAACTCGATGCTGCCGGTCTTGATAGCCACCAGGCCCATCAGGCTTTTCAGCAGCGTGGTCTTGCCGACACCGTTGCGCCCCAGAATGACGGTGACTTTTCCGAGCGTGGCTTGCAGGCTCACATCGCGCAGGATGTGCGAGCCGCCGTAATACTGGTTGATGTTTTTGACGCTTAACATTTATATAGCCCCTCCGTTCGCACTGAGCTTGGCCTGTCCTGAGCTTGTCGATGGGTCGAAGTGCCAGCGAAGTCTTCGACAGGCTCAGACCGAACGGCCATTGAATCATCGTCCAAGGTACACCTCGATCACCCGCTCATCCGCTTGCACCTGCGCCAGCGTGCCTTGCGCCAGCACCGCGCCCTCGCACAGCACGGTGACGATGTCGGAGATGGTGTTGATAAAGCTCATGTCGTGCTCCACCACCATCAGTGAGTGCTTGCCTTTGAGGCTCAAAAACAGCTCGGCGGTGCGCTCGGTTTCTTCGTCCGTCATGCCGGCCACGGGTTCATCGAGCAGCAGCAACTTGGGGTCTTGCATCAGCAGCATGCCAATCTCCAGCCACTGCTTTTGGCCGTGGCTCAAAGTGCCCGCTTGGGCGCTCGCGTTGCCGGTCAGGTGAATGGTGTGCAGGACCTCAAGCAGGCGATCTGACTGCGTGGAGTCCAGGCGGAAGAACAGGGAGGCGGTGACCGCCTTGTTGGTCTTGAGGGCCAGCTCCAGGTTCTCGAACACCGTGAGTTGCTCAAACACCGTGGGCTTCTGGAACTTGCGCCCAATGCCCAACTGGGCAATCTCCGGCTCGGTGTAGCGCAGCAAATCAATCGTGCTGCCGAAGTAAACCCGGCCCTCGTCAGGCCGCGTTTTGCCGGTGATGATGTCCATCATGGTGGTCTTGCCCGCGCCGTTCGGGCCGATGATGCAGCGCAGCTCACCGGGGGCAATATCAAGCGAGAGCTTGTTGATGGCTTTGAAGCCGTCAAAACTCACACTCACGTCTTCCAGGTACAGGATGCGACCGTGGGTCACATCCACTTCGCCCGGCGTGGCAAGGCGCGAGAAGCCGGCGGCGCGGCCACCGGACTCGGTCTTGCCGTGCCCGGTCTTCAGTGCGTGCGCCCTGGCCCGGCGAGCGCCCTCCTCCAGCAGATCAGGCGTCATGCTTTGTTCCCCTTCAGCTTTCTGATCAGGCCAACCACGCCGTCCGGCAAGAACAGCGTCACGCCAATGAACAGGGCGCCCAGGAAGTACAGCCAGAACTCGGGGTAAGCCACCGTCAGCCAGCTCTTGGCACCGTTGACGATAAAGGCGCCGACGATCGGACCAATCAGCGAAGCGCGGCCACCGACGGCCGCCCAGATGGCAATCTCGATCGAGTTGGCCGGGCTCATCTCGCTCGGGTTGATGATGCCCACTTGCGGCACATACAAGGCGCCGGCCACGCCGCACATCATGGCCGAAATGGTCCAGATGGTGAGCTTGTAGCCAAGGGGCGAGTAGCCCGAAAACATGACGCGCGTCTCGGCGTCGCGCACCGCCTGCAGCACCCGGCCAAACTTGGCGGCCACCAGCCAGCGCGCCAGCAGGAAGAACGCCAGCAAGGTCACGCCCGTCATCACAAACAGCAGCATGCGCATGGAGGGCGTGGCAATCGGGATGTTCAGGATGCGCTTGAAATCGGTGAAGCCATTGTTGCCGCCAAAGCCGGTCTCATTGCGGAAGAACAGCAGCATCGCGGCAAAAGTCATGGCCTGCGTGATGATGGAAAAATACACGCCCTTGATGCGCGATCTGAAGGCAAAGTAACCAAACACAAAAGCCACCAGCCCCGGCACCGCCACCACCAGGAACAAAGTGGCGACGAAGCTGTCGCTGAAGGTCCAGTGCCAGGGCAAGGTCTTCCAGTCCAGAAACACCATGAAGTCGGGCAGATTGCTTTTGTAGTTGCCCTCAAGACCAATCTGGCGCATCAGGTACATGCCCATGGCGTAGCCGCCCAGCGCAAAAAACACGCCATGCCCCAGGCTCAGAATGCCGGTGTAACCCCAGATCAGGTCCATTGCCAGCGCGCAGATGGCGTAGCACATGATCTTGCCCACCAGGGCCACGCCATAGTCGCTCAGGTGAAACAGGCTGTCTTTGGGCACCAGCAGATTAAGCGCGGGCGCCACGGCGCAGACCACGATCAAGGCGACGATAAAGGCGGACCAGCCGGTGCGGCTTAGCAGCGGGCCTTTGGCGGGCAGTGGATTACTCATCATTTAAGCCTCCGCCGAGCGGCCCTTCATGGCAAAGATGCCTTGCGGACGTTTCTGGATGAAGATGATGATGAACACCAGCACCGCGATCTTGGCCAGCACGGCACCGGTCCAGCCCTCCAGAAACTTGTTCAAAATGCCCAGACCCATGGCGGCATACACGGTGCCCGCCAGCTGGCCCACGCCGCCCAGAACCACCACCATGAAGGAGTCCACGATGTAGCCCTGCCCCAGGTCCGGCCCCACATTGCCGACCTGGCTTAGCGCACAACCGGCCAGCCCGGCAATGCCGGAACCCAGTGCAAAGGCGTAGGTGTCAATGCGGGCGGTGTTCACGCCCATGCAGGCGGCAATCGGCCGGTTTTGCGTCACGCCGCGCACGAACAGGCCCAGGCGCGTTCTGCCGATCAACCACGCCACCGCCAGCAACACAAAGACCGCAAAGCCGACGATCACCAGCCGATTGAAGGGCAGCGACAAATTGCCCAGCACCTGCACGCCGCCGCTCATCCACGACGGATTTTCAACCCCCACGTTTTGCGCGCCAAAAAAACTGCGTACCAGTTGCTGCAACATCAAACTGATACCCCAGGTGGCCAGCAAGGTCTCCAGCGGGCGGCCATACAAGAAGCGGATCACGCTGCGCTCCAGCGCCGCCCCCATCAGCGCCGAGGCCAGAAAGGCCACCGGCACCGAGGCCAGCAGATACCAGTCAAACGCGCCCGGCAGGTATTTTTGAAACAAAGCTTGCACCACGTAGGTGGCGTAAGCGCCAATCATCATCAGCTCGCCATGCGCCATGTTGATGACACCCATCAGGCCGTAGGTGATCGCCAACCCGAGAGCCACCAGCAGCAAGATGCTGCCCAGGCTGATGCCGCTGAAGATAGCCCCCAGCCGGTCGCCCCAGGCCAATGAAGCCTCGACTTGGCGCAGTGTGTTTTGCAAAGCGTATTTGACGTCCGGCTCGGTCTCTAGCGCCAGCCGCGCCAGCAGCACGGTTTTGGTGTTGGCCTGCGTGCTGGTGCTTAAGCGCGCGGCGGCCTCCAGGCGCTTGGCTTTGTCGGCACTGTTGAGCAAGGCCGCGGCACGCACCAGCCCCAGTTGCTCCTTGATCTGCGCGTTTTGCTCGGCTGCAAAAGCCTTTTCGATCAGCGGCAATTTGGTTTCGTCCGCATCGCTCTGCAACTGCTTGATGGCCGCGATGCGGGTCTTCTCGTCTTTGGAAAACAGCTTGAGCGCAGCCAGAGCGGAGTCCAGCTCGCCGCGCATGCGGTTGTTGTTGATGACGTCTTCAGCGTCTTCGGGCACCGCAAACTCGGCGCCACTCACGGGATCGACACCCTTCTCGTCGCGCACGATGAAGACTCTGCTGCCGGCCACTTTGACAGCGTCGTCTGACAGGGCTTGCAGAAAGGCCGCCGTTTTGTCGTCCGCCGTTGCCACCGCTTTGTTCAAGGCCTCAATGCGCGCGTCGGCTTCACCGGATGCAATGGCTTTTGCCTCGTCAGCCCCCAGAGCATGGGCGTTGCATGCTATGAACAATATAGCAAATGCCGTCAATCGGATCAAATGGCCAAGCATTGACAGACTCTCTCAGTAGGTTGTGTTTTTTCGCACGAAAAGCCCGAGGTGAGGCCGCAAGTCCTCACCTCGGGCTGTGTGACAGCGTTAAGACCTTTTTTGACTTACTTCTTCACCGGCTCATCCGGCTTGCCCGCATTGCCTTCGATGTAGGGCGACCATGGCTTGGCTTTGACCGGGCCGGGGGTCTTCCAGACCACGTTGAACTGACCGTCGGCCTTGACCTCGCCAATGAACACCGACTTGTGCAGGTGGTGGTTCTTCTCATCCATCTTGCTCACGATGCCGCTCGGTGCCTTGAAGGTCTGGCCCGCCATGGCGGCGATGACCTTGTCGACGTCGGTGGACTTGGCTTTTTCAACCGCCTGCTTCCACATGTTGATACCGATGTAAGTGGCTTCCATCGGGTCGTTGGTCAAAGGCTTGTCAGCGCCGGGCAGGTTCTTGGCCTTGGCATACGCGGTCCACTTCTTGATGAACTCGGTGTTGGTCGGGTTCTTGATCGACATGAAGTAGTTCCAGGCCGCCAGGTGGCCTACCAACGGTTTTGTGTCGACGCCGCGCAGCTCTTCTTCACCCACGCTGAACGCAACCACCGGCACGTCTTTGGCCTTCAGGCCCGCGTTGCCCAGCTCTTTGTAGAACGGCACGTTGGAGTCACCGTTGATGGTGGACACCACGGCCGTCTTGCCGCCAGCGGAGAACTTCTTGATGTCAGCCACGATGGTCTGGTAATCGGAGTGGCCAAACGGCGTGTACTTTTCGTCGATGTCGGTGTCCTTCACGCCCTTGGATTTCAGGTAGGCGCGCAGAATCTTGTTGGTGGTGCGGGGGTACACGTAGTCGGTGCCCAGCAGCACCCAACGCTTGGCCGCGCCGCCGTCCTTGCTCATCAGATAGTCCACCGCAGGAATGGCCTGCTGATTGGGCGCGGCACCGGTGTAGAACACGTTTTTGGACAGCTCCTCACCCTCGTACTGCACGGGGTAGAACAGCAGGCCGTTCATTTCTTCCAGCACCGGCAACACCGATTTGCGGGACACCGAAGTCCAGCAACCGAAGATGACGGCGACCTTGTCCTGCCCCAGCAACTGCTTGGTTTTTTCAGCAAACAGGGGCCAGTTGGAAGCGGGGTCTACCACCACGGGCTCCAGCTTCTTGCCCAGCACGCCCCCCTTGGCGTTGATCTCGTCAATGGCCATCAGCACGGTGTCTTTCAACACAGTTTCCGAAATGGCCATGGTGCCCGAGAGGCTGTGCAAAATGCCGACCTTGATGGTGTCGGCGGCGTAGGACGGCAAGCTTGAGAGGGTGGTGAGGGC
>Ga0209343_10002718_pt1 | contig 22665 bp, 18 predicted proteins | sample RifCSPlowO2_02_FD_184026 | JGI IMG/M metagenome (GOLD analysis project Ga0209343, IMG submission 184026) | Groundwater microbial communities from Rifle, Colorado - Rifle CSP2_plank lowO2_0.2 (SPAdes) (version 2) | ecosystem: Environmental > Aquatic > Deep subsurface > Groundwater | place... | reverse complement strand
GCGTGCGCTTGACGCGGGGGTCCTGCACGCGCTTGAGGTGTTCCAAGAGGCTGCTTCCCTTGCTTTGGGTCATTCAATGTCCATGATTCAATAACGATGCGGGTATTGTTCCCTCAATTCCCGCTTGGACGCTCACTTGTCTGCTATCAATTTAGGTGCGATTGCCCTGACACCCCTACTGCACCAACTCCACCGCCACTTCACGCGTCTCGGATCGCCCATCGGCATCCACCACCCGCAGGGTGTAGCGCCCGGCTTGCGGCGGCGTCCAGGCCAGGGTCTCGCCGGGGCGGCTCTGGCCTAGCAGGGTGTCCTGGGCAAACCAGTGCAACAGCGTGCCGCTGCCCGCCTCGGCGCGTAATTGGATAGCCTGCGGCTGGTTCAGGCGCTGCATGTGTGTGACGCCGCGCAGGGGTAGCACGATGTGTGGTGCGCCATCGGCCACGGTGGCTTGGGCGCACGCGCCCTCGGGTGGCAGGCGCAAGGGCAACCCGGCGCGCTTGAACAAGGCCAGCATGTCGGACGGCCAGTATTCAAACGTCTCTTCGCGGGTGTGCGGCCCCGGGGCGCACGCCAACTTGCCGCTACGCGTATCGACCAGCACGGTGCGGTGCAAAGTGCTTTGGCGGATGGGGGACTTGCCGGCGATGAACCAGGCGGTGTGGCGCACCTTGCAGGCGTCGTTGGGCAGCTCGCCGCTGGCGGCGCAGACCTCTATTCTTTGCAAATCCGCAGGCTGGGTAAATGCCATCTCTGCGGGGGCCAGGCGTTCGGCGCGCAAGGCGTCGACGATGCGCAGGAACAAGGGTGCGGCGGCCTCGATGCCGATCAGCGCGGGGTTGCTGGAGCCGTCGAAATTGCCGACCCATACGACCATGGCGTAGCGCCCGAACACACCCGCCGTCCAGGCATCGCGAAAGCCCCAAGACGTGCCGGTCTTCCAGGCGACGGCCGGGCGGGCCGGGGCAAAGGTGTCGGGCCGGGGCGACTGGCGCAGCATGTCCAGCGTGATGTAGGACGCGGCCGCGCTGAGCAGGGTCAGCGGCGGCTGTGCGGGCTTAGCCTGCTTGGTGTGGGCCAGGTACTGCAACTCCTGCCATTGGCCCTGGTTGGCCAGCATGGCGTAGAACTGCAGCAGCTCCTCGGGCGTCAGCTCCCCGCCGCCCAGGGCCAAGGCCAGGCCGTAGTGGGATTCGGAGGCAAGCTTTTGCACACCACCCAGTTTCAAAAAATCGTACAGATTGGGGCGCGTCAGGCGCGCGGCCAGGTCCACCGCCGGCAGGTTGCGGCTGCGGATCAGGGCCTCTTGCGCGGGCAGTGGCCCGGCAAAACGGCCGTCAAAGTTCTCGGGCGAAAAACCACCGTAGCTGCTGGGCGCATCTTTGAGGATGGAGGCCGAATGGATCAAGCCCTGGTCCAGCGCCAGCCCGTAGATGAAGGGCTTCAAGGTGGAGCCGGGTGAGCGCCGCCCCAGCGCGCAGTTGACCTGGCCGGCAATAGCTTCGTTGTGGTAGTCCGCCGAGCCCACCAGCGCCTTGACCTGCATGGTGGCTGTGTCCACCAGCAGCGCGCAGGCATTGTTGATGCCCACATCGTGCCGTGACTTGACGTATTCGCCCAGCACCCGCTCCAGCACCTTTTGCGTGGGCAGGTCTACGCTGGCCACCAGATCGCGCTCGCCGCTTTGGCGCAACAAGGCATCCACCAAATGGGGCGCGTGGAACGGCAGGCTGGCGCGCGTCTTGAAGGGGGTTTGCAAGGCGTTGGCCTCCAGCAGGCGAGCGTCGGCGGGGAATTTGGCCACCCAGCGCTGCACCAGGCGCTGGCGTGCGGAGCGCAACTCGGCCGATGCGGCAGCGCCTGCGATTTCACCCAGCCGCTTGCGCGGGTTCTGCGGGATGACAGCCAGGTTCAGGGCTTCCGCCGCCGTGAGCAGGCGCGCGGGTTTGCGCAAGTACACCAGGCTGGCGGCACCCACGCCTTCGATGTTGCCGCCAAAGGGCGCCACGTTGAGATAAGCCTCCAGAATGTCCCGCTTGCTGTAGCGCCACTCCAGCCACAGCGCAGCTGCCACCTGGCGCAGCTTGCCTTTGAAGTCGCGGCTGTCGATGCCATAGGCGCGCCGGGCCAGTTGCATGGTGATGGTGGAGCCGCCCATGCGGCGCTGCCCTACTGCCGTGGCCCCCGCCGCCCGCAGCAAGGCCCAGGGATTGACGCCGATGTGCCAGTAAAACCAGCGGTCTTCGTACAGCAGCACGGCCTCGCGCATGGGCGGGGCGATGTCGTCCAGCGGTGTCCACAGGCGGTACTGCTCATCGGAGGCCAGCGTCAGCCGCAGCAGTTCGCCACCGGCAGCCGTGATGCTGCGCGACGAGGGGGCCAGGCTGGAAAGTGGTGGCTTGGGCAGCCAGCGCGGCAGCACCAGCACCACCAACAGGGCGAGTGTGCACAGCAGACCCAGCCTGGCACGCCGGCCAAACCGTGGCAACCGCAGCAACTGCGCGGTGGCCCACGCATCCACGTCCTGCGGCAACCCACGCATCACTTGCCGGCCGACTTGACCACAAATTTGCCACCCGCAGAGCGGCCAAAGATGCGGCGTTCGTACATGGCTTCCGCGTAGGCAGCCGGCACGATGAATTCGCCGATGTTGGTCGCACGCACCTTGTAGGTCACCTCGGTCAGACGGCTCTCCACGCCACCGTAAAACACGACGCGGTCTTCGCGGATGTCGGCGTATTCGATGTTCCAGCTGCTCTTGCCACCCAGGCGGCGACGCCAGATGGGCAGGTCGGGCGCATCGTCGTCCGACGGCGCGGACAGCACCGGCTCCAGCCCGCCGGGCAACACATCCACCAGCGCCACTTGCGGCACCTCGTTGCGCTCGGTGGAGCGCACGCGCACCCGCACGGTGAGTTCATCGCCCACGACGGCTTCCGTCACCACTTTGCCCTTGGCATCCAAAAATTCATGGATGATTTCCAACCCCTTGCTGACGGCCTCCTTCGGCACGCTGCGCTCAAAGCCGGACTCGGCCCAGGCGTAGAACAGCGGCAACTCGCCCCCGTTGTTCAGCTTCAGCCGGGTAGCGTCCAGCGGCACGGCCAGCTTGGCCAGCGCTAGCTGCTGGGGCAGCTCCAGCGCCTTGGCCACACCGGCGACATTCACCGCGCTCATCATCACCTTGCCGGAAGCCGACTGTGCCGCCACCTTGGCATAGGCATCAATAGCGAGCAACATGCGGGCCGCGGACAGGCTCTGGTAGTAGTTCTCGCGAATGGCGGTGGCCATGCGGCTCCAGTAGTCCATGGGCAGCGCCTTGATCTGCGCCGGGAAATGCTGGGCCAGCAACTGCACGGTGGTGGACTGGTGCACCAACGGGTCGTAGTAGTAGCGCCAGGTCCAGTCTTTCCAGGGGTCGGTATTGGCCAGCAGGTCTTTCAGCGCAGGTTGCAGCAGCTCTTGCGCGAGCTTTTCCTGCTTGAGCATTTGGAAGCTGGCGGCCAGGTAGACGGCACCCAGATCGCGGCGCAGCAACTCGCGTTGCCTGTCGCTGCTGGCGCTGGCCACCAGTTGGCGCAGGTTTTCGCTAAGGTTGGTCAGCGCTGCAGTGGTCACCACACCCTGGCGGGTCAGGAGATAGGCCGCCTGGGCCTGGGTACGCCAGTTGTAGTCGTGACGGGCCGCCTCGGCGATGCGGGTCTGCAGGTAGACATTGGCCCGCTGCAACATGTCATTGGGCACGGCGAACTTGCGGTCCTTGGCCTCCACCAACAGGTTCACGACATAGGTGGTGGCAAACAGGTCGGACGAACTGCCCGGCCACATGGCAAAACCACCATCGGCGGTTTGCCGCGCGCGCACTTGGGCCAGGTAACGTTCGAACGATTTTTTAGGGTCCGGCGCCTTGGCACCTTGCTGGCTCATCTTTTGCAATTGCTCGGCCACGCCGGGTTGCGCCGCCAGCAGCACGGCCGGGAAGATCTGGCTGGTGATCTGCTCGGTGCAACCGTAGGGGTAGACCTCCAGGTACTGCATCAGGCCGGTCGAGAAGGCCCACGGCGAGGACGACAACGCCGCCTCGCTGCGCTTGAAGTTGGGGTACATATCGGCCTGCGACTTGATCTCCGCATCCCCACGGAACATCCCGGTTTGCACCAGCGTCACAAAGGCCGACGCCGGGCGCACGCTCACATCCGTGGACAAACGGGCCTTGGCCTCGCCCACCTGGGCGGTGAAGATGACACTGGCCGAACCCAGCAGCGCCTGCGCACCGGGCTTGGCCCGCACGCGGAACTTGGTGGCCACCTCCGAGCGCTCACTCACCTTCAGTTGCTGCGTAGCGGGGCCCACCACCTCCAGGCCGGGGGACACGGTCAAGGCCAAAGCCAGCGCCGCGTCCTTGCCCGAACCCTTGGTGTTGTTGGCCACACCCACGCCGATTTCAACCTCGTCGCCGGGGGTGATGGCCACCGGCACATTGGGCAGCAGCACAACATCGCCGCGCACCACGGTTTGTTTGGTGGCCGCCGACACCGTGTCGTCATTGATGGTGACGGCCATCACCCGCAGGCTGCCGTTGAAGCTCTCGGGCACGGTGTAGCTGAACTCACGGCTGCCGTTGATGTCCACCACGCCAGACCAGAACACCACCGGCTTGTCCGTGCGGCGCTTGAAGGGGTTCAGGTGTTTGCCGGTCTGGCCTTCACCATCGCCACCGGGCGCGGCCTGCATCAGCTTCTTGAACTCCGGCAGGATCAGGTCCAGCGTCTGCTGGGTGCTGACCTCCAGCGCGCGCTTTTGGAAGAAAAACTTCAGCGGATCGGGCGCCTGGTAACGCGCCACCTGCAAGATGCCTTCATCCACCGCAAACAGCACGGCGCGGCTGGGCACTTTGGATTCGAGCTTGAACTTGGCGGTCTGCCCCGGTTTGATCAGCTCGGGCACTTGCAGCGTCATGGGGTTGGTGCGCTTGGCCAGGCTGGTGGCGAAAGGCACGACGCCATAACTCATGGGGCTCATGTAGATCTCGTTGGAGCCCAGGTCGCGCGCAAACTGCACCGACACATAACCATTGCCCTCAAAGTCCTTGGGCAAGGTGATTTTCTGCACTGAGGCCGTGTCCTTGGCCATGAACCACTTGTGCGTAAACACCTTGTCGCGCTCGATGGTGATCAGGCCCGCGCCGGCATAGGGCGCGCGGATGCTGATCTCGATCTCATCGCCGGGCTCGTAGTCCTTTTTGTTCAGCGTCATCTGCAACTCGGCATTGCGGTCCAGCGAACGCGACACATTGCCAGTGCCGGCCACGCTGTAGCTCACGCGCGCCAACTCCAGGCCATTGGCATCGCGCACGGCATAGGCAAAGTTGCCCGGCGTTTGGGTGGCCAGCATCACATTGCTGCCGTTGGCGGCAATGGTGAAAGGCTCTTCCTTGAGCACACTTTCCTTGGCGCGCGATTCGTACTTGAACAGGCCGCTGTGCTGCTTGACCAGCACCGAAACCACCTTGCGTTCGATGCGCGCCAGGCGCAAATCGCCCACGGCCTTCTTCTTGGCTTGGGGGTCGATGGCGATGAAGCTGACGTTGCGCACGCCATTGCGGGTGATGTAGGCCACGTCACCATCGGCCTTGCTGCCCACCAGGTAGGGTCGGTCTGACACCAGTGCGCTGGCCTCTGCGGCCACACTGCGCCCGCCCTCGGGCTCAAAGGCCTTGACCAGCACATGCAATTGGTAGGTGGCCTGGGCGTAGCGTTGCAGCCCCAAATCAAACTCGGCATTGCCTTGGTCGTCGGACGTGCCTTTTTCCAGGTCGGCACGGAAGCTTTCCTTGGCCCGGCTGGGGTCAAAGAAGCTGTAGTCCGGGTAACTGCGAAACGCCGGGAAGGCGGGTGCCAGCGTCAGCGATGCATCCACGCGGCGGTTGGGTGCGGGTGTGCCAAACAGGTTTTGCACATTGACACGGGTCTTCAAATCCTTGGGTGTTATCCAGCCCTCGGGCGCTTCGCTCGACAGCTTGGCGGAGACCTTCATGCGGTCGGGCATAAATTCTTGCACCTTGACGCTGACCGTGCCCAGGCGCTGCGCGGGCGATTCGGGCGCGCCGGGGCTGGCCGAGCCGGAGTCGCGCGCCAAGTTCAGGTTGATGGTGTAGTTGCCGGTGGGCGACACGTCTTGCGTGGTGTGCGAGAACTCCGCCATGCCGCTGGTGCCCAGCTTGAGCTTGTCGCGCCGAATGGTCAGGCCGCGGGCATCGATCACCTCCACCTCCACCGGCAGATCGGCCAGCTTTTGCGCCCAGTTGGTGGACTTGGCGACGATGCCGATGTTCATGGTGTCGCCGGGGCGGTAGATGCCACGATCCGAGAACAAATAGGCCTGGATCTGGTTCGGCAGACCGGCAAAACGCACACCGCCCACATCAAAGCGCGACAGGTCCAGATTGCGGTCCGCGCGGTTCAGGGGCAAGAAGCTGAGGTCACCGGCCTTCTTCACCACCAGCACCACCGGCGCTTTTTCCCGCACCAGGCCGGCGGTGCTGGGCAAGCGCGCACGCCCTGTGGCATCGGTCACTTGCGTGGACAACACGCCGCCGTTGCGCGCCCAGATTTCCACTGCGGCACCGGCCACCGGTTGGCCGTTGGCGATGGACTGCACGAACACATCGCGCGTGCCGTCCACCGCAAGTTTGGAGACCAGGCCCAGGTCGGTGACGATCACCAGGCGGCGGTCTTTCATCTGCGAGGGCGCAATTGTCTCGCTGGCGTCCTGCGGATCACCCTCGCCTTCGCCCTCATAACCTTCCTCATCGGCATAGCGCTGGCGATCCGGCTCCATGTCTGCCTCTGGTGCGACGCCCTCCTTGGGGTCAAAACCTTGTACGGTCACCACGAAAATACCGCGCCGGTCCGAGGCGTCGGCCTTCAGGTACTCCGAGAAATCAATGGTCTCGTAATGGGTCTTGCCGGGCTTTTGGTGGTAGGTCAGCTTCTTCTCAAAACGCTCGGTCAGGTTGTCGGGTGTGATGCCGGCATAAAACTCAGGTTTGGTCATATCGCCCTGCGCCTGCGTGATCAGGTGTTGCAACTGCTGGGGCAAGAGCCGACCAATTTCCAGCTTCACGCCCGGCAAATCACGCACGATGATGGGCAGCTTCTTGTCGCCCGACAAGGCCAGCAAGGAACCCTTGCTCATGATGGCCAGCTCGGGCGCCGAGCGCTTGACGCGGATGATCTCGTCCCGCGTGGCGCCCATTTGGTAGCCACCGGCCGACTTCAGGCCCTTTTGGATGCGCACCAGCAGGTAGCGGCCGGGCTCGGTCGCGAACTGGAAGGTATGGGTTTCGTTGATTTCGCGCTCCACCGGCAAGGCGTTGAGCGTCACTTTTTTGGCCTGCTTGAGCACGGCTTCGGTCGCCTCGTCCGGGTCGCTCCAGGCGTAGACTTCGTTTCCGTCATCGTTGGCCGGATTCTTCTGCGGCAGTAGCCAGGCGCTGACCCCGCGCGCCATTTCCTTCTCGTGCACCGGCATGCCAGCGGTGATCTGCAACACGTTTTCCGGCTCGCCACTGTCAGCGGTCACGATCATTTGCTTAAGTTCAGCAATATCCAGGCTGAACAGGCCGGGGATGGCCACCGCCTTGACTGTTTCCTGCGCCGTGGTATTGCCGCCGCGTTGCGCCACCACCCCCGGCGCAATGTGCAGAGCCATGCTGGCGGAGACCTGCGGAATCGGCAGCGGCTCTGAATGCACCGAGGCGCCCAGGCGCAGCTTGTCATAGGTCACCGTGAACTTCAACGGCTCTGCCGATTTGGCGAACACACCGGACGCAGCCCCATCGACCTCCAGACGCAGGCGCTTCTCAAACGCCTCCGCGTTGACCGGGTGTGAAAAACCCACATCAAAGACGGCCTTACGCAGCGTCACCTGCACCGGGTCCTGGTAAAAGGTGGCATCTTTGAAATCGACCTCGAAGGCGGGCGACATGAAGTTGTGCGTGCGCTCCACCGACACATTCGGCGCCAGCGCCTTGGCGCCCAGCGTCACGGTATACGACTCGCCTATCGGCCAGTCTTGCTCCGGCAAAAATTCCAGACGGCTGACCGTCGCCCAGGTCCATTTTCCGGGCAACGCAGGCGACAAAGACACGTCCACCGCTTCTTTGCCCACGCGGGCCAAGGGCGCCGCCGATGCAGAGAAATTCAGCACCACCGGGCGCGGCTTGGCGTCCCCATCGTAGGGGGTGCGCTCGGGGCCAGACACCGCAATGCTGGCAACACCCACCCTCGCGGAATCCTCTTTTGCACCGCTAAAGGTTTGCCAGTTCCACCAATTTCTCCACCCGCCTTGTGGACCATGCAGAGCGCCCCAGGCGCCGCCCAACACCAGCAAGATTGCCAATGCCACCCAGGCGGCTTGTGTCTGCGCCCAACGCCCCACAGGCGCCAGCCGCTCGTGCATCCAATCCAGCCAACTCGGCGCTTGCCAGCTCAGGTCCCCAAGAACCAGGCGCAGCAAGCCACCGACCGGTGACAAAACCAACAACAGCGCGCGCCAGAACCACGCAGCCGCAAACCGAACCTTTTCGTGCAGGTTTTCCATCCAAACATCCCCCTGAGTTGTTGTGTGGCCGGCGGCAGGCCGCGCCATGTTAGACGCAATATCGTAACTGGGACTCAGGGCAAGTTATCGCCAATGCACAGACTTGCCTGCCTGACCTAGGCAAATTTCAAGGCGTTTGCCTTGGCGCCCTCCACAATGGCGCGCCACGGCAACAGGGGGACGGGCCCGTTTGCAGCGTGGCTACGGGTGCTGCAAGGCAGCGATTGCATCCAGAATTTGTTGTTCGCTCTTGGCCCCAAACCCCAGGATGGTTCGGATGCGCCCCTGTTCAGCGGCGCGGCGCAATTGGTCCAGCGTTTCAATTGGGCGCAGGTCCCGGTGTCTTGCGCAAGGGCGCTTACAGCATCACTTCTTGCTGATCTCCCAGTAGCCATCAGCGCGCTGTGTTTTGCGCTCCAGAATCGACGCAGGGATGTCAATTTTGAGTTCAGCCACACGCTTCGGGTCGATCAGCACGTTTGGGGTTTCCTGCCGCAAAATGGGCAGCACATCAGCCTTCTTGCGGAACCGGAGAATCTTGACGGCCTGCGTGCCGGCCAGGCTACCCACCAGACCAAAGTCAGCCCCTACATACAGCATCGCGCCAGGGACCGGTACCAAAGAGAATGCCGTGACAGGGATTTTGCGCTCTATGGCAAAGTCGCTCAAATCGTTGGTGGGCTCGTATTTGCGCATGGCATAGTAAGTGTCCAACGGAACACCAAACATCTGCACGCCTTTGCCTTCGTTGTACATCTCTTTCAACGGGGCAACGATGCTGTCTTGCTTGTTCACCTGCCTGGACGTCACAGCAATACCGAATTTCTCCCCGTTGGCGCGTGCAACCTCGACGTGGGAGATGCCGTTCTCATCGTCGGTGTGCACCATTCCGATACGGCTCACCGTTGGAAATATGTCGTGCACCATTTTCATGGAGTCGGCCATTTCGACGTGCAAGGTGGAGCCGGTCATACCCGCGCCGGCATCGATGAGCGAGATCGCCCCTGCGTCCATCGGATTCGCCACCGCAGTAAACACCGCAGGAATCCCCGCCAACTCAAAGGCACGGCGCGCATATTTGGTTGCGGGGGTGCCGATGGTCAAAACCAGATCGGGGCGGCTGACGGCAATGCGCTCCGCTTCGTCCTTGATGCGACGCAACAGTGCCAAACGGTCCCAGAACCCGCCGTTTTCCACATCGAAGTCGATCTTGACGCGGTTGACCACCAAGTTGTCACCCTGCACGATTCCGGCTTCCCGCAGCGTCTTGAGAAAGCCGTTCAGGGACTCTTGGTACGGCGCGATATCGGTCACCTGAAGGACTTCGATTTTGTAGGTACGGGGCGCATCCATCAATTTAGGCGACAGCAGTTCCATCGCCCCGCTGGGCGCTGAAACAGCAAACAATACCGATGCCACTAGACCTACAACCTTCTTCATCATTTCTTCCTTTAAATTCACGCAAAACGGATTGAAATTTCAGAGTCAGTGTCGTCTGTCTAGCGTTATTCGTCACTGGCTGAGCAGGCCAAACTATTGGTTTAGTGGGCCAAAAACGGGACGAATCAATAGGGGTAACCCTGACAAGTGCATTGGAGACGGCCAAGGGCTAACCCTTGGATTTCGGATGCAAGGAATGGCACCGAAAGCCAATAAGTTGGCTCAGTAGGTCAGAAGCAAACCGGAATATGCCCCGTACCATTGCAGCACCGCATTCGATGGTGCTTGAGCGAAAGGGTGATGGGGTTCTGCCCTGTCCCCAGTCAGCATTGCGGATTCGGTTTTCTTACTACTACTGTTTGACAGTAATGACTCCAACTAAACATAGGGAATATTCAGATGAAACGCCTTCTCATTGTTGCGGCTGCAGCCGCCCTGGCATCCGCAAGCGCAATGGCCGCTACACCCGCAGGCCTATGGAAAACCATTGACGACAATACCGGCAGCCCTCGTTCTCTTATCCGTATCACGCAAGTCAACGGCGAGTACAAAGGCACCATCGAAAAGTTGTTCCGTACTCCCGACCAAGAACAGGACCCCAAGTGCGACAAGTGCGAAGGCATTCTGAAAGACAAGCCCATTACCGGCATGACCATTTTGACCGGCCTGCGTCAAGACGGCGATGAATTCGCAGACGGCAAGATCCTCGATCCAGAAAACGGCAAGGTCTACAGCAGCAAGGCCAGCCTGGACGGCAGCGGCAAGAAACTCGAAGTGCGCGGCTTTATCGGCGTTTCCCTGTTTGGCCGTAGCCAAACTTGGGTTCGTGCAGATTAATTCGGCCCACTGACACGGCGGCACTTCAGGCTGGATCCAAAGCGGTGGATGAAGGCGACTGCGCCGATGTGCCGGGCTGTCCGCACTGGGGGCCTGACTCATTGCCCGCAAGGAACTGCGTGACATCGACCGCATGGCTGCAGGACGTGGCCGTTGCCAAGGGCGACCCCACCACCGCCCGACGCCTGCAGCCTACTCATCATTGACGAGTACGCTGCCCACTGGGTGCCGTGGCTGAGAAAATCTCGACTGGCCCCGCTCAAGCCAGTGGTGGACGTGGTGTTTGACTGGTTACATGCACAAGGAACTCCGTAGTTCAGTGCAGACGTCTTTCGGCGTAAACCCACCCTGCAAGCGCACTGAATAATGCTCCTATCGGTCGGTAGAATCCTCCGAAAACTCATCAGGGAGGAATACACCGTGAAAACGCTGCCCAAAGCAATCGTAACGCTAGTGATGGCATGTGCGTGTCATTTCGGGTACGCCACCGAGTTGGAGGATAACCTTCGCTCCACGTGGGAGGCGATGTGGACACAAACCGGCTATCCGCTGCCTCTTTCGCGATGGGAACTGCCAAAGGGTTCTGCACTTAAAATTCGATTGACCGGTTTTGGTGTGGATGGCCAGCGAACCAATGCTCTAAAAGCTGTAGCGGAGGTTACTACAGCCGCTGGCTTGTTATTTGTCGACGTTAGCACTGAACCGGACGCAGAAAAAACCGCTCAAATCACCATCGAGTTTCTGAGCCCGTTGACCACAAGTACCGAACTGGGTGACCGGTTGGCTTGTGGGGCATTACCCAGAAGAAATGACGATAGCAATGCGATTGAATTCGTACGCATTCTTGTCAAAAATGGACACGCTGGCACGTGCATGCACCACGAACTCATGCACGCCATGGGCATACCGGGGCATCCCTCAGGAAAAACCATTCTGAGTTACTTTCCCTGGCGTCAGGATCAGCTTTCTGACTTCGACCGCAAGTTGTTACGTGCCTGGTACTCAACCCGAGTCCGTTCACGATTACTCCCGTTCGAAGCGCTGGGGCCGTTGACCGTGGAAATGATCGCTAGCCAGGGCCCTTCGACATTTGAAGACTACCGTCCCCTCGAACGCACGCGGGTGAAATTTATTAGCACTGTCATCGCAGAAATGGAAAGCTTTGCAAACGGACAAGGGGAAATCCCCGCAATCATTCTGCGTTCCGGTATGACATCAAGTCTGGCTGTCAATAAAGCCAAAGCCGAAATCGCATTCAATCTCGGATTTACCTACCAAACCGGCAATTTGGTCACCGCCGACATAGGCCAGGCAATCCAATGGTTTGAAACAGCTGCCAGCCAGGGGCATCTATACGCCCATGCCCTTTTAATCGACATTTACGGAAACGAAGACTCTCTCCAGAAGGACTTGATAAAGGCCTACCAATGGACGGTTTTGCTTGCCACGCAAATCGACTCCCCAAAGATCAAAGAAGCACTTGAAAAACAGCGCGCCTTATTGACCACGGAACAGCAAAAAGAGGCGCAGAGCAGGGCTGCCGGCTTCGTCTACCGTACACCTTCATAAGAAAACGGATCGCGAATAGGTAGCTCAACCCCATGAATGCCAGGTACAGCACGCGGCATAACCCTCGAACCGCCGAAAAACCCGCACTTCGTCCGCAATAATGCCCGCTTGGGACGTCATTTTCCGATGAACCCCTTCCAGGCAATGAGTTTGATGACCGTGACCTCGGCGAAGTCGCCGATGTCTATCGCTACATGAACTTCGACATGATTGCCGCGTTCGGGGATGTGGCTGTAGGCGTCGCATAGCTTCTTCATGCCAAGGTCAAGCGCATGGGAAGCATGCTCGACACCACAAACCCCTGCTTTCCATAGAAGCGTTGCGCCGCTTCATTGCTTCGGTCCGTGAGCAAGGTGATGCGTTTGCAGCCTTGGGTGCGTGCAAACGAAATGGCCTGCGTCAAAAGCTGTGTGCCGATGCCTTCTCCGCGGCCCTGTGAGAAGACAACCATGTCCTCAAGCAATGCGACCCGCTCACCGAGCGCGGTGGACACCGTAAACAGAAGGCTCACCATGCCAAGCACTTCTGCGCCCTCGCGTGCCAGCAGCACGGCACCCGCCTCGGGGTTATTGACGATCTGAGCCAGCCCTCTGGACTGAGCCTCCGAGTTCGGGACGAACTCTGCTTCCTGCGAGAACAGCACCGACAACAATTTGTTGAGGGCCGGAATATCGCCTGATGTTGCCTTTTCGATGTGCATGGGGAAGTAGTACCTAAGATTTTTGAATAAATGGAAGTGTTTTCCCGATCCCGCGCTTGTGCTGGAAGGCGCTATCGGTGTCACATGCCGCGATGCGGTTCTCGGCCCTCGGGCCTACGGCCTGTTCCTGCCACCCGCCTGACTCAAGCGCGGAAACCACTGAGCCGTCCGGAAATTGCCATGGATCAGGCCGTGCGCCGCCAATCCGGCAAGCAGGCCCCAGAAGGCGCCGCCCAGACCGAACAGGGTGACGTTGGCCGCCGTGGCGAGGAAGGTGATCAGCGCCGTTTCACGGCCGCGCAGATCGACCAGCGCGGTGGCCAGGCTGCCGCCGATTGCACCGAGCAGTGCAAGGCCGGCCAGTGTGGTGATGAAGGTCGGCGGCAAGATAACGAACAAGGTCGCCAGCGTCGTGCCGAAGACGCCGACGAGGATGTAGAACACGCCGCAGGCGAGCCCGGCGATATAGCGTTTGCCCGGTTCTTCGTGCGATTCCCGGCCGGTGCAGATGGCCGCCGTGATCGCCGCGACGTTGAAGGCGTGCGAACCAAAAGGCGCCATCAGCAGCGAACCCAGCCCGGTTACCGCGAGAATTGGACTGGCGCTGGTCTTGAAGCCGTCGTTGCGCAGCACCAGCAGTCCGGGCATGTACTGGCCGGTAAGTGTGATCACGAACAAGGGGAGCGCGACGCCGAGCAGCGCGTTCAGTGAGAACGCGGGCGCGGTAAAGACGGGCAAGGCCAACTGGAGCGCGATGGCGCCGAAGCTGAGCTGCCCCAGTCCGAGCAGCAGCACGATACCGGCGACCAGGACGCCGACGATGGCGTAGCGCGCGGTGAAGCGGCGCAGCAGCGCGTAGGTAAGAATCAGCGCACCCACCAGCAGCGGATCGATCCCCGCACCGCCGAAGGCGCCGATGCCGAAGCGCAGCAAGATGCCCGCCAGCAGCCCGGCGGCGATGCCCGGCGGAATCATCCTGACGACCCGTTCGAAGTAGCCCGACGCGCCGAGCACGATGAAGCCGACGGCCGACAGCATGTAGGCGCCGATCATTTCCGCGTAGGGCGTGTTGGGCAGCACGGCGATCAGGAATGCCGCGCCCGGCGTCGACCATGCGGTGATGATCGGTTCGCGGTAGCGAAAGCTCAGCCAGGCGCCGGTCAGGCCGACACCGACCGAAACCGACCAGATCCATGAGGCGGTCTGCTCGGGACTCAGCCCGGCCGCTTTCGCTCCCTGGAAAACCAGAATGAAGGTTCCTCCGTAATTGACGATGACGGAGATGAGCGCCGCGACGGTGGGGTGCAGCAGATCGGCAGGTCGGATGGAAGCAGTCTTCACGCGTGATGTCCTCGGGCTTGGTGCGGTTGTAATGCGCTCACTATGCCGGAAAAATGGTCTGTCGAAAATATCCACTTATGCAAAAAAATAAGACCACTTTGTCCGAAGCCGGCCGGAAGGAGTTTGAAAACGATGGGCATTGAAGACAATCGGAGGGCTGCATGAGGACGCGCGCCACCGCCTATCCGGTTTGGGACCGCTTCCTGCCCGTGCCGGACAGTCGGCTGTCCTTGCGCGAGCAATTGGTGCGATTCTTCCGCCAGGGCGTGGCCGACAACAGCCTGCAACCGGGCATTCGCTTGCCCGCTTCGCGCATGTTGGCGCTCGAACTCAAACTGTCGCGCATCACCGTCTCCGGCGCCTACGAGCAGTTGATCGCAGAGGGGTTTTTCGAAGCACGACAAGGTGCCGGCACCTATGTGGCGGCGCGCATCGCCGACAAGACGCCATTGCCGCCGACGACTGCAGTGCAGCAGCGCGCGGGGACCGGTTCGCTGCGTGCGTCTCGTCTGGTCGGCGCCGATTCAATGTCGATAGCGCATGCGGCGTGGCCGCTCACGCCGGGTCTGCCGGCGCTGGACGCTTTCCCGTATGCACTGTGGGGCCGCCTCGAAGGCCACTTCTGGCGTCGTCGCCCGGCGCCCGACCTGTCGTACGGCGATCCGCAGGGCTTCCTGCCGCTGCGCGAAGCGTTGGCGGAATATCTTGGCGCGGCGCGCGGTGTGGTTTGCCGCCCGCAGCAGATCGTGATTACGCCGGGTGCCCAAGCGGCGATTTCGATCGCGACGTTGGCGCTGACCGATATTGGCGACCGCGTCTGGGTCGAAAATCCCGGTTACGACGCCGCCTACCGCAGCCTGCTGTTATCCGGTGTGACGGCGGTCGGCATCGATGTTGATGCGGCGGGGCTGGTGGTTGAGGATGGACGCCAGCGGGCGCCCGACGCACGCCTGGCGCTGGTTTCTCCCTCGCATCAGTACCCGCTGGGCGTCACCATGACTCTGGCGCGACGCCTGGCACTGCTGCAGTGGGCCAACGAGGCCAATGCCTTCATCCTCGAAGACGACTACGACAGCGAGTTTCGCTACGCATGCGCGCCGACGCCGGCACTCAAGGCGCTCGATGGCGAAAACGGGCGCGTGATTTACATCGGCACCCTCAGCAAGCTGCTGGCCCCTGGTTTGCGACTGGGGTTTCTGGTGGCCCCGGACGATCTGGTCGACGCGCTGCGCACCGTGCGCAATGGCACCGATCACCGCGTCCCCACCTCGCTGCAGGCCACGGCGGCCGAATTCATCGGTAACGGTCACCTCGGGACGCACATCCGCCGGACCCGCCTGCTCTACGCGGAGCGGCGGGCGGCCTTGCTGTCGGCGATCAACGCGGCAGGCAGCGGCTTGCTGTCGGTCGCCACCGCCGCCACCGGCCTGCACCTGCTCGCCGGTTTGCCCCATGCTTGCGACGATCAGACCCTGGTGGCCGCCGCGCGGCAACGGCAGATCGGCGCCGCCCCGCTGTCTGGATTCTTTGTTGCGCAGCCGAAAACGAAACGGCAGGGCTTGTTGATGGGTTTTGGCAATACCCGCCCGGAAGCAATGCCGGGCGCCGTTCAGACGCTATGCCGCCTGATCGAAAGCGGTACTCGGTCGCCCAGCGTCTGACCGTCGCTTCCGGTATTTCTTCTCAGCGCGCGCGATTTCAATCGCCAGGGCGATCTCGCTGCCTTGACGAGCAACCCCACTTCACAGACAATGACATCATCGACGATATGAACAATCAACCTAAACTGGTCATCGATACCAACATCTTGGTGGCTGCCACACGCAACCGGCATGGCCCCTCGTTTGCACTGATGCAAATCCTTCGACTCGGGCAAGTCAAGATGTGTTGCAGTCCGGCGCTTTTTCTGGAGTATGAGGATGTCCTCAAGCGGGCCGACCAGTTGGCGGCCTCCGGGCTTTTGGCGAGCGACATCGACGCTATTTTGAATGGGCTGGCGAGGCTCATTGAGCCGGTCACTACGCATTACCAATGGAGACCGCAATTGCGTGACCCCGCCGACGAAATGGTGCTGGAAGCGGCTGCCAACGCACAAGCCCAAGCCATCGTGACCTACAACCTGCGGGACTTTGGCCCCGCAAAGCTTTTTGGTATTCCTGTGCTCAACCCTGAGCAAACCTTTCAACAATTTCACCTTACCGTTCAAAGGAGTTCCAAGCCATGAGCAGTTACGCCCTACGCCTACCCGAATCGTTGAAGCAAGCCGCCAAGCGCATTGCTGCTGCCGATGACACCACCATGAACCAATTTTTCGTGGTCGCTATTGCTGAAAAAATCAGCGCCATGGAGACAGCCAAATTCTTCGAGCAACGTGCCGCCTTAAGTGATGCGGGCGCTGCACAAGCGGCATGGGACAAAGTGGGCACCAATGCTGGGCTAAAAAGCGACAACTGGAGTCAATAAATTCAAGTAAAAAAGCCGCGCAGCCCTTACGGAATCTGCGCGGCAAGCTACTAAGTTTGTAGCATTTTCAGCGGTAACTCAGCAGACTTTCAGAATCACTTCCGCGCCGGCGGCACATCCGTGCATGAGCCATGCGCAATCTCCGCCGCCCAGGATCTTGCCGTGGCCGTACGCCTTGGCCTGGTCTTCGGTGAGCCCGACCCAGGCCACTTCGGGGTCGGTGTAGGCCACGGATGGGATCACGCGGGCGTTGCAGGCGGCGGCTGCCAGTTCCTTGTTGCCTTGCAATTCACCGGCAATCACTTCGGCCGCCACATGCGCTTCGTGCACCGCTTTGTGCGCCAGCATGGGCTGGCCCACGATGTCGCCGATGGCGAAGATGTGGGGCACGTTGGTGCGCATCTGGATGTCCACGGGGATGAAGCCCCGATCTGTGACCGAGACACCCGCCTTGTCGGCGGCGATCTTCTTGCCGTTGGGCCGGTGTGCAGCCCACGGCTTGCAGCACTAGGTCGCGAGACATCGGCTCGAAGCGCTATGATTCCCAAAAACACCATTTCACGCTGCAAACATGCCCAACCTGGCCGAACAAATTCGCGAAGCACTCGCCATGTTTGCACGCAATGACACGGCACCAGCGTTGATTGGTGGTTTGGCGGTGGTGGCACATCAGGTAGTACGCGCCACCAAGGACGTGGATTTTTTGCTGGAGGCCAAAGCGGCGGACAAAGTGCATGATGCGCTGCTGGATTTAGGCTACCAATGCCTGTACCGCAGTGAGGATGCCGCTAACTATGTGCGCGCTGCGGAAGGTTTGGATTTGCTCTATGCGCACCGTCCCCTGGCACGCCGCCTGCTGGCACAGGCATCGGAACGCGATACGCCCATGGGCCGCATGCGCATCATCAGTGTCGAAGGGCTTATCGGCTTCAAACTACAAGGCTACGTGAACGATGCAACGCGCACGCGCGACTTGGACGACATTCGTGCGCTACTAAAAATACACCGCACTTCACTCAATATGGATGAGTTGCGCGAGTACTTTGCCTTGTTCAACAAATCGGAGCTCCTTCATGAACTTCTCAAATAGCACCGATACCCGTGCAAAAACAGCGCTAGACCGTGCGGATGCAGTTACTGTTTTGGCGCGCGAAGCAGGAGTGCCATTTCAGCTACCGCTGGGCAACACATCCGGGACGGACCCCATCGCCGAGTGGTTGAGCCTGATGGAGGTTGTGCAAATGCTGTGCCCTGTCTGGCCCGTACGTGACAAGCCCATGCAGGGCGACCATTGGCGAATTTAATAAAAAAAGCCGCGCAGCCCTCGTCGGATATGCGCAGCCGGCTACTGATTTAGTAGCGCCTGATGGTTGGGCCCTATTTACTTGCGCGCCGGTGGCACATCCGTGCACGATCCATGCGCAATCTCCGCCACCGAGGATCTTGCCGTGGCCGTACGCCTTGGCCTGATCTTCGGTGAGCCCGACCCAGGCCACTTCGGGGTCGGTGTAGGCCACGGATGGGATCACGCGGGCGTTGAAGGTGGCGGCTGCCAGTTCCTTGTTGCCTTGCAATTCACCGGCGATCACTTCGGCGGCCACATGCGCTTCGTGCACCGCCTTGTGCGCCAGCATGGGCTGGCCCACGATGTCGCCGATGGCGAAGATGTGCGGCACGTTGGTGCGCATCTGGATGTCCACGGCTTGCAGCACCAGGTCGTACACCTGCGGTGCGGGGGCCGCAACGCTTGCGTTGCTTCCAGCCTCGCCCCTTCCGTATCCTTTTGGATCGGCCTCCAGCCCCCGTGGAATATGCGCAAGCAGCTACTAAAAACGTAGCGTTTTGCAGTGCGGTAATGGTTTGTAATCGCAATCCAGGCGGAGCATCCCTAGGATTGTTGGGTTGGCATTGACACAACGCATTGCCGACAGTCATTTTCAATCCTCAACTCATCTGCACTGGAGATCCCATGCCCTGGAACTTTACAAATGGTCAAGCCGACCCCATGACCTTAACGCTGGCTGGCGGCGGCGCGCCTGTGGTGGTCGCAGGCAACGCAACAGCAGCCATTGCGACCGCGATTGCATCCATTTCCTTTCACGGTTTGCAACCGTATAACTTGGTCGGCATTTGGCCATTTCCGGATGGCCAGGCAGTCACCGGCACCTATGGGGGCGGACAAAACATTGATGTACGTAACCTAACAACGGCCGTAACGGCGATCTTTCAGTATCAGTAGGTTGCGCCGGTGCGTTAAGCCGCGATACCCTTTCGGTGCAGGCCTGCGCTGCCCATGTATGAGACGCTACAAAAAACACAGCAAACTCCGTGGTGAACCGGACCTGTTGCACACCACGGATTCGTTTGAAAGGGCCGGTGTTGCAGGTATTGGGGCTTAACACACTCAGCAGCGTGAAAAGCAGCCCACCGCCGAGCTGCCTAAAAATAAGGCATAGCCTGGCAAGCCAAGCCTGGCGCGGCTCTCAAGCCTTGTGAACACGTTTATCCACAACCTAGCCCACAGCGGGCAGGGCTAAGTATTTTTCTATAAATCTTGCGCGTAACGGACCAACATCTGTGCTTGAGTTTCGACAGGAATGTCACCACCAATCTGATCCTTCAGCATTTCACCCATGGATGGCATGACGGCAGCACGGTCGATATGGCGGCTGGCATCCCACAGGGCCGAGCGCATCAGTGCCTTGGCGCAGTGCAGGTAGGCAGCCTGCACCGTGACGCGGATCACGACTTTGGGTGTGCGTTTGGCATCCAGGCACGCGGCGATGTCGGCTGCATCGGTGGACAGCAAGGCCGTGCCATTCACTCGCAGAGTTTCGTCCACGCCGGGCACGAGAAACAGCAGGCCGATCTGGCCTGTTTGGACGATGTTCTCCAGCGTGTCCAGGCGGTTGTTGCCCGGTGAATCGGGTATCAGCAGCGTGTGCTGGTCCAGCACCTTGACAAAGCCCGGTTGCCCGCCGCGTGGCGATGCGTCCAGCGCGCCACCAAGCCCCGCGCTGGAAACCACAGCCAACGGCGAGAGTTCGATGAAGCGGGTGCAATGCGCGTCCAACTGCGGGAGTTCTTTTTTGACAGAGCGTTCACGGGGTGCGGCGAATAGCGTGCGCAAGTCGGCAAGGGTGGTGATGGGCATGGATAGGGAATAAAGAGTGTTGGCGAGTCAGAATCCAATAGGGGGACGCATTATCAACAACGGATCTATCTCAGCCCACGCGCCGCGTCCAAACTCCGCTCCATACACGGCGACTAAACACGCCATTACCGGCCGGACCAAATCAACTTCGCTGGATGGCCGAAAATACGAATCGAGCAGCCAGACAGCAAAAAACCCGAACCGGTAAGGGCTCGGGCTTTGCGTTGGGGGAGTAGGAGTGAACTACTTCCGCGCCGGCGGCACATCCGTACAAGACCCGTGCGCAATCTCCGCCGCCATACCAATGGACTCCCCAAGGGTTGGATGCGGGTGAATCGTCTTGCCGATATCCACTGCATCCGCGCCCATCTCAATCGCCAGCGCGATCTCGCCGATCATGTCGCCCGCATGCGTGCCGACCATGCCGCCGCCCAGGATCTTGCCGTGGCCGTGGGCCTCTGGCGAGTCGTCAAAGAGCAGCTTGGTGACGCCTTCGTCGCGGCCGTTCGCAATGGCGCGTCCTGACGCATTCCAGGGGAACAGGCCCTTCTTGACCTTGATGCCCTGCGCCTTGGCCTGGTCTTCAGTGAGGCCGACCCAGGCCACTTCGGGGTCGGTGTAGGCCACGCTGGGGATGACGCGGGCGTTGAAGGCGGCGGCTGCCAGCTCCTTGTTGCCTTGCAGTTCACCGGCAATTACTTCGGCGGCCACATGCGCTTCGTGCACCGCCTTGTGCGCCAGCATGGGCTGGCCCACGATGTCGCCGATGGCGAAGATGTGGGGCACGTTGGTGCGCATCTGGATGTCCACGGGGATGAAGCCACGGTCCGTCACCGAGACGCCGGCCTTGTCGGCGGCAATCTTCTTGCCGTTGGGCGTGCGGCCCACGGCTTGCAGCACCAGGTCGTACACCTGCGGTGCGGGGGCGGTGCCGCCCTCTTCCGCTGGCGCAAAGGTCACCTCAATGCCTTCGGGCAGCGCGCGTGCGCCCACCGTCTTGGTCTTGAGCATGATGTTGTCGAAGCGCTTGGCGTTCATCTTCTGCCAGATCTTGACCAGGTCGCGGTCAGCGCCCTGCATCAGGCCGTCCATCATTTCCACCACATCCAGGCGTGCGCCCAGGGTGCTGTAGACGGTGCCCATTTCCAGGCCGATGATGCCGCCGCCCAAAATCAGCATGCGTTTGGGCACTTCGCTCAAAGCCAAGGCGCCGGTGGAGTCCACCACACGCGGATCTTCGGGCATAAAGGGCAGGCGCACGGCTTGGGAGCCTGCGGCGATGATGGCCTTTTTGAACTGCACGGTATAGGTTTTACCGGTCTTGGCCTGGCCCTCTGTGCCGGAGGTTTCCTCCACCTGCACATGGTTGGGGCTGACAAAAGCCCCGTAGCCACGCATCACGCCCACCTTGCGCATCTTGGCCATGGCACTCAGGCCGCCGGTGAGCTTGCTGATGACTTTTTCCTTGTGGCCACGCAATTTGTCGATGTTGACCACCGGCGCGCCAAAGTCCACACCCAAATCGGCCATGTGGCTGACTTCGTCCATGACGGCGGCCACGTGCAACAAGGCTTTGCTGGGGATGCAACCCACGTTCAGGCAGACGCCACCCAGGGTGGCGTAGCGCTCGACCAGGATGACTTTGAGCCCCAGGTCTGCGGCGCGGAAAGCCGCCGAATAGCCGCCAGGGCCGCCGCCGATCACCAGCACGTCGCAATCCAGGTCCACCGTACCGGCGTAACTGGCACCCGCGGGCGCGGGAGCTGCGGCGACAGCAGGTGCAGGCGCTACAGTTTTAGGAGCTGCTTGCGCAGATTCTACGGGGGCTGGAGCCGTATTGGATGCTGAATTGTCAGCGCCAGCAGCACCTTCCACACTCAGAACCACGGAGCCTTGCTTGACCTTGTCACCGAGCTTGACTTTGATCTCTTGGACCACGCCGGCCTGGCTGGACGGGATTTCCATGGAGGCTTTGTCGCTCTCCACGGTGATCAGGGATTGATCCGCCTTGATGGTGTCACCCACCTTGACCATCAATTCGATGACGGTGACTTCGTCGAAGTCGCCAATGTCGGGAACCTTGATGTCTACGATTGCCATTGTTTTTCCTATTCAGTTGAGGACAGAGCTACGCTGCGCTTCGGTCTGTCCCGCAAAGTCGTTCTTAAAGCAACACGCGGCGGAAATCGCCCAGGATCTGGCCGAGGTACACGTTGAAGCGTGCGGCTGCAGCGCCGTCGATGACGCGGTGGTCCCAGGTCAGGGACAGGGGCAGCATGAGGCGCGGCTGGAAGGCCTTGCCGTCCCACACTGGCTGCATGCTGGACTTGCAGACACCCAAAATGGCCACTTCGGGGGCGTTGATGATGGGTGTGAAGTAACGCCCGCCAATGCCGCCCAAGCTAGAGATGGTGAACGAAGCACCGGTCATCTCGGCCGGGCTCAGCTTGCCGTCGCGCGCCTTTTTGGCCAGTTCGCCCATCTCGACCGAGATTTGCATGATGCCTTTTTTGTCGGCATCCTTGATCACCGGCACCATCAGGCCATTGGGCGTGTC
>Ga0209343_10002710_pt1 | contig 22682 bp, 17 predicted proteins | sample RifCSPlowO2_02_FD_184026 | JGI IMG/M metagenome (GOLD analysis project Ga0209343, IMG submission 184026) | Groundwater microbial communities from Rifle, Colorado - Rifle CSP2_plank lowO2_0.2 (SPAdes) (version 2) | ecosystem: Environmental > Aquatic > Deep subsurface > Groundwater | place... | reverse complement strand
GGAGCGGCGCAGCCAGCGGGCCCGCTACGCGCAGGCGTTGCGGCGCTTCCTGGCACAACTGTTTCCGCAGTGGAAGATTGAGGAACTGAGTTCGGAAACCAACCTGGCGCAATCGTTTTCCGGCCGCTACACCCGCGGACTGCTCTGCCGGGGGCAACAGGCCTGGGCCGTGATCGGCTCCGGAGAGCAGGAGGACCCCTCGGCCGCCGAAGGGATTCTCACCTACGGGTTGATCTGGCTCGATTGGCTCCGGCGCCACCGCGCGAAGAAGGTCATCACGGGCCTGAAGATATTCGTCCCCGCCAAGCGGGTCGCCACCACGCTGCACCGGCTGGCATGGATGGATTCGCAATTGGCCCAGTGGGAAGTCTATGAGACAGGCGATGACGTCCGCCGCCGCGATCCGGCGGATGTAGGGAATTTGAAAACCAGCCTGGCGCCGGTGGAGGAGCCAATCCCTCACTCCCCTCCGGTCGAACGCTGGATCGAACGGATCGAAGCGATCAGCCCGGTCATTGATCGGCGCAGCGGTCCGGACGGGTTCGGTTGCTGGTCCGTGCGAGGTTTCCCCTTTGCGAGAGAAACAACCCGGGGCGTGGTTTTTGGAATCGGCCGGGCGGAGACTCCGCTCGAGGAGCAAGCGTTTGCCCAATTGGAACGATTGGTGAGCAAGCTTCTGCGCTGGCGCCGTCCGGAATCACCCGACCCGCAGCATCCCTTCTACCGCATGTGGCCGGAACGGTGGCTCGAAAGCCTGCTGCTCCGGCAAATCACCTGCCTCGGCTGTGACCTGATTCCCGGCGCGGTTTACGAACAGGTTCCGGCTGTCTCCGGGACCGAGCGCGGGGTGATGGATTTGCTGGCGCTCAATTCCCAAGGCCGTCTGGTGGTGGTGGAACTCAAAGCGTCGGAAGACATTCATCTGCCGCTGCAAGCTCTGGATTACTGGATGCGGGTGCAGTGGCATCAGCAGCGGGGCGAGTTTGAACGGCACCGATATTTTGCACGCCGGGTTCTGAGTTCCGAACCGCCCTTGCTGTTGCTGGTAAGTCCCGCGCTCCAATTCCACTCCGCTTGCGAAATCGTTTCGCGATATTTCTCTCCGGCCATCGAGGTCGTTCGGCTCGGCCTTGCCGAAAACTGGAGAGAAGAATTGCAGCTCGTCTTCCGGTCGGCCCGGTGACGCGCTTGCCCGGTGACTCGGAGAATCACAGTAGCCCGACGAGACGAATCCGCACCGCTGGGCTTCCACGAGCCCACTGTCCAACGGAGGCGGGGTGTTTGCGCTTGACACGGTATGGGGCTGAGGATAGATTTGGGCAGATGGGAAGTTGGAATTCGAAACGTCCAGTCGAAGTAGATTCTTTGTTTCCCGCCTCGCACAGGAGCCAGGGAAGCTTGTCGCTCTGAATTATCGTCAGATGTTCTCATATTATTTGCTGAACCGAGTGTCTCAACAAGGGGGGACTGCATGAGAGGGAAACGAGGCTATCGCCAGTTTGGCCCAGGCACTGATCGGTAATCCGCGAGCTGAGGTCTTCGACCACAGCAAGGTCATTCATGGGAATCCCAATCAATGGTTCAATCCGAACATGTTCACCTTCGGACCCGCCGGTTTCCCTCGGGATGTTGGATACCAACAAGCTCGACCCAAAGGATCCGGCCGGGACCGAGGCAGCGGCCCAAACGGCTTGGATGCGGATTGATCCGAGCACCGGAAAAAACGTGGGCGGCTGGGGGTACGGCGTGGCCATCAGCCCCTTGGATGGGACGGTTTGGCAATCCAATGGTGAGAGCGGAGGTCCCCTCAATAAGCTCTACATGTTTGATCCGAAGAGCCGGAAATTCAAGGATTATCCCCTGACCCCGCCCGGCCGTGTTCCGCATGGCATTGACGCCAGTACCGACGGAAAGATATGGTTTTCGGCCGGGAGCGGCCACTTGGGACGATTTGACCCCAAGACCGAGCAGTATTCCTATTGGGAGCTGCCGGGACCGAAACTGAAAGGCACGGGGAAAGAGACCGGAACGACCGTGTTTCCGTACTTCCTCTGGGTGGACCAATTTGATGTGCTCGGACTGGGCAAGGGCACGGTGATTGTCTGCGGCACCACCTCGGATTCGTTGATGATTTTCGACCCCCGCAAAGAAACGTTCTCCGTGATTCAGGTGCCGTATCCGTTGCCTTTCTACACGCGCGGCCTGGACGGACGGATTGACGATCCGAAAGCGGGATGGAAGGGCCGCGGCCTTTGGGCAACCTACAGTTCTTACATGCCCCGATTCACGGAATCCAAGATGGGTTCGGTGAGTCACATTCAACTGCGCCCCAATCCGTTGGCGTATTAACGGGGCTTTGGCTTTACCGTAATCTATAACGATCGGGAGGAACGTCATCATGCGCGTGAAGAATTATTCATTGGCGAGTGGTGCAATGCTGGCAGCCTTGTTGTTGTCGGTTGCCCCAGGCAGTTTCGGGCAAACGGGAAACGCGCCCACGGGCGTGATTTCCGGAACCGTAACGGCCAACAAGGGCTTGGTGCGTGCGGTTCGCGTCAAGGCGAGCGACACCGTGCGCAAGATTTCCTATATCGTTTTCACGAAGAACGGCGGATATCAGGTCTTCAATCTCCTGCCGGGAACCTACCAGGTGTCGGCGTTGCAGGATGGATTTGACTCGACCAAGGTGACGGTCGAGTTAAAGCCGGGAGAGACGAAGACGGCGGACCTGGCGCTGACTGACAAGGGAGTAGCGAGCAATGTGGAACTCGTAGACCTCGACACGCTGTATCCTCCCGGTCCCGGCCGCGACGTGTTGTTCAACGAGTGCGCAGGATGTCACAGCCTGGAGCATATTCCGTGGCATAAGATGGCGCCACGCGACGAAGCGGGCTGGAAACTCGCCGTGGATCGCATGTTTATCCCCCGCGAGCCGAGAGAAATCCCCATCGTTTCACCCGATGAAATTTCTGCCGAAAAACGGGAAGCTATGGTCAAATATTTCGCGGCCAACTTCGGAATCGGTTCGAAACGGCGGGATTTGAAACTAGACGACCTGCCGCTCGACGAAAATGTACTTTCTCAAGCGAGGTGGGTCCAGTATGATATGCCCCCGCCGGGAAAAGCAGCCAGCGGACGCGACGTGAGTCGGCGGGGCAGTCACGACATCTATCCGAGCGCCGTCTCTCAGGCGGTCTGGATGGTGGACACGGCCATGAGCTCGATTCTGAAGATGGACCTCGTGAATCTGAATTACCCGGACCGCTTCCAGGAGTGGAAGCTTGCGGGCCGCACCGCGCTGAGCGTGGTCCCGCACGGCATCATCGAGTCCAAGGGGCGCGTGTATTGGACCGAACTCGACAACAGCTCCGTCGGGGAGCTGGACCCCAAGACGGGGGAACATCATCAATACCGCACGCCGTCGAAGAGCGCGCCGCACACGCTGCGGGCCGATTCCCAGGGGAATATCTGGTACTCCTCGCTGTACGACGCGAGCCGCATCGGGATGCTCGACGCGAAGACGAAGCAGATCACGGAGTGGACCCCGGCGCCGCAATATAAGAATGTCCACTATTATGGAATGACCGTAGACAAGCAGGACCGGGTTTGGGCCGTGGGCATGACCGCCCACATCATCGTGGGCTATGAACCGAAGACGAAAAAGTGGACCACCTACCCGACGCCCACGCAGCCGTCGGGGCCGCGCCGTCCTTCGGTGGCTCCCGACGGCATGATCTGGTTCAGCGAGAACATCGCCGACCGGATCGGAATGCTCGATCCGGCGACCGGGAAGATCACGGAGTACAAGTCCCCGTTCCGGCACGGCGGCGAGTACGAGTGCTTCGCCGACGCACAAGGTAATATTTGGGTGACGCTGCGTGCCTATGAGACGCTGACGAAGTTTGATCCCAAGACGAAACAATACACGCACTATCCGCATCCGGTGCCCAAGGGGGGCGGCCGTATCCCGAAGGTGGAAACCGACGCGAAGGGAAACGTCTGGGGAGCGCTCGGAGCGACGTTGCTGACGCTACAGCCGAAGGGGAACGTTCCCGCCCGACAATGAGCGGCCCGGCAATTGGCATGCCTGTGACTGCCAAGAAGGTCAGATCAGCCGGGTGGGATGTTGGTGCTGGAGGGGGGAGTCGAACCCCCACGCTCTTTTGGAGCGCCAGATTTTGAGTCTGGTGCGTCTGCCAGTTCCGCCACTCCAGCCAGGGGCTTTCGTTTGAGGGCGACGGAACCCCGATTCTAGCAGAGTGCCCACCGCGACACAACGCTCCCGCGACCCGCTGTCGAGCGCACATTCGTTTACTGGTTGACGGCCTGTTCGTTTCTCTCCCGCTGCGGGTGCGCCCGTTCGTCGTACTTGCCGAAGATCATCTTGCCGGCGGTAGTCTGGAGGACGCTCGTAACGGAGATGTCAATGGTTTTCGAGATCATCTTCTTGGCGTTGTCCACGACCACCATGGTGCCGTCGTCGAGATAGGCCACGCCCTGGTTGTACTCCTTGCCCTCCTTGAGAATGAAGACCCGCATGGTCTCGCCCGGCAGCACAATCGGCTTCAGGGAATTCGCCAGCTCGTTGATGTTGAGCACCTCGACGCCCTGCAACTGCGCGATCTTGTTGAGGTTGAAATCGTTGGTGACGATCTTCGCCTCGTTGGCCTTGGCCAGTTCGATCAGTTTCATGTCCACGTCGCGGACGTGCGGAAAGTCGTCGTCCACGATCTGCACGTTGAGCGAGGTCATTTTCTGGATTTTTTGCAGGATATCCAGGCCCCGGCGTCCCCGGTTGCGTTTGAGCGGATCGGGCGAGTCGGCGACCTGCTGGAGTTCCCGGAGCACGAATTGCGGGATCACCAGGACGCCGTCCAGGAACCCCGTCGCGCAGATGTCGGAGATGCGCCCGTCAATGATGACGCTGGTGTCCAGAATCTTATGCGAGCGCTTGCTCTGCTTTTCCGCGCCGAACAGGCCTCCCAGCGCCGCCAGGTTCAGCATGTCTCCCTTGGCCGCCCCGACGACCAGCCCAATGTAGGTCATCCAGAGCATGACCAGGATTTGCAAGAACGAAAGAGTGTTCTTCGGGAATACCGACTGCCCGAGAACCAGGCTCATCAAATACGCGCCGACGATCCCCAGGATCGAGCCGATCGCGGCTCCGATCAAGCGTCGCAAACTGGTCCGGCTCAGCCGGAATTCGAACAGCAATATGGCGATTCCGATCCCCAGTCCAACCAATCCCGCCACCCACTTTTGCATCCCGAAGGGTTCGAGATAAAACGACGCCAGAAATAAAACGATCAAAAATACTCCCCGCACAACCAACCAATCCAACACGAAACATCACCCCCTTTTTCCGCTTCGAGGAAGCGGTCTCTGGAGGGTCGAGATGACTCCCACGAGATAAAAATCCGACTCCGTCCAGGGAGAAAATACCGATGCCGATGAGCACGTCCGGCATCGGAAGATGGTTTCCCATCACTGACCTCATTGACCCGCCTGCGTCCGAATGATTTCTTGGAGCGACCCTCCCCACCGAGAGTGTAACACAGCCGTGAAAAAGGGCAAGCAACAAGTTCACCGCGGCCAATTCGGCAAAGTATCGAGGTGGGGAAAAAGGGAAACTCAGCGGAGGTAGCGGCGCGGGACTCGTTTCCCGATGCCGCAGAGGATTTCGTAAGGAAGCGTCCCGGTCGCCTCCGCCAGGTCCAGAGCCGTCTGGCGGCAATCCCCTTGGCGGCCAATGAGGATGGCTTCTTCGCCGAGGCTCAAATTGGGAACGTCCGTCACGTCCACCAGTGTCAGGTCCATGCTGATGCTGGCGACAATCGGCGCGAACTGGCCGCGGAGGATGACCCGGCCCCGCCCGGAGAGCCGCCGGTTCACTCCGTCGGCGTAACCGGCCGGGACCGTCGCGATGCGGGAATGCCGGGGCGTCACGTACTTTCCCCCGTAGCCGAGCGGGATTCCCGCGGGGACTTCCTTCACTGCGATGACCCGCGTCTTGAAGGAGAGAATCTCGCGCACCTCCAACGTGCGGGTGGCCGGCCCCGGCGCTCCTGCGGGGACCCGCATGGGCAGGTGGTAACCGTAGAGCAACAGGCCCGGGCGAACCAGGTTTCCCCAGGATTGCGGTCGCCCGACGATTGCCGCGCTATTGGCCTGGTGGAAGTAGCGCGGCTGAATTCCCGCCCGTGCCAGCCCCTGTTTCACGGACTCGAAACGCTCCATCTGCTCTTCGGTCTGCCGCGTCGTGAAATCCTCGGCGGCGGCGAATTGCTCGAACAATCCTTCCATCTCGACGTGAGACATCTGGCGGTAGAGGTCCACGAAAGGCTCCACCCCCTGCCAGTGCAAACCCAGCATCCCCATGCCGGTGTTGACCTTCAAATGGAAGCGGATGCGCCGCCCCATCCGGCGGCCCCAATCTTCAATGGTGGCGAGCTGGTCTTCGGAGTAAATGGCGGGAACCAGATCGTAGTCGGTCAGCGCGCTCTGCTCGCCTTCCCAGAAGCCGGTCAGGAGCAGGATCGGCTGTCGGATTCCCAGTTGACGCAGCTCCACTCCCTCATCCGCGGAGGCTACGCCGAACCAGTCCACGCCCGCGCTCGCCAGTGCCCGGGCGATCTCCACCAGGCCGTGACCATAGGCGTCGGCTTTGACGATCGCCATGACCGCGCGTTCCGGCCCGACGTGCTGTCGGATGATCCGGTAGTTTTCCAGAAGCTGGGAAAGCGAGATCTCAACCCAGGTGGGGCGGGTGGGAAGAGAGGCGGGTCCTGAAATCCGTTGGGAAGACGACATCGGTAAGGCCCGGGGCAGCCGCGAAGAGATTCTCAAGCAAACGTGTCGGATTCGGTCAGTTCTTCAATGTCCTCGGGGGGATTTCGGAACGAGGCGTACTTGGGGATGAACACCAGTTTGACAGTCCCGGTGGGACCGTTGCGCTGCTTCGCAATGATGAGATCGGTAAGCCCTTCCTTGGGTCCGTGGTCCTTTTGTTTTCCCTGGTCCTCCCGGTACAGGAAGGCGACCACGTCTGCGTCCTGTTCTATTTGTCCGCTCTCACGCAGGTCCGAGAGCCGGGGATGGCCCCCCCGTTCCTCCGGGGCGCGGCTGAGCTGCGAGATCGCCAGGAGCGGAACATTCAATTCTTTCGCCAAGCCCTTCAGCCCCCGCGAAATGGAGGAAATTTCCTGCGTCCGGTTTTCGGACCGGCCGCGGCCGCTCATGAGCTGCAAATAGTCCACCACCAGAAGTCCCAAACCGTGCTCCGACTTCAGGCGACGGGCTTTCGCTCGCATCTCGGTAATGCTCAACCCCGGTGTGTCGTCAATGAAAATCGGGGCCTCCGCGAGCCGACCGAGAGCGGTGGCCAATTTGGCCCAATCCTCCCGGGTGGAAAAGCCGCCTCGGAAGCGGTGCGAATCCACGTCCGCCTGGGAGCAAAGCAGCCGCAGCACAAGGGCTTCCCGTGACATTTCCAAGCTGAAAACGCCGACCGGAACAGCCTTTTCCTTTCGCCTCTCCCTTCCGCCAGTCGCGACCCAGCGTGCCACATCGAGGCCGAGGCTGGTCTTGCCCATCGCGGGGCGGGCGGCGATGATAATCAAATCCGAGGGTTGCAGGCCGCGGGTCATGTCGTCGAACTGGGGGAACCCGGTTTCGAGGCCCGTGACGCGCTTGCCGCGGTCGTGGAGCGCGTCAATGCTCTGGAAGCTGGTGCGGAAAATGTCCCGGAAGTGAATAAAGCCGGCCTTGACTCTCTGTTCCCCGACCGAAAGCACAAGGCCTTCGGCGGTGTCCAAGATATCCTCGGCCTCTTCGGCTCCTTCCAGGCAGCGGGCCGTAATCGTGCTCGAAATCTGGATCAGCCGCCGCAACAGCGCCTTGTCCTTGACAATCTTGGCGTAGTGCTCGATGTTCGCCAGGCGCGGCAGTCCGTCCGTCAGGGAGGAAATGTAGGCGGCCCCCCCGACGGCTTCCAGCTCGTTGTTCCGCATCAGGTCTTCCGACAAGGTGACCAGATCAATCGGGCGGGAGCGGTCCGCCAATTCCATGATGCGGAGAAAAATTCGCCGGTGGCTGTCCAGAAGGAAATCGTCCGGGGCGAGGAGAGCGGCCGCCTGATTGTACGCAGAATTGTCGAGCAGGATCGCGCCCAGCACCGAGCGTTCCGCATCCACGTTGCTGGGAAGGCCCTTGACCAGGGTGGATTCGCGCGTCGCCATGATAAACCAAGTGACGAGTGCCAAGTGCCAAGTGCCAAGTGCCAAGTGAGGGACCTTCCAGCTCACTTGTCGCTCATCACTTGTCACTGCGGGTTACGCCGGTTCGGCCACGACCTGGACCGTGACGGAAGCCGTTACGTCGCGGTGCAGGCGCACCGGGACGGGATATTCGCCTAACTGTTTGATGGGATCATCCAGGTGAATCTTGCGCCGGTCAATCTGATACCCGAGTTTTTCCAGGGCTTCGGCCACGTCGAGCGACGTGACGGAGCCAAACAGGGTCCCGGTTTCCCCGGATTTCCGGGCGATGGTGACCGTGACCTTGGCGAGCATCTGGGCCAACTGTTCGGATTCGCCCTGCTCCTTGGCTTCCCGGCGGAGCGACGCCGCTTTCATCTGCTCCACCATTTTTTGGTTTCCTGCGGTCAGCAGAGCCGCCAGCTTCTGGGGAAGCAAATAATTCCGGCCGTAGCCGTCGCTGACCTGGACCACGTCGCCCCGCCGCCCCAGTTTGGGGACATCTTCTCGCAAAATCAGTTGCATTGGTTCTTCTCGTTCATCCGAAAAATTGTTGATCGCGGGAAAGTCCGCGAGGTGCTCCGCCGCCGGCTCCCGTTACAGGTCCGACGCGAAGGGCAAAAAGGCGATGTTGCGCGCCCGCTTGATGGCCCGCATCAGCCGCCGCTGGTGCGGCGCGCACACGCCGGAAATACGCGACGGCAGAATCTTGCCGCGCTCCGGAACAAACTGGAGCAGCAACCGCATGTCCTTGTAGTCAATGTGATCAATTCTTTCGACGCAAAACTTACAGACTTTCCGCCGCCGAGCGTACTGGCGTTTGGACCCTCCGCCCTCTTTCCGTGGACCCGGAGTGGTTCTTGGCTGTGATCCCATCGAATTCCTTTCTTGGTCTGCCCGATCAGCCCGCTTCCGACTCACGCCGGGGAGCGGGTGGTTCCGCGGCCGTCTTCGGGTGTTTGCGGGAGGACCGTTGTGCCCGTTCCTGCTGCCGCTTGGCGAGCCGTTTCATGTCTTCATCCACGCGCACCGTCTGATACTTCAGAACGGGGTCGGATACTTTGAGCCGCCGTTCGACTTCCTGGACCGTAGGGGCGCCGGAGTCTGTCACGAGCAGCACGTATTCCCCTTCCTTGTATTTTTGGATCCGATAGGCCAGGTGCCTGCGGCCCATCCGGTCCACCTTGCGGAGGGTTCCGCCCGTCGAGGTGACGACCCCTTCCATTTGCGTGACAAACCGGTCGGCTTCCCCCTCGGGAAGGTCCGGCTTGAGGATAAATATGATCTCGTAGGTTCTCATCAGTGAGTCACTTCCTTTGCGTTGGTTGCGCCGGTCTCCCGGCGCGAGGCCGGGCCGGAAGCAGAATCCCGGCGGTTAAACGCCGTCATTGCGCGGGCCGCGCCGAACTGCAAAATGGCCTCCACGGCCTCCGCCGCGCGGTCCCCAATCGCCTCCAGCTCTGGACGCCGGGATCGCCGCAGTGGAGTCAGCAGGTAACGGATCGGGTCTTCGATTTCATGGTCCGGCCGGACGCCGATCCGCAGACGAACAAACTGTTTTGTGCCGAGCGATTCAATCACGGATTCCAATCCGTGATGCCCGGCGGCTCCGCCTTGCTGGCGAATCCGCAGTTGCCCCCACGGCAAATCCAATTCGTCGGCGATCACGACCATGTCCTCCGGGCCGCAGCCTTGTTTTGCTAACCACTCCCGCACGGCTGCTCCGCTTTGATTCATAAACGTCTGTGGCTTGATGAGCCAGACTTCTTCTTCCTGGAGCAGGAACCGGCCGCAGAGCGAGTGCGCCTGCTTCCGGGCGATCCGCACGGAATGGCGCTCCGCCAGCCGGTCCACCACGCCGAACCCGAGATTGTGCGGGGAGAATTCGAACTCCGGTCCGGGATTGCCGAGCCCGAAAATCAGTTTCACGCCGGGCCCTCCCCGCTGCCCGCAGACCAGTTTACTCCTTCTTCGCGCCGCCTTCCGCGGCTTCTTCCCCTTCCGTAACGGCCTTGCCCTTCTTAATTACTTCAGGTTCCGCCGGAGCTTCCGCAGCAACTTCCACCGCCGGCTTCTCTTCTTCGACGGCCTTCGGCGACACCACGTGGCAGACCACCGAGTGGGCGTCTTGCAGGAACCGCACCCGGTCTCCCAATCGTTCCTGGAGGTCCTGGATGCGGATGCTTTGCCCGAGCATCAGGGGTTCCACGTCAATGCTCAGCCTCCCCGGGATGTCGGCCGGCAGACATTCGACCTCCACTTCGCGCAGCACCTGTTCCAGGTATCCACCCTGTTGTTTGACCCCCTGGGCTTCTCCGGTCATCACGACGGGGACGGCGACGCGAAGCTTGCGGTCCATCGCGATCCGCTTCAAATCAATGTGAAGCAGGATTTCCCGGACCGGTTCGCGCTGCGTTTCGACGATCATGGCAGGAGTGCTCTCGCCGCCTCGGACCTGCAAGTCGAAGATAGCGTTCTGCCCCTCGGCGCTGAAAAATCCCCGGAGCTGCCGCGGATTGAGGGACAGGGGCACGCTCTCCTTGCCGGCCCCATAGAGGACGGCGGGAATCCGGCCGGCTTTGCGCAATCGCCGCATCTCGTTCTTGCCGGTTTCGCTTCTCGGTTCTGCTTCGATTACTTGGCGTTCCATACGATGTCTCATCCTCCCGCTCAGATAAAGAGCGTGCTGACGGAGGTCTCCTCGTGGATGGATTGAATGGCGCGGCCCAGCAAGGGGGCGACGCTCAGGACCTCGATCCGGCCGCATTTCTGGGCGGAGTCAGCGAGCGGGATCGAATTCGTGACGACTACCTGTGTGATCCTGGACTGGCAAATCCGGTTCACGGCTTCTCCGGATAGGACCGGGTGGGTGCAGCAGGCGTACACCGCCGTAGCCCCTTGGGTGAGCAAGGCATCCGACGTTTTCACAAGCGTCCCCGCCGTATCAATGATGTCATCCACCACCACAGCCGTCCGTCCCTCGACGTCGCCGATCACGTGCATCACTTCGGCTTCATTCACATCCACTCTCCGCTTGTCCACGATGGCCAGCGCGCAGTTCATCTTCTTGGCGAAGAAACGCGCCCGCTCGACACCGCCTGCGTCCGGCGCGACGACCGTCAGGTTGGGGAGGTTCAGTTGATGAAAGTACTCCACGAGAACCGGCGCCGCGAGCAGGTGATCCACAGGGATTTCAAAGAATCCCTGGATTTGCGGGGCGTGCAAATCCATCGTCAAGGCGCGGTCGGCCCCCGCCGCGGTGAGCAAATCCGCCACCAGCTTGGCCGAGATCGGAACGCGCGGCCGGTCCTTGCGGTCCTGGCGCGAATAGCCGTAATAGGAGACCACCGGCGTGATCCGGCGGGCCGAGGCACGTTTGAGCGCATCCATCATCAGAAGCAGTTCCATCAGATTCGTGTCCACCGGCTGGCAGGTGGGCTGCACGACAAACACATCCGCTCCCCGCACGTTCTCCAGAACCTGAACCCGTACCTCCCCGTCGCTGAAGCGGGACACCAGGCTCTGTCCCAAGGGAATGCCGAGGCAGGCGCAAATTTCCCGCGCTAAGGCAGGGTTTGCCGATCCGCAGAATACTTTGAGGCGGTCTCGATCCATGTCAGCTCAGGCTGGCAAGCCCTCAGTACAAGTGCTGTTCCCTTGGAAATGAATCCACGGAATGGGCTGATCCAGGAACTCACCCCGGGAACATTCGGCGCCTGCCTCATCGGGACGGTCTGTGGATTTTGCCGCAGCCCCTTAGGAAAAAACCATTTTACGGAATCTCCCCGCGGAAAGCAAGCTCCCGGACTCCTTCTCGCATCCTTCTGGAGGAGTAGTCCAATTCCCGGCTGGGTTCTTGATTCCGAAATGCCGGGTTTCGTTCAACCGACGACCGAAAACGCCATCTTCCCGCCCATTTCCCCGATGCGGTCCAGACGCACGCGCAGACGGTCGCCGATGCGGAACCGCCGCCGGGTGCGCTCGCCGGCCCATTGGCGCTGCTGTTCCTGAAACACGTATCGCTGGTCGGTGAGCGTTTCGATGGGGACGATCCCTTCGACAAAGAATTCGAGCAATTCAACGAAGAAACCGAACTTGCCGACGCTGGTAATCAGGGCGTCGAATTCCTCGCCGAGCCGTTCGCGCATGAAGCGGGCTTGCTTCCACTCGATCAGTTCACGCTCCGCATCGGCGGCCCGCCGCTCGGCTTCGGAGGATTCGATGCCGATCTCCTCAAGCTCCGTCTTGCTGACAGGATCGGGAATGGAGCGAGGTTTGTGCGGCGGGGACGGAGCCGTTGCGCTGCTCGGTTTCCGGCGTTTCTTTCCGGTGACAACATCTCCGACAGCGGCCGCACGATCCTCTTCCGCAACTCCGGCGAGCACGGCCCGCAAAATTCGGTGCACGATCAGGTCCGGATACCGCCGGATGGGCGAGGTGAAATGCGTGTAGCAGGGAAGCGCCAGAGCAAAGTGCCCCGCGTTCATTTCCCGGTAGCAGGCTTGTTTGAGCGACCGCAGCATCAAGTAGGAGAGGATGCGTTCTTCGGGTTTTCCGGCGATTTTGTCGGTCAGTTGCTGATAGTGGCGCGGGGTAATTGCGAGATCGCCGGCAGGCAATTCGACTGTTTGCTGCCTTCGCCCCGGATGCTGGCCGCGACGCCCCATCGAAAAGCGCCGGACCGGCAGCGGTCCCAGCCCCAAGCTGTAGCCGAACGTGCCCGCGATTTCTTCAAACTCCATCACTTTCATCGGGTCCGGCTTTTCGTGGATGCGGTAGAGGCTCGCCACTCCGCCTTCCTCCAGGTGGCGGGCCACGGCTTCGTTGGCCGCCAGCATGAACTCCTCGATGAGCCGGTGAGCGATGTTGCGCTCCAGGCGGCTGATCCCGATCATCGTTCCGGACTCGTCGAATTCGATGACCGGCTCGGGCAGATCAAAATCAATGGCGCCCATCTTCCGCCGCTTCTTGTTGAGGATCAGCGCCAGGTCCCGCATCCGCTCAAAGTGAGGAACGAGCGGGGCATAGCGCTCCCGCATGGCCGGATCGTTCTCGAGGACGGCGTTGACGGCCGTATAGGTCATGCGCTCGGCGCTGCGGATTACCCCCTCGCAGAACTCGGCGCGCAGAATCTCGCCGTGGTGGCCGATTTCCATCAGCACAGAGAGTACCAGGCGATCTTCTTGAGGCTTCAGCGAGCAGATACCGCTCGAAAGCTCTGGAGGCAGCATCGGGATTGCGCGGTCCGGAAAATAAACGGAGGTGCCCCGCAGGCGCGCCTCCCGGTCGAGAGGCGTCCCCGGCCGGACGTAGTGGCTCACGTCGGCGATGTGGACTTGCAACTCGAAATGTCCGTTCGGAAGCGGGAACACGGTGACTGCATCGTCAAAGTCCCGCGCCGTTTCCCCGTCAATGGTCACGATGGGCAGCTCTCGAAAATCCCGCCGCCGGGCGGTTTCCTCCGGCGAGATGCCGGCCGGAATGGCGCTCGCTTCCCAGAGAACGTCGCGCGGGAACTCATGCGGCAGGTGGTGCTTGCGGATGATGATTTCGACGTCCACTCCGAATTCGTCGCGCTTCCCCAAGACTTCCAGAATCCGGCCGGTGGCGCTTTGGGTAGCGGAAGGGAAGCCGACGATTTCGACGTTCACGACGAATCCATCGAGTTCCTTGGCGAGTTCCTTGGCGAGTTCCCGGCGGTCGGAAGCGGGGCGCTGGCCAGCGCGGCCCTTGGCAGGACCGCCTGGCTCCTCCGGGAGAATCAGAATATGGTGTTGAATCCGATTATCGTAGGGAACCACAAAGGAGCCGTGGGGGCTCCAGCGGTATTCACCGACGACCGTTGTTTGGGCGCGCTCGAGAACCCTCTGAATCCGGCCTTCGGCCCGGCCGGCGCGTCCGATCCGAATCCCGCTGACCAGAACGCGGTCGCCGTGCATGGCGCTGCCCATGGCATGCGGTCCGATATAGATGTCGCCGCGCGCTTGCGGGAAAGGCTCCTCCGGGATGACGAACCCGTAGCCGTCGCGGTGGCAGGTCAGGCGTCCCGCGAGCGATGTCCCGTGGGCGGTGGTGGAGGGCTTTCCTGGCGTCCCTTTGTGGCGATAACGGAGTGGCACGACAGACTTCAGCGAAACGCGGATTCCTTTCTCCGTTTGAGTGTAGCAGAATGCTCCTCCGGATCGTTGGTTCCTTTACGACTCATCTCAAAACCAGCCTGACATTACCCCGGCTCCCGCTCCGCGCGATGCGACGATCCATCTGTGATAGTATTTTGTTCCAATCCGATTTTAGCGGCGGTAATGCGATGGGCCGAGCAATCGTTACCATTCGAAAGGGAGGCACCCGATGACCCTCACAAATCGCTGGTACTGTGTCTTTGGCGGCGTTCTGATGAATCTTTGCCTTGGAGCGTTCTACGGCTGGAGTCTGTTTGTGCCGGCCTTGCAACGGGACCTCAGCATCAACCGCGAACAGGCTTCCAATATTTTTTCGATTGCAATCGCGGTCTTCGCCCTGTTCTTTTTGATCGGAGGACGATTGCAAGACAAGAAAGGGCCGTACATGGTTTCGCTCATCGGGAGCGTGCTGTTCGGGATCGGGTTTCTGCTGACCAGCCGCGCCACGACTCTCGAGCAGATGTACCTGGCGTTTGGCCTCGTGACCGGGGCAGGCGCGGGCTTCGGGTACGTAACGCCGATCGGGGTCGTCGCCAAGTGGTTCCCGGACCGCCGCGGTCTTGTCGTCGGGATCAGCGTGGGGGCCTTTGGCGCCGGATCGGCTGTCTTGGGGCCAATCATGCCGGGCCTGATTGCCGATTTGGGTTGGCGGAGCGTGATGCTCGGGCTGGGCGCGGTTTATTTTGTCGCCACGGTTGTCGGAGCACAGTTTTTGAAAAATCCGCCGCCGGGATGGCAGCCGGCGGGATGGAAACCTTCGGCCACCTCGGCCGCCGCGACACGGGGCGGGGACTACGCGCCGCTCGAAATGCTCGGGACCGCGCACTTCTGGCGTCTGCTGGTGGCTTATGCGCTCGGAGCCAGCGCCGGCCTCATGGTGATCAGCCAGTTGGTTCCCTACTCCCAAGTTGCGATTCCCGGCGTCGGCGCGACTCTGGCCGGGACTTCCGTTACCATCGGCGCGTTTGGCAACACCGCCGGGCGCATTCTTTCCGGGTGGCTTTCCGACTCCATGGGGCGAGTGAAAACGCTCTCTCTGATGGTCCTCGTTTCCGCCATCGTTCTGCCCCTGCTGGGCCGGGTTGATTCTCTGATCCTGTTATGGCCGCTTCTGTTCGTCGTGTATTACTGCTACGGGACGCAGCTTTCGCTCTATGCTTCCACGACCGCCGATTTCTTTGGGGCAAAGAACTTGGGGACCAACTACGGCTTGGTCTTTCTCGCCTGGGGCGCGGCCGGGATATTAGGGCCGAAACTCGGCGGGCGGCTCTTTGATCAGTTCCAGAACTATACCCGCGCCTTTGACATCGCCGCCGTGTTCCTTCTCATTGCCTTTGCCATCATCTTCACGCTGCGGCCGCCGCAACGGGAAGCGCAAGCCGTCGTAGCCCCAGCTCCCGCCCGCGCGTGAACCTGGTTTGCCTGCGCGTTAGTCGCGTTCAAAGGAAGTGAAAGACAGCATTTCAGCCGCGGGTGGATTCGGCCATTTCCGGGGCGTTGGAGGAGGCAACGGATTGCGGCAGGAGCGGGCAGTTGGGCGGCAAGAGCGCAAGCTTCTTCTGGATGATGTCCTGCGAATACTTGGACATGTAGTGGACAATCGTCTCGATGCGAATCCGTATGCTGCCGGAGGGCTTGGTGGAGTCGAGATCGCCGAACTTGAAGAAGAGCGTCCCGGTGGCCTCGACAATTTTCTGCGTCGGCGTGTAGGTAGGCTGGTCCATGCCGCATTCATAGCTTGAAAGCCGGATGACACAGGTTGTCCACGGGCATCGGGCGGCGGCTTTGGCCCCCCACATAATTTCATTCGTGTTGCTGCTGTAGGAAGAAGTCCAGACGTCGGAAATATCGAATGGAGTCTTGATTCGCCCGGCACGGATGTCCTGGCCAAAAAGCCAATCCATCACATCCTCATCCGTGGGAAAGTACTGCATCCAGACAATCGGATACCCGTAAGCCTGTAATTCAGCCTCAATCTCGTGCCCGATACCGGTATCCATGTGATAGGGGCGCGCCAGCACGAAAATGCACGGCTTTCCTTCCCGGGCACACCACTCAAGAATCTCGCGGCTCTGCTGCCGGGCTTTCTGGTTGAACGAGTCGAGCGCGTGGTATCCGGCCTGGACCGCCTTCACCGTTTCTTCGTAATCGAGGTCGAAGACGTCCTTGAGCGACTCATGCAACTGGTCAACCACCGTCTCACGGTCGCCGAGCGAAACAAACGGTGAGACATACTTGATACCGTTCTCGCCAAAAACGTCTCTTTCTTTCAGGAACCCTGCCTTGATGGTCTCCGGTCCCGCCATGACGCGAGTGCAGGTGAGGGTGTCGGTCACGTGGCCCCGCTGAAAAGAGGGAAGGGAATAGATCATGGGGCTCATAAGGATGTGAATTTTCTTTTTGATCCCGAAGATGAGCTCTCCATAGTGCCCGCTCATGCACTTCACCGGATAGCAGCAATCCACCGTGCCACGCCCCTTGCCGAACTCGCGGCCCTGCTCCTCGGAGGTATCGGAGCTGAAGACAATGTTTTCCGGCTCGATTCCGAGCCCCTTGAGGAAGCCCACCCAGAACTGGTGAGTGTTCCAGACATTGAGGACTTTGGGGATTCCGACCCGGACGCCGGAGCGGTCTTTAGGCGCTGACGCGGCGGAAGCCTTCTTTGCGAACCAGGTCGGCAACGTTGGGAAACGCATCTTTGGTTTTCTCAATTTCGGCCTTGATGACCTTCATCTCGTTCAGGTCTTCCACCAGGCCCTTGGGGCAGGAGTTATTGACGATGACCCGCTCCCAGCCGAGATCCAGCGGCACCTTGCTCCACGAGCGGCCCTTGCCTCCGGGCAGCTCCACGTCAATAAAGCTGCGCTGGCAATTCACCGGGCACCAGTGGCAGACCGTATCCACTGCGGTGGTGGTCTTGTAGGAGAGCTTTTCTATGATCTCAAATCCCAGGAAGCGGCTCTGTCCGCCCTGTTCCCACCAGTCGAGCGACACCAGAGCCGCGCCAATCGCGCCGGCCTCGCCCGAATAGGGATGGACGACGATATCGGCATCGGGAACTTTGGACTTGATGAAATCCACCTGTGTTTTCACAACGGCCAGGTTCTTGTGCGTGCCGCCTTGGAGGATGTACTTCTTCCCCACGCTGGTCAGGTTATTCAGTCCGCCCGCATAAATCCACACATTGAGCGGGAGGATGGCGCACAGGCCGGCGAGGATTTCCGACGCCTGCCATCCTTTGCGCTGCTGGTTGACGATGTCGCTCTGGAGGAAGACGCCGCAGCCCATCGAGAGTTGCGGCATGGCCTGGGCCTCAAAGGCTCCGTCCGCCATGTCGCTCATGGGAATATTGAACCGCTCCGCAACACCCTGGAGGAATGCGCCGTTGCCGGAGGAGCACTGCGAGTTCAGGCGGAAGTCGGTGACCGTCCCATTGCTCAGGAGCATGATCTTCACATCCACGCCGCCGACGTCGCAAATGCAATCGGCGTCCGGGAAGTAGTGAAGTCCGGCGGTCGCGTGGGCGATCGTTTCGACCACGGCGCAGTCGGCTCCCACAATCCCTTTGAGCAGGTCCTTGCCATAGCCGGTGATGCCGAGCGCCAGGATTTCGCCGTCCCCGAGGGCTTCGCGGATTTGCTGGAAGAGGGCTTTGGCGTCCTCGATGGGGTTTCCCTTGCTCAAGGCGTAGCAGGAAAAAACCATTTCCTTGTCGGGGGTGAGGCAAACGGCTTTGGCGGTGGTCGAGCCGAAATCGCAGCCCACAATCACGCGCGACAGCTTCTGCGACTGGCTGGACTCCGTTCCTGGGACATGGGGAGCCTTGCCGTTCCCGTTGCCATGGCCGTTTCCATTTCCATTTCCTTTTCCGCTGTCGCCATAGCGCGCCTTGAATTCCTCCAGTTCCTCCAGTGTCTCCCAGAGGCCGGTCCGACCCTGCTTCTTTTTCTCTTCGTGCTGGCCTTCTTCGATCCACCAGCGGAGCTTCTCCGTGCCGAGGTACGTCCCCACGCCTACGGCTTCTCGGAGGCCGATCTCGATGCAACCCTGGGCGGCATAGTAGAGCGCGTCGGCAGGCACTTGAATCAATTCTTCAATCGTCTTGCCTGCGGGTAGTTCCACCTTCCGCTCTTTCCAGAGCTTGGGCAGATGATGGCGCCAGGCTTCCTGCAATCCCTTGAAGAAGAGGTTCGGGCCGCCCAACAGCAGAATCTCGGGCAAGGGCGTGTTGCCGCGCGTCAAGGTCGCCAGGTTTTGATAGACGACCGCCTCGAATAGCGAAGCGATGATCTCTTCCACGGTCACGCCGGCCTTGAGCAGCGTATTGGAGTCGGCTTCGGCAAAGATGCCGCACTTGCTGCTGATCTTGTGGAGCGTGTAGCCGGTGTAGTGCATCTGCGCGAGCTGCTCGGTGGGGATCTGGAGTTTGCGCGCCGTCTTTTCGATGAACGTGCCGGTGCCGCCGGAGCAGGCGCTCTGCATCAGGACTTGCTTGCTCTTCAAGTCGCCATTGCCGCTGAAGAAGATCGTCTTCATGTCCTCGCCGCCGATTTCGCTGACGAAGCGGACATCGGGGTGCAATTTCTCGACGGCGGCGGCGACCGCGACCACTTCCTGAACCACCTTCCCTCCCGCCAGCGGCGCGATTCCTCCGGACCCGGAACCGGTGAAGAAAACGCAGTCGCGCTGCGGCGTCAGGCCGTGTTCTTTCTCCAGAGTGGTCAGAAACTGGAGCACTTTCTCGGCCTGCTTGGTGTTATGGCGCTCGTAGGTCTGCGCCAGCACTTCGCCCGACTTCGTAGCCAGCGTATATTTGCAGGTCGTGCTCCCAACATCAATGCCACAGATTTTCCAGTCGCCCTCGCGCGCCCCTGAGGGGACCGAAGACGAGGGAGCAGCCTGGGGGGCGGCTTTCTGCAAGGGCTTGATGTTGTAAAGGTGGTCCGTAGCCATTGAACTCCCTGAAATCGCTGCTTTTCGATGCTACCACTTCTGGAGGGAACAATGCAGCGCCAAATTGCCCGGCGCCGCGGGAGCCTCACGCCCTCCCGATCCGGCCGCTTTGCGCCAGGTGGGCGACATAATTGGCCGCCGTTCCGGCGTAGCCCAGGTGCGGGATGCGGTAGGTAGCCCGGCAGACTTCCGGATGCTTCGCCTCGTACTGGCGGATCGCTTCGATGGTCAGCCCGGTCTTCTCGATGACTTCCTCGAAGTCCCGCTGGGAGCGCTTCTTCGCTTCCGTCAGGATCATCTGGCAGCGGGAGAGCGCGTGGACCTCGGCGTCGCCCTTGATCTCAATGGGCGCATAGAGCAGGTCGGGGTACTTGCCGAGGACGTTCGCCATGGAGCCGACCGACATCGTGTTCGGCATGCAGGAATACGGCGTCAGCTCGCAGATCATGTGCGCTTTCTTATGATGGTAAGTGTGAAGCGCCTTGCCGATCAGCAGGTGGCCCTCTCCGCCGCGCAACTCGAAATGGTAGAACGGCTCGGCCAGGTTCTTTAATTCGATTTGGTCGGGAAGCGCATTGGGAAGATTCCCCAAGGCCTTCCGGAAGCGGTTATAGGTGCCGTTGTAGACGCGCTCCAGAACTTGCAACACGGCCAGCTTGAGCTTGGCGCCCCGTTTCATGGTCTGGCGCTTCTCGAGCTTCCGGATCGCGGGATGGAGCAGGTAATGGAGCCAGACGGCGATCGGCGGGGGAATGGTCTCGGAGCCTTCCTGTTCGAGCCACCGCTTGATGTTGTAATTGCCGTCTCCTTCATGCGTCTGCAACCAGAACTCGCCGGTGATCTTGACCTTGGGCTTCACCTGGAGGCGGTCCACCTCGATGGCGTCCCACATCTTGCGGACCTTGCGGAGCGCGGAGGTGAAATAATTGGTGCTGAGATGCCAGGCGAGCATCGCCCACTTGTTCTCTTTGACGGGCCGGTTGCGATAGACCTCATAGAGGTACTCGATGCTCTCTTGCAAGACCTTGTCGGTCTGTCCGGGGGTGACTTCGTAGGGGCGCGTCATGTATTCGAGGTCGGTGAGCACGTCGGCACAGAGGATGGCCCAGACCAGCCCCATACTGAGCGGCAGATTGATCTCGAGGCCGCCGCCGCCGCTCGCGCCCTGATCCAGTTGGTCCTGTGCCAGCAGGAAGAGGCGGAAGTCGCGCAGTCCGAGGCCGTCCAGAGCCATGGTGTAGGATTCGTGATACTGGCCGAACCGGCACGGCCCGCAAGCGCCCGCCGTGAGGAAGATAAACTTCTTGTTGACCTCTTCCTTGCCGTGAAGAGCAACTTCGGATTTCAAGAAGTTGACCAGGTTGCCGGTGGTGAAGATCGTGGGGCAGCACGCGCCGACGTCAATCAGCTCCTTGCCCGAATCCAGGTCCGGGCGCGCCACGTTCGGCAGCGGCTGCGCCTTGTATTTCATATTGTGCAGGACGCCCTGGATCAACCGTTCATGTTTCCAGGTCAGGCCCCCGAACAGGATCGTGGTGTCCTCGCGCTGCTCTCGCGTAAAGGGTTTCGGCTTGTACGCACTGTAGTGTTGGACAACCGGTTCCGTCATCGTCGCCATGAAACGTCTCCTTCTCGAATCGGAATGGTCAAACTGGTTACTGAATCCGCCCCACCGGATGTGACAGTTTCCCGGGTGTCACACGGGCGATCTCCGCCCACTCCGTCGTCACACCCCATTCAGAACATCCGGTGGACTCCCGCTTGGCTAGAATACATCCCCGCCCTCGCCGCTGCCAAGCTGCCAGAAATCCGCCCGTCGAAACCTGAGAGTACTATCCGGCGAAAAAAGATACAAGAATAAAGATACAAAATGATTCATAAAATCCCAGTGGGGTTACTCCTCACTAATTTCATGGTAGTTCTGGGACTGTCTGGAAATCCTTCTCTTTTGGGGAGATCACGGGTCCGCCGAATGCACTCCCCCGTTTGCGGAGCGCGCTTACGCCTCCACATACTGCTGGTGGAGTTTGACCGGCGCAGCCTTCGATTTTCTTACCTTCAGATTCAGCATTTCCACAAAGAGGGAGAACGCCATCGAGAAGTAGATATAGCCTTTCGGGACGTGGCCGTCGAAGCCCTCCACGATCAGCGTTACGCCAATCAGCAACAAGAAGCTGAGCGCCAGCACTTTGAGGGTGGGATGCCGTTCCACGAAGCGGCTGAGCGGCCCGGCGAAGGCCATCATAAAGATCACCGCCAGGACAATAGCGGACACCATGATGCCGACCTGCTGCACCATGCCCACCGCGGTGATTACCGAATCCAGAGAGAAGACGGCATCGAGCAAGAGGATCTGGATGATCACGCTGGCGAAGGTCGCCGCGACCCGGGCGGAGGAGCGGCCTTCTTCTCCTTCCAGCTTCTGATGGATCTCGTGCGTGCTCTTCGCAATCAGGAACAGCCCGCCGGCAATCAGGATGATGTCGCGGCCGGAGATTTCCTGGGCCAGTACGGTAAACAAAGGAGCGGTCAGACGGATCACCCAGGAAATCGAGAGGAGCAGAGCGATCCGCATGAACATCGCCAGGCCCAGACCGACGATACGGGCTTTGGACTGCTGCGCAGCAGGCAGCTTGGAGGCGAGAATGGAAAGGAAAATCACGTTGTCAATGCCGAGGACGACTTCCAGGCTGAGCAGGGTGAGAAACGCAATCCAGGCCTGTGGCTCTGTGATCCAGTTCATGGGTGTTCACTTCTCCTGATATGGACGGTTGAGGGGCGGGCAGGGAGGCTTCTCTTCCTGGGGTCCCGATCCAGCAGACTGTTGCGGGACAAAGGGATGTTCCGCGCATTCGAGAAACCCCTCCACCCTATACTTTAGCAGGGGATGGCGTATCCGGTGCCTGAACGGGGAAGTGGTCGTTGGATCCCGTCTCCCTTCCCAGTCGGCGCGAGCGCACGGCGCACGTTTCATTTTCAAATCTGCGGGCGCCTCCGAGCGCGCACAAGCGAGAATCCACTGGCGCCCTCCTGCGACGGAGCCATGGAAACCTGCGCTTGACCCCACAGAGGGGCCAGCGTATGATTTTCTCCTGATCGGAGGGAGTGACGATGAAACTTTGCACTGTGGCGAGCGGCAATCCCGTTGTGGACTTGCACCGGCACGAGGGAGCGCAGATTGTTCTCGGCTCCTCGCGCCGCGATTTTCTGAAAGGCCTGGCTGTACTCGGAGCGGGGGCGATCCTGCCGGCGGGCGGGTTGCTCGCGCAGACCGCTCGGCCGGGCGGCGCACCGC
>Ga0209343_10002709_pt1 | contig 22683 bp, 19 predicted proteins | sample RifCSPlowO2_02_FD_184026 | JGI IMG/M metagenome (GOLD analysis project Ga0209343, IMG submission 184026) | Groundwater microbial communities from Rifle, Colorado - Rifle CSP2_plank lowO2_0.2 (SPAdes) (version 2) | ecosystem: Environmental > Aquatic > Deep subsurface > Groundwater | place... | reverse complement strand
GCAGCTAAAAACCCGGCAGCCAAGAAAGCAGTAGCCAAGAAGCCGGCAGCAAAAAAAGCTGCAGCTAAAAAACCGGCAGCCAAGAAAGCAGTAGCCAAGAAGCCGGCAGCAAAAAAAGCTGCAGCTAAAAAACCGGCAGCCAAGAAAGCAGTAGCCAAGAAGCCGGCAGCCAAGAAGCCGGCAGCAAAAAAAGCAGTAGCCAAGAAGCCGGCAGCAAAAAAAGCTGCAGCTAAAAAACCGGCAGCCAAGAAGCCGGCAGCGAAAAAAGCTGTAGCAAAAAAACCGGCGGCTCCTGTGGCATCCAAACCGGCAATTCCGGCACCGGCACCTTCAGCGCCGGCACCTGTGCGCCCGGCTGCAACATGGCCTTTTCCTACTCAAGGGATCGGCAAGCCGAACTGATTGGTTTGGCGGCGGTGGTGGCAAACCACGATATGGTGGGTTTGGATATGCCGAACAAGGAGTGCAGGTAGTTCCTTGGGGGGTGTCTCTGAAGCTCCACTGCGTTACAGTGCGGCTATTGCGGGCAGGATTGGTTGTTCCTGTAGTTGGCCGGTTTTGCCGGTAACGCGTTAAGCTGGACGATCTGTCATCAGGCGCAGGCTTGGTGCAGGTGGTGACGTCATGGTTCTGGCAGCCTTGGCGGGAAGGGTTTGCCACAGCGCTTTGGTTTGTGGCGCACTAATTGGTGCGTGCGCCTTTTTGTTTCGTCAATGCAATGTTGGCGCGTTCTTTTATTCCCGTTGCAAACCGGATGGTTTGCGATTGTTTTTTTGCCCCCTGAACTTTTGTGGTATCGGCCAATTGTCTGCAACGATTATGGCAATGCCATTTTCCCGTGTGCGACAATGCGCTGCATATTTTTGCTGCGGCTACTTGGAGTCAGGCGCGTCTCGGGGATTAAGCAATGAGTTTCTATTGCGCTGAACTGCCATATCAATCTGATGCTTCGCGTTATTACACCGCGCTGGCCGATTTGCCTTGGGCAGTGTGGCTGGACAGCGGCGGGATGGGGCGCTATGACATTCTGGCTGCTGCGCCGCTTCGCACATTAGTGCTGGGTGAAGCGGGAACGCAAGGCGATCCGTTTGCCTTGCTGCGCAACGAACTGGGGGAGCGATGCGCGCCCGTCGAAGGTGTGCCGTTTGCCGGTGGCGCACTGGGCTATTGGGGCTATGATCTGGCACGCCGGATGATGGTTTTGCCGGACATTGCACAGGCCGTCGGACAACTGCCCGATATGGCTGTCGGCATTTACGACTGGGCGGTAGTGCTGGATCATCGGCAACATACTGCGCGTTTGGTATCGCATCAGCGATTTGCCGAAACAGCCAAGTTATTACCGCAGATATTGCTCCGCTTGCAAAACAATCCGCCGCCACCTTCCGATACTTTCCGCGCGTATGGGAAAGTTGTTTCCAACTTTACCCCAGACAGTTACGCTGCCGCATTTGCGGCGGTGCAGGATTATTTGCGGGCAGGCGATTGTTATCAGGTCAATCTCGCACAACGTTTTATCGTGGAAGCTGACGGCGACGCATTCGGCGCATACATGGCGCTGCGCCGTTTGAGCCCCGCGCCATATTCGGCCTTTCTGAACTTGCCGCAGGCACAGATCCTGTGCGCCTCGCCGGAACGCTTCGTCAGCGTGCAAAACGGCAAGGTGGAAACCAGACCCATCAAAGGCACGCGCCCGCGTAGCAGTAATACACTGCAAGACCGCCTGCTTGCCGAGGAATTGCACAGACACCCCAAAGACCGTGCGGAGAACCTGATGATCGTTGATCTGTTGCGCAACGACCTGGGCAAGAGCTGTGTGGCCGGTTCGGTGCGTGTGCCGAAATTGTTTGAGGTGGAAAGCTTTGCCAATGTGCATCATCTGGTCAGCACGGTGGAAGGCCGCCTCGCAGCAGGGCGCGATGCGCTGAATGTGCTGTGTGATTGTTTTCCGGGCGGCTCCGTTACCGGTGCGCCCAAACTGCGCGCCATGCAAATCATCGAACAGTTGGAACCGCATAGGCGCGGGGTGTATTGCGGAGCCATCGGCTATGCCGGCTTTGACGGCAATATGGACAGCAATATTGCCATTCGCACACTGGTGTATGGTGATGGCAAAATTCATTGCTCGGCAGGTGGCGGGATCGTGGCGGATTCAAACCTGGAGGAGGAGTATCGGGAGACGCTGCACAAGGCATCCGCCATGCTCAGGATGTTGCGGCAATATGGAGCGAGTGTGCCGGCAAGATATAGCGAAATGGACCGTTCCGGCGGCTGATTCTGAAGCTTCATAGCTGGGCAGGATTATTTGATGGCGACTATAATCTGCGCTGCTGTCCCGGATGTCTGTGCAAGAGACATTACTTACGATCGAACGAATACGTTATGGCGCTTCAAGCGGTAAAAAAACCAGAGTGTGATGCGATAGCCTGCCAGGATTGCGGCCTCTATCAGCTGTGTCTGCCAATGGGGTTGAACAGCGCCGACACAATGCTGCTCGACCGTTATGTAAAAAGGAAACGCATTGTTAAGCGCGGCCAGATTCTTTATCGCCACGGTGAGGAATTTACCTGCGTTTATGCGATTCGCAGTGGATCGGTAAAAACCTATATTTCAACCGCTGACGGCCGTCTGCAAATTACCGGTTTTCACATTCCGGGCGAGTTGCTTGGACTGAGCGCCATAGACGAAAAGCGCTATAACTGCGAGGCGATGGCGCTGGAAACCACTTCGGTGTGTGAAATTTCCGCGGATTGTTTCGGGGAACTGGCGCAACAAATTCCCTCCGTCCATTATCAAATGCTCAGGGTGATGAGCAAAGAGATCAAACACAATCAGGGGTTGATGCTGTTGCTGGGGAAGAAAAATGCCGAAGAGCGTCTGGCGACTTATCTGCTGACCCTGTCGCAACGTTTTGCCATGCGCAATTACTCTGCCACCCAGTTCAATTTGAGCATGTCGCGCGGGGATATCGGCAATTATCTGGGCCTCGCTGAGGAAACCGTCTGCCGCATCCTTACCCGTTTTCAGGAAGGGGGGCTGATTGCCAGCGAGCGCAGGCGTATTGTCTTGAATGATCTCGAACGCCTGAGTTCCATTGCACATGAACCTTATTCCGGCATTACGCGGGCATTGCCGCAGGTACGGGCTTCACATTCCCGCTGATTCTTTTCGAAATGTCGTTCCGCAGGTTTTGTCGCGGGCATCCACGGCGCACTCCGCGTTTTTCCAAAATCCCCGGTTCTTACAGGTTGCCGAGCAAACCATAAGGTTGACGCGCATCAGGGTTTCTTTTGATTCCTGAATGGAGAATGCGGAATCCGGATTAACAAGCTGAAGTGGCCAACTTTGTTTTCTTGTTCATTATGACAATGGGGTTGTTTTTTGGGGTGCATAATCTGCGGGGCGAACATTGGCAGCGGTGAATGGGGTGGCGCGAAACCAATTTGGCACGAACCGCGCCTGTGACGGATTGATTCGGGACTTTGACTGAAGAGGAGAGGGGACTATGAATGCAGCACAGGTAACACCCGTGAAGTACGATATGGAAGTGGTCAGATGGTTTTCCATCGCGGCCATAGTTTACCTGGTGGTGGGTACGCTGCTCGGCGTATGGATTGCAGCGGAATTGGCGTGGCCATCATTGAACTTTATCCCTGAGATTACCTTTGGGCGTTTGCGCCCGTTGCATACCAACGCGGTAATTTTTGCCTTTGGCGGCTGCACCCTGATGGCTACCGGCTTTTACATGGTGCAGCGCACCGGTGCGACCAGGCTGTGGAGCAACGGTCTGGCCTGGTTTACCTTTTGGGGCTGGAATCTGGTCATCGTGCTGGCGGTAATTACCCTGCCCCTGGGAATTACTCAAGGCAAGGAATATGCAGAACTGGCATGGCCGATTGATATCCTGATCGCGGTGGTCTGGCTGGCATTCGGCCTGAATCACATCATGACAGTGGCGATTCGCAAGACCTCCCATATCTACGTGTCCAACTGGTTTACCATGAGCATGATCGTGATGATTACCTATCTGCACGTAGTCAACAGTCTCGCTATCCCCGTCAGCCTGATACAGTCTTATTCCATCTTCTCGGGTGTGCAGGATGCCATGATCCAATGGTGGTGGGGGCATAATGCGGTGGGGTTCTACCTGACCTCAGGCTTTCTGGCCATCATGTATTACTTCGTGCCCAAGCAGACAGGGCGTCCGATATTTTCCTATCGCCTGTCCGTGTTGCACTTCTGGGCACTGACTTTCGGTTATGTGTGGCTGGGCGCGCACCATCTGCAATACACTGCCCTGCCCGACTGGACCGGTTCACTGGGCGCGGCAATTTCTCTGGCGATGATTATCCCGTCCTGGGGGGGCGCGATAAACGGCATGATGACCCTATCAGGCGCCTGGGATCGCCTGCGTACTGATTACATCCTGCGCTTCCTGGTGGTTGCGCTGGCGTTTTACGCCATGTCCACTTTTGAAGGGCCGGTGATGTCCCTCAAGACCGTGAATGCGCTGTCGCATTACACCGATTGGGGGATAGGCCACGTACACTCCGGCGCGCTGGGTTGGGTAGCGATGGTTGGAATTGGCGCGCTTTATCACATGGTGAAAAAGCTGTGGAACACCGAAATGTATTCCGACAGCCTGGTCAATGTGCACTTCTGGCTGACTACTGTCGGTACCGTCGTTTACATCGTGGCGATGTGGGTATCCGGCATCATGCAGGGTTTGATGTGGCGCGATTACGACGAATATGGCGCACTGACCTATACCTTTGTTGAATCCGTATCCGCGATGTATCCGTATTACGCGATGCGCACCATCGGCGGCCTGATCTTTCACCTGGGTACGTGGGTGATGCTGTACAACGTGGTGATGACCGTGCGCCAGGCAAGTGTCGCGCGCGGTACTGCTGCCGTTCCTGCTCAAGCATAAGGAGTGAGACATGTCCGATCACGACAAAATCTATTCAACCAAATTCCAGGACAAGGTGGAGCGCAGCACCGTCCTGATGTTTGTACTGGTTGCTATCGCCGTGGCGATAGGCGGTATCGTGGAAATCATCCCGCTGTTCTATCTGGACCGTACCATGACCCACCTGTCGCCTGACGTCAAAGGCAAGGTGGACAGCAAGGAGATTTCCCCCATCGTCTGGCAGCGCAAAGCCGGTCAGTCGCTGGATGATTGGAAGCCGGGCGATGGCGTGCGTCCCTACAAACCGCTGGAACTGGCAGGGCGCGAAGTCTATATTCGCGAAGGCTGCTACCTGTGTCACTCGCAGATGATCCGCCCGTTCCGTGACGAGAAGGATCGTTATGGCCAATATTCGGTTTCTTCCGAATCGATGTATGACCATCCCCACCAATGGGGCTCCAAACGCACCGGCCCAGACCTGGCGCGCGTCGGCGACAAGTATTCGGATGAATGGCACCGCCGCCATTTGAAGTATCCGCGCGATGTGGTACCCGAATCCGTCATGCCCAACTATGCTTTCCTTGAGGATAAAAAGGTGGGCGCGGCCAAGGTGAAAAAGACGATGGAGGTGATGAATGCGATGCCGTTCTATCCGGCCGATTACACCGAAGCCGATATTGCGAGCGCGGCTGGCGTCGAGGGTAAAACCGAGATGGATGCCATGATTGCCTACCTGCAAAGCCTGGGTAACCACATCAAGTTCACCGAGGGCGTGAATTATCGTGACTAAACTGCTGGGATACCTGGGCATGGACGTTTCTGCCATGACTGCGAATGATTGGCTCGGTGTGTTTTTTACTCTGGGAGCCTTCACCGGCATGGTGGTAGTTTATTTCATGGTGTTCCGTCCGGCTAATAAAGACGCGTTTGAGTCTCGGCGCGGCATGGCACTGGATGATGAAGACCCTATCGATATGGGAGAAAAAAATGACTGACAAGCACAATGTATCGGATGTGCCGACCACCGGCCACGTATGGGATGATAATTTGGCGGACCTGACCAACCAGCCCCCCAAATGGTGGATGCTCGGGCTGACCGCCAGCGCGTTGTTTTGCGTGGTGTACTTTCTGTACTACCCATCTTTCCCGATTTCCACGATGGGCGAGCATTTCAGGGGGCTGGGCGGATGGACTGCAATCAAGGAAATGGAAGCCAGCAAGGATGAGGTGGATGCGCTGCGCGGCAAGTTTGAAGCCAGGCTCAAGGACATGACGCCAGCGGCCATTCTGGCCGATGACGAACTGAGCGAGTATGTGAAACGCTCCGGCAAGGTGCTGTTCGGTGACAACTGCGCGGCCTGCCACGGCCAGAACGGCATTGGTACGCGCGACAAGCAGGGCCTGTTTGCGCCCATTCTGAATGATGATGTCTGGTTGTATGGCGGCAAGATCGACGACATCCATGCATCCATCGAAGCTGGACGGCAAGGCATGATGATGGAGTACAAGGATATTCTGTCCGCCGCCGAGATAGATGCCTTGGCCAATGCGATTGCGCAAGGCCAGCCTGTTTCCACACCCTTGTTCGCAGAAAAAGGGTGCGTGATATGCCATGGAGAAGATGGCAAGGGTATCCAGGCCATGGGTTCGGCCAATCTGACTGACAAGGTTTGGCGATTTGACGGATCAATTGAAGGCATCAGGCAGACGATTGCCCATGGCGTGAATTCCGGCAACCCGCTGGGCCGCGTGGCGGTCATGCCATCCTTCAAGGCATCCGGCAAACTGAGCGATGCCGAAATCAAGAAACTGGCAGTATACGTATACGAGTTTGGCGGTGGGGAGGCTGACGCACCAGCAGAAACCGCTACCATGACACCGGCTCCCGAAACAGAAAATTAGCCAATCCGTACCTGAGCGTATTTTGAACCAGGGTGGAATTTACCGGATCGCAACCAGAAGCGACAGCGTCAAGTAAATTCCGCACCCACGCAAACAAGGAGGAGAGTCAAATCTCCTCCTTTTTTCATCCAGAATGTGGCATTTTCCGTTCATGAGCCGGAGCGTTCTCAACAGTGGCTACAATGTCCGCCTGTTGATTCTGGGATGACGTAACCCCAAATAAATGGCTGGGTCAGTCAGGAGCGAAAACGTGAGCAAAGAATCGGAACAGAAAGAAACCGGCTCGATTACCGGAATTTACCGGGAGTTCGAGCATTGGAATGTGAACAAAGGCGACAAGACCATTCACGCCAAACGCATGCCCGGTTTCTTCCGCACCATGAAGAACTACACACAGTCGCTCTGGCTGCTGTTCTTCCTTGTTCCCTATCTGCGCTGGAACGGCAAGCAGGCCATTCTGTTTGATATCGAGCATCGCCAGTTTCATTTTTTCAATTTGACGGTGCTGCCGCAGGATATCTGGATGTTGTCGCTGCTGCTGCTGTTGCTGGCGATGACTCTGTTTGCAGTGACTTCGGTGGCGTCGCGGGTATGGTGCGGCTATTTCTGTTTCCAGACCGCATGGACCGACTGGTTCGTCTGGATAGAGGACAAGGTCGAAGGAAACCCTCCGGCCCGGCGCAGGCTGGATGCTGCCCCGTGGGGCATGGAAAAGATTGGCAAGAAGGCCGTCAAGCATTTCATCTGGATGGTGATTTCGCTGCTCACCGGCATCAGTTTTTCCATCTGGTTTGTGGATGCCTACGACTACTGGGGCAAATTGGTGCGGCTTCAATTGCCGCTGGTCGGCTGGGTAACGCTGCTCGCGTTTTTTTTCGGCACTTATATTCTGGCCGGGTTGTTGCGCGAACAGGTATGCATGTGGATGTGTCCCTATGCGCGTATTCAGGGTGTCATGACCGATTCGCAAACGATATTGCCGGCCTATGATTTCAATCGCGGTGAGCCGCGCGGCAAACTGCACCGTAAAGCGGGCGAAGGGAGTGTAACGCAAGGCGATTGCATCGATTGCTTCCAGTGCGTGCAGGTGTGTCCGACCGGCGTGGATATCCGTGATGGGCAGCAATTGGGATGCATTACCTGCGGCCTTTGCCTGGATGCCTGCGATTCCATCATGGACAGGGTGGGGAAGCCGCGCGGGTTGATACGCTACGCTTCCCTGGACGAACTGGAGGGAAACCCCGTCAAGAAAATGTACCAGCATCCGCGCACGCTGGTGTACATCGGTATTATTCTGCTCGCCCTGGGTGGAATCATTTATGGCCTGACGCATCTCGGTTCCGTGACGCTGAAGGTGATATCGGAGCGCCAGCCGCTGTTTGTCAGGCTGAGCGATGGCTCGATTCGCAACAAGTATGAATTCAAGGTGGTGAACAAGACCGAGAAGGATTTTTATGTGGCGGTCACCGCCGAAGGAGGGGTAAAAGGCCAGATCATTATCGGCGCCGAGAAGCCGTTGCTGGCACGCCACAGCCGCGGCACTTCATTTACTATCTTCGTCAGGGCGCCGGGCGAGAACATCCGGCGGGAAGTGACACCGATCGAGTTCCGCGTTCAGAGTACCGATGACCCGCTTATCGCTGCCGAATACAAGACCAGATTCAACGGGCCAAAGCCCTGATGAGCAAGCGGCAGAACAATTTGGCAATGGAGCATGAAAATGATTTCACAGGATAACAAAAGTGGCTTGCGCAACCCGTGGTTCCTCGGAATGCTGGCGGCGATCGTTGTGGTGCTGGGCGTAAATGGCGCATTCATCTGGTTTGCCATGCACAATCGCTCCTCTCTGGTGGACCGTGAATACAGCACCAGGGACCGCAAATCCGATGCGGCGGTGCTGGGCGACCTCCGGTCACACAAGGCGCTTGCCTGGAAAACAACCATCAGGCAGCCCAAGGACATCACAGTGAATTCACCGGCTACCTATGAAATCGGCGTGGCGGATCGCGAGGGTGATCCGGTCAGCGGAGCAATGGAAGTGGAGGCCTATCGCCCATCCGATGCGGGCAAGGACTTCACAACCGCTTTCAAGGAAGTGTCGCCGGGAAATTATCAGGGCTATATCGGCTTTCCGCTCAAGGGTTACTGGGAGTTGCGCATCCGCATCAAGCGCGGAGAGGATGTGTTTGAGGTCAATACCGGCAGGTTTTCGGTCGCGATGTCCAATTGAATTCACCGGTATTGATGACACAGCATCGCGCTCACACTCCCGGCAATTGCTTTCACTGCGGTTTGCCTATCGCTCCCGGGGCGGATTACCGCGCGCGGCTTGACGGAGCGGAGCGGCGGTTCTGCTGTTTCGGTTGCCAGTCGGTATGCAGCGCCATTTTTGAAGCCGGATTGCAGGGCTATTATCAGCGTACCCCGGAAGGCACGCTGCTCGGCCCGCCGCCGGAGCCGCCCAGGGATATCGAAATCTACGATCTCGACGAAGTGCAGCAGGAATTCGTGACCTGCTCCGGCGATGTGCGCGACATCCATCTGCTCGTCGAAGGCATCCACTGCGCCGCTTGCGTGTGGCTGATCGAGCGCGGCCTGCAGCGCGTACCCGGCGTGCAGTCGGCCAACGTCAATCTCGCCGCCAGGCGGCTGCATCTGCGCTGGGATAACAGCCGCAGCAAATTGTCCGATGTGATTCGCGCGCTGGCCAGAATCGGCTATGCCGCCGTGCCCTACGATCCGGAAAGCGCCGAAGGCGTGATCAAGAAAGCCAATCGCGCGATGCTCTACCGGCTGTTCTTCGCCGGTTTCGCCATGATGAACATGCTGTGGATTTCAATCGCGCTGTATAGCGGAGCGAGCCGGGACGAGTTCCGCGATTTCTTTCACTGGGCCGGTCTGGTATTGGCCACGCCGACCCTGCTGTATGCGGGCTATCCATTTTATCGCGGTGCATTCGGCGGGTTGCGCGGCGGACAATTGACCATGGATTTGCCGATTGCCATCGGCCTGAGCGTGACCTACGCCTACTCCGCGTATATCACGGTGACTGCCGGCAGGATTGGTGAAGTGTATTTCGACACCGTCACCAACCTGATTTTCGTGATCCTGATCGGGCGCTATCTGGAGGGCATGTTCCGCCACCAGGCGGTTTCCGCCACCAAGCGGCTGCTGGAATTGCAGCCGCGCGCGGCGATCGTGGTGCGCGATGGTGAGGAGCAAATGACGCCGATACGCGGCGTGAAGCCCGGCGACCATGTGTTGATAAAACCGGGCCATAAAGTACCGGTGGACGGCATTGTGCTGGAAGGGTACAGCGCGGTGGACGAATCCATGCTGAGCGGCGAATCCGCACCGGTAAGCAAATCGGTCGGCGCCAAGGTGTCTGCCGGAACGGTGAATACCAGCGGCGCGTTGCTGGTGGAAGTGCGCACGTTGCTGCAGGAAACAACGCTGGCAAAAATCATCCGGCTGGTCGAAGAGGCGCAATCCTCCAAGGCGCCGATCCAGCGCCTTGCCGATACCATCGTGCCGTGGTTCGTGCTGGTCACGCTGCTGTGCGCGGCGCTGACGTTTATTATCTGGAACAGCAAGGATTTCGAGATCGCGCTGATGGCTGCAACCTCGGTGCTGATCATCACCTGCCCCTGTGCGCTGGGCATGGCGACGCCGATGTCGATCGCGGTGGCCTCCGGCCTTGGCGCGAAGCACGGCATCCTGGTCAAGAACGGGCTGGTGCTGGAAACCCTGTCCAGGGTGAACCATTTCGTGTTCGACAAGACCGGCACACTGACCGAGGGCGAAATGAGCGTCGCGCAACTGCATGTTGCGGCTAACGTGACGAAACAGGAGGTGTTGCGCAACGCGGCAGCGGTGGAACGTTACAGCGAACACAGCGTGGCCAAGGCGATTGTCGCGGAGGCGGCGACGCAACAATTGAATTATCGCGACATGCCTGTGACCGGATTTCACGCGACAGCCGGCCTTGGTGTGGAAGCAAACGTGGAGGGGAAAACCGTGTTGCTGGGCAGCGCAGAGTGGTTGATAAGGAATGGCATTGCACTCAATGCGCAACTACAGGCGCAGGCGCACGATCTGGAAGCGCAGGCGATGAGTTGCGTGCATGTCGCGCTGGACGGTGCGCATCTGGCCGTATTTGCGCTGGCTGACAAACTGCGCGGCGACGCGCAACAATTGATTAACGAACTGCGCGCGGCGGGCATAGCGATGATGCTGCTCTCCGGCGACCGCAAGCCGGTTGCCGAGGCGATCGCGCGGCAACTGGGCGGCATGGAAGTCATCGCCGAAGTGTTGCCGCAGGACAAGGACCAGGTGATCTGCCAGTTGCAACAGCGCGGCGCGGTGGTCGCCATGGTGGGCGACGGCATCAACGACGCGCCTGCCCTGATCCGCGCCGATGTCGGCATCGCGCTCGGTTCCGGCACCGATGTTTCAGTGGAGAGCGCCGACATCGTGCTGATGCACAACGAACTGGACAAGGTACGGCTGGCCACCCTGCTGTCGCGCCGCACCTTGCGCACCATCAAGCAGAATATCGGGCTGTCCTTCGTGTATAACGTGATCATGGTGCCGCTGGCGATGATGGCAATGGTAACGCCGCTGGTAGCGGCGATTACCATGCCGATCAGCTCGCTGGTGGTAATCGGCAATGCGGCGCGCATACGTACTCTATTCAAGAAGCAATAAGGGGACGCCATGGATGTAATTTACAGTCTGATACCCGGCATGATGTTCTTCGGCCTGATATTTTTCGTGGTGTTGATCTGGGCGGTGAAAAAAGGTCAGTACGAGGACATGGAAGGCAGTGCCAGTCGCATCCTGCTCGACGACGATGAGGACATGATGGATCACCCTGACGCCAAGGGCAGCGAGGCAAACAAGGGTGATCCCGAACCGAAGCAGTCCTGATTTAATCTGACTCCACCTGCCAGGCCACCAGTATCTTGAAGTGAATGTGCTGGTCGTCCGAAATGTGCCAACGGCCATACACCTGCACGCAGTACCTGTCATCGGGATAACTGCTGCAATTAAAAGTCTGCCTCTGTTGGTTCAGTCAATGAATAATCGCTATACTCATGCACCATTAATAAGCGCCATCCGAAAGAGCATTGCCACTCAATGACTGAACAACAAATCGAACAAGCTCTGATCGAAAAGCTGGGCGAATTGAAATACACCTACCGCCCGGACATCCGCGACCGCGCCGCGCTGGAAGCCAACTTCCGCCAGCACTTCGAGGCGCTCAATCGAGTTCATCTCACCGACAGCGAATTCGCCCGCCTGCAGGAATCCATCGTCACCCCCGACGTGTTCACCGCCGCCAAACACCTGCGCGAGAAGAACAGCTTCGAGCGCGACGACGGCACGCCGCTCTATTACACGCTGGTCAATATCAAGGACTGGTGCAAGAACAACTTTGAAGTCATCAACCAACTGCGCATCAGCACCGACTACAGCCATCACCGCTTTGATGTGATCCTGCTCATCAACGGCGTGCCCGTGGTACAGATCGAGCTGAAAACCCTGCAAATCAGCCCGCGCAAAGCCATGCAACAGATCGTCGACTACAAGAACGACCCCGGCAACGGCTACACCAAGACCCTGCTCTGTTTCCTGCAACTCTTCATCGTCAGCAACCGCAGCGACACCTGGTACTTCGCCAACAACAACAGCCGCCACTTCAGCTTCAATGCAGACGAGCGCTTTTTGCCGCTTTATCAGTTCGCCAGCGAAGACAACAAAAAGATCACCCATCTGGACAGCTTCGCCGACGCTTTCCTGGCCAAATGCACGCTGGGCCAGATGATCAGCCGCTACATGGTGCTGGTGGCCAGCGAACAAAAGCTGCTGATGATGCGGCCCTATCAAATCTATGCCGTCAAGGCGATTGTCGAGTGCATCCACCAGCACTGCGGCAATGGCTACATCTGGCACACCACCGGCAGTGGCAAAACGCTCACCTCGTTCAAAGCCTCCACCCTGCTCAAGGACAACCCGGACATCGACAAATGCCTGTTCGTGGTGGATCGCAAAGACCTCGACCGGCAGACGCGGGAAGAATTCAACAAGTTTCAGGAAGGCTGTGTCGAAGAGAACACCAACACCGAAACCCTGGTGCGTCGCCTGCTCTCCGACGACTACGCCGACAAGGTGATCGTCACCACCATCCAGAAGCTCGGCTTAGCGCTCGACGGCACCAACAAGCGCAACTACAAGGAACGTCTGGAGTCATTGCGCAACCAGCGCATGGTATTCATCTTCGACGAATGCCACCGCTCGCAATTTGGCGAGAACCACAAAGCCATCAAGGAATTCTTTCCCAACGCCCAACTGTTCGGCTTTACCGGCACGCCTATCTTCGAGCAGAACGCCAGCTATCAGCAGATCACGGACCAGCAGGCGTCCAACAAGACCACGGCGGACATCTTCGAACAGCAACTGCACGCCTACACCATCACCCACGCCATCGAAGACCGCAACGTGCTGCGCTTCCATGTGGACTACTACAAACCCGAAGGTAAAAAGCAACCCAAACCGGGCGAACAGTTGGCCAAGCGCGCCATCGTTGACGCGATTTTGAGCAAGCACGACGCTGCCACCGCCGGGCGCAAGTTCAACGCCGTGCTGGCCACCGCCAGCATCAACGACGCCATCGAATACCACGCCCTGTTCAAAACCGTGCAGGCCGAAAAGTTGGCGAGCGACCCTGAATTTCAGCCGCTCAACATCGCCTGCGTCTTCTCCCCGCCCGCCGAAGGCAACAAAGACGTGCAGCAGATTCAGGAAGACCTGCCGCAGGAAAAGGCCGACAACGAACAGGAACCCGACAAAAAGAAAGATGCCCTCAAAGCCATTATCGCCGACTACAACGCCCAGTACGGCAGCAACCACGACATCAACAACTTCGACCTCTACTACCAGGACATCCAAAAGCGCATCAAGGATCAGCAATACCCCAATGCCGACCTGCCCCACGCGCAGAAGATCGACATCACCCTCGTGGTGGACATGCTGCTCACCGGCTTCGATTCCAAATACCTCAACACCCTTTACGTCGATAAGAACCTCAAGTTCCACGGCCTGATCCAGGCGTTTTCGCGCACCAATCGCGTGCTCAACGATACCAAGCCCTACGGCAACATCCTCGACTTCCGCCAGCAGCAAGACGCGGTGGATACCGCCATCGGCCTGTTTTCCGGGGAAAAGACCGGCGAGCAGGCGCGGGAAATCTGGCTGGTAGAGCCCGCCGCCGAAGTCATCCGCAAGTACGAGGCCGCAGCCTCCGGCATGGCGGGCTTCATGCAGAAAAAAAATCTGGTGTGCGAGCCTGAGCAGGTTTACAACCTGAAAGGCGATACCGCGCGCATCGAATTCGTCAACCGCTTCAAGGAAGTGCAGCGACTCAAAACGCAACTCGACCAGTACACCGATCTGGACAACGCACAAAAGTCCCGCATAGATGCCATCCTTCCGCGCGAACAGCTGCTGAGCTTCAGGGGCACCTACCTGGAAACAGCCCAGCGCCTGAAAGCAATGCAGGACAAACACGACGACAGCACCCCGCCGGAAGTGCAGCAACTCGATTTCGAGTTTGTGCTGTTTGCCAGCGCGGTGATCGACTACGACTACATCATGGCGCTGATTACCCGCTACGCCAGCCAAACGCCGGGCAAGCAGAAGATGAGCCGCGAACAGCTCATCGGCCTCATCCAGTCCGATGCCAAATTCATCGACGAGCGCGACGACATCGCCGAATACATCAGCACGCTGGAAGCAGGCAAGGCGCTGGATGAAAAAGCCATCCGCGCCGGGTTTGAACGCTTCAAGGCCGACAAGCACGCCAAGGCCTTGGCCGACATCGCCGCCCGGCACACGCTGGATGCCGCCGCCCTGCAAACCTTTGTGGACGCCATCCTGCGCCGCATGGTGTTCGATGGCGACCAACTCAGCGACCTGTTCGCCCCGCTGACGCTGGGCTGGAAAGCGCGCACCAAGGCCGAACTGGCGCTGATGGACGAGCTGATTCCCCTGCTCAAAAAACTTGCCCAAGGGCGCGAGATTTCAGGGCTGGGCGCGTATGAGCAATAAGGCGCAAAAACGCGGATTGATACCCAAGCTGCGCTTCCCTGAGTTTCGGGGGGCGGGGGCATGGGAGGAAAAGACGCTTGGTGAGGTTATTACATTTCAAGCCGGATTTCCATTTGACTCAGCAAGCTTCACTGAAGAACGTGATGGGCTTCGTCTCATCAGAAACCGAGACCTTAAATCGGACGACAAAATAATTTTCTATTCAAGATCGTTTGACGAAAAGTTTGTTGTTAATGATGGCGATGTTCTTGTAGGAATGGACGGCGATTTCACGCCTTGTGTTTGGGGCAAAGGAAAAGCACTACTGAATCAGCGAGTAGGGAGAATATTGCCTCATAGCAACAACAGTCTGAGATTCCTGTTTTATTTTCTGGCGGCGCACCTAAGGGCTATAGAGGAAGTTACAGCCCGCACTACGGTTAAACATCTTTCTCACTCGGATGTTGAAAGAATTTGCGAGCCACTTCCTGCATTACCCGAACAACAAAAAATCGCCGACTGCCTCGCTTCCCTCGACGCACGGATTACCCTGGAGGCGCAAAAGCTCGACACGCTCAAGACCCATAAAAAAGGGCTGATGCAGCAGCTCTTCCCCGCCGAAGGCGAAACCCTGCCCAAACTGCGCTTCCCCGAGTTTCGGGATGCGGGGGAGTGGGAGCCGAGGTTGCTCGGCGAAGTCGTTAAAAGCGTCAAGACCGGAAAACTTGATGCCAATGCTATGGTTGAGAATGGGCAATACAGGTTTTATACCTGCGCCAAAAACCACTATCAAATTGACCATTACGCATTTGAGGGAGAGGCGTTATTAATAGCTGGAAATGGTGCTTACTTGGGATATATCCATCACTACGTCGGGAAATTTAACGCCTACCAAAGGACGTATGTCCTGCAAAATTTCGAGACCAACGTAGGTTTTCTTAAATGCCTATTAGACCGTTACTTGCCATCGCGGATTCTTTTGGAAAAGAAGGATGGCAATACGCCTTACATTGTTTTGTCGACAATCACAGAGATGCCTCTTTTGATTCCGAAGAATGAAGACGAACAACAAAAAATTGCCGACTGCCTCGCTTCTCTCGACGACCTCATCACCGCGCAATCCCAAAAACTCGCCACGCTCAAGACCCATAAAAAAGGCCTGCTGCAGCAGCTTTTCCCCGTCATGGATGAGGTTGTCGCATGAGCAACGGACTTGCCACCTTCGCCGACCTCAACGCCGTTGCCACCCACTTGCGTGAAAAGCTGGCAGAGAAGAAATATGTTTTGCTATTCGCCTACAACGGCACGGGTAAGACCCGCCTGTCGATGGAATTCAAGAACCTTGGCAAGCGTGATACCCCACGGGATACGCTCTACTTCAACGCCTTTACCGAAGACTTGTTTCATTGGGATAACGATCTGGAAAGTGATTCCAATAGGGAACTTCGTTTGAATACGAGTTCCAGTTTTTTTGACGGCCTTCTAGGAACAGCAATCGACGCAAAAATCCGCGACCTCCTTCATCGTCACGTTGATTTTGATTTCAAGATCATGGAAAAAGAAATTGAAATTAAAGAAGGTGATCGAACCGTAAAACAAACGGTTACCTATGTTTCTTTTGAAAGAGAAGTGATCGTCGATGGGCAACCGCAAACCGTCGACAACATAAAGATATCTCGCGGGGAAGAGAATATTTTTCTCTGGTGTTTTTTCCTTGCTGCCGCTCGAATGGCTTTAGATAAAGAACCGGGTTCGCCTTATGATTGGGTGAAATTTATCTACATTGATGACCCCATATCTTCGCTAGATGACAACTATGCCATTGCAGTTGCAAATCAATTGGGGCAGTTACTGAAAGATTCAAATGGCGATGTTAGAACGGTGATTTCTTCACACCATGCGTTGTTCTTCAATGTCATATTCAATGAATTGAAGAAGGCCTTGAAATACATGCTATGCAGCCATGACGGGCGAGCAAGTTACTCGCTTAAGGACACCACTGATACACCCTATTTCCATCATGTAGCCGTTTTGAAGTTGCTGGATAAAGCAGCAAAGCGCAATGAGCTATATACCTATCACTTCGGCATGCTCAGGAATCTCATGGAGAAAGCAGCAAGCTTTCATGGCTTTAACAATCTTTCTGATTTCATTAAACGAGATGGCGACAATGGCCCTGATGGGGTTTTGCATCACCGCATCATTCAGTTATTGAATCACGGCGGTTATTCGCATTTCGAGCCGCAAGAGATGATGGCAGAGAACAAGCAGCATTTCAAAAACATATTGAACAAGTTTATGGGTGACTATGAATTCAACCCCGTACTATTCCCGGAATTGACTGAAGAGGCGTCACATGGATAAGCAACTGCAAATTCTGCACCACAATTTTGAGGCGACGGCTCAGCGCGCCATGGAATCCTGCGCAACCTCTGGCCATGGAGCTTCTGACCATTTTCGTGGCGTCACGAAAATGGTCGTCCACGGCAAGAGCGGTTTACGTGGAGTGAATGACGAGGCGACCCAATGAGCACATTGACCCCATTTCGCGCCGACATCAAAAACATCCTCGAACAGGGAATTTGCTACACAGCGTGGAGCAAATTGAGGTGCCGCGATGACTGACCAACCTCCGAATTCGACAGCGCCGGTCGGCCAGATGCTGATCTACCAGACCGAGGACGGACGCCTGAAGGTGGAAGCGCGGCTGGAAAATGAAACCCTGTGGCTTACCCAGCAGCAGATGGCGGAGTTGTTTCAAACTTCCCGTACCAATGTTGTGGAGCACATTCAGCACATCTATGAGGAGGGCGAACTTGTCGAGGCGGCAACCTGTCGGGAATTCCGACAGGTTCGCACCGAGGGTTCGCGCCAAGTAGCGCGCGTCTTACCGTTCTATAACCTGGACATGATTCTTTCCGTCGGCTATCGCATCAAAAGCGCGGTGGCGACGCGCTTCCGCATCTGGGCGACGCAGCGGCTGCATGAATACATCGTCAAGGGGTTCACGATGGACGACGAGCGCCTGAAAAATCCCGACCACCCTTTTGATTATTTTGATGAGCTGTTGCGGCGCATTCAGGATATCCGCACCAGCGAGCGGCGCTTTTACCAGAAGATCACCGACATCTACGCCACCAGCATCGATTACGACCCTACGCAGCCCGAGAGCATTAGCTTTTTCCAAACAGTGCAAAACAAAATGCACTGGGCGATCACGGGGCAAACGGCGGCGGAGATTATTCAGGCGCGCGCCGATAAAAACCAGCCCAACATGGGGCTGACCAATTGGCGGGGTGGCAAGGTGCGCAAGGCCGATGTGAGCATCGCCAAGAATTACCTGAATGCCGACGAACTGGCAGCACTGAATAATCTGGTGGAGCAGTATCTGGTCTTCGCCGAAGGTCAGGCGATGCGCCGCGTACCCATGAGCATGGCTGACTGGATTACCAAACTGCATGGTTTTTTGACCATCAACGACCGCGACATCTTGAACCATGCCGGGAAAATCTCTCACGACATGGCTAAAACCTTCGCGGAAGCCGAGTATGAGCAGTTCAACACCGCCCGAATTACTCACGTCGACAAGCTGGAAAGTGATTTCGACCGCGCGGTGAAATTGTTGCCCGCGAAACCGGGCAAAACAGGAAAGAAATAACCATGACCGAACAAGACCAAAAACAACTGGGCACCACGCTGTGGGGTATTGCCGATACCTTGCGCGGTGCTATGAACGCGGACGACTTCCGCGATTACATGCTCTCTTTCCTGTTCCTGCGCTACCTGTCGGACAACTACGAGGCAGCGGCGCAAAAAGAACTGGGCTCGGATTACCCGAAGCTGGTCGCAGGTGACTGCCGTACGCCGCTGGCGGTGTGGTACGCGCAGAATCCGGACGACACGGCTGAATTTGAAAAACAGATGCGCCGCAAGACGCATTATGTGATCCAGCCCGCCTACCTTTGGAGCAGCATCGCCGAGATGGCGCGCACGCAAGACGGGGAACTGCTGCACACCCTGCAAAAGGGCTTCGATTACATCGAGAACGAATCCTTTGCCAGCACCTTCGGCGGGCTGTTTTCTGAGATCAACCTGAATTCGGAAAAACTGGGTAAGGGCTACACCGCGCAAAACGCCACGCTCTGCACGGTGATCAAGGCGATTGCCGAGGGGCTGGAAAAGTTCTCTACCGACAAGGACACGCTGGGTGATGCCTATGAATACCTGATCGGCCAGTTTGCAGCAGGTTCCGGCAAGAAGGCGGGCGAGTTTTACACGCCGCAACAGATTTCCAGCATCTTGTCGGGCATTGTCACGCTGGACAGTCAGGAGCCCGCCACCGGCCAACGTAAGCAACTGGAAAGTGTGTTCGACTTTGCCTGCGGCTCCGGCTCGCTGCTGCTGAATGTGCGCCACCGCATGGGGCCGCACGGTATCGGCAAAATCGTCGGGCAGGAGAAGAACATCACCACCTACAACCTGGCGCGCATGAACATGCTGCTGCACGGGGTGAAGGATTCGGAGTTCGAGATTTACCACGGCGACACGCTGACCAACGACTGGGACATGCTGCGCGAAATGAACCCGGCCAAGATGCCGAAGTTTGACGCGGTGGTGGCCAATCCGCCGTTCAGCTACCGCTGGGAGCCAAGCGATGCGCTGGGCGAGGATATGCGTTTCAAGAATTACGGCCTGGCCCCCAAGTCTGCCGCCGACTTCGCCTTTTTGCTGCACGGCTTCCACTACCTGAAGCAAGACGGCGTGATGGCCATCATCCTGCCCCACGGCGTGCTGTTCCGTGGCGGCGCGGAAGAGCGCATCCGCACCAAACTGCTGCAAGACGGCCATATCGACACGGTGATCGGCCTGCCCGCCAACCTGTTCTTCTCCACCGGCATCCCGGTGTGCATTCTGGTGTTGAAGAAATGCAAGAAGCCCGATGACGTGCTGTTCATCAATGCCGCCGAGCACTTCGAGAAAGGCAAGCGGCAAAACCGTCTGTTGCCGGAGCACATCGACAAGATCATCGACACTTACCAGTTCCGCAAGGAAGAGGAGCGCTATTCCATGCGTGTGTCGATGGAGCGAATCGAGAAGGAAGGCTACAACCTGAACATCTCGCGCTACATCAGCACCGCCGAGGCGGAAGAGGAAGTTGACTTGCAGGCAACCCATGCCAAGCTGGAATCGCTGGCTCAGAAAATCGAAGCAGCAACGGGCAAGCACAATGATTTTCTGAAAGAGCTGGGGCTGCCGCCCTTGCCGTGACTTCCAACGTGACTGACTCAGAAACCTGCCTTCTGATCCGCCGAGTTGGTGAATGTTTTTTGGGGGACGGTAGCTGCCACTAATTAACGGCTGCTATATGCCAGTCGTTCAAAATCAAAGCCGAGCAGATTGCTCCGCACCCATCTCAGGCCGGTAGAGTTTTACATTGCTGCGCCCGCTGTTCTTGGCGTGATACATGGCGGTGTCGGCATTCTTGGCAAGCGTCGTTTCGTCGATGCCGTGTTCCGGGTAAAGGGCGACGCCGATGCTTGAGGAAATGTGAATGCTGTGGCCGGCCAATTCAAATGGCTGAAGGTTGGCCTGCAGGATTTTCTCCGCCACATTCATGGCGTTCTGCTCCGTCTCGATGACCGGCAACAGGATTAAAAATTCGTCGCCACCAGTGCGCGAAACGGTGTCCGATTCGCGTATGCAATTCTGCAGACGTTTTGCCACTTCCTTCAGCAGCAGATCACCGACATCGTGGCCGAAGTCATCGTTAACCGGTTTGAACTTATCGAGGTCGAGGAATATCACGGCCAGGTGCGTATTTCCGCGCTTGGCCGCGGCAATGGCCTGGTGGATGCGGTCGGTAAACATCGCCCTGTTGGGCAGGCCGGTCAGTATGTCGTGATGCGCCAAGTGGTGCATCTGTTTTTCGGTCTGCTTGCGTTCGGTTATATCGCGCAGGAAGCTGTAAAATCGCCCTCCTTCGAAGTTGTTGTAGTTGATGCTGACTTCGAGGTCCACGAGCAAACCATTCTTGCAGTGATGTCTGGTTTCGAAGCGGTCGCCGCTCGTTTCGATCATGCTTCTGATATGCCGCGTAGTATCTTCCGGCGTTTCCATTGCTTCCAGATCGGTAATGTGCATGTTCAGCAACTCTTCCCGGCTGTATCCCACCATTTGGCAATAGGCGTCGTTTACTTCCAGCAAGCGCCCACGCTTATCTGTGATCAGGAATCCATCCAGCGAGGTGTGAATCATGATCTTGAGCTGTTCTTCTTTGCTTTTCAGCAGTGCTTCCTCAATCTGCTGGCGCTTACGGGCTTGGGCAAGCATGGGTTGGAACAGGAGGAAATAGAGTATCGGTGAAACAAAGAGGGCCAGCAGTATGCCGTCGATGATTGCCATGACCCATGGGGATTGCTCAGGCATAAGGTAAAGCAGCAGCATCACCCATATTTCCGCGATGAAGACGGACAGGATGACCATAAAAAAAATGTAAGCAGGGGATTTCAAGGCAAACGCCCCTGTTTTTGCGGGAGATACATGTATCGCACCTGCCAGGCTGTTTGAGGACAGGGGCTCATTGTAATCTCAATGGGTTATGGATGCGAACCTCAAACGTCAGCCACGTGCTAACAGATGTTCACCAGGTTCCGCTGTGTGCGATAGCGGAAGTTGAATCGGGTGTCGGCTATCAAACCTAGCCGAGTACTTCTCCGTTCAGGAGCAATGGTTGCAGCAGCTTGTCGAAGTCCTTGGGCGGGACATATTGCAGCACGGGCTTTTCTTCGCCACCCAGGGTGATGTCCAAACCGTTTTGCGGATACAGCCAGTGAACTGCGCCGCTTTTCTTTTCCCTGATGCGCTGGTTTGGCTGGCCGAAGCGTTTCAGGAAAATTTCTTCGTCCAGACGGATTGATGGCATGTAGGTCAGGCTGCTGATGGGTAACTCGCGCAGTCGGGCTGCATCCTCCGGCGCCGGCGTGATTTTTTTGCTGCCGCCGGCCGTGCTGATGCGCAGGCCGCGTTCATACATGGCCTGCAATTCCGCTGCGGGAACGGCGATATTGATGACGATTCTGGATTTTAATTCCGCCAGTGTGACCTGTTCGAAAAACATTTCGGCGGCCAGTTGCCCGTCCGGCGACTTGAACAGGCTGGGCTTGGCTTCTTCGTGGAAACGCTGTTCCGTTTCACTGGCGGTGCTTGAACCGAGCGTCAGACCGAAGATGCGTATCGTATCCGGCGTGGGATGTTCGATATGCCATGGCAGGTCATTTTTTTGGCTGGGTTTCCCCGGTGTGAAAAACGAGCCCACGAAAATCAAGACCGAAAGAATGCCGATGCCCCAGTATAGTTTGCGTTCCATGGTTATTTTTGAGCGGGGTTTATTGAACCTGAATTCCTCGGTCGATGGGTTTGTAGGTGCGAATTCATTCGCACGCCCAATGAGTTGCGTGCGAATGAATTCGCACCTACAAGAGCGGCATAATCCATTGAAATACCGGATTGTTCTTCGCCAACAGAGGAATATAGGTTGAATGCTTGGGTACTTTGGATAGCCATAAGCCGCTGCCGGAAAGCAGAAAGCCCGGCAGATCGTTGCGCGTTAATGCTGTTTGCCGATAAAGGCGCGCAAACCGGGCAGGTCAATAAGCTCCACCGAGCGGGTGTTGACGTTTATCAGGCCGCTATTTTGAAATTGCGAAAACGCGCGGCTGACGGTTTCCAGCTTTAACCCCAGATAGCTGCCAATTTCCTGGCGCGACATGCGCAACTGGAAT
>Ga0209343_10002708_pt1 | contig 22689 bp, 24 predicted proteins | sample RifCSPlowO2_02_FD_184026 | JGI IMG/M metagenome (GOLD analysis project Ga0209343, IMG submission 184026) | Groundwater microbial communities from Rifle, Colorado - Rifle CSP2_plank lowO2_0.2 (SPAdes) (version 2) | ecosystem: Environmental > Aquatic > Deep subsurface > Groundwater | place... | reverse complement strand
TATCGAGACCGTCGAACGCGTCGAGATCATCCGCGACCTGCGCCTCGGCATGTTCGACGTGCTGGTCGGCATCAACCTGCTGCGCGAGGGGCTGGATATTCCCGAGGTGTCGCTGGTGGCGATCCTCGATGCCGACAAGGAAGGCTTTCTGCGCTCGGAACGCTCGCTGATCCAGACTATGGGTCGCGCCGCGCGCCACCTCAACGGCAAGGCGCTGCTGTATGCCGACAAGATCACCGATTCGATGCGCCGCGCGATAGATGAGACCGAGCGCCGCCGCACCAAGCAGGTCGCCTACAACTTCGCGCACAACATCACGCCAATAGGCGTACAGAAGCGTATCAAGGACATCATCGAAGGCATGTATGAGCCGGAGGAAGCGCGCAGCCAGCTCAAGGCCGCACAGACCCAAGCCAAGTATCTTGCGATGAGCGAAAAGGAAGTGTCGAAGGAAATCACCCGGCTGGAAAAAGAAATGCTGCAAGCCGCGAAGAATCTGGAGTTCGAGAAGGCGGCACAACTGCGCGACCAGTTGAAGAGATTGAGGGAGAGCGTGTTTATTTCGCCGTTGTAAACGCATCATGGTGTTGAATTTGTAGGAGCGGGCCATGCCCGCGAATTGAAAGACAATCGCGGGCATGGCCCGCTCCTACAAGAACTTGGGGATGTGAACATCATGATTGCGGATGCTAATAATTCAGGACACAAACCCGGCCATTCCGCTTTGCGCAAAGGTCGCGCATCGATGGCGAACGGAATTTATCTGGTTACGGCCACAACGACTGAACGCACCAAGGCGTTTGAGAATTTTCACGTCGCTTGTGCAGCGGCTAGATGTTTTGAGAACAGGGTTTTGCTGGGAGATTCGGCCATGCTTGCTTGGGTGTTGATGCCCGATCATGCGCATTGGCTGATCGAGTTGAGCGAGCATGACACACTTGGCGCGGTGGTTAACCGGATAAAATCTGCCAGCGCGCGTCATGCGAACCGGGTGTTGGGAAGAGTAGGTCCTTTGTGGTCGGCGGCGTTTCACGACCATGCATTACGGGCAGAGGATGACTTGCCGGACATTGCGCGTTATGTGGTGGCTAATCCGCTTCGGGCTGGATTGGTAAAGCGCCTCGACGATTATCCGTTCTGGAATGCGATATGGCTTTGAGCTTATCGCTATATGTAGGAGCGGGCCATGCCCGCGAACAAGAAAACAATCGCGGGCATGGCCCGCTCCTACAAGAACTTTTGGATGCAGTCTGTGGTTATTATGAGAGGCGCTTCTACAGCGTCACATTCTGCGAGTGATGCGGCTGTTCGAGATAATGCCGGGATTGCATGTCGGTCAGGCGGCTGGCGGTGCGGGAAAACTCGCCGGATGCCGTGCCTTCGGTGTAAAGCTCTTCCGGGGCGGCAGCAGATGATGCCACCAGCCTGACGTTGTTGTCGTAGAGCACATCCACCAGCCAGGTGAAACGTCGCGCCTCGGCGGCGTGTTCGGCGGTCATTTTCGGGATGTGCGATAAAAACACGGTAGGGTAGCGGTGCGCGATCTCCAGGTATTCTTCCTGCGCGTGCGCCCCGCAGCACAGCTCCCTGAAATCGAACCACGCCACGGTACGCGCGGTTTTTTTCACCGGGATCGGACGTCCCATGATCTCGATGGGCTGCGCGCTGTGCTGCATTCCCGCGGCGATCCGTTCGAACAAGGCCTCCATGCGCGCCTCGTTTGCGGCGGCGCCGTCGGCCTCGGCAGCCACGAGGAACATCGGCTCGCGGGCCACCGCTCGCAGACGGTAATCATTTCCGCCATCCACATTCAGCACCTTCAGTTTGTGCTTGAGCACCTCGATCGCGGGCAGGAAATTCTGCCGCTGCAAACCGTGCGGATACAGGCCGTCCGGCGGGTAGTTGGAGGTGGTCAGCAGCACCACACCGCGCTCCAGTATCGCCGCGACCAGTCTCCCCAGGATCATTGCATCGGCGATATCGTCAACATGGAACTCGTCCAGGCACAACACGCGGGTGGATTTTTCTATGTTGTCGGCGAGTGCGGCCAGTGGGTCTTTCTTTCCGGCAAGCGCCTTCATTTCATGATGGACTTCGGCCATGAAATTGTGGAAGTGGATGCGGCGCTTGCGGCGGTACGGCAGGCAGTTGTAAAACGCATCCATCAGAAAGGTCTTTCCGCGCCCGACTCCGCCCCACAGATACAAACCGTCTGGCACATCCGGACTGAGCAGGCTGCGTCCCAGGAACTGGTTGCGCTTCGCCTTGAACTCTACCAACTGGTGCCAGAGCGTATCCAGCTCGTCGATTGCGGCGGCTTGGGCGGCGTCGTAAACAAAATCCGGCTGTTTGCTGGAGGCTTGATACCAGGCCTTTGGGCTCATGCTGCCGTCAGTGGGAATGTCGAAGGTGTGTTGGGACATGGCCGGTTTTTATCGTTGCAACAGATGTTTATTATGCCGCGTTTCCAAAAAATCACGCATCTACATCACCCACAACGGCGGCTCATCCATCAGCGCGATCTGTTCGCGCAGTTCCAGAATCCGATCCTGCCAGTAGCGTTGCGTGTTGAACCAGGGAAAAGCTGCGGGAAAGGCCGGGTCGTCCCAGCGCCGTGCGATCCATGCGGAATAATGGATCAGGCGCAGTGTGCGCAGCGCCTCGACCAGATGCAGTTCGCGCGGATCGAAATCATAAAAATCCTCATAGCCCGCCAGCAGGTCGCCGAGTTGCCGCGTCTGTTCGGCGCGCTCGCCGGATAGCAGCATCCACAAGTCCTGTATCGCCGGCCCCATGCGGCTGTCGTCGAAATCGACGAAGTGCGGGCCGAGATCGGTCCACAGGACGTTGCCTATATGGCAGTCGCCGTGCAGGCGCAAGGTGCGCACCATTCCGGCACGCTCGAAACAGTGCCGAACGCCATCCAGAGCCTGCGCGGCCACGCCGCGATAGACTTCGACCAACTCCGCCGGAATGAAATCGTGCGCCAGCAGATATTCGCTCGGTTCTATGCCGAAGCTGTGGATGTCCAGTGTCGGGCGATGCTGGTAAGACTCCAGCGCACCGACCGCATGGATTCGCCCGATGAATCGCCCCATCCATTCCAGCGTGTCGCAGTCGTCCATCTCCGGCGCACGACCGCCGTGTTTGGCGAATACGGAGAAGCGGAAACCGTTGAAGGCATGCAGTGTGCGGCCATCGATAACCAAGGCGGGTACCACCGGAATCTCACGCTCTGACAGTGCTGCGACAAAGGCATGCTCTTCCAGAATCGCCGCTTCCGGCCAGCGCGCGGGGCGGTAGAACTTGGCGACCAGCGGCGGGCCGTCTTCCATGCCCGCCTGATAAACGCGGTTTTCATAACTGTTGAGCGCAAGCAGGCGGCCGTCGCTACGCAAGCCGATGCTGTCCAGCGCATCGAGCACGGCATCGGGGGTGAGTGCGGTGAAGGGTTGGGTAAGCATGGGCGGATTGTACGGCAACCCGTGAAGACATGAACATCGTGCGGAATATGAAATCTGCTGAAACAGGTACTAAATCGGGTATGCGTGAGGAGCCAGAAGGCGAATATCAGGAAAAGTGCGGGTTGCTGCATCGCGGCATATCAAATAAAAGCGAATAAAGCCATTGGCAAGCCAATTGCGCTCCACAACCAGACGTTATTCCTTCAGTGTTGCAGCCTCTTGTTGGTTAGAGTCTGATTTGGCTCCAGGAGCAGCGCGTCCCGGATTTGCCGGAAGAGCCGATTCCAGTTTTTTAGAAGTTTTTTTTCCACCACGGCGAGGTGATGGAGGAATGGCATCAAGTTTTAACGAGCGTGCCTTGACCTCGACCTCCGAACTGCCGAAGAGCCTCTTTTTCGGTTTTCCTATGCGAAGCTCAACTCCTTTCTCCAGCCTGGCTTTGTTTTCTTTTCTCTGTTTTTCCAATACGGCTGGGTCAATTTTGGCGAAAGCGTTGACAGAAAACACTGCGCCAATAGCAACCAACATGATTACCAGAAATAAATTTTTCATTTTCGGAGCCTAATAAATTCTAGAGACGCCACCGCAATCAAAATATTGCAAACATGATTTCAGCATTCTATCTGCATCGGTTCTTTGAAAACCAGCAGGAAATTAAAGCCAAAACAGGAAAGATTCCCGCCGCAGAAATTTCAGTGAAATTGAGCATATTGTTCCCTTCCACACATTTTTCGAACGCCGGGGGAAGCTGGTTGTTTATGCACACGGATGAACATCCGTATCGCAGTCCCGCTGCCGTAGTTTCCCTTAGGCCGGTGATTTTGCGCCCTTACCTTTCGGTAAGTTTGCCAAGTTCCGATGAAGCTACAGATTTATCCGGGCGCAGTCGATTCATATGCGACGAATGGTCGGTTGTTGTGGATAAACGGTCATCAGGGGAACGCCGGTCAATTCAGGACACCCACAGGAATTCACATTTCACGCAAACTGTTGCGTAGTATAAAAAACTTTGTGCTTATATGCTTTTAAATTGCGCCTGATCAAACATCGAACTGCAAGCTCGCCAGTCGCGCGTAAAGCCCGCCCTGTTTGCGCAAGTCCGCAGGGGTGCCGATTTCGACGATGCGGCCATGTTCCAGCACCAGGATGCGATTGGCCTTCTGCACGGTAGCCAGCCGGTGGGCGATGATGAGCGTGGTGCGGCCATGCATCGCAGCGTTCAGCCCTTCCTGCACGAGGATTTCGGATTCTGCATCCAGCGAGCTGGTGGCTTCGTCGAGCAGCAACAGCGGCGCATCTTTCAGGATCGCACGCGCGATGGCGATACGCTGTCGCTGCCCGCCTGACAGGCGGGTGCCTCGTTCGCCGAGGAAGGTCTGGTAGCCTTCTGGAAGACGGCCGATGAATTCGTCCACCAGCGCCGCCTTGGCGGCGACAATGACTTCCGCGTCGCTCGCGGCGGGGCGTCCGTAGCGGATATTTTCCAGCGCGTTGTCCGAGAAGATCACCGGATCTTGCGGCACGATGGCGATCTTGTCGCGCAGCTCGTGCAGACCCAGTTGGCGGATGTCCTGCCCGTTGAGGCGGATGCAGCCGCCGGTCACATCGTAGAAGCGCAGCAGGAGTTGGAACAGCGTGGTCTTACCCGCGCCGGAAGGGCCAACCAGCGCGACGGTTTCGCCGGGGAGGATGTCGATCGTGATATCGTCCAGTGCGGCCAATTCTGCACGCGCCGGGTAATGGAAGCTGACCTGCTCGAAGCGGATTGCCGCCTGCATGGGCTGTTGCAGCGGCTGCGGCGAGGCGGTATCGCTGATGGCGGATTTTGCATGCAGCAGTTCCAGCAGGCGCTCGACCGCCCCTGACGCGCGCATCACGTCGCCCCACATTTCCGCCATCGTGCTCACACTGCCCGCCACCAGCACCGCGTAGAGGATGAACGAGGCCAGTTGCCCGCCCGTCATGCTGCCTTCATGCACCTGGTTTGCGCCAACCCACAGCACGAAAATGATGGCGCCCATCGACGCCGCGATGATCAGCGCGGTCAGCGCGGCGCGCACGCGCGTGCGACGGATCGCGGAAACAAAGCTCGCTTCCGCGCGACCGGTGAAGCGCCCGGTTTCCTGGCGTTCCTGCGTATAGGCTTGCACCGTCGGTATCGCGTTGAGTATCTCGCCGGCCAGCGCCGAGGCGTCGGCGACCTTGTCCTGCGATTCGCGCGAGAGCTTCTTCACCTTGCGCCCGATGGCGAAAATCGGCAGCATCAGCAAGGCCATCAGCCCGAGATTCAATGAAAATAAATAAAAGCTGGTGACCGCCAGCATGACCATGCCGCCGATAAACTGGAACAGGCTGCGCAAGCCCATCGAAACGGAGCTGCCGATCAGCGACTGGATCAGCGTGGTGTCGCCCGTCAGCCTCGACAGCACTTCGCCGGTCTGCACGGTCTCGAAGAACTGCGGCGATTGCAGTAGCATCCGCGCATATACCGCGCTGCGCAAATCCGCGGTGACTCGCTCTCCTACCCAGGTCAGGGTGTAATAGCGCGCCGCCACGGTCAGCGCCCACAGGATCGCCAGCCCGAACAGCAGGATAAAATGGCTGTTCAGGCTGGACGTGCCCAGCAGCCCGCCGGGGGTGTTTACCCGTTCACCGAAACCAAAATCGATCAGGTCGCGGAACGCCAGCGGCACCAGCAGCATGGTGACGGAGCCGAGACACAACAACACAAAAGCCAGCGCGACACGCCCGCGATAGGGTCGCAGGAAAGGCCACAGGTCGCGCAGGGGAGACAGCCGCCGGATTGCAACTGGCCGGTTTGGATAGGAGAGGGGCATCTATATTTGATCTGGAGAAAGCGTGCTCTATTTTCCCATTTCTTGCCGGTTAGCGTGACCAAAAATTTCAAGGATCGGTTTCTTATCGATAACTGTTATTACATCACCTTGAAACGGCCTAAAGTTCTATCGTTATTTGCCGATATCAACTCGTGATTTAGTAGCTGTTTGGATATTCAAACAAAAATAAGGGAGCCGCAAATTATGAGTGAAAAATTCAGGATTGAGGGGCATCTATATTTGTCCTCTGCCACGCGATTCTTTCGGGATGGCACTGAAATAACGCTGGCTGAGTTCTACGATGCTTTTATCAGGTTATTAAGACAGCACTAAAGGCAAGTGGAACAATCGCTGACGTCAATAAAGACGCCGTTATCCGAATGGAAGCGTCTGCATGTGACATAACCCGCCTTTAAATTTGCCCATTCCTTCAAACCATAGCCAGAGAGGAAAATAATGTTGAGAGTGTTATGCATTATCTTGATGGCACTGGCATTCATCACGCCGGAGGCTTACGCAAAAGACGGTCGTACGGTGATTGTGAAAGAAAACGGCAGCGCAGGGAAGCGCTTCTTGGTCATTTACGACAATGTCAATTCCCAGCATTCGGGCAGCTTGCCAAATCCCGCCAACCCTCACGGGAATACCAAAAATACCGCCGCAACATCCGATTGCGAAGATGTCTATTTTGCCCCCGATGACCATAATCACGAACATCCATTACAGAAACCCCATCCAGAGTTTATGAAATCGTATAAGCAGGCAAAGGCCGGGGATGCTATGGAGCAGAGGAATGTCGCAGTTAGCTACGACGCGGGGTATTTGGTAAATGCATGCCCCGAGAAGGCACATTACTGGTACCAGAAAGCTGCAAACAAAGGAGATCAAATCGCCCAAGACTGGATTGCCCGCTTTAACAAGCTTAAGGCGATGCACGATGGGCCGGAATTCATAGTTGTAAAGCAGAATAATTCGCCACAAGCACTGGCATTGGCTCCGAAATAAGATGCCCTTCGCAATGCATGCTCCAAGCATGGTCGAAGGACATAACATGCCCAATGTTGGAAGCAAATTATTCCATTTTGAAGATGTAAAAATTCGCAGGCCTGGCATAACCCGCTTTTCTAACGCAAAGGAAATCTCTCAATATTCGAAGTTCGCTGAAAATTTTCATGACACCGCAGGTACGAATTCATTCGCACCTGCAAAACCGCTAGCCGTTTTCAGAATCAAATATAGGTGAACAAGGAAAGGCTCGAGACGGCCGCAAACGATTTTAGTGATGCCTGCAACGTCGCATTTTGCTGCGCTAAATCGCTGTACGCTTTATAGGGATCCACATCTTGCAGTTGCGACAATGTCTCTTTGAATTGCAGGCTCAAATCGTCGCCCGCCGTCTGTAGCGCATCGACCTCTTGAAGACGCAGACCCAGCGAAGACCGGATTGACAGGACGTTATTCAGTGCATTATCCAGATTCTTAAGGCCACGACTCAGGCTATTGGTCAGGCCAGTCGTCCCCCCGTTTGCGGCGGTCGGCACCGGATCGTTCAGTGCGGCAATCAAATCGGAGACGGTTTTGAATATGCTTTCGTTAGTGCTGGGCGTAACGGTAAAGATATCGCCATCAGCAGGTGCGCCTTGAATGTCGAACTGTATGCCCTTAAAACTGATAGCTTGTCCACTAACATAGGCAACGCCTGCCATAGCGGGTGCCAGTGCAGTGGGCGCTCCCGTCACTGTATAGCTCGTTGCGCCAGTCACAGCACTAACACTAAAGGAAATGGTATATGAATTTCCCGTCACCAGTGCGGCAGGATCCGTGACTATACCGGGGCTTATAATACCGGTACCTATATTGGCACCAACAGGAGCAGCAACTCTAACTCCTGGCTGAGTAACAAACGTGCCATTACCATTCTTCACGCGCATGAACACATCCGCACCGGAATCGCTCGATGCAATTTGCCTAGATGCATTTGCCTGCATCAGGCGCTGTCCGTCGTCACCGTTATAGGTGATCGTTCCGGACACATCGGCAAAAGGTGTGGTGTGGGACTGAAACCCTGAAAATAAATAGTTGCCCACGCCATCCGTGCTGTTAGCCAAACCAATTAACTCTTGCAATTTTCCGCTTAATTCTGTCGCCATGGTGTGGCGGTCAATAGTTGAAAGTGCGCCGTTGCCCGCATTGACGGCAGCAACTTGAACATCCTGAAGCAGGGATGTCACGCTCTGCAAATTACTCTCGGCAAGAGACAGCGTGTGCCGCAATGCCGTACGGTTTGCACCATATTGCGCATTCATCGCATCGGCCTGATTGACGCTGATCGCGCGTGCCGCCGCGACCGGGTCATCCGAAGCAGTTTGTATTCTTCGCCCTGTCGCAACCTGCTGCTGGGTTTTCAATAAAGTGGCCTGTTGCTGCCCTAGTGCAGCCACATTAGCGTCATATATGGCACCGGTACTGATACGCATCGCACACCTACCTTCCTATGGCCAACACCTCATCAAACAGGGTGTTAGCAATTTGCATCGCCTTGGCGGCCGCTTGATACGTTTTCTGATAGCGCATCAAATTAGCTGCCTCCTCATCCAGATTCACACCCGAAACCGCCTGTTGCGCCGCAACCGTCTGAGCGGCCATGTTGGTTTGCGCAAGACTGGTCACAGACAACTCGCTGGTTTTTGCACCGACATCGCCAACCAACTGTCCATATGCACCCTGAAAACTTGTCGTACCTACCCCCGCCGCAGTTGTTGAATCTCCCCCCAGCAGATTGCTTGTTTGCATACTAGACATCAACAAAATGTTGCGATTATCGCCAACTGCGTTAGTGTTAGATCCGATGGTAAATATATCGCCCGCAGCTGGAGCGCCCGTAATTTGTACTGTCCAGCCATTGTAGGTAATATCCGCGCCATCAGTGTAGACTACCCCAGCAAGGGGTGAGCTGGGTACGCCAGTGCCCGTCACGGTAAATGTGGCAGGAACCGTAAGAGGAGTGTCGAATTGAATAGTTACGGGTTGTTGCAAATTTAAATTAGTTGTCAGATGCGCAGGGTTCAGTGGTGCGGGGGGGGGTGAGTTCACCATCCCGCTACTGATTTTTGCAGTACCAGTATTAAATGGTGAATTGGTTGGCGCAGAAGCACGTATCGGCGCTGCAGCCGCAATCTTGGCGGGATCATTGGTAGCCAGCGCAATATCGCGCGCGCCGTTTGCGGTGGGACGTATCAGAAAACTATCACCATTGCTTGGCGCGGCAGGTGCCGTAATAAGCATTCCATCTGGCTGAGCCGCAAGAAGTGCAGCCGCCGTATAAGGAGAACCTGCGGTTTGCGTATTGTCTGACAGGCGCAACAATGTGTACTTCAAGGTCGCACTATCGTAAGTCAGTCGATAGTCGCTCGTAGTCAGTTTCGATACGTCAGCAATGGTAACGGTAGGCACACCAGCGCCCACATTAGCTGTATTCTTGATGACACTCGGCACTGCAACGGTGAAAAGGTTACCCCCCAACGCCCCTTTCAAATCCTGCCCCAACTGGTTCTGCTGGTTAATGCTGTTCGCCAATCCCAAGGCCACGCGTCCGAGCGCATTGCGGGTCGGCTCCAGGCTCTGATCGCGAAATGTGAGATACGCTCCCAGATTACCGCCCTGAATACTGCTTTGCTGTATAGCGATAGTTTGGCCATTCCTCAGGTAAGCGATATCCAGTTTTTGCGGATCACTTGACGATTGAACAGCCTGCAACTGCATCGCTTGTAAATCCTGCACCAATGTCTGGCCGTTACCCACAAAAATACTTACTGTCCCATCCGATTGTTGCAGCATGGTTGTTTTGATTTCCTGATTCAATTTGGTGAGCAACTGATTGCGCTGGTCAAGCAGATCATTGGGTTGCTGCACCGGTATAGTCGCCATAGCGCGCTTGATGTTGCCATTCAGGGCAGCAATTTGCTGGGCATAACTATTAATCGCGTTAACGCTGCTCGTAATCTGTCCGCTAAGCCCATTAGCTATATCGGTCATGCGCTGGTCAATCGCCTGAAATCGGTTTACGGCGAACTGCGCGTTGCCAAGCATAGTCTGGCGCGCGGGGACAGATTCCGGGTTATTGGAAACGGCGCTCATCGCGTCAAAAAAGCTCTGTATCGCCGGCGATGCACCGGCAGCCGGGTCTGCCACCAGATTATCGATTTGCTTGAGTTCCGCGTAATAAGTAGTGAGGTAAGTTGCCTGGCTTTGCTCCTGCAAGACTTGGGCGGAAAGGTATTGGTCGTAGATTCGCGTCACGCCTTGCACATCGACACCCTGTCCAATAAATCCCGAGCCGGTCTGGTCGCTAAGCCGCGCAGCTGGCAAAATCTGCTGCCGTGAAAATCCGGGGGTGCTTGCATTGGCAATATTATGCTCAGTGGTCGCTATACCTAACTGAGAAGCATTCAAACCGCTTAATGCCGAGGTAAATAAGTTTGCCACGATATTTCCTTTGTTTTAGCTGACGGTGATCTCACTTCGAGTTATCGGCACAGGCGTAAAACTCTTTAACAGATGCCAGAAACCCCCGTCCAGCTTCACTTTGACAAGATGCCAAACATGCCACAATTTCCTGCACGCCGCTATGTCGGCTAACTGGCCAGGTTAATTCTGTCCATGACGCTCACCAGCTTGTCGGCATATTTCGGGTCGGTTGCATACCCGGCTTTTTGCAATGCCTGCGCCATCCCCACCGCATCGCCATCCAACCTCAATACATTTGCGTAGCGCGGATTATTGCCCAGCAATTCGGCATAATCCTGAAATGCCTCGGCATACGAGGAATAAGCCCGGAATTTCTCCACCTGCTTGCTTGGCACGCCATTCTTGTATTCGGTCGTCATCACCTCTGCAACCTTGCCATCCCAGTCTGAATTGGCCTTGATGCCAAACAGGTTGTAGCTGTTGCTGCCGTCCGCCATTCGGATTTCGCGTTTTCCCCAGCCGCTTTCCAGCGCGGCCTGTCCCAGCATCAGCTGCAACGGCACGCCGCTTGCCTCACTGGCTTGCATGGCATGTGGCAGCATGCGATCCACAAAATTCTTTTGTGTATCTTCGCCGTAGGCGGATGGCAAAGTACCTATTGAAGTTTGAAGTACAGGGGCAGTGGCTGAGGATTGTGGGGTGGTTTTCTGGCTCACATCCGCAGCCATTTGCCCCCTGAGTTGCCTGACCATGATGTCGGCCAAACCGACACCGCGATTGGCCATACTTTGAGCCAATTGCTGATCCAGAATACCGGTAAACATCCTGGTTTGCTCACTATCAAACATACCATCCTGCGGCGTGGCCTCACGCATGCTCTTCAGCATCATGTTGAGGAATACCGACTCGAACTGCTGCGCCGCAGCCTTGAGTGCCTGATCCGGCGACTGCTTTGCCTGAGTGCGCAGCCGCTCCAGACTCTTTGCATCGAGAGCCAGGTTTGCGGCGGTATCCAGGCGATTAACCATCAGAAAACTCCATCAAATAATTTCCAACTCGGCATGCAGCGCTCCCGCCGACTTCATGGCCTGCAATATTGCCAGCAAATCCTGCGGGGTAGCACCAATCGAATTGAGTGCCTTGACCACTTCGCTCAGCAATGCTCCTTTTTGGAGTTGCACCAAGCCGCCCTTCTCCGTTTTAACGTCTATAGCGGCCTCTTCAGTTTGCGTCGTGCTGATTACCACAGTCAAATTACCGTGTGCAACGGCACAGGCATCCAAAGCCACCGCTTGGTTCATCACTATCGAACCGGTTCTGGCATTGATGATGACTTTGGCAATCCCTTGTGCCGGATTGACCTCCAGATTCTCGACCTTGGAAATAAAGGCTACGCGCTCATTACCTCCGGGTGCGCGGACGCGTATCACCCTTCCATCCAAAGCCGAGGCAATGTCCGGCGCAATTTGTCCGTTGATTGCCTCGACGATGCGCGAGACAGTGGTAAAGTCCGTCGCTTTTAATTCCAGATGAATGAACTCGCCCTGCCCCAACAGCGTCGGCACGGCACGCTCTACCTGTGCGCCATCCGGGATACGGCCAACATTCAAATGATTGACCTGCACCGATGCACCGCCCGAAGAAGCCCCTGCCCCGCTGACCAGCACGTTGCCTTGCGCCATCGCGTACACCTGCCCATCCGCGCCCTTCAGCGACGACAACAGCAATGTTCCGCCCCTCAGGCTTTTGGCGTTGCCCGGTGATGATACCGTCACGTCTATGTGCTGGCCTGGCCTGGCAAAGGCCGGCAATGTGGCAGTCAAAGATACGGCCGCAACATTCTTGAGTTGCAAACTGGTGCCTTGTGGCAAATTCACGCCCAATTGTGACAACATGCTGATGAAACTCTGCACCGTAAAGGGCGTTTGAGTGGTTTGGTCGCCTGTGCCATCCAACCCAACGACAAGACCGTAGCCGGTCAACTGGTTATCGCGTACGCCCTGGATGCTCGCCATATCCTTGATACGGTCGGCGTACGCTACGCTACAGAAGACAGAAGACAGAAGACAGAAGACAGAAAAACGGCAAGCAGCCTTCTTAAGGGAGAGGGCAATATCCAATTTATTCAACAGCATTAAAATAATTCGCTTCATGAATATCCCTGTTCTGGTCAGTCCTTGGCAAACTGACTGGATTTGGGTAATGCTGAGGCATATGCCTCAGGTCAGAACGGCAACACCGACTTAAAGAAACGCCCCAGGAACCCAAGCGTCTGGGCATCGTTTATTACCTCACTCATCGCGCCCGCATTCTTGTATTCGATATGTGCATCGGCAACCAAGGTGGACTGCACAGTATTCAGGTTGGTAATTGTAGTCGGATTTACCACGCCGGAGAAACGAATAAATTCGTCGCTCTGGTTCAACGCCACCTGTTTTTCGCCGCTGACCAGCAAATTCCCGTTTGCCAATACATCGATCACCGTTACGCTAATTGTTCCTGTCAAATCCTCGCTGGCGGCTCCCGCACCTGAGTCTGCCGCCTTGTTTTCAGTTGCTCCTACAACAGAAGCATTCAAGGAGAACAACTGGTTGAGTAATCCCCCTGCCGGCCCACCGACTTTGTTCGGTATATTTGTAGTGATAGTCGGCATGTTAGCGTTGATACTATTCGAGTAACTGGAGCTGCCGCTGGTTTTACGATTACCCGTGGTCTTTTCCACAATATTGATAGTCAGTATATCGCCCACATTACGCGCGCGCCTGTCCTCGAACAACGGGCGCTCATTGATGCCTGCATGAAAAATTGCCCCATCTGCCGGTGCAACCACCTTTTTTTCAACTGGCTTTGCAGTCATCGGCTGATGGATGCGGGTAGGTGGTGTCGCCGTAGAACAACCCGCCACCAGAAGGCAACAGGCTGAGATCACAAGGAATGCTCCGACGCTCACTGCCTCTCGCCTCTTACTCATTATATTTTGCTTTTTACTGTTCAATTCTTACTCCTCAAAACACCAATCAGATCTGCGTCAATTTTTGCAGCATCTGATCCGAAGTTTGAATAGCCTTGGAGTTGATTTCATAGGCCCGTTGTGTCTGGATCATGTTAACCAACTCTTCCACCACATTCACGTTGGAAGTTTCCACATAGGATTGTGTCAATGAACCGCTGCCATTCGTTCCCGGCACGGTGGTATTTGGCGTTCCGGAAGAAGCCGTTTCCTGATAAAGATTCTCGCCCATGCTTTGCAACCCTGCCGGATTGATAAATGTCGCCAGTTGCAGATCTCCGGCTGATTGTGGCTGAACTATATTAGGCAAATTAACAGTGACTTTACCATCCCGACCGATGGTAACGTTGGTAGAACCTGGAGGGATCGTAATCGCAGGCTGCACTGCGAAACCGCTGGCAGTTACCAGCTGCCCATTACTGTCAGTCTGAAATGATCCATCACGGGTATAGGCCGTCGTGCCATCTGGCATCAATATCTGGAAAAACCCCGCCCCTTGAATCGCCACATCCAACTGGTTGCCGGTCAACTGCAAATTACCCTGGGTATGGATACGTTCGGTCGCAATCGGGCGAACACCCGTGCCCAGTTGCAAGCCAGATGGTATCTGAGTTTGCTGCGAAGATTGAGCACCCGGTTGCCGTATGGTCTGGTACAGCAGATCCTCGAACACCGCGCGTGAGCGTTTGAAACCGGTCGTGCTGACGTTGGCCAAATTATTGGCAATCACATCCATCTGGGTTTGCTGCGCATCTAGGCCGGTTTTGGCGATCCACAAAGAACGTATCATGATTTTATCTCCGTTAATAAATGTGACGCGTACTCTGTAGGGGCGGATTTATCCGCCCACGGGCGAATGAATTCGCCCCTACAACGATCTCTACACTCGAAAAGCATTAACCGGCAAGGCTCAAAATCTGGCTGGCCTGCCGCGCGTTGTTATCCGCAGTTTGCAACATCTTCATCTGCATATCGAATTTACGCGCCAGCGAAATCATGCTCACTATCGCTTCAACCGTATTCACATTGCTGTTTTCAAGACTGCCGGATACCACGGTCACATTGGCATCCACCGCAGCCGTCGTACCATCCTTCAATCGGAACAATCCATCGCCACCGCGCTCCAGTTTTTCCGAGGGCGGGTTGACCAATTTCAGACGCCCCGTCGCCACAACAGCCGCAGCCCCGGTGCCGCTGGGCACCGTCGAGATCGAGCCGTCCTTGGCAATCGTAATCTCGGTGTCTGGCGGTATCGTGATGGGGCCGCCATCGCCCATGACATTCAAACCGCTACGCGTTTGCAGCACACCCTCCGGCGTAATCTGAAGACTACCGTTGCGCGTGTAGGCCTCCTTGCCATCAGGCCCCTGCACCGCAAGCCAGCCTGCGCCCGGCAATGCCACATCCAGCGCGCGACCAGTTTGATAAATCACTGATGGAGCAAAATCCGAGCCGGGAGTGGAATCCACCACAAAAGTCCGGGTCGGCAAGCCTTCGCCAACCAGCGGCACGGCGCGAAAAGTGCTCAGTGCAGCGCGAAAACCGGGGGTGTTCACATTGGCCAGATTTTCGGATACCACAGCCTGCTGGTTCAGCACCTGTGCTGCGCCGGTCATTGCGGTGTAGATCAATTTATCCATGGCTCTTTCCCAATATGGGGAGTGGTAAGTGGGTAGCGAGAAACCCTACTCCCCACTATCTCAAGTTCACAACAGTTTGCAGTATTTGATCCTGCGCTTTGATGGTTTGCGCATTGGCCTGATACATGCGTTGCGCGACGATCATGGCGACCAACTCGGCAGTTAAATCCACATTGGATTCTTCCACAGCGGAGGATTGGAGCACACCCAAACCACTCGTACCGGGTTGCAGCGGCCCTGTGACAGGGCCTGCAGTAGCAGTGCTTACCCATTCATTGTTGCCCACCGGTTGCAAACCTTGTTGATTGGGAAAGCTGCTTAATAGCATTCGTCCTAACGGCTGAGTTTGCCCATTGGTGTACCGTCCAGTAATGAGCCCATCCGAACCAGTTGAATACCCGCTTAATGTTCCCTTGGAATAGCCATTTTGAGCCAAACTGTTTATGGAAAAACTACCTGAATATTGGGTAGACCCGGTTAGATTAAAAGGAATTGCCCCTACTGCCCCAACCACTGTGGATGTAAATGTCGGCACGGCAGTAGTTAGCGTGCCGTTGATATCAAAATTAAGGTCAGCTGGGGCAGGAGCTAAAGCATTAGCCACATTATCCACTTTTAATGTAGCAAGCCATGATGACACCGTGCCGGCAGGCGCACCGCCCGGAACGACCTGCTTTGTAAAAGTAAGCGTTGCCATGTGCGGAGCACCCGTGCTGTCATATACCGTTATCGAGGTTGACTCAGCTCCGCCAGTGCCGCCAATTACAGCACTAGCATCAAGATTCACCTTTATTGCAGCCGTCGATGTTGGCTTGGGTGGCGCATCAGTCTTGTCAATTTTCAAAGGCCCGATGGTGGTCGTGAGCTGCGCCGCCACGAGCGGTGTAGCTGGTGTAGCTGTATAGCCTTGCAAGTTATGCCCCATGTTGTTAACAAGAAAACCTGACAAGTCCTCGTGAAACTGACCATTACGAGTGTAATACGGATTAAGATTTTGATCCTTTACCAGAAAAAACCCTGGCCCACTGATGGCTATATCCAATGAGTTATTGGTGGCTGTTATATTCCCTTGGGAAAATTGTTGCATCACTGCCGCCACCCTACCGCCAGAACCAACCTGCAACGGGCTAGCGCCCGCCATGCTGGCCGCATACTGGTCGGCGAATTGTGCCTGGGATTGCTTAAAACCAACAGTTGAGGCATTCGCCACATTATTGCCGATTGCATCCAGATTTTTGGCAGACGAATTCAGGCCGCTTAGTCCTTGCTGAAAACTCATGATATTCTCCTTATGAAATATCCCACTGCGTTTAAGGGTTTTCTTTAAAGTTGTTTTGTTAAAGAATTTGTTTAACTTGAGACATTGCAATGCCATCCAGTTGCCCAACGCTTAACGTCACGCCTTGCTTGCCCTGCGATACGCTATTGACCATGCCAAATTGCAGCCCCGAGACATCAGCCTGGCTACCAGCTTGAACAGCGTTAGCGATAAAAGTATAACTGCCGTCCGCCGCCTTTGCGCCACTACTATCCAGACCATCCCATTGCCAATGCCCTATTCCAGCCGGTTGTGCACCCAACTGAATGCTACGAACCAAGGAGCCTGCCTCATCCTTGATTGAAATAGTCATTCTATCCGCACCCTCAGTTAACTCAAACCCGCCGAATGCGTTTCCGTTAATCAGGTCGACACCATTGCCCGGCACCAATACACCATGCCCGATCATGCTGGCCGCCTGTAGCGACTGGTTTGAGGTCATGCTGTCGCTCAACGCCTGCAAGGTGACATTCAGTTTATCTATCCCGGATACCGTGCTGAGCTGCGCCATTTGTGAAGTCACCTGCGCGTTGTCCATCGGATTAAGGGGGTCCTGATTTTTCATTTGCGTGACCAGCAGCTTCAGGAACCTATCCTGCGTATTGGCCGCCGTACTGGAAGTTGTCGCAGCGGCAGCAGCCGCCGCATTTGTTGCAGAGGTGGCATTGTTTGTTTGTGTGACGCTAGGCATGGCAATTTCCTTTCATTGCAGGCCGATCATTACTGGCCGATAGTTAAAGTTTTAAGTAACAGCGTTTTAGAGGTGTTCATCACATCGACGTTATTCTGGTATGAGCGCGATGCCGAGATCATATTGACCATCTCATCCACCACGTTTACGTTCGGCATCGACACATAACCTTGTTCGTCAGCCATCGGGTGCTTGGGATCATAGACCATTCTCATCGGCGAATTATCCTCGACCACCGCTGTCACTTTAACCCCCTGCGCGCCATCTCCATTCATAGGCACTGCGCTAAATACCACTTGCTTTGCGCGATAGGGCTGCCCGTTGGCGCTGGTGGTACTGTCGGCATTCGCCAGATTACTCGCCACGACGTTCAGGCGTTGCGCTTGCGCGGCCATCCCGGAACCCGCCACATTGAATATATTGAATAAAGACATATTCACCACTCCTTAATCCGACCCGGCCTGTTGACCAAGGTTCACTCTTATTCGCACTTATCCCACTTCCGATCACCGGATTCCGTGCGCCACCGTACAAAATCAAACGGCTACTGAAATAACCATAGAGCGTGCTGCGTCCACCATGCCGGGCACAATCCGGCCTGCATTTGCTAACCCTGTATTACAGACAACATTCCCTTCAGTTGCTCACTGACGAATTTCACGCTGGCCTCATAGCGCAATGCGTTGTCGGCAAACTGCGCGCGCTCCACGTCCATATCCACGGTATTGCCGTCGGCGCTGGGCTGAACCGGCCTGCGGTACATTACAGGAGAACCCAAGATCGAATCGCCAGTACTACCCCCAAAATGCATCGGGGAAGTTTGCACGACCGGCAACTTCGACGTTGTTCCGGCCAGCGCATTCTGCAAAGCGCTGGCAAAATCAACATCCCTTGCCTTGTAGTTTGGTGTGTCGGCATTGGCGATATTGGATGCCAACAACTCCTGGCGCGCCGCACGCAGGTTCAACGCAGCCTGATGGAAGCGCAAAGCATCATCCAGTTTATTGACCATAACGCCCTCCTATTTTGCCCGCCGACACTTATTACCACTTAACATAGCCCTCATCCTAAGCCACGCCACAAGTTTGCCATTTATCGATTAGCGGCAGTTTTCCCCTTCAATTCAAACTTACTCATTACTTCCCTTAACATCACGCAACACGCACAATGTGCGCCATGAAGAAACTATTACTGATTGGTCTATTATTGCTACAACCCATCGGTGCAATGGCTGCCGGTACACAAGACCATACCCTGATAAGGGAGGTGGTGGCGGCCTTCATACAGCAGCAAACAGCCGACCTGCCTGGAAAGGTCTCGTACGAAGTAGGGGAAATCGACCGCCGCATCTCGCTGCCCGAATGCCGCAAGCTGGAAGCCTTGTTGCCCACTGGCGGCAAGCTTGTCGGGAAAACAGCCGTCAGGGTGCGCTGTAACGATATGCAGGGATGGAGTATTTCCGTTCGGGTGCAAATCAAGGTTAGCGCAGACCTGCTGATCAGCGCACGCGCCTTACCCATGGGATATACGCTTCGCGAAGAGGATATTGCCACGCAAACCACTGAAAGCACCCAGGCGGGAGGAATGACCGATGCCAAACAGGCGGTCGGCAAAGTGTTGCGCCGTGGCGTCAGCGCAGGGCAGGTATTGCGTGAAGACATGTTGCGTCCTCCCTACAGCATTGTGCAAGGCCAGGCCGTGCAACTTATTGTTCGCGGCAATAAATTCAGCATACGCAACGAAGGTGTCGCCCTGAACAATGCGAGCGAGGGACAAACCATCCAAGTTCGCACCCCCTCTGGACGTACGCTTGGCGGCATTGCCGGTGCAAGCGGCGTGGTAGAGGTCAAACAGTGATTATTGAAGCGCCTGCTAAATTTTTCAGCAGAACAGACTAACTACAACCAAGCCTTTTAACCTGGTCCACTGAAAAATTCCCCCTTTAAAAATATTAACTTAGGGGGTGTGTGCGTGAAGCTCCAATCTCCCCCTGCCTAACTTTCCCGAAAAGGAAAATGCGTCGTCATCACACGAGTTACATCCCCATGAATTTCCTAGCTTAACCACCAGTTTCCGCTCAATTGAACAGCAATGCGATACCGTTATCGGGCCGTTTCGACGAACTAGGGGATAAATTGGCGCTTATTTACCAGTTGAATCATCAAGTTTCTCCTGATAATGCCAATAGCCTTGGTAACACCGCTGGCTCTTAATGGTAATACATGGCTACAGAAGCATTCGAGGAACATTAAGGCAATTTCATCTATACTTTGAAAATAAAGCTCTAATTACCCTAAATTTCTCAGAATTCTTGCCGATAAGACAACTGAGGGCGTAGTTTTAAAAACCGCCAGATTGAGAGGATAACCGTGAAAATCGACAAACCCGGCAATACGCTACCCGCCAGTTCAACTGGGGAAAGCGTTGCGCGCGCCAACAGCAAGGATAAATCCGGGCAAACCTCCACCGCAAAACAACCGGCAGGTACCAATGTCTCGCTTGGCTCGACTGTTGCGCACATGCAAAGCATGGAAAGCAGCATGGGAAATTCACCTGTTGTAAATGCAGCCAAGGTTGCGGAAATCAGACAGGCCATTAGTGAAGGCCGTTTTCAGGTGAACACCTCTGTGGTCGCTGACCGCCTGATAGCGACTGTGCGTGATTTGATTGGCGGCAAGACCTGATCCAGTAAAACCGGGTTCATAATTGAATCAGAGCCACATCACCAAGCTGCTCGGCGCATTGACTGCCGAGCGGAGCGCGTTGCAAAAATTCATCCGCCTGCTGGAACAAGAGCAAGGCCTGCTGACCGAAAACAATACCGACCGGTTGCTTGAGCTTGCGGAGCAAAAATCCGCCCAGGCCATCAGCCTTAATGAACTCGCCGAAGCCCGCCGTAACCTGATGCAGCAAAATATCCCCGCGCTTTCTGCCGAGGCCATCCATGCATGGCTTGAAGCCCAGAGCGCGGAAGGTTTGGCTATCTGGCAGGAAATCCGGACATTGGCGAAACAGGCGCAGCAAATCAACAATACCAATGGCGAACTGATCCAGATGAAGCTGCGTCACAACCAGCAATCGCTTGCCGTGCTGAGCAATGCGGTGAACAAAGCCAATCTGTACGGCCCGGACGGGCAAACCAGTTTCTCGCCGGGAAGCGGCAGATCGCTGGGAAGCGGCTGAACCCAAATACCCCCTCATCCTCACCTCCTAGCGTAGCAGCGGCTTCAGGCGCTTCATCACGCTACGCATGATTTTCGGCTGTGCGGCAGCGACAGGATGCAGGTTATCTGCCTGAAACTCTTCGGGCGCAACGTTCTCCAGCAAAAACGGCAAAAGCCTCAGGCCATGCTTTTCCGCCAGCCGTGAAAATATATTCTGAAATTGGAGGGTGTAAGATTCCCCGTAATTCGGCGGTAGCTTCATGCCGACCAGCAGAACCCTGGCGCGGGAACGGGTCGCCTGCCCGATAATCCCGTCGAGGTTGGCTTCGATGTCCGCCGCGCTGAAACCGCGCAACCCGTCGTTCACGCCGAGTTCTAGGATCACGATCGCCGGGCGATGCTGCTGTAATGCCTTGGCGATACGCTGCCGCCCGCCCAGTGCGGTTTCGCCGCTGATGCTGGCGTTCACGACACCAAATTTGTAACGCGTGCGATCCAACTCCTGCTGCAACAGGCTGGGCCAACTTTCTTCTACTGCGATGCCGTATCCGGCTGATAAACTGTCGCCAAACACTAGGATGTTTTTTGCGGCATGAGCGGAACAAGGCAACCACAGGGCAGCAACCAGCAAAATAATTTTCAGCATTGGCAAGGGTGAATTCTTCATGGCAGCGATTGTGCAGTCTATCGATCTGAGTAAGCAAGTGTTGAGCCCATCAATAGATGGGAAGGGTCAGCCACTGACCATCCTGCACGAAGCAAGTTTCATGGTAAGCACCGGCGAAAGCCTGGCGATACTCGGCGCATCCGGTTCGGGCAAATCCACCCTGCTCGGATTGCTCGCCGGGCTGGACGTGCCAAGCTCTGGCAGCGTGCTGCTCGACGGCCACGACCTGTTCGCGCTGGACGAGGACGGGCGCGCACGGCTTCGCGGCGAATTGGCGGGCTTCGTGTTCCAGTCGTTCCAGTTGCTGCCCGCGCTGAACGCGCTGGAAAACGTCATGCTGCCGCTGGAACTGCGCGGCGTCGCCGATGCTCGCGAGCGGGCCGCCGAATCGCTGCGCCAAGTTGGCCTGAGCGAGCGCGCACAGCACCTTCCCAAACACCTCTCCGGCGGCGAACAGCAGCGCGTCGCGCTCGCGCGCGCCTTCGTCACGCAACCAAAAATCCTGTTCGCCGACGAACCCACCGGCAACCTCGATGCCGCTACCGGCGCACAAATCATCGAATTGATGCTCGAGCTCAACCGCGCGCAGGGTACGACCCTGATCCTCGTCACCCACGATGAGGCGCTGGCGCGAAGGTGCGGCCGGCAGTTAAGGCTGGAGGCTGGGAGGGTGGTGGAGTAATTTTCCCTCTCACACTTGTGGGAGAGGGGTAGGAGAGAGGGTGTATGAGCTTACTGGAAAATGCGAAACTATTGCGCCGCAACCTGACCGATGCAGAGCAGAAGCTTTGGTATCACTTGCGCGCGCATCGCTTCATGGGAAGAAAATTCAAGCGGCAAAAACCAATGGGGCGTTATGTGGTGGACTTTGTTTGCCTGGAAGAAAAATTGATCATCGAACTGGATGGTGGGCAGCATGCCGAGAGTGTCGAATATGACCACGTCCGTGATTCGTGGTTGAGAAGCGAAGGCTACACGGTGCTGCGCTTCTGGAATAACGAGTTGATGAATGAAATGAACGGTGTGCTGGAGCAGATACGGCTTACCCTTGATTCTGGTGTACGAACCCTCTCCCCCAGCCCCTCTGGTAAAACAACTAGCCATTCAACTAGGCCATCAAAGAACGATGGCCAAGTTGCTGGTTATCCCGTAAACGGGCGAGGGGAGCTTGAATGAATCTCTTTTTCTTATCCCTCAACCTTCTCCGCCGCGACTGGCGCGCCGGGGAATGGCGCGTGCTGCTACTGGCGCTGGTGCTGGCGGTGGGCAGCCTCGCGACGGTCGGGTTATTCGCCGACCGCGTGCGGCTGGCATTGCAGCAGGAGGCGACCAGCCTGATCGGGGCAGACTTGCGCGTCGTTTCGGCGCGCCCGCTTCCGCCCGCCTATCGCGGCATGGCCGAGGCGCGCGGGCTGCGCACGGCGGAGAGCA
>Ga0209343_10002706_pt1 | contig 22702 bp, 19 predicted proteins | sample RifCSPlowO2_02_FD_184026 | JGI IMG/M metagenome (GOLD analysis project Ga0209343, IMG submission 184026) | Groundwater microbial communities from Rifle, Colorado - Rifle CSP2_plank lowO2_0.2 (SPAdes) (version 2) | ecosystem: Environmental > Aquatic > Deep subsurface > Groundwater | place... | reverse complement strand
AGGCAGGCAGCGGCGAGGCTGGGTAGCAGTGGGTGCATAAATCCTTGTCAGGCAAACCCGAAAGGCGCCCAGTGTGGCATATAACCCCGGCGCCACGAAAGCGCCTGGGCAGTCGTCGGCTTGGGTGCGCTCGGCCAGCCTTGGCTTGGCGCAGCCGACAAAGATACGTCAACAGCGGCTTAAGTCTTGGTTATAATCCGCGACCTGTTACAAGCCTAGCCTCGGCTCGACTGAGCCTGAAAGGAACGTGCATGTTCGAAAATTTGACCGACCGCCTCTCGCAGACCCTGCGCAACGTCACTGGCAAAGCCAAGCTGAGCGAAGACAACATCAAGGACACCCTGCGCGAAGTGCGCATGGTCTTGCTGGAGGCCGACGTGGCGTTGCCGGTGGTCAAGGACTTCGTCAATAAGGTCAAGGACCGCGCGGTCGGCACCGAGGTGTCGAAAAGCCTGACCCCGGGTCAGGCGTTCGTGAAGATAGTGCGCGCCGAGCTGGAAGCGCTGATGGGCGCCGCCAACGAAGACTTGGCGCTGAATGCCGTGCCGCCAGCCGTGGTGCTGATGGCGGGTCTGCAGGGCGCCGGTAAGACCACCACGGTCGGCAAGCTGGCGCGCTTCCTTAAAGAGCGCAAGAAGAAGACCGTGTTGGTGGTGTCCGCCGACGTGTATCGCCCCGCCGCGATCAAACAGCTGGAAACCCTGGCCAATGAGATCGGCGTGACCTTCTTCCCCTCCGCTCTCAGCCAGAAGCCGGTGGCGATCGCCGAGGCGGCGATCAAGGAAGCCAAGCTCAAGTTTATCGATGTGGTGATAGTCGATACCGCCGGTCGTCTGCATGTCGATGCCGAGATGATGGCGGAGATCCAGGCGCTGCATGCGGCGATCAAGCCGGTGGAAACCCTGTTCGTGGTCGATGCCATGACCGGCCAGGACGCCGCCAACACCGCCAAGGCCTTTGGTGATGCCCTGCCGTTGACCGGCGTGGTGCTGACCAAGGTCGACGGCGACGCTCGCGGCGGTGCGGCGCTGTCGGTGCGGCATATCACCGGCAAACCGATCAAGTTTATCGGTATGGGTGAGAAGACCGAGGCGCTGGAGCCCTTCCATCCAGATCGTATCGCCTCGCGCATCCTCGGCATGGGCGATGTGCTCAGCCTGATCGAGCAGGCCGAGCAGACCCTGGATCGCGAGAAGGCCGAAAAACTCACCAAGAAGCTGAAGAAGGGCAAGGGCTTCGATCTCGAAGACTTCCGTGATCAGCTGCAGCAGATGAAGAATATGGGCGGCCTCGGCGGCCTGATGGACAAGCTGCCGCAGATGGGTGGCGTTAATCTGGCGCAGATGGGCAATGCCCAGGGCGCGGCCGAGAAACAGTTCAAGCAGATGGAAGCCATCATCAATTCGATGACCCCGGCCGAGCGTCGCGATCCAGAGATCATCAGCGGCTCGCGCAAACGGCGCATCGCCATGGGTTCCGGCACCCAGGTGCAGGACATCGGGCGGCTGATCAAGCAGCACAAGCAGATGCAGAAGATGATGAAGAAATTCACTGCCAAAGGCGGTATGGCCAAGATGATGCGCGGCATGGGCGGGATGATGCCGGGCGGCCTACCGAAGATGTAAGAACCTGTCTCGGATCTGCTGCGCGTCGGCTATACGCTAAAACAGCCTCGGAATGCTCATTTACAACCCGTAAACTCCGCTTCCTCGGCTGTTTTTGCCTTGCCTCGCTCTAGCTCGCGAGAACCGAAACAGGCTCTAAAGGCAGTAATAACGGCTGCAGGCAGGGTGGACGAATGCGTTCGCCGACATGGGCTGCAGCCAGCACCGACCGGCGGCTTGAAAAAGAGATTTGCAAAAAGCCGGATAATCCTTAGAATATGCGGCCTTTCGGGCCTAGTGCCCTATGCTTGCATTTCAGTTTTGCAGCACCGACTACAGGAACGAAGTTCAATGGTAACCATCCGTCTTGCCCGTGGCGGCTCCAAAAAGCGCCCGTTTTACCACCTGACCGTGACCAACAGCCGCAATGCGCGCGATGGTCGCTTCGTTGAGCGCATCGGTTTCTTCAACCCGGTTGCTTCGGGTGCAGAAATCAAGCTGTCCGTTGACCAAGAGCGTGCCACTTACTGGCTCGGTCAAGGTGCGCAGCCGTCTGAGCGTGTTGCTCAGCTGCTCAAGGAAGCTGCTAAGGCTGCAGCCTAAGCACTTATGAGCATGACGCCAGCTCCCGCCGAGGACCTTGTAGTTCTCGGCAAGATTGTCTCGGTGCATGGCGTAAAGGGTGAAGTGAAGGTGTATTCCTTTACCGAGCCTTTGACCAACGTGCTCAATTACCCTCACTGGACGCTCAAGCGTGACGGCGAGGTTAAGCAAGTTGAAGTAGCCAGTGGACGTTTGCAGGGCAAGGTCCTGGTGGCGCGGCTCAAGGGTTTGGATGATCGCGAAGTGGCTCGTACCTTCGCGGGTTTTGACATTTGTGTACCCCGCGGTCAGTTACCTGAACTTAGCGACGGCGACTACTACTGGTATCAGTTGGAAGGGCTCAAGGTAATCGATCAGGCGGGGCAATTGCTCGGCAAGATCGACCATCTGTTTGAGACCGGTGCCAACGATGTGATTGTGGTCAAACCCTGCACCGACAGCCTGGATGGTCGCGAGCGCCTGTTGCCCTATACCGAGCAATGCGTGTTGTCGATTGATCTGAGCGCTGGCGAAATGCGGGTCGACTGGGATGCGGACTTCTAGGCCTGATGCCCTATGCCAGCCTTGCGCGTTGAAGTCATTACGCTGTTCCCGGAGATGTTTGCCGCCATCAGCGATTACGGCATTACCAGCCGTGCGGTGAAGCAGGGGTTGTTGCAACTGACCTGTTGGAACCCGCGGAGCTACACCATTGACCGTCACCACACCGTGGATGATCGGCCTTTTGGTGGCGGTCCGGGCATGGTGATGAAGATCAAGCCGCTTGAGGATGCTTTGCTTGATGCCAGGCAGGCCGCAGGCGGTGTGGCCAAGGTGATTTACCTGTCGCCGCAAGGTCGCCAGCTGACTCAGTCAGCGGTACGCGAACTGGCCAATGAGGAGGCTTTGATCCTGATTGCCGGTCGCTACGAAGGCATCGATGAGCGCTTTATCGAAGCGCATGTCGATGAAGAATGGTCGATTGGGGATTACGTCTTGTCCGGCGGTGAGCTGCCGGCCATGGTGCTGATCGATGCGGTAACGCGCCTTTTGCCTGGTGCATTGGGTCATGCAGACTCGGCCGAGGAGGATTCCTTTACGGATGGCCTGCTCGACTGCCCGCACTACACCCGCCCGGAGGTGTATGCGGATAAAGGTGTTCCTGCAGTGTTGCTGAGTGGCAACCACGAACACATCCGGCGCTGGCGTTTGCAGCAGTCCCTCGGTCGGACCTGGGAACGTCGCGCTGATCTTCTGGAAAGCCGCTCGCTTTCTGGAGAAGAGCAGAAGCTGCTGGAGGAATACGTCCGCCAGCGGGACGATAGTTAATGTATCGATGACCGGCCGAGGCCTGTCTTAGGAGCGCAGCATGACCAACAAGATTATTCAGCAGCTCGAAGCTGAACAGATGGGCAAAGTAGTCCCTCCTTTCGCGCCGGGTGACACCATTGTCGTCCAGGTTAAAGTGAAGGAAGGTGATCGTGAGCGTCTGCAGGCATTCGAAGGCGTTGTTATCGCCAAGCGCAACCGTGGCCTGAACAGTGCTTTCACCGTGCGTAAGATCTCCAACGGTGTTGGCGTTGAGCGTACTTTCCAGACCTACAGCCCGCTGGTCGACAGCCTGGCCGTTAAGCGTCGCGGTGACGTGCGTAAAGCCAAGCTGTACTACCTGCGTGACCTGTCCGGTAAGGCAGCGCGCATCAAGGAAAAACTGGGCTAAGCCTCAGCTTCCTAATAAAAAATTGCCGGGAGCAATTTTTAACGTCGCGCAGCGACGGCCCGCAGGGTGACCGCCAAGGATGGCGGGCATAAAAAAGCAGCCTTCGGGCTGCTTTTTTCGTTTCTGCACCCAGTAAGCACCATGTGCTCAGGCGCTTAAGGCCTTGACCAGGTTTATCTGTGCAGGCTGATTTTTAGCGAGGCCTGCGACAGGTCGATATCCTGCAGGCTCAGGCTGCCGAAGCTCTGCCCCGTAGGCGCGCCGGCGACTCGAATATTGTCGAAACGCAGCTCGCCGATCGAGCTGGGCAGGCGCACATTCACCGAGCCGTCGGGGTTGATGATGGAGGTCAGCTTGCTGGTGTCGTACCGCACGTCCGTCATCGAGGTTTCCGCCTCGAGGCTATTGAGCACCGGCATGACCAGCTTGCTCAGTTGACCGATAGTACCCAGGCCGTCGCCACTGCCGGCTTGCATAAACAGACCTTGCAGCACCTCGTCCAGGCCCTGGGCGCTGACCTGGCTCATTTCCATGTCGCTCAGGGGCTGCAGGCCGCGTGGGCTTTCATGTTGGCTGATGGCGCTGCTGGGTTGCAGGCGCTGGATGTCCGCGCTGGCTAGTTGGAAGGGGCTGAGCAGGGCGGCTACCAGGGTGGCGGCAAGCCGTAGATTGCTCTGCTTGGTCAGGGCCTTGTTCAGCTGGCGTTCGCTCAGCAGGCCTTGCTCGACCAGGATCTCCCCCAGCCTCTTCTGGCTGGTCAGTTGCAGCTGGATAGCCGCATCCAACTGACCGCGGTTGATCAGTCCTTTGTTGATCAGTATCTGACCAAGGCGCGAGTGTTGTGTGCTGGACATTGGCTGGGCCCGTGCTGCTGTGATGGCGTCACGCAATCATGGTCTGCAAATGGCGGTCTGTCACCCCACCCAAAGGTAGGGTGACGAATCTCTGTTCTGTCGTTCTGGCCGGCGTTGTTTGGGTTTTGCCTGGCGTAGCACCGCCAGGCGCGTTAATCCTGGCTCCTACGCGGCGGCCATGGAAAACTAGCGGCGCTTATTGCCAACAGGTCTTGTAATGCCCGCTATCGACCATCCCTTGATTGACCGTTTTCTCGATTCCCTGTGGTTGGAAAAAGGCTTGTCCGTGCATACCCGTTCGGCCTATCGCAGTGATCTGGCGCTGTTTAACGGCTGGCTGCAGGCGCGCGATCTGCAGTTGGACAGCGTGGGGCGTGAGCTGATTCTCGATCATCTGGCCTGGCGTCTGAATGAGGGTTACAAGGCCCGTTCGACGGCGCGTCTGCTCTCGGGGTTGCGCGGTTTTTACCGCTTTCTGCTGCGCGAGGGGCTGATCCTCGGCGATCCGACCCTGCAGGTGGATTTACCGCAGCTGGGCCGACCACTGCCGAAATCCCTGTCCGAGGCAGATGTCGAGGCGCTGCTGGCGGCCCCTGAGCTGGATGATCCTATCGGCTTGCGCGATCGCGCCATGCTCGAGGTGTTGTATGCCTGTGGCCTGCGGGTCAGCGAATTGATCGGTCTGACGCTCGAGCAGGTCAATCTGCGCCAGGGCGTGCTGCGGGTCTTCGGCAAGGGCAGCAAGGAGCGCCTGGTGCCCCTGGGTGAGGAGGCCATCGCCTGGATCGAACGCTACAGCAAGGAGGCGCGACCGTTGTTGTTGGCTGGAAAACCCAGCGCTGTACTGTTTCCCAGCTTGCGTGGCGAGCAGATGACCCGGCAGACCTTCTGGCACCGAATCAAGCATCAGGCGCGAGTGGCCGGCATCGCCAAGAGTCTGTCGCCGCACACGCTGCGCCATGCTTTTGCTACCCATCTGCTCAATCATGGCGCGGATTTGCGCGTGGTGCAGATGCTCCTGGGGCATAGCGACCTGTCGACCACGCAGATTTATACCCATGTCGCCCGTGCGCGTTTGCAGGAGCTGCACGCCCAGCACCATCCGCGTGGCTAGGAGCGCCGTCCGGCCTGCCATGGTCGGTCTGCGAAGGCTTCTATGGTAGGCTGTGTTTATCACTGGTTAGCACGTTATTCGACGGGAGTATCCATGCGTTTAACTCGCATTTTCGCGGCTGTGGCCCTGGGCTTGGTCAGCGGTATAAGCCTGGCTGCCGATGGCGATGCCGATCTGGCCATTCGCAAGAGTCTGCTGGCCGTTCAGCCCGACCTGCCGATCGAGGCTATAGCCGAAAGCCCTATGCCGGGCATCTATCAGGTGCAGCTGCAGGGTGGGCGTCAGCTGTACGCCAGTGCCGATGGCCAGTTCCTGATGCAGGGTTACCTGTTCCAGGTCAAGGATGGCCGCGCGATCAACCTGACCGAGCAGGAAGAAAGCCGTGGGGTGGCTAAAGCCATCAACGCAATTCCGACCAAGGACATGGTGGTGTTCGCCGGCCAACAGCCGAAAACCCATATCACCGTGTTTACCGATACCGATTGCGGCTACTGCCAGAAGCTGCACAGCGAGGTATCTGAGCTCAATCGATTGGGCGTAGAGGTGCGTTATGTTGCCTTCCCGCGTCAGGGGCTGGAGAGTCCGGCCTATAAGGAGCTGGTCAGTGTCTGGTGCGCCAAGGACCGTCAGGCGGCGATGAACTTGGCCAAGTCGCGCCAGCAGGTGCCTGCGGCCGAGTGCGACAATCCAGTGGCCAAGCAGTACGCCCTGGGGCAAATGATTGGCGTGAGCGGTACACCGGCCATCGTCTTGGCCGATGGCAAGCTCATTCCGGGCTACCAACCGGCGGCGCAACTGGCGAAAATCGCCCTGGAATCCGCCCAGAAATCTAAGTAGTCCGAGCCTTGCTGCGGATTGACTAATAAACAGCCGCTTCGTATGGTGCGGCTCTTTTTCTACGGCCGGAGCTTGCTCCGGCCGTTTTACGCAGTGCGGATGGGGAGTTCAGTGTGAAACCGGTCAAAGTAGGCATCTGTGGGCTGGGTACCGTCGGTGGCGGTACTTTCAACGTGCTCAAGCGCAACGCCGAGGAAATCGCGCGTCGGGCTGGGCGTGGCATCGAGGTGGCGCAGATTGCCCTGCGCTCGCACAACCCGCAGTGTGACATTACCGGTACCGCTATTACCCATGACCCCTTCGAGCTGGTCAGCAACCCGGAAATCGAGATAGTCATCGAGCTGATCGGCGGCTACGGCATCGCCCGCGACCTGGTGCTTAAGGCCATCGAAAACGGCAAGCACGTGGTCACCGCGAACAAGGCGCTGATCGCCGTGCACGGCAATGAAATCTTCGCCAAGGCCCGCGAGAAGGGCGTGATAGTGGCCTTCGAGGCCGCGGTGGCCGGCGGTATCCCGGTGATCAAGGCGATCCGCGAGGGGCTGGCGGGCAACCGTATCAATTGGGTCGCCGGGATCATCAATGGCACCGGTAATTTTATCCTCAGTGAAATGCGCGAGAAGGGTCGCGCCTTCGATGACGTGCTGGCCGAGGCTCAGGCGCTGGGTTATGCCGAGGCCGACCCGACCTTCGACGTCGAAGGCATAGATGCCGCGCACAAGCTGACCATCCTGGCTTCCATCGCCTTCGGTATCCCGCTGCAGTTTGACAAGGCCTACACCGAAGGCATCACCAAGCTGACCACCGCCGATGTGAACTATGCCGAAGCCCTGGGCTATCGCATCAAGCACCTGGGCATCGCGCGCAGCACCGCCGCCGGCATCGAGTTGCGCGTGCACCCGACCCTGATCCCGGCCGACCGCCTGATCGCCAACGTCAATGGCGTGATGAACGCGGTGATGGTCAATGGCGATGCGGCGGGCAGCACTCTGTTCTACGGCGCCGGTGCCGGCATGGAGCCGACCGCCTCCTCGGTGGTGGCCGATCTGGTCGATGTGGTGCGCGCCCTGACCACCGACCCGACCAACCGCGTGCCGCACCTGGCCTTCCAGCCGGATGCGCTGTCCGATCACCCGATCCTGCCGATCGAGGCCTGTGAGAGCGCCTATTACCTGCGTATCCAGGCCAAGGATCATCCGGGCGTGCTGGCCCAGGTGGCGAGCATCCTCTCGGCGCGCGGCATCAATATCGAGTCGGTCATGCAGAAGGAAGTCGAAGAGCACGATGGCCTGGTGCCGATGATCCTGGTGACCCACCGGGTGCTCGAGGTGCGGATCAACGAGGCGATCAGCGCCCTGGAAGCCCTCGATGATGTCGTCGGCAACGTGGTCCGTATCCGCGTCGAGCAGTTGAACTAATCCGTCGTTAGTCGCGGGTGCCGGGCACCCGCGGCGTACCGCTTAAATCGAAGGTTTGCCCCCATGCGCTATATCAGTACCCGCGGCCAGGCACCGGCCCTGAATTTCGAAGACGTGCTGCTGGCTGGCCTGGCCAGCGATGGCGGCCTCTATGTGCCGGAAAATCTGCCGCGTTTCACCCAGGAAGAAATTGCCTCCTGGGCCGGCCTGCCATACCACGAGCTGGCGTTCCGGGTGATGCGTCCGTTCGTCACCGGCAGCATCGGCGATGCCGACTTCAAGAAGATTCTCGAAGAAACCTATTCTTCAGGCGGGGGCGTGTTCGCCCATAGCGCCGTGGCGCCGCTGCGTCAGCTGAATGGCAACGAATGGGTGCTGGAACTGTTCCACGGCCCGACCCTGGCGTTCAAGGACTTCGCCCTGCAACTGCTCGGCCGTCTGCTCGACCACGTGCTGGCCAAGCGCAACGAGCGCGTGGTGATTATGGGCGCCACTTCTGGGGATACGGGGTCGGCGGCCATCGAAGGTTGCAAGGCCTGCGACAACGTCGACATCTTTATCATGCACCCGCACAACCGGGTGTCCGAGGTGCAGCGTCGGCAGATGACCACCATCCTCGGTGAGAACATTCACAACATCGCCATCGAAGGCAACTTCGATGACTGCCAGGAGATGGTCAAGGCCAGCTTCGCCGATCAGGGTTTCCTCAAGGGCACCCGCCTGGTGGCGGTCAACTCGATCAACTGGGCGCGGATCATGGCCCAGATCGTCTACTACTTCCACGCGGCCTTGCAGCTCGGCGGCCCGGCGCGTTCCATCGCGTTTTCGGTGCCGACCGGCAACTTCGGCGATATCTTCGCCGGCTACCTAGCGCGCAATATGGGCCTGCCGATCAGCCAGCTGATAGTCGCGACCAACCGCAACGACATACTGCACCGCTTTATGAGCGGCAATCAGTACGTCAAGGATGCGCTGCACCCGACGCTGTCGCCGTCCATGGACATCATGGTCTCGTCCAACTTCGAGCGCCTGCTGTTCGACCTGCACGGTCGCAATGGCGCGGCCGTCGCCGGGCTGATGGAGACCTTCAAGCAGGGCGGCGGCTTCAGTGTCGAGGACGACCGCTGGACCGAGGCGCGCAAGCTGTTCGACTCCCTGGCCGTGGACGATGAAGCCACCTGCGAGACCATCGCCGAGGTGTACGAGGAGTGCGGCGAGCTGCTCGACCCGCATACCGCCATCGGCGTGCGCGCGGCGCGTGAATGCCGTCGCAGCCTGACCACCCCTATGGTGATTCTGGGCACCGCGCACCCGGTCAAGTTCCCTGAGGCGGTGGAGCGGGCCGGTGTCGGCCAGGCTCCGGCCTTGCCGGTGCATCTGGCCGATCTGTTCCAGCGTGAGGAGCGTTGCACTGTGCTGGCCAACGATCTCGAGCGGGTGCAGGCCTTCGTCAGCCAGCACGGCAATCGCGGCAAGCCGCTGTAAGACGCTTCTCGATCCAACCAGAAGCCCGCCATTTGGCGGGCTTTTTGCTGTGGATTTTTATTGAAGGTCATAAAGTCGACATGGGTGGGTCGCCATAGTGGGGTTCCAGGGCGAGTTCGCGCAGTCGATGAGCCTTCCTTTAACCCTCAGCACGGTGATAGACATGGATAACAGCACGGAACAACTGCTGGTCGAGGCGTTGGCACCTTACCGCGTGACGTTGGAGGCGGCTCGTCCGGATGGTGGGCGGGTATTGAGGCTGGAGGACGAGGCGGGAGGCGTGTTTATCCGGCGTTTGGTGCGGCAGATGGAGCTGGATGACCGGTTGTTGCTGACGGATGTGGTGGATGGTATCCGTCGGGACTTGCTGGTGCGCGAAGGGCGGATCGTGTCGATATTGGCGACGCGGTTGAAGGCCGAGCCCAAGCATTTCGTGGCAGTGTAGTGGCGTTCGGCGCGGCGCTGCCCTGGGGCGTGGGCGGCGCCGTTGCCTGAGAAGCTTGGCCCTATGCACCGCTGTGGGGCCGGGTGGGGCGTTTGCGCCCTTTTATAGGGCGCCTTGGCTACGCAGCGCCTCTATCTGTTCCTGGCTGTAACCCAGGGCTTGTAGCACCACTTGGTTGTGCTCGCCAAGCTCGGGGCCGACCCAGTCGACGCCGCCCGGGGTGTCGCTCAGCTTGGGCACTATGCCGGGCATCTTGAAGGCCTTGCCGTCCGGCAGCTTGGCCGAGAGCAGCATGTCGCGGGCGAGAAACTGCGGGTCGTGGAACATGTCTTCGGCGCTGAAGATGCGGCTGGCCGGCACTTCGGCCTGGTTCAGCGTGCTCAGCACCTGCTCCAAGGGTAGCGAGCCGACCCAGCGGTCGATCACCCCATAGAGTTCATCGCGGCGCGCATCGCGGCCATCGTTGCTGGCCAGCGCGGCGTCGTCGGCCAGGTCCTGGCGGCCGATGGCCTGCATAAAGCGCTTGAAGATGGCATCGCCGTTGGCGCCGATCTGCACATGCTTGCCGTCCGCGCTGGTGTGGATCGAGGAGGGGGTGATGCCGGGCATGATATTGCCGCTGCGTTCGCGGATAAAACCGAACACGTCGAACTCCGGCACCATGCTCTCCATCATGGCGAAGATCGCCTCGTACAGCGCCACGTCCACCACCTGGCCGCTGCCGCCGTTCACTTCGCGATGGCGCAGCGCCATCAAGGCGCCTATCACCCCCCACAGCGCGGCGATCGAATCGCCGATGGAGATGCCGGTGCGCACCGGCGGCCTGTCCTCGAAGCCGGTGATATAGCGCAGGCCGCCCATGGATTCGCCCACCGCGCCGAAGCCTGGTTGATCCTTCATCGGCCCGCTCTGGCCGAAACCGGACAGGCGCACCATCACCAGCTTGGGGTTCAGCGCGTGCAGCACCTCCCAGCCCAGGTCGAGTTTCTCCAGCACGCCGGGGCGGAAGTTCTCGATCAGGATATCGGCTTCGCTCAGCAGCTTTTTCAGCACCTCGCGGCCGGCTTCGTGCTTGAGGTTGAGGGTGATCGACTGCTTGTTGCGCGCCTGCACGAACCACCACAGCGAAGTGCCTTCATACAGCTTGCGCCACTTGCGCAGCGGGTCGCCGCCGTCGGGGGATTCGACCTTGATCACCTCGGCACCGAACTCGGCGCAGATGCGCGCGGCAAAAGGCCCGGCTATCAGGGTGCCGAGCTCTATCACTTTCAGGCCGGCGAGGGGTTTGTTGGGCGAAGGCATGGATTCTCCTGGGGTGGTTGCGCGGCTAAGCCTATTGCATTGCGCGGTGGCCTGCCATTGGCCGCGCTGATTGCAGCAACTGCGATGGGGTTTGCGCTTCTGCGGCTGCCTGGTCATGGGCGGCTAGAGTTAAATTCCCGGCTGCGCAAGGATGCATTTGCTCTGAAGGCCTGGATGCTTCTTCTGTTTTGTTCTTTTCTTAGAGTCCGCTCCGCGTGCTTCCTCGGCTGAAGGCGGTTGGCGTCTCTTCGTTCGTCTGACGGCTTAAAAATATTACATGTAATTGATTGATTGATTACATGTGTAGGTCTAGTCTGCACTCATGGAAAACAAATCATCAGCCCACTACCAGCGTCTTTATCGCCAACGTCTGCGTGAGCAGGGGTTGGTGAAGAAAGAGGTTTGGGTGCTGCCGGAGCACGCCCCGTTGCTGATGGCATTCGAGCGCAAGCTGCGCCAGCCTCAGCCGATGCTGGCTTCTATGGAGAAGGAGGAAGGTATGAGCATGTCGCAGATTTGGACTGCGCCGGCGCTGCATGACGCGCTGTCGGCGGCTGAGCTGTGCAAGGGAGGGCTGGCCAGCATCGAACTGATCCAGGGGGCCGAGGCCAGTCTGCATGTGACCATGCATGACTATGGTGATTTGCCGTTGTTTATCGCGGTTTTTGGCGAGCAGATCGTAGTCGAGGCGTTGCTTTGGCCGGCGGCGGACGTCAAGGATGCGGCGGCTTTCAATAATGAAGTGCTGCGCACCCACAAGCTGTTCCCGCTGTCGTCGATCGGCCTGGAAACCATGCCCGACGGTCAGTCCTGTTACACCATGTTTGGTGCCCTGAGTTCGGCCTCGACCCTGTCCGATGTGGTGTTCGAGATCGAGCTGCTGGCCGACAACGTGATCAAGGCCACCGAAGCCTACGAAGGCTTCCTCAAGGCCAGTGCCTGAAAGGAGAAATGCGATGAACGTCTGGAGCAAATTGCTGACGGCGCTGCGTGGCGGCGCCAACGAAGTGGGTGAGGCGGTGGTCGACGGTCAGGCCCTGCGCATCCTCGATCAGGAAATTCGCGATGCCGACCTGGAGCTGCGCAAGTCCAAGGAAGCCCTGGCCGAGATCATGGCCAAGCAGAAACTGGCCGCCGAGCGCGCCGAAAAAAGCACGGCCAAGGTCGCCGAGTACGAACAGTACGCGCTGAAGGCCCTGGAGGCGGGCAACGAGGGCCTGGCCAGGGAAGTGGCTGGCAAGATCGCCAACCTCGAAGCCGAGCTGACCAGCGATCGCGAGCAGGCCGATGGCTATGCCGCCAGCGTGGCGCAACTGCGCAAGGCGGTCGGCCAGGCCGAGGCCAATATCAAGCGCATGAAGCAGCAGGTGGATACGGTCAAGGCCACCGAGAGCGTGCAGAAAGCGCAAATGGCCGTGGCCCAGCGCTACGGGGGTTCCCAGGCCAAGCTGCAGACCGCGGTCGAGTCGTTGGAACGGATCAAGCAGAAGCAGGCCGAGCGCGCGGCGAAGATGCAAGCCACTGCCGAACTGGCTGAGGCCGCCAGCCTGGACGATTCGCTGGAGGCCAAGCTACGCGCCGCCGGCATAGTTCCCGACAGCGGTAGCGCGGACAGCGTCTTGGCGCGGCTGAAAGATAAAGCCAAGTCCTGACTCATAGGTAACCCCGCGCCGGAGTCGCCAGACTCCGGCGTGTCGACTACAGGGATAGGAGAGTCATGGAAATCTTCCTGCAGACCGCATTGTCGTTCCCCACGGCACTGTTCAGCTTCCTGCTGTGCGTGGCCATCCTCTACTGGTGCGTCGCCGCGCTGGGCATCTTCGAGGTCGACCTGCTGGATATCGAGGCCGATTCCGCGCTGGACAACCAGGCGCTGCAACCTGAAGGTTTCGCCGGGCTGTTGCTCAAGCTGGGCTTGAACGGCGTACCGCTGACCCTGGTGCTGACCCTGCTGTTTTTCTTCGCCTGGGTCCTCAGCTACTTCGTCGAACTGCTGCTCCTGCGTTACCTGCCGCTGGGCTTTCTGCGTTACCCGCTGGGGCTGGTCGTGGTGTTCGCTGCGCTGTTGCTGGCGGTTCCGGTCAGTTCGGCGCTGTGCAAGCCGCTGCGTCCGCTGTTTCGCAAGCTGGAGGCCACCAGCAGTACCTCGGTGCTCGGCCAGACCGCTGTGGTGCGCAGCGGGCGGGTCACCCTGAGCCACGGCGAGGCGCTGCTGGAAAATGGTGGCGCGGGGCTGATCCTGCGCGTGCGTGCCGATGAGGCGCGAGGTTTCAAACGAGGCGACCGTGTCGTGTTGCTGGAGTACCTGGAGGCCGAACATGCCTACCGGGTCATTACCGAGGACGAGTTCAAGGGCATTTAAACCCTGGCTCAGCCAATAGAATCAAAGGAGATTGATTGCAATGAACCTCGAGCTGCTGATGCCCTTCCTGACCGGAGTCGGCCTGTTCTTCCTGCTGATTTTCGGCTTTTTCGTGCTGTTCAAGGCCTTCTATATCAAGGTCCCGCAGGGCACTGCGCTGATAGTCAACGACATGAGTTCGACGCCCAAGGTGCATTTCACCGGCGCCCTGGTCTATCCGGTGATCTACCTCAAGGAGTTTATGCGCATCTCCCTGATCACCCTTGAGGTGGACCGGCGCGCCAAGGACGGCCTGATCTGCAAGGACAATATGCGCGCCGACATCACAGTGGCCTTCTACCTGCGCGTCAACGAGACCCAGGAAGACGTGCTCAAGGTGGCCAAGGCCATAGGCGTGGATCGCGCCTCCGACCGTGGCGCGGTCAACGAGCTGTTCAATGCCAAGTTCTCCGAGGCGCTGAAGACGGTCGGCAAGCAGTTCGACTTCGTTCAGCTGTTCGAGAACCGCCAGGAATTCCGCGACCGCATAGTCGAGGTGATAGGCAACGACCTCAACGGCTATGTGCTGGAAGACGTGGCCATCGACTACCTGGAGCAGACCGCCAAGAGCTCCCTGGACCCGAGCAACATTCTCGACGCCGAGGGTATCCGCAAGATCACCCAGCTGACTGCCGCGCAGAACGTCATCACCAATGACCTGGAGCGCAACGAAGAGCTGGCGATCAAGAAGAAGAACGTGGAAACCCGCGAGGCGACCCTGGCGCTGGAACGCCAGGAAGCCGATGCGGTGGCGCGGCAGAAACGCGAGATCGAAACCATCCGCGCCCGCGAGGAAGCCGAGACGCTCAAGGTGCAGGAAGAGGAGCGCCTGAAGTCCGAACAGGCGCGGATCAGTACCCAGCAGGAACTGGATATCCGCGCCGAGAACCACCAGCGCGAAGTCGAAGTGGCGCAGCAGAACCGTCAGCGTGCGGTGGTCATCGAGGTGGAGAAGGTCACCCGCGCCAAGGACCTGGAAATCGTTTCCCGCGAGCGCGAAGTGGAACTGCAGCGCATCGAGAAGGAAAAGGCCCTGGAAGTCGAGCGCAAGAATATCGCCGGGGTGATCCGCGAGCGCGTGGCGGTGGAGAAGACCGTGGCCCAGGAAGAGGAGCGCATCAAGGAAGTGCGTCAAGTCTCCGAAGCCGATCGGGCCAAGCAGGTCATGGTGCTCAACGCCCAGGCCGAAGCCGAGCAGGAACTGGTGCGCCAGGTCAAGCAGGCAGAAGCCGACGAGACCCGTTCCCAGCACAAGGCGGTGGAAATCAACAACCTGGCCCAGGCCGAGTTGGAAGCCGCGGCCAAGCAGGCCGAAGCCAAGAAGAAAATGGCCGAAGGTATCGAGGCCGAGCGTGCCGCGCCGGGTCTGGCCGACGCGCGGGTGCGTGAAGTAACCGCAGCGGCCAAGGAGAAGGAAGGCCTGGCCGAAGCCCGTGTGCACGCGGAGCAACTGATCGCCGAAGCCAAGGGCGACCAGGAGAAGGGCATGGCTGAGGCGCGGGTGACCGAAGCCAAGGCCGCGGCCAAGGAAAAAGACGGCCTGGCCGACGCCCGTGTGCTGGAGGAGAAACTCGGCGCCCAGGCGCGCGGCGAAGAGCTGCTCGGCGCGGCCAAGGCCAAGGCGACCAAGGACCTGGGTTCGGCCGAGGCGGAGATTCTGCTGGAACGCTTGAACGCCGAGGCCGAAGGCCTGGGCAAGAAGTTCGGCGCCCTCGACTCGCTCAGCGACAGCGCGCGTCAGCACGAAGAGTTCCGCATGCAGCTGGAGAAGAGCTTCGAGGAGGCCATGGCGGGCATCGCGGCCAACCAGGAAATCGCCAAGGACCAGGCCGCAGTGCTGTCGGCGGCGCTGTCCAAGGCGAAGATCGAAATAGTCGGCGGCGAAGGCGACTTCTTCAACTCCTTCGCCAAGTCGCTGTCGGTGGGCAAGGCCATCGAAGGCGTGGTCGGCAAGAGCCCGGTGGTGCAGGACGTGCTGGCTCGCCTGCTCAATGGCAAGGCGCCGGAGGCGGTGAGCATGCCGCTCCCTGAGCGCAAGGGCGACGGTCAGGACCCCGTCGCCGGGCTCTGAACCACGCCACAGGAGCGAGCGCTGCGCGCGGATAGCGCCCCAGGGCGGATCGCGCGCAGGCTCCTCCTTATTGCCGCACCTTATTTCTGAAGACGCCGCAGATCCAGGAAGACCACGATGTCGGACGCTCAAGCCGCACCCCAAACACAGGACGTATTGGACCAGGCCGTCGCCGCAGGCGGTGCCTACGAGGTGCTGCACAAGCGCCTGCAGGAGCAGGGCCAGCGCCTGCGCCAGATTGCCGAGGCGCTCAACGCTCAGCGCCTGCAGGAGTTCGGCAGCAGCCAGATGGAAGTGGTCGGGCGGGTGCGCATCCGCACCGAGAACAACTGCACCGCTCGCGATATCGTGCAGGTCGGCGACTGCCTGCTGTTCGGCTACAACCTGTTCCTCGGCCTGAAAAAGGAAACCCGCGTCGAGGACGTGTTTTCCCTCTATCGCCTGAGCGAGCAGGGTGAGGGTTACGAAGCCGATAGCGTCGCGCTGGAGGGCAGCTTTCTGGCCCAGGCCAGCTTCGTCAATGACTTCAACGAGCTGTACAGTTACTACAAGAACACCCGCCTGCTGCAGCTGCTGGTGCGGGACGGCAAGCTGCTGGCCAGCTTCCAGATCGGCGAGCGGGTCACTGATATCCGCGTGTTCCGCTGGTCGGTGTCGGTCGACGGCCAGGACATCCGCTATATCGACAACCGCGGCGAGCGCGACATCGCGCTGCCGGCGCCCTTCGACTTCGAATGGCAGAAGACTTCCCGCGAGATGGTGGTTAACGGCCGCCATCCGCACCTGAACATCCTCGACACCCTCTTCGTCGAGACCATCGGCGGCGACCTCACGGTCAAGGTCGAGAACAACACCGAAGACGGCCTGGGCATCTACCGCGAGGCGGTGCTGGACCAGACCCAGTCCCTGGACGACGCGCAGATCGAGTTCGCCCGCCTGGGCAGCCTGATCCTGCTCAAGGTGCTGCCGTACCGCGAAGAGCAGTGGCGCTATCTGGTGTTCAACAGCCTGACGCGCAAGGTCGAGCGCATCGACGCCATCGGCCTGGCCTGCGTGCAGCTGCCGGAAGACCACGGCATCATCTTCCCCGGCGGCTATTACCTGCAGAGCGGCGAGTCCAAGGCTTTCGAGCAGTCGATGGACGGCATGCGCTTCAAGCGCGCGGTGCGCTCGCCCAATGGTGAGGATGTGCAGTACATCTTCTACCACCCGGAGCAGGGCCGGGCGGTGCTGCTCACCTACAACCTGATCAAGCGCCAGCTGCAGAACCCGCTGTTCGGCCACGGCTACGCGCGCCTGGAAGACGGGCGCCTGGTGATCTTCGCCGCCGAAGGCGAGGAACCGACGCGCATCCATCCGATGCAGATCTGGCAGACGCCATTCGTCAGCGAGGAGTTCGCCGCCCGCCAGCCGGCGCGCAGCGGTTTCTTCGGCCGCATCGGCAATGCCGAGCTGGTGCGCGGTGTGTCCGACCTGTTCAACCTCAGTCGCGAGATCGAGACCCCGGAAGTCTCGGTGCCGCGCTACACCCAGCTGTGCCAGAACACCCGGCGCCTGTTCGACCTCTACCATTGGCTCGATGATGCCCAGTGCCAGGGCCTGGCGCCGCTGCTGCGCGAGGTGGCCGCCACCTCCGAGTTGGTGCTGGACGAGTTCGAGAAGGTCGAAAGCATTCGCCAGCAGTCGGCGCGCGCCATGGGCGAGGCCGAGACCCGCCAGAAAAGCCTGCTCGGCGGCCTGTTGCTGGACAGCTGGGATGAGGTGCAGCAGTTCGTCGATGCGCTCAACGGCATCACCGCCCAACGCGGCCAGCTGCTGACCATTCGCGACTACCGCTATATCGACGTGGCGCGTATCGACGCCATGGAAACCGAGCTGCTCGCCGCCCAGCAGCGCACGGCGCTGGCCACCTCGGCCTTCCTCGCCAGCGAGAAGGCGCTGCAGCCCTATGTGACGCAGCTCAAGCTGCTCGACGAGCAGGCGCAGCAGGCCGCGACCGTCAGCCAGCTGAACGAGCCGCTGCAGGCCCTGCAGGCCATGGCCGGCAACCTGGACATGCTGTCCAGCCTGATGGCCGGGCTTAAGATCGACGACGCCACCCAGCGCACGCGCATAGTCGAATCGATCTCGGAGATCTACGCCCGCCTCAACCAGGCCAAGGCCCGCGCCGAACAGCGGCGCAAGGGCCTGGGCTCGGCGGAGACGGTGGCGCAGTTCGGCGCCCAGTTCAAATTGTTCAGCCAGGGCATCACCAACGCCCTAGCGCAGGCCCAGGACCCGGAGCGCTGTGACGAACAGCTATCGCGCCTGCTGGTGCAGCTGGAAGAGCTGGAAAGCCAGTTCGGCGACCAGGAACAATTCCTCGGCGACATCATGGGCAAGCGCGAGGAGCTGCTGGAAACCTTCGAGGGGCACAGGCAGGCGCTGCTCGATGAGCGTCAGCGCAAGGCCCAGGGCCTGCAGGACGCCGCCCGGCGCATTCTCGACAGTCTGACGCGGCGCACCGCCAAGTTCACCCAGGCCGATGAGCTGAATGCCTTCTTCGCCGCCGACCCGCTGATTCTCAAGCTGCGCGAACTGGCCGAGCGCCTGCGTACGCTTAAGGACAGCGTCAAGGCCGAGGATCTCGAGGCGCGCCTCAAGGGCGCCCGGGACCAGGCGGTGCGTGCCCTGCGCGACAAGAGCGAGCTGTTCGAAGAGGGCGGCAACGTCATCAAGCTCGGCCCGCGCCACCGCTTCAGCGTCAACACCCAGGAGCTGGACCTGACCCTGATGCCGCGCGGCGACGCGCTGCACCTGCACCTGACCGGCACCGACTTCCTCGAGCCGCTGCGCGACGCCGAACTGGAGGCCCTGCGCGCCTACTGGCAGGTGGCGCTGGAGTCCGAGTCGGAGCGGCTGTACCGCGCCGAATACCTGGCCGGGCAGGTGCTGGCCGCCGCCGATGAGGGCCGCGAAGGTCTGAGTATCGAGCGCCTCAAGCAGTTGTTGGCGCAGCCGGAAGAACTGACCAAGCTGATCCGCGATTTCGCCGCACCGCGCTACAAGGAAGGCTATGCCAAGGGCATCCATGATCACGACGCGGCGGCCATCCTGCTGCACTTGCTGCCGCTGCGCGCCGGCGCCGGCCTGCTCTGCCACGGCGCTTTGCCGCGCGGCTTCGCCTGCCTGTTCTGGGATCGCCAGCGCAGCCAGGCGCAGGCCGTGCAGTGGCCCGAGCGGGCCCGCACCAGCCGGCATATCCAGCAACTGTTCGGGCGCCGCGAAGGCCTGTTGCAGCTGCAGGATGAAATCGACGCGGCCATGCAGCTGTTCCTCGCCGAGCACCCGCTGGGCCTGCTGCCTGCGGTGGTGGCGGAAGCCGCCGAGTACCTGCTGCAGGAGCTGGCGGCCGAGCGCATCGAGTTCACCGTCAGCAAGTACGCCAAGCAATTGCTCGACGGCCTCAAGCAGCGCCTGCAGGCGGCACGCATGTGGGACGACTACCAGCAGGCGCTGGCGCGCCTGAGCGAGCGCCCGGCGGCGCAATGGGCGCTGGCCGAGAACTGGTTGCGCGGTCTGTGCGCCGAGGGCGAGTTCGCCGCCCTCGGCGACTACGTGGCCGAGGCCGTGGCGCTGACACTGCTGAGCGAGGACTTGCCCAGGCGCATCAGCGAAGTCGACCTACGTTTCACGGTCGGCGAGCTGCTGGGCGAGCACCCGCGCATCCAGGAACGCCAGTTGGTACTGGCGCTGGACGACTTCTTCGCCCGTCTGCGCCAGCACCGCGAGCAGTTCCTGCCGGGCCTTGCGCGCTACCAGGCGCTGCGCCAGGAAGTGGTCAACCGTGAACGCGAGGCCCTGCGCCTGGCCGAGTTCAAGCCACGGCCGCTGAGTTCCTTCGTGCGCAATAAGCTGATCAACGATGTCTATCTCGGCGTGATCGGTGACAACCTGGCCAAGCAGATGGGCACCGCCGGGGAGGGCAAACGCACCGACCTGATGGGCCTGCTGATGCTGATCTCGCCACCCGGCTACGGCAAGACCACCCTGATGGAGTACGTCGCCCACCGCCTGGGCCTGATCTTTATGAAGATCAACGGTCCGGCCCTTGGCCACCAGGTACGCTCCGTTGACCCGGCTCAGGCGCCGGACGCCACCTCGCGCCAGGAGCTGGAGAAACTCAACCTGGCCCTGGAAATGGGCAACAACGTCATGCTCTATGTCGACGATATTCAGCACACCCACCCGGAATTTCTGCAGAAATTTATCTCGCTGTGCGACGGCACGCGGCGCATCGAGGGCGTGTGGAAGGGCAAGACTAAGACCTATGACATGCGCGGCAAAAAGTTCTGCGTGGTGATGTCAGGCAACCCCTACACCGAGTCCGGCGAGCTGTTCAAGATCCCCGACATGCTGGCCAACCGCGCCGATATCTATAACCTCGGCGACACCCTGGGCGGCATGCAGGAGGCCTTCGCCCTGAGCTATATCGAGAACGGCCTGACCTCCAACCCGGTGCTGGCGCCGCTGGCCACCCGCGACATGGCCGATGTCTACCGTTTCGTCGCCAAGGCCGAGGGCAAGCCGTTCTCCAGCAACGAGCTGAGCCATAGCTACAGCGCCGCCGAGGTGGGCGAGATAGTCACCACATTGCAGCGCCTGATGCAGGTGCGCGACCTGGTGGGCCGGGTCAACCAGCAGTACATCGCCAGCGCGGCACAGGCCGACCAGTACCGCACAGAGCCGCCGTTCAAGCTGCAGGGCAGCTACCGCAATATGAACAAGATGGCCGAGAAGATCTCCGCGGTGATGAACGAGGCCGAGTTGCTGCAATTGATCGCCGACCACTACCAGGGTGAGTCGCAGCTGCTGACCACCGGCGCCGAGGAAAACCTGCTCAAGCTGGCCGAACTGCGCGGCAATATGAGCCCCGAGCAGGAGCAGCGTTGGACGCAGATCAAGCGCGACTTCCTGCGCAACAAGGCCATGGGTGGCAGCGACACGGATGTCGGCGGCCGCGTGGTGGCGCAGCTCAATGATCTGGTCGAGGGCATCCGCGGCGTGTCGGCCAATCTGCAGCGTGAGCCGGCCAAGCAGCAGGAAATTCCCTGGAACGAACTGCTCGCCGGCCTGGAGCAACTGGGCAAGCTGCACCCGCAGGTGGAAGTCGCGGTACAGGCGCCGCCGCAGCCCGGCGTGCAGACCTTGCTGGAAAGTCTGGCCAGCACCCTGCAGAACAGCTTCCTGCCGTTGCTGAACGCGATGGACAAGAAGATCGATATCGACCTGCGCACCCACAACCGCATGGGCGAGATGAGCAACCGTCTGCGCGAGTTGGGCCAGCTGCTCGGCCAACCGCCCCAGCCCGGCGATAAGCGGCCCGGCGATACGCCGCCGGGCGAGGCGTGAACGCCTGGCTAGTGCCGCGCCTGCAGCTGCTGCTCGGCATCGCCGGGCTGATGCTGGCGCTGCAGCTGGTCAACAGCCTGAGTGGCGATGCGCTGAACGCCTGGGGCGTGTCGCCGCGCTATCCCGCCAGCCTGCCCGGCATCCTCGTCGCGCCCTGGCTGCATGTCGGCTGGCTGCACCTGCTGAGCAACCTGCCGGGCTTGTTGGTGCTGGGTTGGCTGGTGAGCCTGGGCTCGTTGCGGCGCTTTATCGGCGCCAGCGCCTTTATCATCCTCGGCAGCGGCCTGCTGGTCTGGCTGCTCGCCCGTCCGGGCATGCACCTGGGCGCCAGCGGCTGGTTGTTTGGCCTGTGGGGCCTGCTGCTGGCCCAGGCCTGGTTCCGCCGCAGCCTGGGCAACCTGCTGGTGGCCATGCTGGTGCTGTTCTACTACGGCGGCTGGTGGTTCGGCCTGCTGCCGCACCAGGGCATCTCATTCGAATACCATCTGTTTGGCGCGCTGTGCGGGGTGCTCTACGCGGCCCTCAGCCAGCGCGGTAGGGTGGGTTAGCGGCGCAGGGAGACGATGCTAAACCCGGGCAGGATGTCCGAGCGCCGCGTAACCCGCCGTGACGGCACCGAGGCGAACACCGCCCGGTGGGTTACGGCGCACCGAATCTGCGCGGTGGTCGATCTGCCGCGCCCGCGCGCCTAACCCACCCTACAAAAGCTGAACCGACACAGGAGTATCCATGGACTTCGAAGGATTGTGGAACCGCTACGCGCCACGTTGATCGGCCGGCGCGGGAAACGGGTAGGGCTGGGCGCGCTTTCAGGCTAGACTTGCCGCCTTTTCGCCTAACCAAGAAGCCCGTCCATGGCCCTGCCTTCCACCACCTATAAAATCGAGCTGAACCTCACCGACATGGACCACAGCGTCTATGAAAACCTGCGATTCACCGTGGCCAAGCACCCTTCGGAAACCGAAGAGCGCCTGGCCGCACGGCTGATCGCCTATGCCTTGTTCTATCACGAGCACTTGGCCTTCGGTCGCGGCCTGTCGGATGTGGACGAGCCGGCGCTGTGGGAGAAGAGCCTGGACGACCGCGTGCTGCACTGGATCGAAGTCGGCCAGCCGGACAGCGACCGCATCACCTGGTGCTCGCGACGTACCGAGAAGTTCAGCCTGGTGGCCTACGGCAACCTGCGCGTGTGGCAGACCAAGGTGCTCGACCCGGTGCGTAGCCTGAAAAATATCAACGTGGTCGCCCTCGACCAGGAAGCCCTGGCCAGCCTGGCGCTGGATATGCCGCGCTCGCTCAGCTGGAGCGTGATGATCAGCGACGGCGAGCTATTCGTCACCGACGAGCGCGGCCAGCATGAAGTGCCTATCGAGTGGCTGGCCGGCCAGCGCTGAGCCGTCCTGTAGGAGCCAGAGTAGGGCGATGTGGTCAGCCATGATCGCCAGCAAGCTGGCTCCTACAAAGGCAGAGTAGGGCGG